>Ga0207660_10003095_pt1 | contig 10871 bp, 14 predicted proteins | sample KBSC73BmetaG_FD_184335 | JGI IMG/M metagenome (GOLD analysis project Ga0207660, IMG submission 184335) | Corn rhizosphere microbial communities from Kellogg Biological Station, Michigan, USA - KBS C7-3B metaG (SPAdes) (version 2) | ecosystem: Host-associated > Plants > Roots > Rhizosphere ... | reverse complement strand
CGGTCCCTGCGCTACCGGGATGTCGGCATTGATCTTGAGCGCCTGCTGTGGCGCGACCTGCTGATAGGTCATCGGCGGCGGGGCAGGGGGCGCGGCATGCGCCGCTGGGCTCGTCGCCGGATTGGGCACCGCCATGCTCCCGAGCGCGACCGCCGTGACGAAGCCGAGCACGCCGACTCCGATCGCCTCGCGCGGATAGGCGCGGACGAGAGCGCGCGCACGCTCCCGCCAGCGGCGGGCCCCGCTGCGCAGTCCGTCGAGCGGTCTCGAGATGGTCAGCGCCTGGTTCATTCCTTAGTGATATATATGACTAATACAGTTGTTTCAATCTTGTGCGGACGCCCGGAAGGATCCGGTCTGAGACCATCTGATCAACGGTTTCAAAGGGATAACCCACGCCACTCCCATGAATAGATAATATGGCGCCTGGACGAGCACAGGCCATTTGCCGACGAGCGGGGCCAGGCTTGCGACGAACGCCGCCCACAACAGGATCAGCGCGAGGATCATCGCGATCCCGGCGAGCTTCCTGGGCGTTGGTTGGCTCATGCGCGGCGCCCTATCCCCACGGCGCAGCGGCGGCAATCGCGGGAAGCCGGTGCGCCGATGTTCACGCCAGACCGTGCAAGCCCTCGGGTGAAGCCCCGCAAGAAGGACGTGCCGGTCAGGAAATCGCCGTCTATCCTTGGATCGGGCCCGCCTGGCTCAAGCTCATCGGGCGGAGAGGGGAGAATATGATGCAGCCTGCCGTTTTTGCCGCCGCAACCCTGGCTTTTGCGATTTTTGCAGCGCCCGTAACTGCGCAGCCGATGCCACCCGGGCAGTCGTTGGCCGTCGTCCAGCAGACGGGTGCGGGTGAACCTTCGCCGGCTGCTCAGTCGACCCCCGAAGCCCCTCAGGCGCAGCCCGAGCCGCCGCCCTTCCCGCCGATGCCGAGAGCAAAGCCGAGCCATCGCTGGACCACCAGCAACCATCACGTCGCGACCGAGCATCACAGCACGACGCAGGCGCATCATCGCACGACCTCGGCACACCATCGCACGACGTCAACCCACAGCCGTGTGACTCATGCGGCCCGCCGGTCAGCCCACGCCACGCATCGGCGCAGCCACGAGAGGAAGGAGGCCGTGCATCTGTCACGCAAGACCATCCGCCAGTGCCATGGTATGAGCTACAGGCAGATCATGCGGAACAGCAATTGCCGGACCCTGATGAGCCAGGAACTCGAAGCCGCGTCGGCTCGCCATCAGAGCAAGCATCGCCATGGCGCGACTCAACGGCACAAGGCTGCGAAGAAGAGCGCCCATCATTCGAAGCATCACCGGTCGTAGAGCGGCTGTTCAGCGGCGCAGGGGTGCGGCTCAGGCCTCTTCTTCGTCTTTGCGCAGGAGCGGCAGCAGATTGTCGATTAGCTTGCGGCCGCTCTCGTGCGAGCCGACCGGGCGCTCGGCGATGACCTTTCCGTCCCTCGAGAAAACGACCTTGAACGGCAGCCGTTCGCCCCGCGTTTCAACGATTTGCGCGGTCGTTGTTGCCACTGGGTCGCCTCCATCCTCGCTGAAGCGGGGTACCACTCGTCATTAAATCGAGTCTGTCCGTTCCATGAAAATCGCGCCAGAGAGCGAGACGTGACGGACGATAGAAGCGACTCGCAGCTGATCGACGAACGGCTTCGTTCGATGGGCGATTGGCGCGGAGCGATGCTTGCCCGGCTGCGCCGTCTGATCAGGGAGGCGGATCCCGCGGTGATCGAGACCGTCAAGTGGCGCAAGCCCTCGAACCCGCTTGGAGTCCCGGTGTGGGAGGACAACGGGATCGTTTGCACCGGTGAGACCTACAAGGACAAAGTGAAGCTCACCTTCGCAAGGGGCGCTTCGCTCGACGATCCGAACCGGCTGTTCAATTCCAGCCTGGAAGGCGGCACCCGGCGCGCCATCGATTTCCACGAGGGCGACGATGTCGACGAGAAAGCCTTCAAGGCGCTCGTCGCCGATGCAGCAGCGCTCAATCGCTCGCGCCGCTGATCGTCTGGATCAACTGCAGATCGTGGGTGTCGAGGGGCCAGCGGCGGAAGAATAGCAATTGCCGCCGGCGGCATCGGCGCGGTTTTCGCTGCGCAGCGCCACGAATGCCGCGGCGCTCCCCGCGATGATGATCAGAAATGCGATCGCCTTCACGCGCATGGCGAATCCCCTGTGCGATCCCTTGTCGATCGCTAGGAATCGCACATTATCACTCAACTATCGGTAAAAGAATAAAAGTTTTCGACAGCCAGGGCCTCGCCCCAGTTCTGGGCGCTACTGTGCTTTTCGCGCCACTGGCTCCGTCACCGTCGGTCGAACAGCTCGAAACCGTCGGGTGACGCGAAGCCGTCGAGCGGGACGTCCCAATCATCCGCCGGAATCGCTTCCATCAGGCGCTGCATGGCCCAGCCGACACCGATCAGCCGCGCATGGCTTTTCTTCAGGCCGACGAGCGCTCGGTCGTAATGGCCCTTGCCCCGGCCGAGACGCGTCCCGCTGCCGTCGACCGCGATGAGCGGCACGAGCACCAGGTCGGGCTCGACCATCGGGTGCCGCTTCGCCGGCTGCATCAGCCCGAAGGGCCCGGGCTCCAGCGGGTCGCCGGCGATGAAGCGGAACGGCTTTGCCGGGTTGATGAAGCAGGGGAAGGCGGCGATCGCGCCCACCGCGCGCGCCTCCTCCATCGCCGGCAGGGGGCTGATCTCGGAGCCGAGCGGATGATAGCCGCCCACGACCGAAACGCCGGCGAACAATGAAGTGAGGTTCCGCGCCAGCTTGTTCTCGAGCCGGGCGCGATCTCCGTCGGACAGAGTCCGAACGTAGGCCTTGCGCGCATCGAGCGCGGCCCGGCGCAGCGACTCCTTGGACAGCGGCTCCATCTCAGGCCGAGGCTGCGAAGGGTCGAAAGGGGGTGACGGGACCACCATGGCCGTTTGCCCTAAAATCCTCTGACGCCAAAACGTCAGGTGGGCGCCGATTGCTCCGGACCGGAATCCGGCACAGGGTCAGCTCCCGAGGATGTTCTATCGCCTCAGGGATTTTCCGAAGGCGCGCACCGGGTAGTGCCCGTCTCCCCTGATCTAGGGATTTGCGGCCTCCGCCTCAAGCTGCTGCGCGAGCATTTCGAGGCGATTGGCGAGCGCTTCGGCGCGCTCGACAAGCGCGGGATCCGGCGCTGCGGGCACGGCCGCCGCGGCGGCATCCGGGTTCCTTTCGATCAGTTGGTCCGCAAGCAGGAGCGAGGCGAACAGGAACTGCCGTGCTTCCGACAAGGTCCCGAGCCCGGCGAGGGCCTCGCGACTCTTGCCGTCGACGAGGCGCGCGGCGGCCCGGAGATTCTCCTCTTCCCCCTCGCGACAGGCCACCTGGTAGGTGCGTCCGGCGATGTTGAGGTCGATGAGAGCGGTCATCAGGCGGCCGCCTCTCGGATGAGCTCGTCCAACTCCTCGACGACTTCGCGGACCTTGGCGCGAAGCTCGTCGTCGCGTCCAGCGGTGGCAGGCTGTCGCCCGGCAAGCGCGCGTTGAATCCGCTCGATCGCGCGTTCCGCTCTGTCGACCGCGGCTGAAAGACCCCCGTCATCCATTTGATTTCCGCTACGCACTTTAGTGATTCCCGGCAAGCGTTGACGCGGCTCGGTTCGCCTTCCAAAGGAGCCGCGCCGCGCGCCTGCGGCCGAACCCCGTTTGCCGGAGCCCCGATGCAGCCGTCCGATCGTCGTCTCGCCAACGCCATTCGCGCTCTTGCGATGGACGCGGTCGAGGCCGCCAACAGCGGTCACCCCGGAATGCCGATGGGGATGGCGGATGCCGCGACCGCGCTGTTCACGCGGCACCTGAAGTTCGACGCGGCCGACCCGCACTGGCCGGACCGGGACCGTTTCATCCTTTCGGCCGGCCACGGATCGATGCTGATCTATTCGCTACTTTATATCACGGGCTACGAACGGCCGACCCTCGACGACATCAAGCGCTTCCGCCAGCTCGGCTCCCCGACCGCGGGACACCCGGAGAATTTCGAGCTCCCGGGAATCGAGGTGACCACCGGTCCGCTCGGCCAGGGCCTCGCCATGGCGGCGGGAATGGCGATCGCCGAGCGGCACCTGAATGCGGTCTATGGCGACGATCTCGTCGACCACCGCACCTTCGTGATCGCCGGCGACGGCGACCTCATGGAAGGGATCAACCACGAAGCGATCGGGCTCGCCGGCAATTTGAAGCTCGGCCGACTGATCGTGATGTGGGACGACAACAGCATCACCATCGATGGATCGACCTCGCTCTCGCGGAACGAGGATGTGCTCGAGCGCTATCGCGCCGCCCAATGGCACACGGTCGAGTGCGACGGGCTCGACGCGCACGATGTCAGCCGCGCCATCGACGAAGCCGTTGCAGACCCGCGGCCGACCCTTATCCGCTGCAAGACGATCATCGGCTTCGGCGCGCCGCACAAGCAGGGAACCGCGGCGACTCACGGCGCGGCCCTCGGACACGACGAGGTGGAAGCGGCGCGCAAGGAGCTCGGGCTCGAAGACAAGGATTTCTTCGTCCCCGATGACGTGCTCACCGCCTGGCGGGCGGTTGGCAAGCGCGGGTCCGTCGATCGGGCGCAATGGAATGACCGGCTCGAGCGCAGTGGCCGCAAGGACGAGTTCCTGGCGCGGATGAACGGGAGCGTGACGGACGCCTGGCTCAAGCCCTATCTCGACAAGCTGCTCAAGGAGCTGAAGCCGGTCGCCACGCGAAAGGCCTCGGAGATGGCGCTGGAGGCGATCAATACGGTCATTCCCTCGACGATCGGGGGTTCGGCCGACCTCACCGGCTCCAACAATACGCTGACGAAAGGGCTCGAGGCGCTGACTGCCGACCATTACGCCGGTCGCTACATCCATTACGGCATTCGCGAATTCGGAATGGCCGCGGCGATGAACGGGATGGCGCTGCACGGCGGTGTGATCCCCTACGGCGGCACCTTCCTCGTCTTCACCGATTATGCGCGGCCGGCGATCCGCCTCTCGGCGCTTCAGCGGGCGCGGGTCGTCTACGTGATGACCCACGACAGCATTGGCCTCGGCGAGGACGGACCGACCCACCAGCCGATCGAGCATCTGCAGAGCCTCCGCGCGATGCCGCAGCTCGACGTCTATCGCCCGGCCGACGCGGTCGAGACAGCGGAATGCTGGGCGCTTGCACTCCAGGCCGAAGAGCCGTCGATCCTCGCGCTGACACGCCAGAACCTGCGGCCGGTGCGAACGGAGCCTTCCGCCGAGAACTTGTCGGCCCGTGGTGCCTACCGCCTCAAAGCAGCTGAAAATCCTCGCAAAGTCATTTTCATCGCGACCGGCTCGGAGGTCGAGATCGCGCTCGATGCGGCCGCTGAGCTTGAAGGGCGGGGGATCGGTGCCGATGTGGTCTCCATGCCCTGTACCCAACGATTCGACGCGCAGCCGCGCGAGTATCGCGAGGACATTCTGCCCGACGTCAGCAATCGCGAGATCCTTCGGGTATCCGTCGAAGCCGGCACGACCTTCGGGTGGGAGCGCTACACCGGCCTGCACGGCCTACGCATCGGGATCGATCGCTTCGGCGTCTCCGCGCCCGCTCCGGACGCCTACGCCTTCTTCGGCCTCACGCCTGACAAGATCACGCAACGGGTGCTCGACTTCATGAAGACAAGAGGAATCCAATGACGAGAGTTGCAATCAACGGCTTCGGCCGAATCGGCCGCCTGGTCGCACGCGCCATCCTCGAGCGGCCCGACTGCGGGCTCGAGCTGGTCAGCGTCAACGACCTTGCCGATGCGAAGTCGAACGCCTGGCTGTTCGGCCACGACAGCGTCCACGGCAAGTTCCCAGGCAAGGTCGAGACCGACGGCAACGACATCATCGTCGACGGCAAGCGCATCCATGTGACAGCCGAGAAGGACCCGGCGAAGCTTCCGCACAAGGCCAACAACATTGATATCGCGCTCGAATGCACCGGCTTCTTCACCGACCGGGCGGGCGGCGAGGCGCACATTCAGGCCGGCGCGAAGCGGGTGCTGATCTCGGCCCCGGCCAAGGGCGTCGACCTCACCGTCGTCTACGGGGTCAACGACGACAAGCTGAAGGCCGAGGACCGGATCGTCTCCAACGCCTCCTGCACCACCAACTGCCTTGCGCCGGTCGCGAAAGTGCTGAACGACGCGCTCGGGATCGAGCGCGGGCTGATGACCACCGTCCACGCCTACACCAACGACCAGAAGATCCTCGACCAGATCCACAAGGACCTGCGCCGCGCCCGCGCGGCCGCCATGTCGATGATTCCGACGACGACCGGCGCCGCGCGCGCCGTCGGCGAGGTGCTTCCCGAGCTCAAGGGCAAGCTCGACGGCTCGGCGATCCGTGTGCCGGTGCCAGACGGGAGCATCATCGACCTGACCTTCGTCCCCGGCCGGCCGACCAGCCGCGAGGAAGTCAACGACATCCTGAAGAAGGCCAGCGAGAGCGAGCGGCTCAAAGGCATTCTCGAATATACCGAGGATCCCATCGTCTCGGTCGACATCGTCCACACGCCCGCAAGTTCGACCATCGACAGTCTCGAAACCGCGGTGCTGGACGGCACGCTTGTGCGCGTCGTCAGCTGGTACGACAACGAATGGGGCTTCTCGAACCGAATGGTCGACACCGCCCGCGCGATGGGGCGGCTCGGATAAGTCTGTCCTACAGCGTCTGTTTGTGCCTAAGGCCCGTCGCATGACCATGGTCGGCCGATCCGCTTCTCGTCCTCGCGCGTGCGCCACCGTGCACGCGCGCGCGCGTAGAAGTCTCAACTTTGGCAACTTTCGCGGCTGATGACCCGCTTCAAAACACTCGACGACCTGCCGGAGGACCTGACCGGCAAGCGCGTGCTCGTACGGGTCGACCTCAACGTTCCGATGGACGGCGCGAAGGTCACGGACGACACGCGGCTTCGCGCGATGCTCCCGACCGTGCTGGAGCTCAGCGACCGCGGGGCGATCGTCCTGCTCCTGTCGCATTTCGGCCGGCCGAAGGGCGAGTCGCGGCCGGACATGTCCACGGCGCAATTGGTGCTGCCGATCCATCGGTTGGCTGGCCGGTCGGTCCGCTTCATCGAGGATTGCTGCGGGCCCGAAGCCGAGCGCGCGGTCGAGACGATGCTCCCCGGCAATATCGGCGTGTTGGAAAACACGCGCTTTCATGCCGGTGAGGAGAAGAACGAACCGGAGCTGGCGAAAGCGATGGCGGCGCTTGGCGACTTCTACGTCGACGATGCTTTCTCGGCCGCGCATCGGGCCCATGCCTCGACGGAAGGGATCACCCACTACCTTCCAAGCTTTGCCGGCCGTGCAATGGAGGCGGAGCTGAATGCGCTCGAACGGGCGCTCGGCAATCCCGAACGACCAGTCGCGGCGGTGGTCGGCGGCGCCAAGGTCTCGACCAAGCTCGCCGTGCTCGGGCACCTGGTCGGCAAGGTCGACCACCTCGTGATCGGCGGCGGGATGGCGAACACGTTTCTCGCCGCCCGCGGCGTGGATGTCGGCAAGTCGCTATGCGAGCACGACCTGACCGGCGAAGCCAATGCGATTTTCGAGCGCGCGGAGCAGGCCGGCTGCACGATTCACCTGCCGTACGACGTGGTCGTCGCAAAGGAATTCGCGCCGAACCCGCCGTCGGTTCGCACCTGCAACGTGCACGAAGTCGCGCCCGACGAGATGATCCTCGATATCGGCCCGGCCGCGGTCGAGGCGCTCGCCGACGTGCTCAAGACCTGCCGGACTTTGGTCTGGAACGGCCCGCTCGGCGCTTTCGAGGTGCCGCCTTTCGACGCGGCGACGGTCGCGCTGGCAAGGACAGCGGCGGCACTGACCAAGGAAGGTTCGCTGATCTCGGTCGCGGGCGGCGGCGATACGGTCGCGGCGCTCAACCACGCCGGCGTGACCCAGGATTTCACCTTCGTCTCCACCGCGGGCGGCGCATTCCTCGAGTGGATGGAGGGGCGGGTCCTGCCCGGCGTCGCGGCGCTCGAGCGGCAATGATCTGCATCGTCGCGATTGACCATGTGGTGTTCCGGGTGGTCGATCTGGATCGGGTCTCGCGCTTCTACATCGACGTGCTCGGCGCAACCTGGGAGAAGAAACAGGAGGACATCCGCCTCTATCAACTCCGCGTCGGAAGCGCGCTGGTCGATCTCGTGCCCGTTGACGGGAAGCTCGGGCAGAAGGGCGGCGCGCGGCGCGAAGCGAAGGACGCAATGTCGACCACGTCTGCTTCCGCGTGCTGCCGTGGGACGGCGAGGCAATCCTGGCGCACTTGCGGCGCCGAGGGCGACGGCCCGTCGATCTACCTGGCCGATCCGGAAGGCAATGTTCTCGAACTGAAGGGTCCGCCCGAAGCTTCGAGCTGACCAGCTATGGCGCGGGCGCGCGTTCCTGCATCAGCGGCACCAGGATGCTGTTCAGATCGTCCAGCTGGAACGCTCCCGATTTCGCGTATCGAAGAACGCCTGCCTTATCGATCACATAGTTCGTCGGCAGCGCGTCGACGTCAGCGAACGGGCCGCCACGAATTCGTTCGGTCGGTTGGATCGCGAGTTTCGCGAACAGCGGTTTCAGCTCGTAATTGGGAAGGCTCTCTTCCGTCGCGACCGCGAAGATCTTCAGCGGCCAGCCGCGATTCGAAGCGACGCGATAGAAACCGTCGAGCAGCGGCAGCTCCTTGCGGCACGGTGCGCACCAGGTTGCCCAGTAATTGAGGACGACCACCTGCCCGCGAAGATCGGAGAGTCGGATGTGCTTGCCCCCGACCAGCACGAGATCGAAGTTCGGGGCGGGCTGGCCGACCTTCAGACTGGTCGCCGGCGCCGACGTTGCGAGCGCTCCGGCGAAAAGCGCGGCAGCGATCTTGAGCGACTTCATCATTTGTTGCCCCCGGGCAGGAATGTGGCCGAGCGGCCGTGCGGCGGTCAAGGGCCATTGTTCAGAGGTTCGTCCATCGGTAGGAGCCGCGCGATTGATCCAACCAGGGATAGCCATGAACCATTCGGAAATGACGGCGAAGATCGAACGGGGCGACGGATTCATCGCGGCGCTCGACCAGTCGGGCGGTTCCACGCCCAAGGCGCTGAAGGGCTACGGCATCGAGGAGGGCGTCTGGTCGAACGACGAGGAGATGTTCGACCTCATCCACAAGATGCGGACCCGGATCATCACGTCGCCCAGCTTCGGCAACGGCAAGGTGATCGGCGCGATCCTGTTCGAGCGCACTATGGACGGGACGGTCGACGGCAAGCCGACTCCCCAGGCGCTGATCGACCGCGGGATCGTGCCGTTCGTCAAGATCGACAAGGGTCTCGAGCCGGAGGAGAACGGCGTTCAGCTGATGAAGCCGAATCCGGGCCTCGACGCGCTGTTGGAGCGCGCCAAGGGGCTTGGTGTGTTCGGTACGAAGGAGCGTTCGGTGATCAATGCCGCGAACGCTTCGGGTATCGCCGTCGCGGTCGCGCAGCAGTTCCAGGTCGCGAAACAGGTGCTCGCGCACGGCCTGATGCCAATCGTCGAGCCCGAAGTGAACATCAAGAGCCCCGACCGCGCCGAATGCGACGACCTGCTGCTGTCGGCGATCCTCGAGGAGCTGGACGGGATTCCCGACGGCGAGCGGGTGATGCTCAAGCTTTCGATCCCGGCGGAGCCCGGCAAGTTCGACCCGCTCGTCGTCCATCCCAAGGTGTTGAAGGTGGTGGCGCTGTCGGGCGGCTTCTCGCGCGCAGAAGCGTGCGCCGAACTGGCACGCAACCCGGGGATGATCGCCAGCTTCAGCCGCGCCTTGCTGTCCGATCTTCGGGCTCAGCAGACCGATCAGGAATTCGACGCCACCCTCGGCCGGGCCATCGACGAAATCTACAGCGCCTCGACCAGCAAGGTGCTCGCCTGACCTTGGACGAAGTCGACTTCGATCCGATCGAGTTTCCGCGGCCCAAGCGGACCGAGCCGGCGAAACTCTATCTCATCAGCCCGCAGGACGTCGGGGGCGCGTTCCCGGACCGGCTGAGGGCCGCGCTTGAGCCGGGGCTTGCTGCCGCATTCCAGCTGCGGGTCAAAGATGTCGGCGAGCATGAACTGGCGCGCCTCGCCGAGCCGCTGCAGCGCATCTGCGCCGACGCGAGCGTCGCGTTCATCGTCAACGACAGTATGGCGCTCGCCAGGAGAATTCGCGCCGACGGCGTGCATCTCGGCCAAGGCGATGGCGACATTCGCGAGGCGCGGGCGCTGCTCGGCCCGTCGGCGCAGATCGGCAAGACTTGCCACGACAACCGTCACCTGGCCATGGAAGCGGGCGAGGCGGGTGCCGATTATGTCGCGTTCGGCGCTTTCCATCCGACCACGACGAAGCCATCCGACTACCGTCCGGACCGGTCGATCCTCACCTGGTGGTCGGCGCTGTTCGAGATTCCCTGCGTGGCGATCGGCGGAATCACCCCTGACAACGCCAAACCGCTGGTCGAGGCAGGCGCAGACTTTCTCGCTGTCTGCCAGGCGGTATGGGGCCGTGAAGATTCGGTGGCCGCGGTGCGCGCGTTCGCCGATGTCCTAGGCTAGACGAACGTCCGCTCGCGGTACCATTTGGTGACGATGTACTTGGTCCCGGCCTCGACCGGTTGGCCTTCGTGGAGCGTCCACGGGTTCGGGCTGCCGTCGAGCGCCATGTTGTTCCAGATGAGCAGCCGTCCGGTGAGCGGTGCGACTGCGAGCTCAAGATATTTGAACGCGGTCGAACCGCCTTTCTCGGGCATGTTGAGGTAGATCATCGCGGTCCACGTTCGCTGCCCGCCATGTGATGAATATTCCTCC
>Ga0207660_10003094_pt1 | contig 10873 bp, 10 predicted proteins | sample KBSC73BmetaG_FD_184335 | JGI IMG/M metagenome (GOLD analysis project Ga0207660, IMG submission 184335) | Corn rhizosphere microbial communities from Kellogg Biological Station, Michigan, USA - KBS C7-3B metaG (SPAdes) (version 2) | ecosystem: Host-associated > Plants > Roots > Rhizosphere ... | reverse complement strand
GCGCTGCTGCTGCTCGTGTACGTTTCGCTGCTCGTGCCGTGGACCGCGTCGTGGCAGATCGCCGTCGATCTGATTCTGCTGGGCGCCTATTACGCCGCGACCGACGGCGTGCTCATGGCGCTGGCCAGCGCGCTGTTGCCGCCCGCGCAGCGCGCCAGCGGGATGGCGCTGCTGATCACCGGCACCAACCTGGCGCGTCTCGCCGGCTCGGTGCTGTTCGGTCTGCTGTGGACGTGGCGCGGCGTGGGATTCGCGGTCGCGCTGTCGCTGGTCGCGCTGGCCGCGGCTGTGCTCGTGGGAATCGTCGCGCTCGGGCGCGGCCTCGAGGAGAATGATGGTCGCGCTTCGTCCTGAAAACCGCAGAGCGGTGTTCGCCGTGCTGGTGATCGCGTGCGTGGTCGTCGCGGTCGGCTATGGCGGCATGGCGGTGCGACGCAGCCGCGCGAGCCGCGCCACCGGGGGGGCTTTTGGAGACGCTGCCGCGGCGCGCGCGCTGATCGGTGATGGCCCGACGGTGATGTTCCGCAACGAGGTCGAAGGCGACGGCCTGGCGCGGCTGTCGCTCGTCCCCGTCGCCGCACCGGACGGGCCGCGCGCCGTACTGCCGCCACGCTGCCGCCGCCTGTACTTCTCGGGCGGCCGCGGGTTGTGCCTCGCCGAGGACGCGGTATTCGGCACGGCGTACGAGCTGTCGGTGCTCGGCGCGGACTTCAAAGTGCTGAGCACGCTCCCGCTGATCGGGCTGCCCAGCCGGGCGCGAGTCTCGCCGGATGGCCGCTACGGGGCCACGACGGTATTCGTCGCCGGTCACTCCTACTCGAGCGGTGACTTTTCGACGGAAACCACGCTGTTCGACCTCGCGAGCGGGAAAAAACTCGCGAATCTGGAAGAGTTCACGGTGCTGCGCGACGGGCAACCCTTCAAGGCGGTCGATTTCAATTTCTGGGGCGTCACGTTCGCGGCGGACGGCAACCGGTTCTATGCCACCCTGAAGACGCGCGGCGCGACGTATCTGGTCGAGGGGGATATCGCCGAGCGCCGGATGCGCATGGTGCACCGCAACGTGGAATGTCCGTCGCTCTCACCTGACGGCACGCGCGTCGCGTACAAGAAAGCCGTGAGCAAGATCGGCCTGAGGATCGTGTGGCGGCTGCACGTGCTCGATCTGCGCACCATGACGGAGACGCCGCTCGCCGAGCAGCGCAGCATCGACGATCAGGTCGAGTGGCTCGACGATCAGACGATTCTATACGGCATGCTGTCGGACGTATGGCTGGTGGCGGCGGATGGCAGCGGGGAGCCTCGCCGCTTTCTGAGTCGCGCGACCTCGCCCGTCGTCGTGCGGACGGCCCTCGATGGCGTTCTGCCCGCCGGCGCGCGCACCCTGACGCTTCCTTCCGCCGACCTCGGCGTCACGTTGACCGCGGCACCGACAGCGGCGAAGGGGCAGGATCTTCCCTACACCATCACCGTGGTCAATCGCGGACCGGCAAGCGCGAATCTGGTCGCGGTGGATATCCGGCTCTCGCCGGCGGTGAGCGTCGGCTCGTTTGCTCCCGTGAACTCGACTCTGCCCTACGGCTGCTCCGTGCAGGGCGGATACTTCTCCTGCACGATCGAGCGACTGCAATCCGGCGAGTCATGGACTTTGGAGCTGATCATGAAGCCGACGGCGGCGGGAGTGCTGCGACATCAGGTGACGGTGAGCGACGCGCAGCCCGACGCGGTGCCCGGCAATAACACCGCGAGCGTCGAAGTGCAGGTCAGCGGCTAGCGCCGCTCACCATTTCGATGTCCGGCTTGAACTCCTCTTCGAGCTTGACCTGGTTGCGCTCATTGCGGATGATGCGCGAAAACAGCGTGATCTTGCGATCGAACAGGAACCGGAACAGCAGCCGCGCCCAGGACTGGTGGGCCGAGAGGTTTTCGTACACCTCGGGCGCGAGGGCGCGGATTTCGGGCAACCGGTTCCACGGCACTGACGGGAAATCGTGGTGCTCGTTGTGATAGCCCACGTTGAACGCGAGCCGGTTGAGCGGGCCGTAATAGCTGAACGTTTCCTGATCGCCGTCCTCGGTGAGGAAGTGGCGCTGAATCCAGCGCGCGCCGAGGGGATGTAGCCCGATCGAGAAGAACAGCGACGCGCCGAGGTAGAGCAGCGCATTCGGTCCGAGCAGTACCCAGATCGCGGCGGTGAACGCGATCTGCACCAGCACATTGACCGCCGTCCAACGATCCCACAGCGGCACTTCTTTCATGCGCAAGGGCCGCAGCGCCTGAAAGACCGGGAACAGCAGCAGCCACAGCGCCTTGCCCAGCGGCGAGCTGCCGACGAGCCGCGCCTCCCAATGGAAGGGCAGATCGCCGTCGAGCTCGTACACGCCCTGGAAAGCGTGATGCTTGAGATGGTATTTGGAGAACGAGATCGCGCCCGGGAAGATCTGCGGCAGATTCGCGAACAGCCCGACGAGGATATTCGGAAGCTTCCGCTTGAACACGAGCCGGTGCGCCGTCTCATGGATCACGACGAACAGCGCGTGGTCCGCGAACGCGCCGACGAGGTACGCGGCGACGAGCGCGACCCACCACGATTGCTGCGACACGAGCCACGCGACCACGATCTGGAGCGCCACAATGCCGACGGTCCACCAGAACGTGGCGGGGTTCGATCCGATCATCTCGCGGATCTCGGGATGACTTTTCAGAAGCTGCTTGGTCCGCAGCCGGTGGGGCTCGGGGGCCGTGGAGAACGCGAAATCGTGATTTGAAGTCGTCATGACGTGTTGCAAAGTGGCGAGGGGGGCCTGGATTTGCTACCCCCCACGCCCGTTTTCACCTTACCGTCCGGACGGCCGCCCCAAGACGAATCGGAACGTCCACGTGTTGTTAAAGACTTCAAGACTGGCATCCGACATCGCGAACGAGTAGCGGGCGTCGATCCCGACGAATCCGCCCTTCTCGTTGAACTTGCCGAGTAGAATCCCCACCGGGAGGCTCCACTCGGTCTTGGTGTTGTCGCAGAACAGCCCCAGCCCAAACGAGGTCTCGGCGCTGCAGCTCACCGGGAAGGCGACCATCACGCCGCCGTAGCCCCCGCCCCGCACGCCGCGCGAGCCGCCCGCCAGTCCGCCGGCGGTGAGGCCGGTCTCGATGTAATCGATGCGCGCGCCCTCGCCACCCTTCTGGATATACGACACCTCGAGATTCGTGATCGTGCGATAGGTCGCCTTGCCGGCGAACAGTCCAGCCGTGTAGCCCCAGCGGGACTTCGTATCGGGGTTCGAGAAGTCGCTGTAGGTCGCGCCCCCGGTGAGCCCCACCAGAAATTGAGCGGAGGCACTGGTGGCGGCGGCGAGCACGAGGCAGAAGAGGGTCGCGATGACTCTTGTTTTCATTTGGCGTCCATGGGTGGTGAAGCGCTGAAGATTGCTGGACGCGCTGGAGCGTGCTATTGCCCCGAGTGACTACCAGGAGACCTGGGCGTGGACGCCGAGGGCCAGCGGCGTGCGTGTCCCGTAAAACGGCTCGAGCTGGGGTGTCACGGCATCCAACGTGGCATGGGCGCCGAGTCGTGTCGTCACCCGCCCGCGTGCCAGGACGTTCCACCCATAGCCGAGCTGCACCGCCCCCACGTCCTGCACCGCGTTGATCGATCCGACCAGCGCCAGCTCCTCGGCGGTGCGCTGTACGAACTCCGCCCGGCCGAACAGCACGCCTCCGCCGAACGAGTGGTGCTCGGCTTCGAACAAGAGCGCGCGGCGTGGCCGATCGCTCCCGACCGGGTCGTTCGCGCCGTAGACAGCACTGAATGACCATGCCGGCGAGGTGCGAATGGCCCCGGCGCCGATGCGGTGCTGCGCGGCGTGGCTGTGTCCCGCAGTCATCGCCGGCATGTATCCGTAGGAGCCGAACACACTCCATCCCGCCCCGGCCGCGATCGTAGCGCGCCCCGCGTAGGCGTCGAGCCTCGCGCCGTCGTAATAGAAAACGGTGTTCGAATTTTCCGGCTGCCGTTCGTTGAACGCCGACGCCTCGACATGCAAACTCTGCCAGCGCACACCCGCGCTGACGACGCCGTAACTCGAGTGCGTGTCGTCCTGCAGATGGTGGCCGAGGGGCACGACCGGGTTCGCCGCCGCGGAGGCGCGATGCAGATAGACCGGCGGTCCCAGCGCCGGCTCCCCGATCGCCGCGGCGTACAACGAGACGGCGACGTCGCTGCCCCAGGCGCGCTCGTACGATCCCGCCAGCTCCATGATCCACGGCGAGGGATGCGCGCGATCCGTGATCGTCTCGCCGTCGACGTGGAACGACGCTTGGAGCAGCTGCGGGACGCCGCGCTTCGTCAGCGTCAGTGGCTCGGCGCTTCCCATGAAATCGAAACGCACGACGCCGCCGGCCGCGGGGCCTCCAGCCTGCACCATCACGCGGTTCACGCTGCCGAACTGATAGGTCCCGCGCGTCTCGAACGTGCGCGCATACTGCACGAACGCCGTCCCATGCCAGGCGACGTGCCAGCCGGGCTGCGCGGCGTGCATTTCGTGCTGCACCAAGGCTAAGCTCGACAAGAGAACGGCCAGCACTCTACTGAGCCGAATGCACCAGGATGTTGAAAGGCCCGAACGATTTCGTCGTGGCGGTCGCGTCTTCGGTGAGCGTAATCGTCATGCCCCCGTCGCTGTCGGGCGGATCGGTCGGTGTGAGATCAAACGTGCGCAGCGCGGCATCTGCCACGGCTGCACTGGCGAGCGACGTCGGCGAGAAACTGAAACTCAGTCTAATCGGGTTCGCCGGCGGGACGATTTCACGCCCGCTCGCCGTGTACAGACGCACCTGCAACCGGACCGTGTGCCCTTCCGTGAGCGGAATGTGGCCGGTCCAATCCTGAGCCTGCTGCGTCTGCACCGTGTAGACGCGGGCCGAGGCCGCGTCCGCCAAGGGAAGCGAAACGGGCCCGCTCGGCGCGGGCTGGCACGCGGCCAGCAGCGCGACCGCGCAAGCGCTGAGGACTACGCGTGGCCGGCCCAAGCGGTCTCTCCCGGCGTGTACGGCTCGCACGGATCGAACCGCCCCGGCGTCTCGCGATAGCGCTGGGCCTGGGTGACGCCGATCTCCGAGGTGAAGTAGCCCAGCAGCGTCAGCTCCTTCATCAGCCGGAAGAAGTGCGGCGGCGTGCCCCCACCCGGGGCGCGCGCATCCATGTACGTCTTCGCTTCGCGATCGAGCTGCTCGAGCCGCGCCACGCGCTGCGCCGGCGCCAGCTGCATGAAACCGGAGAGCTGCTTCACGCCGTCGCGGAACACGCCCGCATCGCGGTCCGAGTAGGTGTCGGTCACCATCAGCGCCATGAACGCGCCGACGTGCGCGGCTTTCGCGCCCGGTGTCTTGGTCTCGGGCAGAATCGTGTCGGCCACTTCGTCGAGCAGCGCGATATCCTGCGCCGTGAACACGCCGACCTGCGGGCCCGGATTCTTCGCGCGCGCATGCGCGCGCTCCACCGCGCCGAGCAAGCCGCTGCTCGTCGCGAACGCTCCACCGAGCAGCATCGACACCGTCTTGATCGCTTCGCGCCGATCCATCGTGGAAGCCATGAGCGCCTCTCTAGAGATTCTGGCGCTTCAGCTCGTTCACGGCGAAATCCGCCGCGCGAGCCGTCAGCGCCATATAGGTGAGCGAGGGGTTCACACACGAAGCGGAAACCATGCAGGAGCCGTCCGTCACGAACACGTTCGGCGCGTCCCAGACCTGATTGTGCCCATTGAGCACCGACGTCTTGGGATCGCGGCCCATGCGCGCCGTGCCCATCTCGTGAATGCCCATCCCGGGCCAATAGCCGGCGTCGTAGGTCCGCACGTTCTTGATGCCCGCGGCCTCGAGCGTCTCGGCCATGTCATTCATCATGTCCTTGCGCATCGCCTTCTCGTTCTCACCGGTCGCGCAGTCGATCGCGAGGACCGGCAGACCCCACTTGTCCTTCTTGGTCTTGTCGAGCGACACCCTGTTGGCGGGATTCGGGAGCATTTCGCCGAATGCCGTCGCGCCGATCGACCACGGCCCGGGCTGTGCCGCCATGTCCTTGAACGCCCCGCCCACGCCGAGCTCCGCCACCGCGCGCGACCAGCCCGAGCGGCTGGCACCGCCCTGATAACCGAACCCGCGCAGATAGTCGCGCTTCTCGCCGAACAGATTGCGATAGCGCGGAATGTAGAAGCCGGTGGGCCGGCGGCCGTAGTAGTACTTGTCGCCCATGCCTTCGAGCGTGCCGGACGCGCCGGCGCGGAAGTGATGGTCCATCAGATTCTGCCCCAGCACGCCCGAGCTCGAGCCCAGCCCCGCGGGCCAGACGTCGGTCGCGGACCGCATCAGCAGCCAGGTGGAGTTGAGCGTCGACGCGCACAGGAAGATGATCTTCGCCGTGTACTCGGTCGTCTGATTGCTGATCGCGTCGAGCACGCGGACACCGGTCGCGCGCTTCTTGCTGCGATCGTAGATCACTTCCGTCGCGATCGCGAAGGGACGCAGCGTGAGCCGCCCGGTTGCCATTGCGGCCGGCAGCGTCGAGGACTGCGTGCTGAAGTACGCGCCGAACGGACAGCCGAGCCAGCAGGCGTTGCGGTACTGACACGCGCCGCGGCCGGGCAGCGGCTGCGTGAGATTCGCGGTGCGGCCCGGAATGATCCGGCGCTTTCCGTCGAACAGGTTCTTCAGGCGCCCCGCGACGACGTCCTCGCCGCAGTTCAGCGGCATCGCCGGCAGAAACTGTCCGTCGGGGAGCTGCGGCATGCCCTCCTGCGATCCCGAGATGCCGGCGTGTTTTTCGACGTAGTCATACCAGGGTGAGATATCGGCGTAGCGAATCGGCCAATCGATGGCGATGCCTTCCTTCGCGTTCGCCTCGAAATCGAAGTCGCTGTGGCGATAGCTCTGCCGTCCCCACATCAGCGAGCGGCCGCCCACGTGGTAACCGCGGTACCAATCGAACCGCTTCACTTCCGTGTACGGCGATTCCTGGTCGGACGCCCACCAGTCGAGGTTCTTTTCGTTGAGCGGATAGTCCCGCTTGAGCACGGGGTAGGCGTTTTCCATCGCGCGCGTGCGCCCGCCGCGATGCGGATACTCCCACGGCCCTTTGGTGGCGTTCACATAGTCGCGGATGTGCTCGATGTTCTTGCCGCGCTCGAGCATCAGCACGCGCAATCCTTTTTCCGTCAGCTCCTTCGCGGCCCAGCCGCCGGAGATCCCGGACCCGACCACGATGGCGTCGTAGCTTTGCGACTGCATTCATGCCCCCCCGGCTAGCGTTCGGATTTCGCGCAGGACTTCGTCTCGGCCAACCTTCTACAATCTGCACCGGCGTCAAACCCGCGGCGACGCCGTCTCGAAATGCACCATTCACCTCATTCCCGTTTTCCCCCGTTCCGATGGTCTGCCAGGTACGTCACCGTATCCCATGCGTTGTGAATACCGATGCAGATCAGGAGCAGGTTCACGCCGCCGATCAAAAACGTCGCCCACTCCTGCTCGTGCGATAGGCCGGCGGCGCCGATGAACAACGCCGCGTACGCGATGATGGGCAGGACCAGGTGCCAGGCCCAATCCTCGAGCACCGGCTTGTAGTCCTTCTGCCTGAACATGCGTCGCGCCACGACCAGCACGTAGATCACACCGGCGATCGCCGTCGCCCCCACGAAGTGCGCTGGATCCTGCATCCGCCGCCACGGCGCGCTCAGCAGCGCCGAGAGCAGCAGTACCGCAACAAAATGGATGACGTTGGGAGTCGCGAACGCGTTCACCGTATCGGGCGTGCGCGGCAGCGTGGAATCGGCGGCGAGTGTGATCACGACGAACATCAATCCCGTCAGCGCGCCGGCGGACGAGCCCACGATCACGTAGAACGCTTCCCACTCGGTGAGCAGTGCATGCGCCGCGTTCTCCATGTCAGCGCACCTCGAACGTGAGCGTGGCCCACTTCGACTCGTAGTTCACGCTGTCGCCGCTGACCGGCACCATGTGGATGAACTTGATGTACCACTTCCCGGCCTCGCTCAGCGGAAAGCGCGCGATGCCGGCCGAATCGCTCCGCGCCCAGTTATCCGCGATCATCTGGCCGTCGCGCTCGCCGCCCGACAGCAGCAGCTGACTGACGACCGGCTTCCCATCCACCAGCGCGCGCACGCTGAGCGTGTCGCCGATGCGCGCCGCATAGGGGTTCGTCAGGGGCACGATTTCCGCCGGATAGCCCAGCACCGTGGCGTAGGCGGCGGTGCGGATCTCGCCTACCTGCAGCACGGCCTTCACGTGCTTCTGATAGCGCTCCCGAACCGCCACCTCCAGCTCGCCATTGAGAGTGCGCGCGTTGAGGACTTCGGGGATGCCGTCTTCCTTGAGATAGGTGTTGAACTCCTCAGCGGTGAGCGCGATCTGGCGCGGGCTCAGCGACGCGCCGATGACGTAGGTGCCGGACGCCCCGGTCTGCAGCGTGAGCCAGGTGCTGTCTCCGGACGGTCTCCAGGAGCCGCGGGGAAGTACCCGCCGGTCCGCCGGTCCCACGACACTGAGATCGAGCAGCCGGTCCGGCGTCACGGGCCCCGTGCTCGCGGAGAAGGTGCCGTTGAGGACCGCGACCCGCACCCCGGTGTTGGGTGGAACGAAGTAATTGTCGAGCTTGAGAAACAGGTCATGGGCAAGCAGGAACGTCGCGCTGATCGTCAACAGGAATGCTGCCATCGCGAATGGCTTCCGCATGAAAGTCCTCTCGGTAGACTTGTGTCCGTGCCCGCCCAGCCCTCACATCTTGCGCCGGAATGCGCGGACTGACTAGCCCGCGGCACGGGTCCTTCCGCGCGCGGGAGCGCTGCCCCACTTTCGGATCGTGACTACGCTGGAGCAGTGGATAGCGCCGCAAGTCGCGGCGAGCGGCGGCCGCTCGGGGTTTCGGCTGCTCGCGAATGGACTCGATGCCTTCGTGGCGCGCGCCACGCTGATCGAGCTCGCCGAGCGCACGCTCGACCTCCAGTACTACATCTTCCACCCCGACCAGACCGGATCGCTCATCGTCGATCGCCTTATCGCCGCCGCGGACCGCGGCGTGCGGGTGCGGTTGCTGCTCGACGACTGGGGCACGCTGGACAAGGAGGAAGCAGCCGTCGCCGCCCTGGACGCGCATCCCAAAATCGAAATCAAGTTGTTCAATCCATACCAGCACCGCCGGGGACTCGGGCGCTTGGCCGAGTTCGTGCTGCGGTTCGCGCGCGTCAATCGTCGCATGCACAACAAGCAGCTCATCGCCGATGCCGCCGGCGTGGTGCTCGGCGGCCGCAACATCGGGGATGAGTACTTCAGCCGCGCCGAGCTCGATTTTCAGGACCTCGACGTCCTGGGTCTCGGCCCGGTCGCCGCGCAGGCGTCGGCCAGCTTCGAAGCGTACTGGCACAGCGAATTCGCCGTCCCGGCCTCGCGCGTGGACCTGGGCACGCCTGACCCGGCGAAGGTCGCGGCCGCCCGCCGCGGCCTGACCGAGCGCTGCGAGCAGCTCGCCGATTCGGAATACGCGCGTGCCCTCTCGAACTCGGACCTCGCGGTAGAGTTGCGATCGCGTGGAGGGTCACCGAAACTGCACTGGGCCCCGGCTCGGATCCTCGCGGATCCGCCGGAGAAGCTCCGGAAACCGAGCGGCACACGCAGCGACGCGAATCTGAGTGGACAGATCTCACCATTTGCCAGCGCCGTCCGCTCCGACATGCTCGTCGTATCGCCCTACTTCGTACCGGGCAAGGACGGCGTCGCCTTCTTCGAACAGCGGCAGCACGCCGGGGTCAAGATCCGCGTGCTGACGAACTCGCTCGCGGCGACCGACGTGTGGCTGGTCCACGCCGGCTACATGAAGTACCGCCGGCTGCTGCTCGAGAAAGGCGTGCGGATGTACGAGCTGCGCCCCGAAGCGGCCGGCGGCAAAGGCCCGCGCGCATCGGGGATCGCCGTCGGCTCGTCGCGCGCCAGTTTGCACGCCAAGACGTTCGTGTTCGACCGGACGTCGGTGTTCATCGGGTCGGTCAACCTCGATCCCCGCTCGCTCGAGCAGAATACGGAGGTCGGCGTGTTGATTGACAGCCCCGACCTGGCCGCGGAGGTCGCGCGTCTGTTCGAGCAGTGGGCGAGCCCGACCCTGTCATACGAAGTCACCCGCGGCCCGGATGGCGGGTTGCAATGGACCGGCGGCTACACGAACGAACCCGACGCCGGCTTCTGGCGTCCCCTCGGCGCTAAATTCTTTTCGCACCTGCCGATCGACTCTCTGATTTGAACGGAGCTGCCCCCGTATGCTGTCCTTATTGATTCTCCTGCAGGCCGCCGCCGTCGTCCCCCAGCGTTCGGCGCCGCTCACGCGCTTCCTGGAGCAAAGCATCGGGCTCGACACGGCCCAGCTGGCGGCGCTCGAGCGCGGCGAGCCCGTCGCGAAAGTGCTGGAGGCGCGGGACCGCCGCGACGTGGCGCTGTTCGGGATCGTGACCGTCGCGATGTCACGGGAGGCGTTCGCGCGGGCTGCGCGCGACCTCCCGGCCGCGCTCCGCGCATCCAATCGCACGCAGCTCGGGATCTTCGGGACGCCCGCCACGGAGGCCGATGCCACGGCGTTCACCGTCACGAGCAAGGACGCCGCGGAAATGAAGAGCTGCAAACCGGGCGATTGCGTCGTGAAGCTGCCGGCGGTCGACATGCAGCGGATCCGCGAACAGACCAACTGGTCCGCGCCCGACCTCCAGGCGCAGCTCAGCGCGTACGCGCGCCGCCGCTTGGCGGAATACGTGAACAACTACCGGGCGCGCGGCGACTCGGCGATGGTCGTGTACGACGACCGCGGCAATCTTCACGT
>Ga0207660_10003092_pt1 | contig 10874 bp, 7 predicted proteins | sample KBSC73BmetaG_FD_184335 | JGI IMG/M metagenome (GOLD analysis project Ga0207660, IMG submission 184335) | Corn rhizosphere microbial communities from Kellogg Biological Station, Michigan, USA - KBS C7-3B metaG (SPAdes) (version 2) | ecosystem: Host-associated > Plants > Roots > Rhizosphere ... | reverse complement strand
TGATCGGCGCCACCGTGCTCGGCGTGATGCTGGTGCCGGTGTTCTACGTGGTGGTGCGCAGGTTGCTCGGCGACAAGTCCGACGGCACCGAAACCGGCGCGAGCAACGACGGCGAGGAAATCCGCCCGTTCGATTGATGTCCGTGGCCGTTGTGATTGCACCACAATGTAGGTTGGGCTGAGCGGGCTTCATCCGCGAAGCCCAACGCGACCTCGCGATGGTGTTGGCTTCGCGGGGCTCGGCCCAACCTGCGAACACGCCGGCGCAGGCCAAGGCAACGCCATTTGCTTAACGCTTGCGGACAGCCACCGCAAGATCATCCAGCGCCTCGAACTCGTCATCGGACAATTGGATGTCCGCCGCGGCGACATTTTCCTCAAGGTGCGCGATCTTCGACGTGCCCGGAATCGGCAGCATCACCGGGCTGCGTTTCAGCAGCCACGCGATCGCGATTTGCGTCGGACTGGCCTCGTGGCGTCGCGCTATTTCGGCCAGTGGCGAGTCCGGCCCGGCAAGCGCGCCGCCCGCCAGCGGGTACCACGGGATGAACCCGATGCCGCGCGATTCGCAATGGTCGAGCACGTCCTCGTACATGCGGTACGTGGCGCTGTAGCGGTTCTGCACCGTCGCGACTGGAAACACCTTTTCGGCTGCCTGGATTTCCTCGACGCTCACTTCGCTCAAACCCACATGACGAATCAGGCCTTCATCCAGCATCGACTTGATCGCGCCGAACTGTTCGTCGCGCGGCACCTTCGGGTCGATCCGGTGCAATTGCCACAGCACGATCTGCTCCACGCCCAGCCAGCGCAGGCTCAGGTGCACTTGCTGGATCAGGTATTCCGGGCGGCCAACCGGAATCCATTCGCTCGGCCCCGGCCGCACCTGTCCGCCCTTGGTCGCGATGACCATGCCGGCAGAATACGGATGCAATGCCTCGCGCAGCATCGGTTCGGATACCGCAGGGCCGTACGCATCGGCGGTGTCGATGAAATTGACGCCGAGTTCAGGCAGGCGCCGCAGCGTCGTCAGGCACGCCGCGCGATTCTCGGGTTCGCCCCACACGCCCGCGCCCGTCACGCGCATCGCGCCAAAACCCAGCCGGTGAATCGGCGTCTCACCGCCCAGCAGAAACGTGCCGGCGCGCCCGGCATCGGGAGTGGTCATCATGCACGCCTCGCGGAAGTCGAATCCGTTCCACCATACGCGCACGCCGAGCGTTTTTCATGCGCGGGATCCGACAGGCGGCTTAGGGTTCCAGTAACGACTGGATATGCTCCAGGTTCGACAGCAACTGCGTACGCCGGTCGCGCTGCGCCACCAGCAGCAGGAACACGCGATCCAGCAGGTGCTGCAGGGCGGACCGATACAGCAGCAGCTCGAGCTCGGGCTGCTCGTCGTGCGCCACCACCAGCAGCGCGATGTCGGCCTGCGCGCGCATCGGATTGGAGGTGTGTCGCGTCACCGTGATCAGCGTGCCGCCCCGTTCGCGGAACAGATGGCCGATCTTGCACAGGACGGGGTGCCGGCCCTGCTCGGAGAACACCACCAGCACATCGCCGCGCCCCGCCGCCGACACGTTTGCGGCCATCCGTGCGGCATCGAAATTGTGCACCGACGACACCCCCAGCAGCGCGAGCTTCATGGCAAACCCGCGCGCGTGGATGTCGTCGTCGCCGAAGCCGATCAGGAACACCTTGCCCGCCCTCCCGATGGTTTTCGCCATCGCCGCCAGTGCCTCCGGCGGATTGATCGAACGAGTGGCTTCCTCCGCCTCGCTCTTGCGGCGCCAGAGATGGTCGGCCATGGTTTCCGCGCGATGGGCATCCGCGCGGTGGTCGGCGGCCGCACCGTCGCCGTTCTCGGCGCGCGCGTTGGCCTCGCCCACGGAGTACTTGAGATCGGGATAGCCCTTGAAGCCGAGTTTCTGGCAGAACTTGACTACGCTCGACTGGCTGATGCCGAGTGCGTTGGCGAGTTGCTGCGAAGAGTAGTCGCGCAACAGGTGCGAGTTGTCCAGCACGAAGTCGGCGATGCGGCGTTCCACGGCCGACATCCGGTCGCGTTCGGAGCGGATTTTGACGAGTGCCGACATACCGAGATTCCCGTGATCCGCCCGCCCCCGGTCGGCAGGCGAACGCAAGCCTTCGCCGACGTCCGCCCGCGCCTGCACACCTCGACGTGCACCGGCCATGTCCGGCTCACGCATTCCACATGGACGCGGGATCCAGTCGCTCGATCCCTCGAATCTCGCGCACCCCGAGGCCGGGGGCATCGCTGATGGCAATCTCCGATTCTTTGAAGATCACGCCGCCATCGACCGGGTTGTACTCGCAAAGCGACGGGCCGTCCAGATCGACCTTGCTGATGACGTTGGATTTTGCCACGGCCACGTGCGCCGCGGCTGCCACGCTGATGCTGGACTCCACCATGCAACCCATCATGCACTCGATGCCGTGCACCGCGGCAAGATCGGCGATCCGTATGGCGTTGGAAATGCCGCCGGTCTTCATCAGCTTGATGTTGACGATGTCGGCGGCGCGCATGCGGATCAGCTCGACCACCTGCATCGGCCCGAACACGCTTTCGTCCGCCATCACCGGGGTCTGCACTCGCTCGGTGACGTAGCGCATCCCTTCCAGGTCGTGCGCCTTCACCGGTTGTTCCACCAGTTCCAGCTTGACGCCGGAATTCTCGAGTTCATGCAGCGCATACACGGCCTGCTTGGCCGTCCAGCCCTGGTTGGCATCCAGTCGCAGCAACGCGCGACCCTCGACCGCGGCGTGGATGGCCCGGGTGCGCTCGATGTCCACGCCGATGTCCTTGCCGACCTTGATCTTCAGCGATTCGAAGCCGCGCTCCACCGCGTCCAGCGAATCGGCCACCATCTTGTCGATGTAATCGACGCTGATGGTGATGTCGGTGCTGATCACCGGATTGCCACCGCCCAACAGCTTGTACAGCGGCGCCTCGTAAAGCTGGCCCCACAAGTCGTAGATCGCGACCTCCACCGCCGCCTTCGCGCTGGAATTCTTCTCCATCGCGGTCTGGATCAGGTGGGTGATCTGATTGAGGTTGGCGACGTCCTGACCGATCACCCGCGGCGAAATGTAGTGGCGGATCGCCTCCACGATCGAGCCATGGGTGTCGCCGGTGATCACCGCGGTGGCTGGCGCCTCGCCATAGCCGACGTGGCCGGTGTCGGTATTGACGATCACGACAATGTCCTCGACGTGGTCCACCATGCGCAAGGCGGTCTTGAACGGCGTCTTCAACGGCACCCGCAGCCGCCCGAACTGGATGTCGGTGATTTTCATGGTGTGGCTGCCCCCGGATGGACGCGCACGATGCTGGTCATGCGATCGATATAGCTCTGCGTTTCATTGAACATCAGCGGTTCCAGTGGCGTCACCGACACCGCGTTGAGCTTGACGCGCGCGCGGCCGCCGTCCGGTTTTGCATAGCTGATGCCGGTGGTGTCGTGGATCACGTAATGCATGCCATCGAGCTTGCCGATCACCATCATCACGTGGCCGGGGATGTAGACGAGGTCGCCGACATCCAACGCGGCGACCGCACGCATGCGTTCGGCGCGACTGCTCTGCTTGTCGAACGAGGTGTGAACGAGCCCTGGGCTGACCGCCTGGTCGCTGGTGTTGCGCGGCATCACCACGCCCATGCTGCGGTAGACCTCGGACACGAAACCCGAGCAGTCGCGCCCCTCGTAGGCATGGCCCCAGCCGTAGCGTTCGCCCAGGAACTTGAACGCCTGCCCAAGGATGTTGGCGCGCGTCAGCGGCAGGTAGTCGCCCGCGCTGTCGGCGTTGCGTTGCAGCAGCGCCGGCATGATCTGCAAGGAGCCATCATCATTGCGGACCGGCAACCTGATGATGTGCGAGGTGTAGCCGGTTTGCCCGTTGACCGGTGCTTCCGCGCGCAGGTCGGTCGCCAGTGGCACCCGCACGCCCATGTCGAGCTCCCGTCGCGACACCCGTGGCTGCTCCGGCGTGAACACGGTCTGCACGCCGGCACCGGTGACCACGCGATAAGGCGCGGCATCGACATAGTCGAACACGGCCTGGCTGTCGCCGAGCGCAACCGCATCACGGCGCACCCAAGCTGCATAACGCGGGCTGACCACGAACAGCCACTGCCCGTCGCCGCTCTGGTGCGCGACCACCACCGGCGTGCCCGGGAAGATGCCGCTTTCCTGGAAGCGATCGATGTCGGTGCCGCCGCGCCCGCTGAACACGCGTTCGGCGGTCGGAAAGGTGCGCAGGTCCGTGCGCTGCACGACCAGGCCGTAGCGCGTTTCCTGTTGTGCGGGGATCGCATCCAGCGCCAGTGCCCGCCGCCATGCCTCCAGCATCGTCGCAGGCACCTCATTGCCGCGAACGTCGTAAAGCGGATGTTCGGGCAGCTTCGACAGTTTCGTGATCCAGCCTTTCACCTGGTCGTCCGGCAGCGTCGCCGGCAACGCGCGGAGGTCGTGCATCGAGGAATCGCGCGCCTGCACCCTGGCGTTTTGCGCATCGATCGCGGCACGGCTCATCAGCAACGCGTGCGGCGAAACTGCGCGTTCGATCCAGAAGCCGGGCGACAACTGCGCCTCGCCCACGCCGATCACGCCACTGGGCGGGATGGCTAGCGCCGCGCCGCGCGCAGGCGGTGGCGCGGCGGCGCAGAGCAAGGCAGCAAGCAGCAACGAAGCAAAGATACGCATGTCGATCACCTCAATGGACGGCCAGCGCGGACATCAGGGACGCCACCACCAACCCGAAGCCCGTGCCGAGCACGTAGCCAAGCAGGGCCAGCAGGATACCGACCGGCACCAGCGGCCGCGCGTAGCTCGCGGCCAGGATCGGCGTGGTGGCGATGCCGCCGATGTGGGCCAGCGAGGAAATGCCGCAAAGATACAGGTCGAAATGGAACAGGCGCGCAGCCAGCGCCAGCAGCAGCGCCTGTATCGCGATGATCATTACGCCACACAACAGGTACAGGGGCGCGCGTGCGATGCCTTCGAAATTGCTTTGTGACGCGAGCACCGCCACCACCGCGATCAGCAGCGCGCCCGAAATCACGTTCGCGCCGGGATAGCGCGCCAATGGCGTGTGCGCCACCGCCAGGCCAGCGCCGGTCGCCAGCAGGATGGTCCAGGTCGTGCCGGTGAGCATGGCGGAAGTCGGCAATTTCGCCGCCAGCCAGGCGGAACCCGCCCCCACCAGCAGCGCCAGGCCCAGCCAGATCAGCACGCTGTCCGGGCGGGTGGGCGCATGGGTGCGCGTTTCGGCCACCACCAGTTCGGCGCTCGAGCGCGCGCCGGTCCAGCGATTGAACGCCGGTGCCAGCCGCGCGATCGAGAACAGCACCACCACCCACATCGAATAGCAAAGCGCGTCGGTCAACAACGACATCGCAAGCAGGCTGTCGGGCATGCCGATGGCCTGCTTGACGGCGATCATGTTGGCGGTGCCGCCTACCCAGCTCCCTGACAACGCTGCCAGCGGCTGCCACGACTCGCCGGGCAGCCAGCCGCGGAAGATCAGGAAGGTGAGCATGAACGCGCAGAACAGGCTGAGGCTGGTGCAGGCGAACACCGCGAGCACGCGCGGGCCAAGCGCGAGGATCGCGCGCAGGTCGCAGTTGATCATCAGCAGGAACAGCAGCGCCGGGACCATGTGCGAAGTCAGCACCGACTGAGCGTTCCGGATTTCTCCCTCCACCCGCCACAGGCCCAGCACCGCCAGCGCGGTGACCAGCAGATAGGTGAGCACGATCGGGGGCAGCACGTTGAACACGCGCCAGCCAAAACGCTGCTCGAGCGCGGGAAAAATGCCCGCGCACAGCAGCATCACGGCCAGGTACGGCCACAGCGAATGGATCATCCCCTTCCCCGCATCATCGGATTCTGGCACCCGAAAAGAATAGGTGATTCATAAAAACATATCACAAAGCATAAATTATTGACTCCGGTTTTCAAGCATGTTACACAGGCTGCCGGGCACATGCGAAACGGGAGGGGCAAGGTGGTGCGCTTTCGTGTCGCGGCAAATGCAAATCGGTCGTGCGGACGCCCGTTCGTGCTGGCGATCCTGATGCTGCTCGGCGCGCCCTCAGCCGTCGCCGCAGCCGAGTCGACGGCCGGCGTGATCGCCATGATCGACGCCGGCCAGTTCGAGGCCGCAACCACCACGATCGATCGCTTGCTTGCCTCCAGCGATCCCGCGGAGCGCCGCGCGCTGCAATTCCAGCGCGAGCGGATGCGCCGGATCCTGCTGGATTTCGATCTCTCCGCCGACCAGGTCAAGGCGCAGATCCATCGCCAAATTCCCGACCTCACCGACCGCGAATTCGAGCACTGGGCCGCGCGCGGCTATGTCGAGCGGCGCATCATCGACGGCCGCACCCTGTATTTCCACCGCGCGGCCGGCAATCTGTTCCGGCTGAGTGAAGCGGCGCGGGCACGCCGCGCGGACCCGCGACCGTTCAGCACCAGTCCACTCGAAAGCGCGAACGCCCACCACCGCGAAGTGATCGAAGCCGCATTCGCCACGCGCAAGTCCAGCGTGCTGCCGCAACGGGTCCGCATCACGCAATCGCTGACCGTGGACGCGGGCGCGGTGCCGGCCGGCGAAACCGTCAAGGTGTGGCTGCCCTATCCGCGCGCGATTCCCGGCCAGCAGGAGGACATCCGGCTGGTCGCCAGCCAGCCCGCGGCGCACGAGGTCGCGCCGGATTCGGCGCTGCAGCGCACGGTCTTCCTGCAGCAACCGGCGGTCGCGGACGACCCGACGAGGTTCTCGATCACCTATGAGGTCACGATCTACGCGCGTTACCAGGCGGTCGACGCGGACAAGGTGCTGCCGGCGAAGATCATGCCGGAGCTGGCGCCGTACGTGTCCGAACACCTGCCGCACATCGCGTTCACCGAGCAGATGCGTCTGTTCTCGCAACAAATCGTAGGCGACGAGAAGAATCCTTGGCGGATCGCGCAAAAACTCTATGCGGCGGTGGATGCGATTCCGTGGGCCGGCGCGCGCGAATACTCGACGATCAGCAACATCAGCGATCACGCGCTGCACGCCGGCCACGCCGATTGCGGGCAGCAGACCTTGCTGCTGATGACGCTGCTGCGCATGAACGGAATTCCCGCGCGCTGGCAGTCCGGCATGATGTTTTCGCCCGGCAGCTACTGGAACCTGCACGACTGGGGCGAGTTGTACATCGCGCCCTACGGCTGGATGCCGATGGACGTGACCTTCGGGCGCCTCGACAGCGCGGATCCGCGTGTCGCCGGCTTCTACCTCGGCGGCCTGGACGGCTACCGCATCGCCTTCAACGATGACTACGGCCGCGCGCTGACACCGGCGAAGACCGACTTCCGTTCCGACACCGTCGACAACCAGCGCGGCGAAGCGGAGTGGCGCGGCGGCAATCTTTATTACGACCAATTCGAATACGACTTCACTTGGCGGTTCCTGCCCGCGCAATAGGCGGGGACGCGTCGACTGCACTCATCACCGGGGAGCTCATCATGCAAGTCCATCATCGTCCATCGCGCAAGACCGTACTCAGCGCGGCGCTGGCAGCCTGCCTGTCGCTGGCTGCGGTGCCCGCGGCATTCGCCCAGAACACTACCGGTTCGGTGGTTGGTCGTACCGCGCCCGGCGCCACCGTCACCATCAGCAGTCCATCCACCGGATTTTCGCGCACGGTGACCGCCGAGAAGGACGGCAGTTACCGCATCCCGTTCTTGCCGGTCGGCGACTACCAACTGAGCACCGGCGGCGCGCCCGTCGAAGTCACCGTCACGCTGGGCAACGCGACCACCGTGAACATCGGTTCGGCCGGCGCCACCCAGCTCGGCGCGGTCAACGTGACGGCGAACCGGGTGATCTCGGCGGTGGACGTCACCTCCACCGAATCGGCGACCAACCTCAGCCGGCAGGAAATCAAGCGCCTGCCGGTCGACCAGAATGTCACCGCGGTCACGATGCTGGCGCCGGGCGTGGTCAAGGGCAACGCCGGTTTCGGCGGCATCTCCTTCGGGGGCTCGTCGGTCGCCGAAAATGCTTTTTACGTGAACGGCCTCAACGTTACCGATTTCTACAACCGCAACGGTTTTTCCCAAGCGCCATTCCTGTTCTACCAGGAGTTCCAGGTCAAGACCGGCGGATACTCGGTCGAGTACGGACGCACCACCGGCGGCGTGGTCAACGCAGTCGTGCGCCAAGGCAGCAACGAATTCCACGCGGGCGCGCAATACACCTTCGAGCCGCGCGCCTGGCAATCGTCCAAGCGCGACCTGTACGACGCCGACGGGCGCTATCTCACCTCCAGCCGCGACAACTATTCGCTGAACAAGCTGGACGTGTACGCTTCCGGACCGATCATCAAGGACAAGCTGTTCTTCTTCGCGCTGTACGAGGCCCGCGATTACCGGCCGCAGAACACCAACAACGCCGGCACCGTGCTGACCACCAACAAGAATCCCACTGGCTTCTGGGGCGGCACCCTCGACTGGCGCATCAACGACCGCAACACCGTCAGCCTGATGGCGTTCTCCGACAAGGATCATCAGGTCGGGCAGGTCTACGACTACAACTTCGACACCGACACCAAAGGCGCGCAGACCAACACCGTCTACAACGATACCGGCGGCAAGAGCGGCAACATCACCTGGACCAGCCTACTCACCGACGACTTCTCGATGAAGCTGATGTGGGGCCGCAACCAGCGCGAGGCCTTCGCGCACTCGCTGCGCGACGATGAATGCAATCTGGTGGCGGCAAGCAGCGACGTACCGCAGCCCGCCATCCCGCTCGGCTGCACCACCAACTCCACGGTGATCCAGCGCGATGACGTGCGCCACCAGGGCCGCGCCGATTTCGAATGGACGCTGGGCGACCACCTGCTGCGCTTCGGCTACGACCACGAGAAGAACGTCTCGAACTATGCCCGCCACTACGCCGGCCCCGGCGCCTATTACTACAACGTGTACGCCGCCAACCCCGGCGACACCATCAGCAACGGCGGCGTGGTGCCGCCGGGCTACAACGCTTACATACGCCAGCGCCGCTACGAGATCGCGGGCACCTTCGCCACCATCGACTCGGCCTGGTACATCGAGGACAACTGGTCGGTCGGCGACAACTGGGTGCTGAACTTCGGCCTGCGCAACGACAGTTTCGACAATCAGGACGCATCCGGACGCAGCTACATCAAGATCGACAATCAGCCCGCGCCACGCTTCGGTTTCTCGTGGGACGTGAAGGGCGACGGCACCACCAAGCTGTTCGGCAACGTCGGCCGCTATTACCTGCCGGTCGCCAACGTGATCAACATCAAGCAGGCGGGTGGCCTGCTCGATGAACGCACCTACTACGCGTTCGGCGGCTGGGAAACGCGCGAGCTCAACGGTTCGCAATACGCGGTCCCGATTCTGGGGCCGCAGCTCGGGCCGGTCGACAATTCGCAGGGCGACGGCACCGTCGGCGACCTGCGCTCGGAAGTCGACAAGGACATGGACCCGGTCTACCAGGACGAGTTGATCCTCGGTTTCGAACAGGCGCTGAACCAGACCTGGGCCTACGGCGTCAAGACCACCTACCGCCGGCTGCACAACGCGATCGACGACATGGAAATCAGCGCTACCCCGCAATGCGGCGGCGATGGCTACGTCGGCTGGGTCATGGCCAACCCGGGACGGCCGGTCACGGTGTGGGGCGACACCGACTGCAACGGAACCATGGGCTACATCACCATCGACACCGCGAAGCAAGGCTGGGCGATGTACGACAGCGACGGCAACTATCTCGGCCAGACCGGTTGGGTCAAGCCCAAGCGCAAGTACTACGCAGCGGAATTCGACCTCGACCGCGCGTGGGACGGCAAGTGGTCGCTGAATGCTTCATACACATTGTCGTGGAACATGGGCAACGCGGAAGGTCCGGTCAACTCGCTGACCAACTTCGACGACACCGGGCGCACCGAGAACTTCGACAACCCGTGGGTGAACTACGCGGGCTACGGTCCGCTGTCGAACGCGCGCCGCCACCAGTTCAAGTTCCGGGGCGCGTACGCCATCAACGACCACTGGCGCCTCGGCGCGGTCGCCGACATCCACTCGGGAAGCCCCGTCAGCGGACTCGGCTCCGGCAATCCGTTCGACGAGACCAACTACTACAGCTATTTCATCTGCGTCGACAAGTGCGGCAACATCCCGGGCCAATTCGACGCCGACGGCGACCCGGTGCCCTATCCGTCCGGACAGCGCGTTTACGTCCACTCGCCGCGCGGCAGTTACGGCCACACGCCATGGATCTACAACCTCGACGCCAGCATCAGTTACCTGACCAAGATCAAGGATGCCAACCTGGTGGTGAAGTTCGCGGTCTACAATCTGCTGAACCAACAGCGCACCACCGCGGTCGAGGAACAGCTGCAGGGCGACATTTCCAATTTCACCAACCCGACCTGGCGCCAGACGATCGGATTCCAACAACCGCGCTTCATGCAACTCACCGTGAGCGTGGATTTCTGAAGCACACGGAACCGATTGTTTTTCCAGACGTCAATCAGGCGGCGCCTCCCTTGCGCCGCCTGATCATCGGGCAACGACGCGACACCGGCTGGCGGGTGCACCCAAACAAAAGCCGCGCGGATCGCTCCGCGCGGCTTTGCGTGATGATTGGATATCAGCGACTTACTTGACGCGCGAAGCGTCCGGCTTGCTGTTCGCCGCCAAGTCTTCCTTGATGCGCGCAGCCTTGCCTTCAAGACCCCGCAGGAAGTACAGCTTGGCGCCACGCACCTTGCCCTTGCGCTTGACCTGGACCGACTCGATCGCGGGACTGTAGGCCTGGAACACGCGC
>Ga0207660_10003090_pt1 | contig 10875 bp, 7 predicted proteins | sample KBSC73BmetaG_FD_184335 | JGI IMG/M metagenome (GOLD analysis project Ga0207660, IMG submission 184335) | Corn rhizosphere microbial communities from Kellogg Biological Station, Michigan, USA - KBS C7-3B metaG (SPAdes) (version 2) | ecosystem: Host-associated > Plants > Roots > Rhizosphere ... | reverse complement strand
CCCATGCCGCGATCGGCCGAGATCTTCGTCAGCGCCGCCGTGGTGGTCGTCTTGCCATGATCGACGTGGCCGATCGTGCCGACGTTCACGTGCGGCTTGGTCCGCTCGAACTTTGCCTTTGCCATTGTACGATTCCTGAGATGGTTGAGTCACTGCCAGCGACTGGGTCCTCGTTCCTGGTTGCTGGTTACCAGCCGCCAGCTCCCAGTAACCAGTCCCTGCATCCGCCCTACGCCTTGACCTTGCTGATGATCTCTTCCGCCTTGGACTTCGGCACCTCTTCGTAGTGCGCGAACTCCATCGAGTACACCGCGCGACCCTGCGACATCGAGCGCAGCTTCGTCGAGTACCCGAACATCTCGGAGAGCGGCACGGTCGAGGCGATCACCTGCGCTTCGCCGCGTTGCGTCATGCCGCCGATCTTGCCGCGCCGCGATGCCAGATCGCCGAGCACGTCGCCCATGTACGCTTCCGGGACGACCACCTCGACGTTCATCATCGGCTCGAGCAGCACCGGGTGCGCGCGCTTCGCCGCTTCCTTGAACGCCATCGAGCCGGCGATCTTGAACGCCATCTCGCTGGAGTCCACCTCGTGGTACGAGCCGTAGACCAGCTCGACCTTCACATCGACCATTGGATAGCCGGCGAGCACGCCGTTCTCCAACGCTTCCTTGATGCCCTGCTCGACGGGCGCGATGTATTCGCGCGGGATCACGCCGCCGACGACCTTGTCCTCGAAGATGAAGCCGGCGCCCGTCTCGGACGGCTCCATGTTGATCACGACGTGGCCGTACTGGCCCTTGCCGCCCGATTGCCGGATGAACTTGCCCTCGACCTTCTCGACCCGCTTGCGGATCGTTTCGCGATACGCGACCTGCGGACGGCCGATGTTGGCGTCGACCTTGAACTCGCGCATCATGCGGTCGACGATGATCTCGAGGTGCAGCTCGCCCATGCCGGAGATGATCGTCTGCGACGTCTCCTCGTCCGTGTGGACGCGGAAGGTCGGATCCTCCTCCGACAACTTCGCCAGCGCGATGCCGAGCTTGTCCTGGTCCGCCTTGGTCTTCGGCTCGATGGCGACGTCGATGACCGGGTTCGGGAACTTCATCGCCTCGAGGATGATCGGATGATCATCGTCGCACATCGTGTCGCCGGTGCGCGTGTCCTTGAGGCCGATCGCCGCGGCGATGTCGCCGCAGCGCACTTCCTCGATCTCCTCGCGCTTGTTGGCGTGCATCTGCAGCAGCCGGCTGACGCGCTCGCGCTTGTCCTTCGTCGAGTTGTAGACGTACGATCCGGACTTGAGCGTTCCTGAATAGACGCGGAAGAACGTCAGCTTTCCGACGAACGGATCGGTCGCGATCTTGAACGCCAGCGCCGCGAACGGCGCCTCGTCCGACACCGGACGCTCGGCTTCGTGCTCGTCGTGATGCGGCAGATGCCCCTTGATCGCCGGCACGTCGACCGGCGCCGGCAGAAAGTCGATCACCGCGTCGAGCAGCGCCTGCACGCCCTTGTTCTTGAACGACGCGCCGCACAGCACCGGCACCATCTTGCCGGCGACGGTCGCCTTGCGGATCGCCTGGCGAATCTCGTCGTTGCTGAGCTCCTCGCCGTTCAGATACTTCTCCATCAGCGCATCATCGAACGACACCGCGTGCTCGAGCAGCTCGTGTCGCGCCTGCTCGACGCGCTCCGTGTACTCCGGCGGCACGGCGACGACGGTGAACGTCTTGCCGAGGGTCTCCTCGTCGAAGATGTACTGCTTGCGCTCGATGACGTCGATGTGGCCCGTAAACAGCTCACCCGAGCCGACCGGGAGCTGCAGCGGATACGAGTCACGCGACAGGCGGTCACGGATCATCGTCATGCAGCGATCGAAGTCCGCGCCGACGCGGTCCATCTTGTTGGCGAAGATGATGCGCGGCACGCCATAGCGATCGGCCTGACGCCAGACCGTCTCCGTCTGCGGCTCGACGCCGGCGACGGAATCGAGGAGCGTGACGGCGCCGTCGAGCACGCGGAGCGAACGCTCCACCTCCACCGTGAAGTCGACGTGCCCCGGCGTATCGATGATGTTGATGCGATACTCGACGCCGTTGCGCGTCCAGAAGGCCGTGGTCGCGGCGGACGTGATCGTGATGCCGCGCTCCTGCTCCTGCTCCATCCAATCCATCGTCGCGGTGCCTTCGTGCACCTCGCCGATCTTGTGCTGCTTGCCGGTATAGTAGAGGATGCGCTCGGTCGTCGTCGTCTTACCGGCATCGATGTGCGCCATGATGCCGATATTCCGATAGTGATCGAGCGGGGTTGTGCGAGCCATATGAATTCAGCGGTAAGCTTATTGAACGACTGAGTGTTGCCAGCAAAAACGCGGGTGGACCAGGCGCTCCGAGGGAGCCGGTATCCATCCGCCATCGCCGGGTGCACTCGCCACTGCTGCGCGAGGGGGACCCAAGGCGCGCCGGTCAGCCGGATGTCGCACGCGCGGCATCCATCGATCCGACGTCAGATTGTCCTGCGGTGCTTTTCGGGAGTCGCAGCACTCGCTCGAGTGCGTCGGCCGGAGCAGTCCCCTGCGTCATGCAGGCCCATCAGTGTCGGCGCGCAGTTCACCGATTCGGTCGCTACGCGATCATTGGCCGCTTGCATGCGCTCGTTACGAACACCGCGCACCAGCCCGAAATCCCGTAGCCCCTTGAATTTATTGGGATTCAGGCAGGAGTCAACTGGTCCGTGGTCCGTGGTCCGTGGTCCATCGGCATCGCGCGGGGCGAGTCTGGCGCGGCGAATCGGGTTGGACTGAGTTGGGGACGCGGACGAGGACGGAAACTGGCGGACGAGGCACGGACTGGCGGCTACTGGCGCGCCGAGTCCGTCGCGCCACAGCCCAAAGGCATTTGGCTTTTTATTCGTTCGATCGGTTCGCTTCGTGTCATCCGTGTTTCAAAGTGTTGGGACTGGGTCGGCGTCACTGCATCGGAGAGCGTCGCGAAGCCGCGGAGAACCGCGGAGAACCGCGGAGAACGACTGCTTCAACTGTGAGGCGTTGAATAAGTCATCGATTACCAGCGATTGCACTTCCGAGAACGCCTATCATGCGGCGGGTCCGGTGCAATCGTTGTTCACTATGCGTCAACACCTCCAGCAACGCCCCTCCGCGCCTCTCCGCCGTGCTCCGCAGTTCTCCGCAGCCCCTTCCCTCTCCCTGCGAGGTCGCCGGTGTAGCCGGCCGTGTCGCCTCTGTGGCGCGATGGTCTCCCGCGCCACGCAAGTCACAACGGGCCAGTAGAGCTTGGGCACGGCGCGGAGTGGCGCGTTGACCGGGACGCCACCACCACAAAAGTCTTGGTCATTCACCTCGGCGCAAGGAACCCCGACCGCCACTCAGACCGAATTCGCGCCTCGTTCGCCAGTTCCGCCAAATCCGCGTCCCCCAAATCAGTCCAACCCGATTCGGCGCGATGAGCTGGACGCGCGCACCACTCTGATCACCATGGAACCATGGACCAGAGCCCATTGACTCCCCCGCCAGCCCGATGAACTGTATGTCCTTCTCCACGGACTACGGACCACGGACCAAATGCCCTCTCGCCGTCAATTCCTCGCCGCCGCGCCGTTCGGGGCCGCCGGAGTCCTCGCTGCCTGTCGCACGGTGGCCGACTCCGCTGACGATTCCGCTCGCGTCGCCCAGGCGGGCGCCGCACTGCAATCGACCGTCGCCGGCGCTTCGCCGCGACCGCTCCTCGCAAGCGTTCCGTCTAGCGCGCCGGTGCTCCGCTGGATTCCACAGCACGCCGATCTCGTCTACACCTTCGGCGGGGCCGCCGCGAAAAAGCGCATCACGCCGGGCACGCGGATCATCACCTGGACGGAAGACTGCTTCGACGGCGCCGTGAAGACCGCCGCCGACCTCCCGTCGAAGGTCATGGCCGCGGGACACGACAATCCGCAGACCGGCCCCTTTCATATAGAAGGCGCCGAGCCGGGCGACACGGTCGCCGTGCACATCCTCGGCTGCTCGCCGGCGCGCGACTACGCCGTCTCGAACTTCAGCCCCGAGTTCGGCGCGCTCGTCGGCACCACGCAGACCGCGATGCTCGCCGCCGACCTGCCGGAGACGACCTGGCGTTACGACCTCGACGCGACGCGAAAGCTCGCCAGGACATCCAGCGCTGACGGCAAGCACTCCTGGAACGTTCCTCTCGCGCCGTTCCTCGGCTGCATCGGCGTTGCGCCCACCGGCGGCGAGGTGCGCACGACCATCGTGCCCGGCAACTTCGGCGGCAACATGGATTGCACCGAGGTGCGCGCCGGCAACACCGTCTACCTTGGCGTGAACATGCCCGGCGCATTGTTGTCGTTCGGGGACGGACACTACGCGATGGGTGACGGCGAGATCATGGGTGCGGCGATCGAAGGCGCGATGAACGTCGACGTCTACGTCGAGCTGATCAAACACTCGGCCACCCCGGTGCCGCGGATCGAGAACGCCGACGAGATCATGTTCGTCGGCAGCGGCCGCCCACTCGAGGACGCCGCGCGCGTCGCGTTCAAGTCGATGGTCGACTGGGTGCAGCACGCATCCGGCATGTCGCTGCTCGACTCCTACCAGTTCGTTTCACAGAACGCGCGCGCGCCGATCATCCAGCTGGTCGACCCGGAGTACACGGTGCTGGTGAAGGTCGACAAGGCACGGGTGCCGAGGAGAGGATAATCAGGAGAGGATGGTCAGGAGAGGATAGTTTAAAGTCCGTCGGTTCGGATTTGCGCAGCGTACTACCAGAACCACGAAGGGCCGGCGCAACGGCCGGCCCTTCGCTCAACTATCCTGTATCCTCTATCGTCTATCCTCTATCCTCTATCCTCTGCCTTCTACTCTCTCGTCCAAAGCGCCACCGCGCCGCACCGGACATCCGGGTCCGCGAACTCCGGCGGCAGCTCGGACAAACCGCGGAATACCTCGATCCCGATGACGTTGTCCAGCGTCATCATGCCAAGACCCTGCGTGATCGGGTCGCTCATGCCCGGCAGATCGATGCGGCGCCCGTCGATGAACCACGCGATGTGACAGGCGTTGCTGCGCGTGCTCCGGCCGCTGCTCGTGAACGAGCCGATGCTGCGGATCATCGTCATGCTGGAGGTCGTCGCCGGATCGGTGACCGACAGCCCGGGCACATTCTGTAGAAACTCGCCGAGCGTTGCTGCGTGTGACTGCGCGATCTGCTGCGCGTCGAAGTGCAACCCGGTGCCGAGTGCGCGCCGCGCGTCGAACGCGCTCAGGCGACTCCGTTCGCTCCTCACGGACGAATGATCCGGTTTCACGTGCTGCACGACCGCAATCTGATGTGTCGGATCACCCTTGACGGCGATCGGCACGTGAACGGTCATCTGCTCGCCGTCCTGGAGAGCGATCGGCGCGGACAACACAGAGGTGTAGCCCGGAAACACGGCAGCGATCTGATATTGTCCTTCGCGAGTCTGCAATGCGAACTGGCCGGCGGAATCCGCTCTGACGTGGGCGACGGGCGCGTCGGTCGACGGATCGACCAGCATCACCGCGCCGCGGACGGGCAGGCCCGTCGCGTCGTCATACAAGATTCCTCGAATCACGACCTGCGCCTGGACGGCGGCGGGGACGAGTCCAGCGACGAACAGCAAACCCGCGGCTCCGGCCGCGCGGCGAATGAATTGGAAGCCCATGGTGCACCCCTCGGACGATGGTCACCGGGCCCCTCTGTGAATTGCTCCCCGCAATTCGCTGCCGTGCTTCTGGTCCGACCGCGCCGAGCTTCCGCCCCGCACCCCGACCCCACCCCACACGCTGACCCGGTGATGGCTCCCTAGACCAGGATCGTGCCAGGAGACATCACCAGGACGAGTTTCTCGATATTTGATGTGACCAACTCAGCCGTTGCGCGATTCTCATGGCGCTTCGGACATGCCGGCTTCGATCACTTGCCGCCGCTCGCGAACACGCTGCCGCGATTCCAGGCGGGCCGCGTCGGCCGATCGGCGACGAGTCGCACGAGATCGAAGTACATCGCGTCGAATGCGGCGGCGGTCTCGAAGTTCACCGGCTGATCGAGATCGTCGCTCGGCTTGTGATATCGTGTCGCGTTCCACGCGGCGATCACCGAATCGCCGGCCGATCCCGGGAGATAGCCGACCTTGAGCGCGAGCGCCGGAATGCCGCGCTTGATGAAACTGTACTGATCGCTGCGAATGAACCGCACCTGCTCTGGGTGCGGGTCCTCCATGAGCTGCAGATGGTGCATCGCGAGCGCCTGCCGCAGATCGTCGCCCAGGTTTGACTCGTCGGCGCCGTAGCCGAACACGCCGACGAGCGGAATCTGCGGTTCCCACATGTCCGTGTTGAGATCGGCGACGATCTCGCCGACAGGGACCGTCGGATGCGTCGCCAGATACGCCGAGCCGAGCTCGCCCTTCTCCTCACCGGTGACGGCGGCGAAGATGAGCGAGCGTTTCGGCTTCACGCCGCGATCGTGGAACGCGCGCGCCGTCTCGAGCATCGTCGCAATGCCGGACGCGTTGTCCATCGCGCCGTTGTAGATGCTGTCGCCGTTCACCGGGCGACCGACGCCGAGGTGATCGAGATGCGCGCTGACGATGACGTACTGATTACGCAGCGCGGGGTCGCTGCCGCGGAGCACACCGAGAACATTCGGGGCGTCGAGCGGCGTCTTCTCCATCGCCGTCCAGACGTCGAGCGTCGGCACGAGCGCGAAGCGCGGCAGCACGGCGGCGCTGTCGCGGTTCGCGAGATTGAGCATTTCCTCATACGTGTGCGCCGACCCGGCGAACAGGCGGTCGGCGGCGCTCGCCGGCATCGTGATCATCACGCCGCCGCCGGTCGGATCGTCCATCAGACCGTTCGCCGGACGCGCACCGCGACCGCCCCGGCCGCCACGTCCATTCGCCGCATCGGCGCGCGGCGGATCGTTGATCGCGATTGCCGCCACGGCGCCGGCGGCGCGCAGCGCTTCCCAGCGTCCCGAGCGCGAGTGGGCGATCATGTTGGCGCTCAGGCCCGACGGCAGGCGATTGAGATAGACGGCGACCTTGCCCTTCACGCTCGTGCCGGCGAGGTCGTCGCGAATGCCGGGGAAGTGCAGCCCGTAGCCGACGAACACCATCGGACCGCTCGCGTGGGTCGCGGTGGTCGTGCTCAGGTTGATCGTCGCGTCGGTGTTGAGGGCGAGCGTGTCGGCGTGGCCATTGGTGACGAGCGCGATGCCCGAACGCTCGGGAATCAGCCGGGCCGTCGCGAGGTGCGCCGTCTGGAAGTAGCCGTCGGTGCCGATCGGCGCGAGGCCGGCCTTCTTGAATTCGTCGGCGACGTAGCGTGCGGCCTTGAGATAATCCTCGGTGCCGGTGGCGCGGCCGCGGAGACTGTCGTCGGCGAGCACGGTGACGTCGTGCCACCAGCGCGCGGCGGCGGGTGGGACGACCTGCGAGGAGCCGGCGCGGGATTGGGCGGCGAGAGGCGAGGCGCCGAGACAGAGCGCGGTTGCGAGCAGTGCGCGACGTGGACGAAAGACGGAGGGAGTCATGCGACGAGTCTGGAGAGGTCGACGGAGTGGTGAAGACGCGAACGCCCCGCCGGCGAGAGAGCCAGCGGGGCGTTCAATGTGCAGCGGTGCGCGCCGAACGACCAGCGGTCGGCGGCGTACGACCGGGTTACCAGCGATAATGCGCGAAGGCCTTGTTCGCGTCCGCCATGCGGTGCGTGTCTTCCTTCTTCTTCACCGCGTTGCCTTCGCCCTTCGACGCGGCAATCACTTCGGCGGCGAGCTTCTCCGACATCGACTTCTCGTTGCGATCGCGCGAGTACGAGATCAGCCAGCGCATCGCCAGCGCCGTGCGGCGCTCGGGACGAACTTCGACCGGCACCTGGTACGTGGCGCCGCCGACGCGGCGGCTCTTGACCTCGACGACCGGCTTGAGATTCGCCAGCGCCTGCTTGAACACATTGACGCCCGGCTGGCTCGTGCGGCTCTCGACGAGATCCATCGCGCCGTAGAAGATGCGCTCGGCCGTCGACTTCTTGCCCTGCAGCATCATCACGTTGATGAACTTCGAGACCGTCTGGCTGTCGTAGCGCGCATCGGCGAGCACCGGGCGCTTGACGGCTGATTTGCGGCGGCTCACTTCTTACCTCCCGCGGCACCGGCCTTCGGCTTTTTGGTTCCGTACTTGGAGCGGCTCTGGTTGCGGCCGTTGACGCCGGAGGCGTCGAGCGAGCCGCGCACGATGTGATAGCGCACGCCCGGCAGATCCTTCACGCGGCCGCCGCGCACGAGCACGATCGAGTGCTCCTGGAGATTGTGGCCCTCGCCCGGGATGTAGGCGATGACTTCGAAGCCGTTCGTCAGGCGAACCTTCGCGACCTTGCGGAGGGCGGAGTTCGGCTTCTTGGGGGTGGTGGTGTAGACGCGCGTGCAGACGCCGCGACGGAAGGGATTCGACTTGAGCGCCGGCGACTTTTCCTTCTTGAGGACGTCGCTGCGGCTCCGTCGGACGAGCTGATTGATCGTTGGCATGTACGCTGGGAGAATACGAACGGGATAGCCCCGTGGATGCACTTCCCGCCGGCCCAAGGTGGCCGGGGGGAGACTGGTGAAGTTAGGCGGAGTGGGCGGAACTGTCAACCGGACCGCCGGGCTAATCGACGGTGGGGAGCGGAGATAGCGGCTGTCGGCGGCGGTTTGGGGGCTCACCGCGTGGGCAACGCGCGGATACGGATGTCGGAGTCGTGTGCGCACGTGCGAAACGTGCGGATACGAGAGTCGAAGTCGTCTGCACACGCGCGAAACGGGCGGATACGGGAATCTGGATCGTCGGTCGGCTCGGACACGGGACGTATACGGACAGCGCCGTCGTCCGCCCGCGCGCGAAACGCGCGTACACGAGCATCGGAGTCGCCGGCACAGCCGGACATCCGACGTGCTCGGCTGGGCGTCCGACGGATACCGACGTCGGAGTCGTCTGCACACGCGAGCGTCGGACAGATACGCATGGCGAAGTTGTCTGCACACGCGAGCGTCGCACAGGTCCGGGCCTCGGAGTCGCCTCACCACGCGGACATCGGACGAAAACCGCCGAGCGTCGGACGTGAACGCCCGTCGCGGTCGGCTGTCGAGCCGGACAGCCGACGGATACAAGGGTATGCGTCATCTGATCACGCCGACAATGCAGGTGCACGGGCGAGCGTCGAGTATGAACGAGCGGCGAGGTCATCTCTCCACGCGGACATGGGAGCGATTGATTCGACGCACGCGACGAACCAAGGCGCGGCGTCACCTGGCACCCGAAGACAGCATTAGAATTCCCCTCATGGCCGACCTCCCCTCCCTCACCCCCGACGAGCTCCTCCGCTACTCGCGCCACCTCATCCTGCCGAACGTCGGCATGGAGGGCCAGCGGCGCCTCAAGCAATCGCGCGTCCTCATCATCGGCGCCGGTGGTCTGGGCTCCCCAGTCGCGCTGTACCTCGCCGCGGCCGGTGTCGGCACGCTCGGCATTGTCGACTTCGATGCGGTCGACGCGAGCAATCTCCACCGCCAGCTCCTGCACGGCACCGCGGATGTCGGCCGTCCGAAGATCGACTCGGCGCGCGCGCGGCTGCACGACGTCAATCCGTTCGTGCACGTCGAACCGTACGAGACGCGCCTGACGTCCGCAAACGCGCTCGACATCCTGCGCGACTACGACGTGATCGTCGACGGCACCGACAATTTCGCGACGCGCTATCTCACCAACGACGCGTGCGTGCTGCTCGGCAAGCCGAACGTGTACGGAAGCATCTTCCGGTTCGAGGGTCAGGCGTCGGTGTTCGCGACGGAGAGCGGTCCGTGCTACCGCTGCCTGTTTCCCGAGCCGCCACCGCCGGGCGAGGTGCCGAACTGCGCCGAAGGCGGCGTGCTCGGCGTGCTGCCCGGAATCATCGGTACGATCCAGGCAACGGAGACGATCAAGCTGCTGCTCGGGATCGGCGAATCGCTCGCCGGCCGGCTGCTGCTGATCGATACGCTCGGGATGCAGTTCCGCACGGTGCGGCTGCGCAAGGACCCACAGTGTCCCGCCTGCGGCACGCACGAGATTATGGAACTGATCGACTACGATCAGTTCTGCGGCGTGCCAGGTGCGTCGGCCGGACATTCAGAGATTGCTCACGACGCCGATCCCAACGCCGACCTGACGCCGCGCGAGCTGGCGGAGCGCATCGCGCGCGGCGACGATACGTTCGACCTGATCGACGTCCGCGAGCCGTGGGAGTGGCAGATGGCGCATCTCGACCGGGCGCGGCTGGTGCCGCTGGCGACGGTACCGCAGTCGGTGAACTCGCTCGACCCGAATCGCGAGATCGTGGTCATGTGCAAGTCGGGCGGCCGGAGCGGCAGAGCCGCCGAGTTCCTTCGGGGCGCGGGGTTCCCGAGAGTGCGGAATCTCGCGGGCGGGATTCTCAGATGGAGCGACGATGTCGATCCGCGGGTGCCGCGGTACTGAGCACGGAGTCCCTCACGCCACGCCCGCAAAGCATTTGGTTGTTTTCTTATCCGTTCCAGTCCGTCCCTTCCGTGTCATCCGTGTTTCCAATCGTTGGGGCTTGCGTGGCGCCATAAGCCATCGCGCCAAGACGGGCCTGGTGTAGCTGCAGAGTTCCAGGAGTAGCGGAAGTGGACTGAAACGAACCCAACCCGCGCCGCAATCTCGGAAGCTGATGAAATGAAAAGGGGCGAGCCGAAGCTCGCCCCTTTTCATATTCTCGAACGACTCCTACTCCTTCCCGCCCGGCACGCCCGGCCGCGGCACCACCGGGAACTCGTCGTCGTCCGCCATCGAGAAGAC
>Ga0207660_10003075_pt1 | contig 10905 bp, 9 predicted proteins | sample KBSC73BmetaG_FD_184335 | JGI IMG/M metagenome (GOLD analysis project Ga0207660, IMG submission 184335) | Corn rhizosphere microbial communities from Kellogg Biological Station, Michigan, USA - KBS C7-3B metaG (SPAdes) (version 2) | ecosystem: Host-associated > Plants > Roots > Rhizosphere ... | reverse complement strand
ATTCCGGACGCGGCCAACGATCCGTCACTGAAGCACGTCAAAGGCGAGCTGATCAACCGCCGGGTGAAGTCGATCACCGTGGTTCCGATCACGTGGCGGTCGGTCTCCATCGGCGCGATCTTCCTGCGCACCTTCCGCGACGGCCCCACCTTTTCTCAGACGCCGACGCGCTTCGTGCAGGTCGTCGCGTCGCTGACTGCCCAGAGTCTCCGCAACGCCCACCGCTACGAGCGCCTCGCCCAACGCCAGCAGGAAACCGGCGAGCAGTTGCGCCGCATGGAGCTCGAGCGCGTGGCGCTGCTCGCCTTCATGCGCCGGCTCCTCGACACCTTCGGCCAGCGCGAGGGCGCCTGGGGCGAGGGTCTCCTTCCCAAAGCGAGCGCCGACGAGCTCGACCGGCTGGTCGGCGTCGCCATGGCCGTGATTCAGGAAGAAGCCAAAGGTCGGTGAAGCCGGCAGCACGCGCCGCTGAGCTGCGGCGGATTCTGCAACGCGCAGGTCACGCCTACTACATCCTCGACAAGCCGGAGATGTCGGACGCGGAGTACGACAAACTGTTCCGCGAGCTGCAGGATCTCGAAACCAAAAACCCCGGTCTCCAGACTCCGGACTCCCCTACCCTGCGGGTCGGCAGTGAGCCGGCGACGAAGTTCCGCAAGCACCGGCATCTCGTCCCCATGCTGTCGCTCGCCAATGCGTTCAGTGAAGCCGAGCTCCAGGAGTGGGAGGAGCGCAACGCCCGCCTCGTGCCCGAGGTAAAGGAGGCGGGCTACGCACTCGAAGTGAAAATCGACGGCGCCGCCGTCAGCCTCACGTACCAGGATGGCGTGTTCGTCACCGGCGTCACGCGCGGCAACGGCGTCGAAGGGGAAGACGTTACGGCCAATCTGCGGACGGTGCTGGATTTGCCGCTCCGGCTGCAGGGGAAAGGCTGGCCGAAGAAGATGGAGGTTCGCGGCGAGGTCTACCTGCCGATCAGCCAGTTCGCCGAAACCAATGTGCAGCGCGAGAAAGCGGGCGAGTCACCCTACGCCAATCCGCGCAACGCGGCGGCCGGCGCCCTGCGACAGCTCGATCCCAAAAAGACACGCGCCCGCGGTCTCCGTGTGTTCACCTTCCAGGTGGAAGCGCCGGGCGCGAAGCTCGGCATCGCGTCGCAGCACGAGCTCCTCGACACCCTTCGGACCTGGGGGCTCCCCGTCGAACCCCATCACACGCGCGCGAAAGACCTGGCCGAGGCGCACGCCAGGATCACTCAGCTCGAAGCGATGCTCCCGACGCTCGACTACGGCGCCGACGGGGTGGCCGTGAAAGTCGACAACCGCGCGCTTTACGCCGAGCTGGGGACGATCAGCAACCGCGAACCGCGCTGGGCGATCGCCCGGAAATTCGCGCCCGAGGTCCAGGTCACGAAGCTGCTCGACATTCGCATCAACGTGGGTCGCACGGGCGCGCTCAATCCCTACGCCGTGCTCGAACCGGTCGAAATCGGCGGCGTCACCGTCTCGAATGCCACGTTGCACAACGCCGAGCTGATCGCGGCAAAGGACATTCGCGTCGGCGACGAAGTCGAAGTCACGCGCGCCGGTGAAGTGATTCCGCAGGTCCTCGGCCCGGCGCCGGGCCGCCCCCGCGGCGCCAAGCCCTTTCGCATGCCGGAGCGCTGCCCCAGCTGCGGCTCCCCGGTGGAGCATCCGCACGACGAGGTGATGACCTTTTGCCCCAACATCTCGTGCCCGGCTCGGATCCTCGAAGGGATCGTCCATTTCGCAAGCCGCGGCGCGATGGACATTCGCGGTCTGGGATACGAACGCGTGCGCGCGCTCCTCGAGGCGAAATTGATCGCGAACGTCGGCGATCTGTACACGCTCGCGCCGCTGCAGCTGCTGACGCTGGAGGGGTTCGCGGAAAAATCCGCGCAGCAGCTGGTCGACAGCATTGCCGCGTCCAAGCGCCAACCCCTGTCCGCGGTCTTGTTCGGCCTCGGCGTCCGGCACGTCGGTGCCCAGGGCGCCAAGCTGCTGGCACGCCACTTCGGCATGATGGCCGCGCTGTCCAAAGCCACCGCCGAGGAGGTCGGCGCAGTGCGCGGCATCGGGCCGGCGATTGCGGAAGCGGTCGCCGGATTCTTTGCCGACGCGCGCAACAAGGAGTTGCTCAAGAATCTCGAGAAGTCCGGCCTGACGCTGAAGGAGACGGAGACCGCAACGGGTCCGCGTCCGCTCGCCGACCAGACCTTCGTGCTGACGGGAACGCTGCCGACCCTTTCGCGACAGCAGGCGCGCGATCTCATCGAGGCGGCCGGCGGACACGTGTCGGACAGTCTCTCGAAGAAAACCACCGCAGTCGTCGTGGGCGCCGATCCCGGCTCCAAGCTCGACAAGGCCGAGGCGCTCGGCGTCGAGCAAATCGACGAAGCGGAACTCTTGCGCCGCGCACGCCGCGAACCCTAAGTTGGCGTCCGATATGACCGCTCCCGGCATCGTCCGCCAGCTGCACGCGAGTCTCGCGACCCACGCGCCCGAGCAGATCGTGTCGATCCTTCAGGAGGTCGGGTATGCGGCCGGCGAGGGACTCTACAACAGCTTCGCGGAGACGAATAACCCGGCGGACCTCGACGCCGACATGCTGGGAGTAACGTTGTCCGATTTCTTCCAGACCGGCGGGTGGGGCAGCGTCACGATGACGCCGGTCGGGACCGGCGCATTTGCGATCGACTCCACCGACTGGGCGGAAGCCGAGCCCGGCACCGCACAATCGCCGATGTGCTTCTTCTCGGCGGGGATGCTGGCGGATTTCCTGGGACGCCTTTCGGACGAGACCGTCGCCGTACTCGAAGTGGAGTGCCGAAGCCGCGGCGACGCGCGCTGCCGATTCCTGTCGGCGACGCCGGATGTCCTGGAGCGGGTGTACAACGACATGACCGCAGGGAAGAACTACGAAGACGCGCTGCAGTAGCTAACGACGCGCGACGCTTACCCCTTCGAGCAGCATGGAGGGTGACCACCGCGCTCCGAGCCACCGCCCATCCGTTCCAAATCCACCAATCTTCTTCAGCAGGTCGTACGCATTCCCGGCCACCGCGGCATCTTTCACGCGGCCCGTGACTTCCCCGCGCTGCACACGCCACGCCAGTCCGACCGGGTGACTGAAGGCGCCGCTGATGACGTTGCCCTGTCCCACGCCGATCAGATCGTCGACGATCAGGCCATCGTCGATGTCGGCAATGAGTCCGCCACCCAATCCCTGTTCTTGTAGGGCCGCAGCATGCTGCGCCCGGACACCCACATGCCCACCGCCGGTCATGCGAAAGAGGATGTTGGTATACCCGATGTGCGGCTTGCCAAAGAAACCGCGCCGTCCGTTTCCGGTGCTCTGGGTTTTGGCTCGTGCCGCCGTCTCGAGATCGTACACGAAGTGGCCCACCCTGCCTCGCTCCACGAGGCCGGTCGAGCGAGACGGCACACATTCATCGTCGATCGGCCGCGACGCCGGACGTCCCGGCGTCAGCGGATCGTCGATAATCGACAGACGCTCGTCGAACATCGTCTCGCCGACCTTGCCGGCGAGCGGTGAGCTACCCTGCAGCACGGTTTTTCCCGAAAGCGCTTGCTCGAGCGGCAGCACCACGGCAGCGAGCCCGGCGGGCGTAAAGACCACCGGCAGCGCGCCCTCGGGGGAACCCACGACCGTTAGGGCGGCGGTGAGCCGGGTTTCCATCGATCGGACCAGCGTTTCCAGATCGGCCTCGGTCGGCATGTCGGCGCCGACGTACTGGTCGTAGATCATCAGGACGTCGTCGCCCGCAATGCGGGTCATGTCGGCGGTGACCGCGATTCCGGTCGCGCGGTATTCGCCTCGGGCGCCCGCGCTGTTGCCGACGGCCGTGTCGGCGATCTCGCGCTCGACCGACACATTCACCTGGCAATCCGGACGCTCGAGCCGCTCGACGAGCCGCTTGCCCATGCGGATCAAGTCGTCGAGCGAGGCATTGGCGGTGCGGTCGAAATACGTCGGGATGGGGGGGAGGGACTCGGGGCTCGAATCGGGAAACGCGAGCTCCACCATCTCGCCGAGCTCCGCCGACGCGCGGGCGCGCGCGAGGAGGGCCTCGGGATCCGGCGTCGCCGAGGTTGTGCCGACCACGCCCATACGTCCGTTGGACACGACCCGCAGGTTGAGCCCGGCCTCTTCGGAGATTCCCGCGGCTTTGAGGCGTCCTGACTCGAATGCAACGGACGTCTGCTCTTCGCGCCGCCAGAGCGCATCGGCATTGTCGACGGCGCGCTTCGCCGCTTCGAGCACGCGATCGATCACACGTCTCCCCCGATGAGCGCCTCTTCGATGCGCACGTGCGGCGCGCCTTCGGTCACGGGCAGCGGGAACTGGCCACCCTTGCCGCAGCCGCCGCCCATCTGATTCCACGTGAAGTCGCCGGCTATTGTGTCGATCCGGTCGAGCGTCTGAAACAGATTGCCGGCAAGCACGACGTCCTTCACCAGCTCGGCGACCCGACCGTCGCGGATCATGTAGCCCCATCCCGCCGTGAACGAGAAATTCTCGAGCATCGTCTGACCGCCGAACGCCCCGCACGCGTACACGCCGAGCTTGATGTCGCGGATCAGATCCGGAAAGCCGACGCCCGCCTTCCCCGGCGCGATGTACGTATTGGTCATGCGCACGATCGGGGGATGGCGGAACGAGATCGCGCGCGCGTTGCCGGTCGGCCGCTCGCCCAACTTCGCCGCCGTCTCGCGGGAATGGAGGCGGCCGACGAGAATGCCTTCGCGGATGAGTGGCGTATCCTGCGTCGGCGTTCCTTCGTCGTCGTATGGCAACGTGCCCCGAAGACCGTGCTCGGCGCCGTTGTCGCCGGCGTTCAGCACCGGTTTGCCGAACCGCCGGCCGAGCGTCATCATCTCGCGCGCCTGAGGATTCTCGTAGACGAAATCCGCTTCGGAGAGATGCCCGAAGGCTTCGTGGATGAACACCCCGGCGAGCTCGTTGTCGAGGATCACCGGATAGGAGCCGCCCCGCACACGCGGTGCGTCGAGCAGATCCACCGCGCGCTGCGCGACGACCCGGAACTGGTTCTCGAATCCCTGGACGCTGTGCCACCCTTTGCGCAACCCGATCGACTCGAGTCCTTTTTCGATGCTGCCGTTGCGCCGGCCGATCGCGGTTCCCGAGACCACCACCTCGGGGCGCAACTGAGCGATCGCCGTCCCCTCGGAATTCGCGTACCAGACCTCGGACACCTCGTCGCGATAGCTCGCCTGCGTATCGACGATGGAGCTGGAGACCGCGAGCATCGCGCCGTTGTACGTCTCCAGAAGCTTCTTCTTATCGGCGAGCGACACGCCGCGCACGTCGCCGTCGAGATCGAGTGCCGCATCGGCGACGTGCGGCTCGGTGTCGGCGAGCCGGATCGGCTCGTCGAGCCGTACGGCACGCGACAGCTCGTTGGCGCGTCGGACCATGGCGGGCAGCTCGTCGAGCGAGGTGAACGACGCGATACCCCACCCGCAGCCCTTGTTGAGGACGCGCACGAACCCGCCCTGATCCTCGCTCACCGTCGCAGTCTCGAGGCGCCGCCCGCGGAACGCCACCGCGGAGCTCCAGGTGCGTTCGACGCGAATCTCGGTGTAATCGGCGCGGGACTGTTTGACGGCGGCGGTGAGACGATCTTTCAACGGAGATCCTTCAACTGGTCGCGATAGTCGGGGCGGACCACGATCTCGCCGTCGACAATGACCTCGAGATCCCAGGGGAGAATGATGAAGTTCTCATTCTCGAGCGCGAAGAAATCGGGCTTGTAGGAGCCCGTCTTGAACGAGACCGCGGTCTTCACCTCGGCCGGCTTCTGCTCCCGGACCGCCGCCAGCGCGAGCTTCATGGTGCTGCCCGACTCACACGTCTCATCGACCAGCAGTATGCGCTTGCCGGTGACGAGCCTGGTCGGACCGGCGATGACCGAGCCTTCGGCAGTGATGGCGATGGACGCGAAGTCGCGCTGGAGAATGCTGGCGACGACGGCGCCCGGGATGACCCCCGCTCTGGCGATGCCGATCACCACATGCGGGTCGTAGTCCCGAAAGACCTTCAAGGCCAGCACGCGGCACAGCTCCCCGAATAGCGCCCAATCGACCTGGAGGACGCCCCGCGGCGGTTTGCTCTTGGCTCTCGTACCGGAGGATGGACGTGGAGTGGGTCGCGGTGGGAGGGGCATTCGGGATTCTACATTGCCAACGTCTTTAGCCGCAAGCTATTTTCGGCACATGGGTTTCTGGCGCCGCTTGTTCGGCGGGTCCGGCTCGGGCGACGATCTCAAACCTCAACGCCTCGATTATCTCAACGAAGCGTTAGCCCTGGAACGTCAGGGTGATTACGATGCGGCGCTCACGTCGTACCGACTGGCGCTGCGTGATCACCCGAACGACGCGCGCATCCTCCAGAACATGGCGATCGCGTTCACCAAGACGCGGCGCTTCGACGAAGCCATCCGCCACTATCGCCGCGCCCTCGAGCTGGACGGATCGCTCGCGGGCGCGCATTACGGTCTCGCGTTTCTCCTGCTGCAGCGTGGCGACCCCGACGGTGCAGCGCAGCACCTGAAAACCTTCCTCGCCCACCCGCCCCGCGGCCCCGACGCGCAGAAATGGATCGAGCATGCCACCCAGGCGCTGCACGATCTGCGCTCCGGCGCTGCGCCCGCGAGCGGGGGCAGCGGGGGGGGCACCGAAGGAGTCGGGGGTGGGGGCGTCCACTGACGCGAACGCTCGTGCTGCTCGCAGTCCTGGCCGGAGCTGCGTGTAAAGTGAGCACCAACCTCGACCAGGTGATCGCGCTCGACATCGGTATCCCGAATGGTGGGCAGCTCGAGTTTGGCGATACGCTGGTGCCCACTGCCCGCGCCCTGAACGGCCGTGGCGACTCCGTCGCGGCGGACTTTATCTGGGTGTCGCTGGATACCGCCGTGCTGACCGTGCTCGACAGCACGACCGGCGAGACGCGGGGTGATTCGGTGGCGCAGGGACGGCTGCAGGCCCGCATCGGCCTGCTGCGCTCGAACACGCTGCCGATCACCGTGATCAACCGCATCGACTCCTTGCACCTCGCCGCCGGGGCCCCCACGCGCGACACCGTGACCGTTTCGCAGCCCGACACGCTCTCCGATTCGCTGCAGGTGCAGCTGTTCGGGGCACCGGCTGCATCGGGCCGCCGGGTCGTATTCACCGCCAGCATCTTTCCGGTCGGCGGTCCGGCGGTCACATTTGTCCCGAACGACACAGTGCTGAGCAATGCCACCGGCCTTGCCGCGATCCAGCTCAAGGTGCCGACTGGCGGCCCCGCTCCCGATTCGGTGATCGTCACCGCGACGGTGCCGCGACCTGACGGAACATCGGTCCCCGGCAGCGTTACTTTCGTTGTGGAGTTTCGCCCATGACAAAGGGAACACTCACCCAGCTCTTTTTCACGACCGTGGACCGGCACGCCGGTCTCCCCGCGGCGTTTCGCTCGAAGGTGGGCGGCGGCTGGGTCGCCATCACGCATCGCGAGACGCGGGATCGCGTGCAGGCAATCGCGCTGGGCCTCCGCGAGCTGGGGGTCTCGGCGGGCGACAAAGTCGCCATCATTTCCGAGAACCGGCCTGAGTGGGCGCTCTCCGATTACGCCTGCCTCGTCGCCCGCGCCACCGACGTCCCGATTTATCCGACGCTCACCGCCAAGCAAACCGAATACATCCTCAAAGACTCCGAGTCGGTCGCGGTGTTCTGCTCCACGACGGCGCAGGTCGACAAGGTATGGGAAGTCAAGCAATCGCTTCCCGCGCTGCGACACGTGATCGCGTTCGACCCCGGCGCCGCGGCGCAGCGACCAGGCGTGACGACGCTCGCGCAGCTCGAGGCCAAGGGTCGCGCGGCGGCGGCGAAGTATCCGGACTGGAGGACGGAGGCCCTCGGCGTGAAGCCGGACGACCTGGCGACGCTGATCTACACGTCAGGCACCACGGGCGAACCGAAGGGCGTGATGCTGACGCACTACAACATCTGGTCCAACGTGCAGGCCTGCCTGCAGATGATCCCCATCGGCGGCGGTGACGAGTGTCTCTCGATGCTGCCGTTGTCGCACAGCTACGAACGGATGGTCGATTACACGCTGTTCCAGGCGGGCGTGATCATCAACTACGCCGAGTCGTTCGATACCGTCGCGGCGAACCTGCAGGAAGTCAAACCCACCGTCGTGCTGTCGGTGCCGCGGTTGTACGAGAAAGTGTACGCGCGGGTGCTCGAGAACGCGCTCTCCGGCAGCCGGGTCAAGCGAACGATCTTTTTCTGGGCCAAGCGCGCCGGTGAGCAGTGGGCCACGCTGTCGCTCGCCGGGATGCCGATTCCGCGGGGACTCGCCATCAAAAAGAAGCTCGCGGACCGGCTCGTGTTCGCGAAGCTCCGCGGGCGGACCGGCGGCCGCATTCGCTTTTTCGTCTCCGGCGCCGCGCCCCTTTCGGCGGACATCGCGAAATTCTTCTACAGTGCGGGGCTGCCTGTCATCGAAGGCTACGGGCTGACAGAGTCGTCGCCGGTGCTCACGCTGAATCCATTGGATGGCATCAAGCTCGGTACGGTGGGTCGCGCAATTCCAGGCGTCCAGCTGAAGATCGCGAGCGACGGTGAAATCCTGGCCACCGGTCCGAACATCATGAAGGGCTATTACAAGCTCCCCGACGCAACGCGCGAGGCGGTGGATGCCGAGGGCTGGCTGCATACGGGCGACATCGGCGAGCTGGATTCGGACGGCTATTTGAAGATCACGGACCGCAAGAAGGAGCTGCTCAAGACGGCGGGTGGGAAATACATCGCGCCGCAACCGATCGAAGGGATGGTCAAGCGCAACAAGTTCGTCGCCAACGCCGTGATGTACGGCGACCGCCGCAAGTTCCCCATTATTCTGATCGTGCCGAACTTCGACAACCTGGAGCGGTGGGCCCGCGAGCGAAACCTGAGTTATGGCTCGCGCGCCGAGCTGATCGGGATGCCGGATGTGAAGGCGAAAGTGGAGCGGGAGGTCATGAGCTCGTTGCACGATCTCGCCAAGTTCGAGACGCCCAAAAAGGTCGTGCTGTTGGAGCACGACTTTACGATCGAGTCAGGCGAGCTGACGCCCACGCTGAAGGTGAAGCGGCGTGTGATCGAGAAGACCTACAAGGATCAGATCGATGCCGCGTACGCCGCGGGCGACGCGATCACGGCGGCGATTGAGGGATAAGGGTTGGGGATTCGGGATTCGGGGCTAGCGTTTCTCGCCGACCCAGAGGCCTTGTTCCGCCGCCAGTTTGACGAGCCCGATCGGAAGTTCGGGCTCTTCGTTTTCCACCACGAACCGGCGGCCGCGCAGCAAGACGCGGTGCGCTTCCACCAGCCAGGGCGACGTCGCGAGATCGGCCCCGACGACGACGCCGCGCGCGACGGCGCTGCGCAGCGGCACCCGCTCGTTTGCATAGAGCAGTGAGAGCATCGGCTGCTCTTCCATATCGGGTGGCGCATTGATGCCGACGAAGTGAATGCCTTCCATCAAGGCGCTGAGTCGGGGCGCCTGGCGGACGGCGGAGCCAATCAGCACGACATAGCCGCCGGGACCGGAGAGCTCGAGGAGCGCCTGCAGGTGTGCGGCATCGGCGGAGGGGAGGGGCGACGGCGGACGGTACGCCGGCCGCGGGCCCGACGTCATCTCGCCGGCCACACGCTCTTTGCTGCGCCGGAAGTTCACGATGCCCCGCGAAATGGGATACTCCTTGTGACACACCGGGCAGCCGAGGAGCCCGGAGCGCACCATGCGGTCGCGTACTTCGCCAGTCGAGAGCACAAGCATTTCCTCTCGATGGGCTTCGGGACACTTCAACATCTCGGTGAGCTCGATGTGCATCTAGTGGCTCGGGCCTAGGGCTTGGGACTCGGGGAAAACACAACCCACGAGAGCTTGCCGGCTTCCACTTTCACCTGACGAAATACTCGCTTTCCGTCGATTTCGACCCCCAGAACGTACGTCCCCGGCGGTACGTCTGAAATCCCGAAGTGCTCCATGTACATCGGATCGGAATGATTGCGCGGGCCGTAGGTCTCAATGAACGAGAACGGCGTCTCGTGCGGCTCCGGCTTCACGAGGCCGTAGATCCGGGCTTGCTCGACGGCCTTTCCCGCAGAGTCCCGCACCTGGCCGGCGATCATGCCGGTGCCGGGCAGCGGCTCGATCCAGAGCTCCGGGTTCGTGTTGTACGGCGGGTAGCGAACGGCGGGATCGACAATGAGCCGAGTCGAATCGAACGGTGACGCATGCACCTCGAGATGCAGGTGATCATTTGTGGCGCGACCCGTGTTGCCGACGAGCGCGATGACGTCACCCGCTTTGACGCGCTGGCCAACCCGGGCCACGAGCTTTGAGTTGTGGTAGTAGACCGAGAACAAGAACAGCCGTCTGCCGTCAACCGTCAGCTGTCTGTCGTGTTTGATGACGACGGTGAGCGCTCCCTGCTCCGCTGGACCCGAATGAACAACGACTCCATCCCCAATCGCGTGCACCGGAGTCCCGTCCGGGTTGTTGAACTCGACGCCTTGGTGCGGTTGAAAGTTGCCGCCCATGGTCGAGCCGAAGCGGTACGTCTGGTCGATGTAGGGTTGGTCGGTGAGTGCGATGGGGCGGCGGAACCAGGTGTGGCGCGGTGTGGATGCCCCTGCAGCGGCGCCGACGGGCGTGCCGAACGGGAGCGGCTGCGAGTCTCCAATGCGGGGGCCGCCACGGCACGGCTTGCCCGTCCGGCACGGCACCGAGTCCGGAGTCGCCCAGCCGTCGAAGCGCCGCTCGAACCGGTACAGGCCCTGCTCCGTGTTTATCCAGAACCGGCCGTTC
>Ga0207660_10003072_pt1 | contig 10908 bp, 9 predicted proteins | sample KBSC73BmetaG_FD_184335 | JGI IMG/M metagenome (GOLD analysis project Ga0207660, IMG submission 184335) | Corn rhizosphere microbial communities from Kellogg Biological Station, Michigan, USA - KBS C7-3B metaG (SPAdes) (version 2) | ecosystem: Host-associated > Plants > Roots > Rhizosphere ... | reverse complement strand
CGGGATCACCGGGATGCCGAGCGCGGCGGTGCGGGCGGCGAGCGCGGCGTGCAGCACCGTGCGGCGCACGCCGAGGCCGTCCCCGTGCCGGAACGGGGCGTCGGCCCGGTGCCCGGCGTCGAGGTAACGGATGCCGCGCAGCGGGTAGCCGTCCGGCGTGACGCCGAGGGCCGCGAGCCGCCGCACGGCCGCGGGCATCACGCCTTCGCCGCACGCCTTGTCGACGGGGGCGGCGCGGGGCTCGGCGACGGTCACCGACAGGCCCGCGCGGGCGCAGCGGATCGCGGTGGCCAGGCCTACCGGGCCGCCGCCGACGACGAGCACGTCGATCATGGCACGGCCCGGGTGGCGGCGTGCGGGGCGGCCGCGACGGCGAGGGCGCGGGACTCGATCCGGATGCGCACGGTCAGCAACGCGGCGTTGAGCACGGTGAACGCGCAGGCCGTGATCCACGCGGACCCGGTGAGCGGCAGCGCGGCGCCTTCGACGATCACCGCGACGTAGTTCGGGTGGGCGAACCACCGGTACGGCCCCGACCGCACCAGCGGCGCCCCGGGCAGCACGATCACCCGGGCCGTCCACCGCTCGCCGAGCACGCTGATGCACCACCAGCGCAGCGCGTTGGCCGCCAGGGTGACGGCAAGCATCGCCGCGCCGAGCGCCGGGATGAACGTCCGGTGCCCGAGCAGCGGCTCGAGGACGCAGCCGGCGATCAGCGCGACGTGCAGGGCGATCATCACCGGGAAGTGGCTGAAACCGTACTCGACGCCGCCGCGCCGCAGCAGCGCGTTGGCGTGCCGCGCGGACACGACGAGCTCGGCGATCCTCTCGCACGCGATGACGGACAGCAGCGTCCAGTACACGGTCATGGCGTCACCACCTCAGCAGCAGAAGCTCGGCGCTCACGCCGGGCCCGAGTCCGATCATGAGCCCGAACGATCCCGGCGGCGGCGCTTCTTCCGCGGTCAGCTCAAGGATGTGCAGCACCGAGACCGACGACATGTTGCCAGCCTCGGACAGGGACCTGCGGCTGGCCGTCATGGCGCTGTCAGGCAGCTTGAGCGCGCGCTGCGCGGCGTCGAGCACCTTCGGGCCGCCCGGGTGGCAGATCCAGCTCCCGATGTCGTCCACGGTGAGCCCGTGCTCGCCGAGGAACGCCGTGACGCTCCCGTTCAGCCGCCGCTCGACCACCTCGGCGAGGTCGGCGGTGAGCACGATGCGGAAGCCGCCGTCGGCGAGCCGCCAGCCCAGCGTGTCCGTGCTGTCCGGGTAGACCTCGCTCCTGGTGGCGATCACCTGGGGCAGGCGGGCGGCACCCGTCGGCGCGGCAAAGTCCTCGCCGGTCGCCACGACTGCCGCCGCGCCGTCGCCGAACAGCGCGCTCGCCACCAGGTCCGCCATGGTCACCTTGGTCCTCGGCAGGGTGAGCGAGCAGAGTTCCACGGCGAGCAGGGCCGCCCGGTGCCCGGGCCAGGCGAGCAGGTAGTCGTGCAGCCGCGCGAGCCCCGCCGCGCCCGCCACGCAGCCGAGCCCGAACACCGGCAGCCGCTTGATGTCGGGCCGCAGGCCGAGGCGGGGAATGAGCCGCGCGTCGAGCGACGGCACGGCCACGCCCGTCACCGACGTGACGATCAGCAGGTTGAGGTCGCCCGCCGTCAGTCCCGAGCCGTCCAAAGCCGAGCGCAGCGCCCGCTCGCCCAGTGCGGTCGCCTCCTCGATGTAGCGGTCGTTGGCGGGCATCACGCCAGGAGCGGGCAGATCGCTGAACGCCAGGTACTCGCTGATCGGCAGGACCGTGTGCCTGGTGGCGACGTCAGCGTTGGCGAACAGCCGGTCAAGCAGGGCGCGCTGCCGGGGCCGCAGGCCCCCGGCAGCGTCGGTGACCGCGGCGAAGGCCTTGGTGAGCTCGTCCTGCGGGTACCGGTGGGCGGGGAACGCGGACCGGGCCGCCATGATCCGTGACGTCAACGCAGCGCACCAGCTAGGTGCGCCGCCGAGGTGAGCGCGTCGGCGCCGAAGACGAACACCGCCACGTCGGCCCCGGCGATCGCGAGCGCGGCACGGAACGGCGTCCGGCCCTTCCCGACGGCGCCCGCCACCGCGAGCACGCAGGAACAGCACAGCCCGACGACCGCGATCCACCGTCGTCCCGGGCTCGCCTCGATGACAAGCAGCACCGAGGCCGAAAGCAGCAGCACGAGCGCGGCGGCGCGGGCCGCGCCCGGACCCCAGCGCGCCGCGACGATCTGCGGCAGGCCCCGCACCCCGGAGCGGAGGTCCGCGTCCAGGTCGGGCAGCACGTTCGCGAAGTGCGCGCCGAGCCCCACCAGGCCCGCCGCGACGCAGACCCAGAACCGCGGCGCCGGCTGTCCCGGCAGCGTCGAGGCCGCGTAGGCGGGCAGCGGGCCGAAGCCGAGCAGGTACATCAGACCGGACCCGGCCGTCGACTTCAGGCCGAGGTTGTAGGCCCACGCGGCCCCGACGAGCAGCGCCAGGATCCCCATCGTGACCAGGCTGATCGCGGCGGCCATGGCCAGCGCGGCCACGAGGGAGACAAACGCCGCGACCCACAGCGAGCGCACGGTTATCTCGCCGCGCACGACCGGCTTGTCGGTCCGCCCGGCGGCCACGTCCCGCGCGGCGTCACAGGCGTCGTTGGACCAGCCGACCGAGAACTGCCCCGCGAGCATGGCCGGCGCGACGAGCACTGGCCCGAATCCGTGGGGCGCCGCTTCCGCCGCCAGCACGGTCGCCATGGCAGTGATGGCGAGGCTGGGACCCGGGTGACTGGCACTGAGCAACGCGCGCACACGAACCATAGGTCCCCCGTCCATTTATGCATCAACTATCTTAAAGTGTGAGGCTTGCGCTCCGGAGTGCCAACTGTTCCTGATCTCTGAATGGTCTGAGTACCCGGTGGACCGTCCCGCGCCCGGGAACGCCGGTGTTATGTTGAATACTTGAAGTATGGTGAACGATTTTGTCCGGGAACGTCGCGCTGGGCACTGACGGGGAGCTGGTCCGCCTGAGGAAGCTGGCACAATGCGGCTGAGCCTGCGCGCGGCCAACCCCGCGGAGTGGCTGGCACTGCGCCTGGGGCTGGTCCCGACGGCCGCGGCCGAAGCGTGGGGCGGCATGGCCACCTCGGGCGTGCTCGTCGCCGCCGTTCAGACCGGGATCACCAGCCGCCTCGCCGAAGGGCGGGCCAGCGCCGACAAGGTGGCCGCCGACCTGGGACTCGACCCCCTTCCAACGCGCCTGCTGCTCAACTGCCTCCGCTCGGCCGGGCACGTCACCGAACGGTCGGGCCGGTACGAGCTGTCCAGGAGCGCCCGCCGCTGGCTCGATCCGGCCTCACCGCTGTCCGTCGCCAGGTACGTGGCGGGAACCGCCGACTACTGGCCCTGGTGGCAGGGCCTGGAGCAGATCACCCGGTCGGGGACGTCGACCGGCTCGCACACCGCGCCGCCCGGCGACCCGTACTGGCACCGCTACATCACCGGCCAACTCGAACTGGCCAGGCTGTCGGCCGACGAGGTCGCGAAGAAGCTGCCGCTGCCCCGCCACGCGCGCACCCTTCTCGACATCGGCGGCGGCCACGGCTGGTACTCCGCCTGCCTGTGCCGCCGCCACCCGCGACTGACCGCCACGGTCCTCGACCTGCCAGGCAGCACCGCCGTCGGCCGGGAGATCATCGCCGCCGCGGGCCTGTCGGATCGGGTGCGGTTCCGTGACGGCGACGCGACGACGGCGGACTTCGGCACCGGTTACGACGCCGTGCTGTGCTTCAACCTGGTGCACCATCTCACGCCCGAGCAGGCCGCCGGCCTGTTCCGCCGGGCCCGCGAGGCGCTGAAGCCAGGCGGGACGCTCGCCGTTCTCGACGTGTTCGCCGACCCGGGCCGCCACGCCGCGCACGCCGACATGCTCGCGCTGTTCGTTTACCTCAGCTCCGGCGCCCAGGTGCATACCTCGGCCCAGTTGGCCGGCTGGCTGCGCGACGCGGGCTTCGGCCGGCCCCGGACGCTCCGGGTCCTTCGCATCCCAGGTCTCACCCTGCGGGTCGCACGCAGATCAGAATTATCCCGAACGTCGAACTCTCTTCTCCTGCCTCCGCCTAGCGGATCGACGTGACCGTCAACATCAGAAAACAGAGGGTTCGCTGCGGCTTACTCGAACCCGGTCCACGGTCACTGCTCGCCCGCGGATCCCGGGCGCTGGGCGCCGCCCGCGCCGTCGGCGGTTCCCACGGGCCCGGCCGACGACCCCCGCGCCTGCGCCGCCGCGGGCTCAGCCACCCGTGGCGGCTCGGTCACCGCCGCCGGCTCGGCTACCGTCATCGACTCGGGGGCCGCCACGGGCGGGCTAACCGTGCCCGGCGGGGCGGGCGCCGCCACGGCGGGCTGCGGTGGCGGCGGCGCGGGCAGCCGCGTGCCGGGCGGCAGCGGGCCGACGACCGCGTTGAGCACCTGCGAGTTCGGGACGGACACCACGCCGTCCGGAGTGGCGAGCTTCAGGTAAGTGATGCCGATCTCGCTCACCGTGCCCCCGATCTCGCCAGAGATCGCGCCTGCCCGCAGCCGGATCGAGTCACCGACCTTGAACGGGTGGGCGAGCAGCAGGACGAGGCCCGCGAACACGTTCGACAGCGCCTGCTGTGCCGCGATACCGACGAAGACGCTGGTCAGTGCCCCGCCGAGCAGCAACTGCCCGACCGGGACACCGAACAGCACGAGCGTGACGATCAGCGTGGTGACCGCGCCGATGAGGACGAGCGCGTACCGGACGACCGACGCGTGGGACGCCCCGGTCACCGGCTTGAGCACGTCACGGGCTTTGCCGGACAGGCCGATCGTGGCGATGCTCGCGAACACGCAGAACGCCGCGGCGGAGGCCGCGGCGATGACCTGGTTGATTACGTTGTCGGTGCCGTTGACTACGTTGTTGGTGCCGAAGAAGTGCTCAAAGTGGCTGTGCGCCCAGCCAGAGGTTATGGCCGCACCGATCGCGAGCACGAGCGCGATGATCGACTTCCACGGCCTGGTCTTCGCTCTCACCATGGCCACCTGGGCAGACAGGTCAATTTGCGGCCCGCCGTGCACCTGCATACGGCAAGTCCTCCCGTCGCACCTGAACCGAAGCGGCTAACGGGCCTAACGGTACCGGTGCGAACGGGAGGACCGGGACTGCGGTGCGCAGATGCCGCGATCAGGCGGCCGTGAGCAGCGGCTTGCCGACCGGGAGGCGGATGCTGCCGGCCAGGCCGTTGGAGACGCCCGCCGCGGAGGTGTACCAGGCCACGAGCGCGGTCAGGATGCCGATGTAGCCGCCGGCCTTGACCGTGCTGTCGCTGCCCGCGAAGAACCCGGCGAACAGCACGATCTCGGTGAGCTCAAGGGTCAGGAACACGAGGAACACCGCCATGTTCACCTGGGCGGACAGGATCAGCATGTAGGTGTTGAAGATGGCGAACGCGAGCAGGATCCAGCCGAGGTCCTTGTTGGCCGCCGCCGCCGAGGTGGCGTGCGGGGCGGCGAGCAGGAACCAGAGAGCGAGGCCGATCCAGAACCCGCCGTAAGAGGAGAACGCGGTCGAACCGAATACGTTCCGGTTGCGGAATTCCCACATGCCGGCCAGTAGCTGGGCGAGGCCGCCGTAGGCAAGCGCATAGCCGAGCCAGGCGTCGCCGGTCGCGTGGGTCATCCAGCCGGCGTTGGCGGCGGACAGCAGGAACGTGGTAAGGGCGAATCCGGCTAGCCCGAGCGGTGCCGGGTCGGCGATCCCCGACCCTGCCGCCACGGGCTGAACGGCGGGTTGTGCTGTGCGGTCTTCGCTGACGCTCATATAGTTGCCTCCGAGCTTGACCAGCCCCCTGGCGGATTATTGCCAGGCGTGGGAATTCACTCCGCTCATAGCGTAACTCTGCGCTTACTTCAGCGCGATAGGGGAGCACACCCGAAAAAGTTGCGGTGCAAGTGCACCCAAGGCATTCCTGATTCTTGTGTACCAATTGTAACTTTCGTCGTGAAGGTGAAGTTGATAGCGCTTCATGGTGGATGACGGTCTATCGAAATAGTTACGGATATCGTCGTTGTCGGTCGGCCATGACTGGGTTTCCCGATCGGTGACGGACGCGTCAGGGCGCGGTGACCTGCGGCCGGTTTCCGGCCAGGAACGTCGACAGCCCGGCCCGGGTCGCGAGCACGATGAGCCGGTCGCCCGCGTCCAGCGGACGGTCGCGCCGCGGCGACCAGTTGAACCGCGGCCGGCCGCGGTCGGCGAGCGCGAGGACCCGGGAAAGCCCGTCCCGCTCCAGGTCGGAGAGGGGCTGGCCTTCGATGTCGGAGCCCGGCTCGACCCGGACGTCCGCGATCACGAGCACGTGCCTGCCGACCGGGATCGTGCGCAGCACCTTGTGCTCGAGCATCGCCACCGCGAACGCGGGCGCGGCCAGGTAGGAAACCGACCGGGAGACCACGTTCCCGAGGGTCGCGCTCACCCGGCGGGCGAGGTCGTCGTCGAACAGGCGCAGGACGATCCGCAGGTCCTCGCCGCGCATCGCCCTGGCCTGCATCGCGGTCTCCAGGTTCACGATGTCGTTGCTAGTCGCCGAGACCAGCGCGATCGCGCTGTCCACGCCCGCCCGGCGCAGCACCCGCCCGCTCGGCGCGTCGCCGATCACGATCGGCATCCCGAGGCCGCGGGCGAACGCGACGCCGCGGGCCGCGGCGTTGTGGTCGATCATCACGACCTCGAAGCCGAGGTCATGGAGCCCGCCGGCCACGCGGGTGCCGACGTCGCCGCCGCCGACCACGATCACGTGGCCGCCGCCCGCCCGTGGCTCGCGGCGGATCCGCCCGGTCAGCCGGGCGCCGACGATGATCGCGGTCAGCAGGGGGAGCACCGCCATCCCGTCGGCGGTGAGCAGTATCTGCGCGGCCTTCTCCGCGGCCGCGTCCGCCGGGCTGGTGAACGCCGACCCGGTCATGTCCATGACGCCCAGGTAGAGCACGTCGGCGGGCGCGTGGCCCGCGGTCGCGAGCAGGACGAAGCCCGCGAGCGCGGTGCCGGCGAGGACCCCGAAGATGACGCCGAACTTGTTCCAGAGCAGCCGCCTGGTCATCCGGAACGCGCCGCGGACCGGGTGACGCTGCCGCGTCAACGGATCGCGCGGCGTGCCGTCGGCCACGGCGAGTACCAGGTCGGCGCGCCCGTCCAGGTCTTCGGGGGCGACGAGCTGGGTGGTGCCGCCGGGGTCGTCGGGGACCGCGAGCCCGCAGAGCACCTGCCCGGCGAGCCTGTCGTCGCGCCTGGCCACGTAGAGGGTGCGGCCCGAGAGCCGGACATGGCTCGGCGCGATCTCGCCGAGCGCGGCGGCCACCAGCGCGGGCGCGGCGAGCTGGCTGCGGGACAGCACCGTGCAGTCGCGGAAGAACCCGGTGATGTGGTCGCCGAGCCGCCGGTTGTAGGCGGCGACGACGAGCCGCAGGTCGGGGTTGAGTTCCTGGGCGCGCAGCGCCGCGTGGAAGTTGGCGAGGTCATCCGGGCCGACCAGCGCCATCGCGCGGGCGGTGGCGACGCCCGCGTCCGCGAACGCCTCGGTGGTCAGTCCGGCGTGCTCGCGCACGGTGACGCCGGGCAGCGCGGCGATCTGCGGCCCGTGGTTGATGAGCTTGTCGGTGAGGATTACGACGACGTCCTCGCCGTAGCGCCTCGTGAGCTCCCTGGCGATGCGGTAGGCGAGCGGGTTGTCACCGCAGACGACGAGGTGACTCCCGGTGAGGGGGGACGGGGGCATGGGCAGATCATATTGACTACTCCCTGCCCTGGAGGACGGGGATTCCGGCTCTCGCGGGCCGGGGTTCCTGTTTCGCGGCCGACCGCACCCGGGAGGGCCCGGAATGGCTGACGTCAGCTCCGCAGGCATCGCCCGGGCTGCTCCGGGCTACCGCTTGACCAGCGGCAAGGATGTTCTTAGCGGCGTTTACGTCCCGGTCGTGCCGGGTGCCGCACGATGGGCACTGCCAGTGCCTCGTGGAGAGGTAGAGCCCGGCGAGCAGGTGGCCGCATGCCGAGCAGGTCTTCGAGCTCGGGTACCAGCGGTCGATGACCACGAGCGTGCGCCCGTAGCGCTCGCACTTGTACTCCAGCATGGAGCGGAACTCGCCCCACCCGCAGTCGGAGATCGCGCGGGCGAGCCTGCGGTTGCGGACCATGTTCCTGACGGCGAGGTCTTCGATCACGATCAGGTCGTTATCGCGGACGACCCGGGTACTGATCTTGTGCAGGAAGTCCCGGCGGGAATTCCGCACTTTACGGTGGGCGCGGGCTACCTTCGCCTTGGCCTTGGCCCGGTTCGCGGACCCTCTCTGGCAGCGGGCGAGCCTGCGCTGGTAGCGGGCGAGGTTGCGGGCTTTCCGCTCAAGGTGGCGGGGGTTGGCGATCTTCTCCCCGTCGCTGGTGACGGCGAAGTCCTTAACGCCGAGGTCGACGCCCGCCGCGTTCCCGGTCCCCGGCACGGGTTCCGGGGGGCCGCCGTCGACCATGAACGTCACGTACCAGCGGCCGTCCGGCTCCCGCGACACGACCACCGTCGTGGGATCGATGCCGGCAACGTCGACGTCCGGCCACGACCACACGTAACGGAGCGGGACGCTCGTCTTCGCCAGCTTCAGCACTCCGTTCCGGAAGCTGAACGCCGACCGGGTGTAATGGGCCGACTGGCGCCCCTGCCGGGACTTGAAGCGGGGGTTATCAACTGCTGGGTTGTCAGTGAGCTTTGGCGCTCTTTGGCGGCTGTCAGTGGTCAGTCGCTGGGCGGTCCCGGGACGCGACATACGGGCAGGGGTTTGGCTGGTTCCCTGGATTGTCGCACCGTCTCGATAGCATGTTTGCATAGGTTCGGGTCGGGCGGGAGGAGGCGGGACGGTGAAGGTGACGCAGGCGTACCGGTTCGCCCTGGACCCGTCCCCCGCGCAGGAGCGGGCGCTGCGCTCGCACGCGGGCGCTGCCCGGTTCGCCTGGAACTGGGGGCTGGCGAAGTGCACCGAGCGGTACGAGGCCGAGGGCAGGTGGTACTCCGGCGCGGAGCTGCACAAGCTGTGGAACGCCGAGAAGAAGGCGGACCCGTCTCTGGCCTGGTGGGCGGAGAACTCCAAGTGCGCCTACCAGGAGGCGTTCCGGGACCTGGACCGGGCGCTGCGGGGCTTCGTCAAGTCGAGGAAGGGCCAGCGGAAGGGGAAGCGGCTCGGGTTCCCGAGGTTCAAGAAGCGCGGGAGGTCGAGGGACTCTTTCCGGTTCTCCACCGGGGCGGTCCGCTGCGGCAGGGACAGCGTGACGCTGCCGAGGCTCGGCGAGGTCCGCATCCACGAGCCCGGCCGCAAGCTCGCCCGCAGGCTGGAGAACGGAACCGCCCGCATCCTGTCCGCCACCGTCTCGCGCACCGCGCAGCGCTGGTTCGTGTCGTTCACGGCCGAGGTGGAGCGGGACGTCCCGGAAAAGCACGTCCGCCCCGGCTCGGCGGCCGGGATCGACCTTGGCGTCAAGACCCTGCTGACCGGCACGGACGATGCGGGAAAGGTGATCGGGGTCCCCGGCCCGAGGCCGCTGCGGGCATCCCTGCGGAAGCTGCGCCGGGCATCTCGCGCGCACTCCCGCAAGCAGCGCGGCTCGGCGAACTCGCGCAAGTCCGCCGCGAGGCTCGCCCGCATCCACGCGCGCGCGGCGGGCGTCCGGGCCGACGCGCTGCACAAGGCCACGTCGCAGCTCGCCTCCCGCTACGAGACCGTGGTCGTAGAAGACCTGAACGTCGCCGGGATGACCAGGAACAAGCGGCTCGCCCGCGCCATCGCAGACCAGGGATTCGGGACGGCGCGGCGGATGCTCGGCTACAAGGCCGGCTGGGGCGGCGGGACACTGGTGGTCGCGGACCGCTGGTATCCGTCCAGCAAGTTGTGCTCGTCCTGCGGGACAGTGAAAGCCAAGCTGTCCCTGAAAGAACGCGTGTACGAGTGCGGTGCCTGCGGCCTGGTCATCGACCGGGACGTGAACGCGGCCCGTAACCTGCTCAAGCTCGCCGCCAGTGGGGCGGAGAGCCGAAACGCCTGCGGAGGGACTGTAAGACCCGGCCACGCCGGGCGGGACCCGGCGAAACAGGAACCCGGCACCCCGCTCGGGGATGAGACCGGGACCGCCGCCCCGCAAGGGACGGCTGCGGCATGAGCGGATCACCATTGACCACTCATCCGCAACGGTAACGTGCCCGCCTGGCGAAGAACGCCTGGAACGCGGCGTGCTGGTGGCGGAGCGCCTGCTGGAGCGGGATCGACGACACCTCCTTCAGGAACGCGAGCTCGTCCGTCTTCTTCATCACGGTGAGCGCCCGGTCGGTCTCCGCATACGACGTCGACTTGCCTTCGGCGGCGTACCGCTCATGGCGTGCTGCGAGGGCCGTAAAACATCAGCGACACTCCGTGCCGCTCCGGATTCCTCCCCGGCCTGAAGTCCGGGACATCCACCGGAGGTCAAGGTGAACCCCTCTTTCGTCTGCCTCCGTGGCGGACACCGTACAATGGGTAGACGGCGAAAAAAGAGGGGTCGAGGGCGACGCGGTACCATGGAAGAGGCTGCCTCCCGAGGGGAAGAACTGCCCATGGCCACGGATGACTCGATTCGCGCCTCGGATGTTGACCGGGAGGCCGTGGTAACCACGCTCCGGGAGGCCTACACGGCCGGCCGTCTCACCCTGGACGAGTTCGACGAGCGGATGACGGCCGCCTACGCGAGCAAGACCTGGGGTGACCTGCGCGCGCTCACTAAGGACCTGCCCATACAGCCGGTGCTCGGCGCCGACCTCCCCGACCGGCAGCCGTCCTCGGACGCGTCGCTGGCGCCCCAGCCGCTCCGGCC
>Ga0207660_10003070_pt1 | contig 10913 bp, 11 predicted proteins | sample KBSC73BmetaG_FD_184335 | JGI IMG/M metagenome (GOLD analysis project Ga0207660, IMG submission 184335) | Corn rhizosphere microbial communities from Kellogg Biological Station, Michigan, USA - KBS C7-3B metaG (SPAdes) (version 2) | ecosystem: Host-associated > Plants > Roots > Rhizosphere ... | reverse complement strand
TAGCCTCCGGTGGAATTGCGCGCGACGATGGACAACCCGAGCCCTCCCCAGATTGCCCCTGATCCGAACCTGGCTGCCGAGCAGCAGCAGGCGCAGGACAGCCTGATCGCCGGCCTTCAGACCCAGGCGCAGATGGACACGGCCAACATCATGGCGCGCTACGGCACGCGGCTGGCGCTGTCGAACAGCGAGACGGCCACGCCTGCAGCGCCGGCGGCGCCGATCGCCTTCGGCAAGGCCGCCTGATGGCCGAGAACCCGGTCAAAACCCAGGACGCCAATCCTCTCGAGCGGGAAGCCATCGCGCGATTGCTGGCCGCGCGCACGCAAAAATCCTACCGCGAGCAGGAGATCAAGGAGTGCTATTTCTTCGCTTCTCCGATGCGCCAGCGCACGATCAATTCGATGTCGGAGCCCTCGCGCGCGCCGCCGCTCGACGCGGGCGAACTCAATACCGACAAGGCGTTTCTGCTGTGCGGCGATTTCATCACCGAGGTCGTCAACGGCTACATGCCCGAAGCTCAGCCCTGGTGCGAGCTCGGCCCCGGAATGGACCTTCCCGAGGGAGCATGGGCCAAGGTCGACGACACCGCAAAGAAGAACACGGCGAAGGTATTCAATGCGATGAAGGCTTCGAACCTCTATCCGGAGGTGACGAAGTCCTTCAACCCGGATCTGGCGATCGGCACCGCGGCGATGTGGATCGACCGCCTGCATCCCTCGCAGCCAATCCGCTGCGTCGCCGTTCCCTTCCGAGAGCTTGAAATCAACTCCGGCCCGCATGGCGACGTCGACGATCGCTTTGCCGTGCGCTGGACCCGCAACTGCTACGCGCGCGAGCTGCTCGGCGAGGAAATCTGGGCCAAGGTCGACGAGAAGATCAAGAAGCATGTCGCCGATAAAGGCGAGGTTCGCTGCCAGATCGTCTGGGGCTTCTGGCGGAAGTGGGAGGACAAGAGCAATGAATGCTGGCAGCACGTCGTCCTGCTCGACAACAACCTCGTGCACGACGTCGAGATCAAGGGCGAGGGCTGCTGCCCGCTGATCGTCATGCGCTTCAATCCGAATGCGGATTGGGTATTCGGATTCGGTCCGCTGTGGCAGGGGCTGCCAAGCCTGCGCCAGATCGACGAAGCCGAGCTGATGCTGCAGGAAAACGCGGAACTCGCACTCCGGCCGCCGACCACGTTTCCAAACGATAGTTTCACGATGGTCGAGCAGGGCCTCGAGGCCGGCATGTCCTATCCGATCCAGCCAGGGACGGAAAACGCGATCAAGAATATCTACGCGCCGCCGCCGGCCAATCCCGAATATTACGCCTATGAGCAGCGCATGAAGGACCTGCGCAAGCTGTTCTTCGTCGACCTGCCGGAGCAAAGCGGCGACACGCCGCCGACCGCGACGCAGTGGGTCGACGAGCTCGCGCGCGCCCAGCGCCGCATCGGAACGCCGGGCTTGCCGTTCTGGCGCGAGGGACCGGCCTCGATCTTCACCCGCTTCAAATATCTGCTGGAAAAAGCTGGAACGATCGCGCCGATCCAGGTGAACGGCGTGACGGTCGCGACGCTGCCGCGCAACCCCGCCCAGGCCGCGGCGGAATTGCAGGAAGTGGCGATGTTCGGCAAGGCCGTCTCGTTGCTTGGCGGGACTTTCCCGGAGGAGTTCAAGGCCAATGCTGACGGTCGCGCGACTATGGAAGCGGTCTTGAAGAAGATGCGGGTGACCTTGCTGGTGCTGCGCGACAAGGGCGAGGTCGCAAAAGCCGTCGACCAGATTGCCAAGCTCACGATGGGCCGACACGCGCCCGAGGCGCCAGACGCCACGCCGGGACCCGCCGCATGACAGAAATCCACCCGACAGACGCCGAGATCGCGGAGTCGATCGACCGCATCTCGCGCACGCCGGATGGCGCCAATTTTTACGTCCTTTTGCAGCGCCGGGTGATGCGTGTCGTGGGCATCGCCGAGGCGGGTGCGTTGCAACTGGATAACGGAGAACGGATGTTCGCCGCGAAATTGATCGGCCTCATGGCGAAGGGAATCCACGAGAGTGGCGGACGAAGCAACACAGGGTCAGACCCAGGGCACGGAAGTGAAAAGCCCGTTGTCGTCCCAATCGCAACCCCAAGGGCAGTCGGGGGGTCAGCAAGGCGCGACCCAGCAAGGGCAGAGCGGATCAGATCAGTCGACATCGGGGGGCTCTCAGGGGCAGACCCAGACACAGGGTCAAACGCAAAAGCCAACGGCTCCTGACTGGCTTCCGGACGCAACCTTCTGGGACGCCGAAAAGGGCGAACTGAAGGGCAAAGACCTCGGCTCCCGCTTCACCGAAATGGCCACTCGCATCGCCGCGGAAGACGTCCGCAAGGGCTCGCTGCCGCAGGCGCCGGAAGCCTACAAGATCGAGCTTCCCGCCGATTTCAAGGCGCCCGCCGGCGTCGAGTTCAAGTTCGATGCGAATGACCCGATCCTGCCGCAGGCGCAAGCCTGGGCGCATTCGGTCGGCATGACGCAAGAGCAGTTTGCGAAGGGCCTCGGCCTGTTCGCCGCTGCCAAGGTCGGCGAGCAATCGCGTATCGACGCCGCCCGTGCGGCCGAAGTCGCCAAGCTCGGGCCGAATGCCTCCTCGCGCGTCGACAGCGTCGTGAACTGGATGAAGGCGATGGACAGTTCGGCGAATAAGGCCGATGCCGCCGCTTTGGCCGGCATGCTGGTAACCTCGCGTCACATCGAAGCCTTCGAGCGCCTGATCACGAAATTCTCCAACCAGGGCACCGCGACCTTCGACAACCGTCATCGCGATCGCCAGCCGCAGGGCACCGTCAGCGACGCCGAATACGAGAAGATGTCGCCGGCGCAAAAGCTCGATTATTCGCGTCAGTTCGATCAATCGCAGTTCCAGAAAGCTTCTTGAGAGAAGGACTCTAGGTCATGGCCGTGAACAACCTCATCACCCTTCCGGAATATGCGAAGGGTTTTGCCAAGGAGGACATCCGCCGCACCGTGATCGAGATGTTCACCTCCCGATCGGATGTGCTCGAAGTCATGCCGTTCGAGCAGCTCCGCGGCTCCAAATATCAGGGCTATCGCGAGAGCGCGCTGCCGGTTCTGCAGTTCCGCGGCATCAACGAGGCATCGTCCTCGGGACACGGCAACATCTCGCCCTTCGACGAGTCGACCTACATCATCGACCATGACATCGACGTCGACCGCGCCATCCAGGATCGCCACGGTCCGGAGCGCCGAAATTACGAGGAGCGCATGGGCATCACCGCCGCCGCGCGCCTCTGGGTCGACACCTTCATCAAGGGCGACCAGTCCACCAACCCGCGCGTGTTCAACGGCATCCAGATCCGTTCGAACCTCTACGGCCGCAAATTCCACAACTCAGCTTCTTCCGGCGGCGCCGCGCTCTCGCTCATCAACCTCGACCAGATGCTCAACAACCTGAGCAAGAAGTCGGGTCAGAGCTATATCCTCGTGCCCTTCGCCTCGCTGCCTCTCTGGATTCAGGCCGCGCGCACCCAGACGCTAACCGGTTTCGTGATGCAGACCTGGGACGAGATCGGCATGCCCAAGCTCTCCTACGCGGGCCACCGCATCCTGTTCGGCTATCCGAAGGATGACCAGGTTCCCGTGCTGCAGTTCAACGAGGTCGCCTCCGGCGGCGGTTCGGCGGTGACCGCCTCGCTGTACGGCCTGACCCTCGGCGAAGGCATGCTCCGCGGCATCCAGGTTCGTCCGCTCTCGCCGGAAGATGTTGGCCTGCTGCAGGACCGCAAGACCTTCCGCACGCACATCTCTTGGGACGTCGGCATTGTCGACGAGCACAAGTACTGCCTCACCCGTCTCGATAGCTGGACCAACGCCGCGATCGTTGCATAAGGACCCGGATCCATGAGCTTCCCCAATCAGCGGACTTATCCCTTCGACGCCAACATGTCGCTGTCCGACAACGCGGCGGCATATACGGCCAGCGGCTATCTGCAGGTCGGTGGCGCCGACGGCGTCGTTGACCTCGGCGGCAACCAGGGTGTCACGATCACGCTGCCCTCGATCGACGACGTCTCTTCGATCACGCCGCAGCAGCCGCGTATCGATGCGATGGCCATCTTCGACGTGACCGCGATCGATATTTCGAGCGGTAACGAGACCTATCAGATCGACATCATGGTCTCGAATGATCCCGCCTTCGCCGCCGGCAACGTGGTTTGCGCCGCCGGCGTGCAGATGGGCAAGGGTGCCTCGCTCCGCGGCGCCGTCGCGCAGAAGGACAGCGTCATCGGCCGTTACGAGATTCCGTTTACGAACAACATCGCAGGCGCGATCTACCAGTACTGCAAGGCCTATCTCACGGCCGGCGGCACCACGCCTTCGGTCAACGTGCTGAGCTACATTTCCGTCCTGCCGGAGCCATAGACATGCAAAAAGTTCTCGTTCGAGATGCATCGCCTGAAGAAGGGCACCCGCAAAATATCGAGATGAACGCGCTCGATGCCAATGATGCGGTCGCTGCCGATCCGGAGCGCTACAGCATTGTGCATCGTCATCCGGTGCATGCGGCTCGCTCCATCGAAGATCGGGTGACGTTCCTTGAGGGGCGGGTCAAGGCACTTGAGGATGCCGGCAAGGTTCCCGCCGGGCCTGAACCCGAGGGCGAAGAGTGAGCACCTCCTACAAGGTCGATCTCGACGGTAGGCCGATCTTCACCGATCCCGATCAGGGATCGATGCTGGTCAAGATGTGGGACATCGGGCCAACCAAGCCGCTCGCTCCGGAGAAGCCGCCGCTTCCGGAAGGCAAGGAAGGCACGCCCGCCCATGATCTCGCGTTGATCGAGTTCGAGGGAGCGATTGCCAAGTACAAGGCCGACCTCCAAGCCTACGGCCAGCAGCTCCGCGATTTCGAGCAATGGCACCGGAATTTCGAAGGTCCCTACGAAATCACCGATCACTCGGTGAACGTGCGCGAAGCGATGCAGAACGATCCGGAGCGCTATTTTGTGAGCGACGATCGGCTGCCAAATCATGGTCTGCCGAAGGGCCGCAAGCCCGGCAAGTGGCACGAACGTCAAAAGGAAGTCCGCGCCGCAGAATCCCGCGCCCGCGCCCGCGAACTGGCGCGCGACCCCGTTTTCGGACACCAAGGAGCCCAGCTATGAAGATCCGCCTTGTCAATTCGTTTCGGGCGCTCCCCAGCTTTGTTGCTGCGCTCGCAGTCGCCGGCCTGCTCGTTTTGCCTTTCAGTGCGCCGTTTGCGCCGGCCATCGCTGCGGCCAGCTCTCAGGTCACGCACGCTGTTCTGTGCGCTCCAGATGTTGCGGGCGGCGTACAGGGGCCGCGTCAAGTCAAGAATACCTCTTCGGCGACCGGCGGCACCTACAATCTGAACTCAGGCGGATGTGCCGTGATGGCGGGAGCCGACATCGGCTTCTTCGTGTCACAGGGATACAGCTACGGACCGAACCTCTTTACGCTGCGCGCGGAAGCCATTAGCAGCTCGAGCACTACGTCGGTCAGCACGGGGCTTACCCTCCCGGCTTATGGCTACATCGTAGGCTTCATTCTTTGCGAAACGGCCGGCAATGCGGTCACCGGCGGTCTCAATATCGGGGATGCTGGATCAGCGACCCGATTTGCCTCGGCGGTGGCCTTGGCAGCGAACGCCTGCGTCACCATCGCGGACTCGGCTTTGACCAGACAGGTAACTCTGTCCGGTGTGCCAACAGCAGAGACCATTCTTCTCGCGGCCGCCACGTCGTGGAACTCGGCCCTGGTCAACGTCACCGTGCTTTACGCATACTTCTGATCCCTACCGAGGGGCTAAAGCAACTGAAGGCCGGCCGTACTGGCCGGCCTTTTTTCATAAGGGGATGAGAATGGCAGCGTTTCAATGGCCTTTGGGAAAGCTGGAGGTGATCAACTCGGCGCTGTCGCAAACGGGCGACAATCTCGTCAATGTGGCGGACGACGGCTCCGACGAGTGGCTCACTGCTTCTCCTGCCTATGAGCGCGCGCTGGCCGTCGTGAGCGAGGATCATGGGTGGTCATGGTTGACCGATGTCCGGACCCTGCAGCCGGACGTCAACGCTCCAGACGATGATCAATATGATACCGCCTATGACTTGCCTGCCGATCTCGTGCATCTGATCTGGGTGCGCGTCGCTGACCGCCCGACCTATTGGGATTTGCTCAATGATCAGCTCGTGGTCAACGCTCAAGGCGGCCCGCCGCCTCCGACGCCCCCGGTGACGCCTGCGGCTGTCACGATCAAGGGTATCTTTTCGACCAAGTCCGATATCGCAAATGGCACACCGACGGTTGTGCTCGCGCTGCAATTCTTTGTCATGTCCGGCATCTACCGCGGACTTCACGAGGATCCGGTCGAGGCGGCGAACACGATGAAGCTGGCGAACGACATTTTGGAGCGCGCCAAATCTCGCCACGACATGCAGAAGTCGAAGCGCGCGATGTTCAACTCGCGCATGACCGCTTCCCGCAATCGGCCGCGCCCCTGGCCGCGGACCCCTCCCGGATGGGGTGGCACGGGAATCCCTTCATAGCGGTGACCCATGGCCAACCAGAAAATCCAGGGAGCGCAGCGCGACTTTTCCTTCGGCGAGGTCGATGTAGCGCTCAAGCGCTCTGACGAACACCCGGCGCGCAAGGGCGGCTTGCGCCAGTGCGTCAACATGCGCATCCTGAATTCGAAGGGGGTCCAGAACCGCCCGGGACGTTCCGCGCTGTTTCCGACACCAAACTCCAACCGCATCGAAGAAATCACGATGTCGCCGGGCAACGTGTTCAAGATCGCATTCGGTGCGGCCAATATCATCATCTTCAATTCCGCTGGCGCGCAGGTCGCATCGTTCGCTGTGCAGGGGGGCGGCGCGGCTCTGCCATGGACGGCGCTCAACCTCAACCAGATCGTCTATGCGCAGTTGGGACTTGCGATCTACATCACGTTCCCGGGGATGAAGCCGCAGGTCGTGTCGTGGGACGGCGTCACGACCTGGTCGATCGCTGATTATGCCGAGCTGGTGTTCGGCGGCCAGAAGCGAACATGGTTCTACCGGATCAGCCCGCAAGGCATCACGCTGTTGCCGAGCGCACGCACCGGAAATATCACGCTGACGGCTTCGGCGCCCATGTTCAAGGCCGGCCACGTCGGGACTCGCGTGCGGTACATCAGCCGCCAGATATTGATCACCGGGTTCACCGATAGCCAGCATGCCTCTGCGACAGTGCAGGAGCCGATTCCCGGCGAGCAGGACATGACCTTCTCGGCCGATCCGACGCTGAATTTTTCGGCTGGAGACGTCGTGTTCGGGTCCTCATCAGGATCGCGCGGCGTCGTGCTCGTGGTGAACAGCACTACCGTAGCCGTCCAGCTCACCTCATCGAACAGCACCACCGTCACGGTCGGGTCAGAGCAGCGGGTCGTTGCGTTCACCACCGGCGAGACGTTGGTGGGACCAGCGGGAAGCCAGTCGATCACCAGCGCCGGGCCAATCATCAATCCGACGATCGGCACCGCGCTCTGGGACGAGGAGGTGATGAACTCGTTGCAGGGCTATCCCGCGTCGTGCTTTGTCGATCAGTTCCGGCTCGGCTTCTGCAACTTCCCGTCGGTCTCAAACGGTATCGGCTGGTCGGCGATCAATTCGCCATTTGATCAGTACGTTCTCGGTGCGACCGTGCCCAATGGGGCGCTGTTCGAGCTGACGCCGGACAAGGTGCAGATTTTCTATGTGACGCCCGGGCCGGAAAGCTCGGAGTTCGTATTCTGCGACCACAAGCTCTATTACATCAAGATCGATGCTGCGACGCCGCTGAAGCCGGGAAGCGTCAGCTTTCAGACGCTCTCCGGCGATGGCGCGGCCAGGGTGCAGCCGCGCCTCGCCCAGGACGTCATCTTCTATGTCAACTCCGGCGGCAATAGCGTGATGGCTGTCGTTGCTCCGGGCGCCTATTACCGGCCTTTCAACACCGACAATCTCTGCGAATTTCACAGCCACCTTTTCAGCAACATCACCGCACTCGCGGCGCCGAACGCCGACGGCACGTTCAATGAGCGCTACGTCTATGCGTTGAATGCCAACGGCTCGCTGGTGTGCGGGAAGTACAGCGTCGATGATGGCAAGATCAGCGGCGTCGGCTGGGGTCCATGGTCAGGTGTCGCATCGCTGTCGTGGATCGCCGCGCAGAATGCCGACGTGCTTTTCACGTCGATCTATTTCGGCGCGACGATCTGCGAAATCCTCGATGACACGCAATATCTCGATGGCGCGCTGTTCGTGAACGCATTGCCGTCGGCGTTCACTCCACCGGGCGGCAAGGGTCCATTGTGGTGGATACCGAGCCAAAGCGTCACATTAATCGATCAGGTTACGCGCGTGATGGGCACCTATCAGATCGACGCAAGCGGCTTCCTCATCCCGCAATTCAATGGTGGCGAGGATCTGACCGTCTTGTCGCTGGTCGCCGGCCAGCCGTGGACGTCGACCGTCGAGCCTTTTTGCCCAGATGCCAATCCCGGCCCCGATGCACATCAGCGTATGTTCAAGCGACGGGTGGCTCGGTTCGCAGTGTATGTCATCCATTCGACGGGCTTCACCCTGGGTCGGTTGTTCGCAGGCCCGCTTACGCCGACCTCGCCGGCACTCGGCACCCTGATGAATTTCCGCCGCTTCCCGGCATGGAACCAGGACGACGATGCGACGAAGCCGCCTCCCTCGCGCGAGACCGTGGAGCGCATCCGCCCGCTCGGCCGCGCTTATGACCCGCGGGTGGCGCTGATCAAGGATACGCCGGGTCCGTTGCAGGTGCTCGAGATGGGGGTCGAATGTACGATATGAACGAGGCGGACCATGGGTAACGCGGCCACTCCCGCAGGCGGCACGTCACTGGCTTCCGCCGGTCTGTCGGCCTATGCGGACATCCTGAAAGGTCAGGGCACGGCCGAGGCCGATTCGTTCATGGCCGAAAAGTCCGAGACGGCCGCCACCTATGGCGAGCTAAAGGCAGTGCAGACCGGCGGGCAGATGACCCGCAGCCTCAACACCACGCTCGGCAATATCGAGGCCGTGCGCGCGGCAGCGAGGGCCGACCCCAATTCGCCGACCGGAGCTGCGATCCTCGATGAGCAGGCGGCCATCGGCAACGAGCAGCGCGGGATTGTCGTGAACAGCATCCTGCAGCAGGCCCGGCAGGACCAGGCAGACGCGGCCTATTATAAGGACGCCGCCGGTCGGGCGATGACGATGGGCGAGATTTCCGCCGGCGCCGATATCCTCAAGGGCTCCATTCCTCTATTCGGTAAAGGCTGATGGTCGACCTGCCGCTGCTCCCGGAACGTGTCGTCACGACATCAGCGCCGCAATCGCGCGTGTCGGGCGGCGACATCAAGGGCCAGTACGACCAGATGGCGGGTGCGATCAGCAAGGTCGCCGACGCCACGATGGGCGTTGCGACCGAAATGGCGAAAGAGCAGGCCGCAGAAGATCTGCAAAAGCAGAAGGTCACCCGCAATGCCGACGGCTCGGTCTCCGTCGCCAATCCCGCCAATTCGATCATCTTCGGGCAGGCCGGCGAGGCCTATAACCAGGCGGTGAAGGCCGGCACGATCGCGCAGCATTCGAACGTGATCTCGCAGGAATTGAATGGCCTGCATCAGCAATATCCGACCGATCCGGCCTCATTCAAGGCGGCCGCCGACGGCTTCAGGGCGAAGTACCTCCAGCAGCACGGCGGCGGCGAGATCGGCGCTGGGCTCGAACAGGATTTTGACCGCGTCTACACCCAGCACTTCAACTCGATCACGAACACGGCCGGCAATCTCGACATCACCAACCAGCAGAAGTCGATCACGGCCACGATCGCCGACCAGAAGAACACGCTTCAGGGTCTCGCGCGGCAGCCCGGCGGCACCGACACGCCGGAGTTCCGGGCCGCGCTGGAGCGGATGAAGGCCTCCTATCAAGCGCTTGGCACCAATCCGCTGTTCAAGATGCCGCAGGAGCAGATCAATCTTGAGGTGAAGAATTTCACCTCCCTGCTCCAAGGAGAGGCGACGGTCGCGCATATCGACGAGACCTTCACCAAGAAGGGCAAGGGCGACGCGCAGAAGGCGCTTAATGAGAGCATCCTGCAGAACCCGAACCTGTCGGAGGCCGATCGCAATCGGCTCTACAGCCACGGGCTGGCGCGCCTGCAATATCTGACTGCGGACGCCAAGGAGAAGATCGACGCCGGCCGCAAGGACGTGTCCGATCTCGAAAGCAATATCGCCAACGGTACGATCAAGACCACCGACCCCGTGATCGGCATGGCCATCCGGCAGGCGCAGGACCGCGGCGATCCGGAATCGGCGAACCGCATCCTGGCCGCGACCACGGTGCGCATGAACCTGACCGGCATCTCGACCTTGCCGCAGACCGTGCAGGCCGAGGTACTCGGCATCAAGCCGTCGGGCGCGGTGAATACCGCCATCCCGCCGGAGGGCCGCGCGCTGCTCGACCACATCGCGGGCACGGAATCGGCCGGCCGGTATGACGTGCGCTACAGCGGGGCCACGTTTCAGGGCTTTGGCGATCACCCGCGCGTCGCCGAGCCGATCACGTCCGGGCCCGATGTCGGCAAGACCTCGTCTGCGGCCGGCCGCTACCAGTTCATCGCGCCGACATGGGATCAGCAGGCCCGCAAACTGGGGCTGAAGGACTTCTCGCCGGCGAACCAGGACGCCGCCGCCTGGGATCTGGCGCAGACCGAATACAAGTCCAAGACCGGCAAGGACCTCCTGACCGTCCTGAAATCGGGCGATCAGGCCGCGATCGCCGATGTCCCGCGCCAGCTTTCCGGCCAGTGGTCCTCGCTCCCGGGCGGCCGCCAGCCCGCGCGCGCGGTGGCACCGGCGG
>Ga0207660_10003065_pt1 | contig 10927 bp, 11 predicted proteins | sample KBSC73BmetaG_FD_184335 | JGI IMG/M metagenome (GOLD analysis project Ga0207660, IMG submission 184335) | Corn rhizosphere microbial communities from Kellogg Biological Station, Michigan, USA - KBS C7-3B metaG (SPAdes) (version 2) | ecosystem: Host-associated > Plants > Roots > Rhizosphere ... | reverse complement strand
CCTCGTCGTGCGCAAAGAAACTCCGGTCGTGACCGAGGGGGCGATGATCCCGGAGAAAAAAGAGAGCGAAGGAAAGATCGTGGAGCTGCCCGCGGAGGATGAGACCACCGCGACGACAGAGACGGCCGCCACGACGGAAACCACGGCCACGGTGATCGAAGAAGTGAAGCCGGCGACCGACACCGCCACGACCGTCGCCGCGACCCAGACCGCCGCTCCCGCGACACCCGCGACACCCGCGATCGCGCAACTGCTGTCCACGAGCGATCAGAAAGTCGCGGAAGGCCTCGCGGCCCGCGTGATCGAGCGCGGATTCACCTCCGCCTACGTCGAGCGCGGCACGACGGACAAGGGCCCCGTCTACCGAGTACGTGTAAAGTTCCCCTCGGAGGCAGAGGCGCGGGCGGCGGAAGCGCGGTTGCGGGAGTTTTCGAAAGAGGTTTGGATTACTGTCAGGTAAGGCACGCCCCTCGCTCCTCCACAGCGCTATGACAAACCGGCGACGGACCACGACCCCGGAATTGGAAGAGCTTCGCAAGGCCCAGTCCGGCAAGAAGCGGCCGGTCGTCGATCCGATTCACATCCTCGACAAAGCGATCTACCAGCTCTGGGATACCATCAATGACCTCGACCAGATCCAGCCCGAGCGCGTCGAGCACTACCGCGTCTCCATCTTCGGCAGCTCGCGCATCCGCCGCGGCGATCCGATCTACGAAGAGGTCAAGAAGCTCAGCCAGGACCTCGCGCGCATGGGCGTCGACATCGTCACCGGCGGCGGTCCCGGGCTGATGGAAGCGGCGAACGCCGGCGCGGTCGAGGGACAGATCGAATCGAAGTCGCGCTCGTTCGGCCTGGCCATCCATCTGCCCACCGAAGAGTCGGCGAACCCGTTCGTCGACAAAGTCTTCCGCCACCGCACGTTCTTCTCCCGGCTGCACCACTTCATCCGCCTCTCCTCGGCATTCATCGTCATGCCCGGCGGCGTCGGCACCGCGCTGGAGCTGTTCATGGTCTGGCAGCTCCTGCAGGTCAAGCACATGAAAGAGCATCCGCTGATCCTCGTCGGTACAATGTGGCCCGGACTGATCGACTGGATCCGCTCGACGATGCTCGAGCGCGGCCTGGTCAGCCCGTCCGACTTCGACGTGGTCAACGTGGTCGCCTCCGGCGAAGCGGCCGTTCCGATCATCCGCGAGTCGTACGAACGATGGCTGGAACAGGAGAGGGTGAATGCCAACGCAGGAGCAAGTGACTGAGGCGCTGAAGAAGGTCAAATTTCCCGGCCTCTCGCGCGACATCGTATCGTTCGGATTCATCCGCGACCTGCAGATCGACGGCGCGAACGTTTCGTTCACGATCCACTTTCAAACCGAGAACCCGAGCATCGGCGAACAGATCGCGCGCGACTCGTACACGGCGGTGAAGGCGCTCGAAGGCGTCGGCGACGTTCGCATCGCGCTGGATATCGGCGGACGCTCCACCGCTGCGTCTTCGGGCGGGCAGATGACGCCGTCCGCGCTCGAGGGAGTGAAGTACCGCATCGCCGTCGCCTCCGGAAAAGGCGGCGTCGGCAAGTCGACCGTGTCGACGAACCTCGCGCTCGCGCTGCGCTCCCTCGGCTATTCGGTCGGATTGCTCGACGCCGACATCTACGGACCGTCGCAGCAGATGATGCTCGGCATTCACGGCAAGCCGGAGATCGACGAAGCCGACGAGAAGATCAAGCCGATGGAGCGCCACGGCATCAAGACGATGTCCCTCGGCCTGATCACCGATCCCGACACCCCGGTGATCTGGCGCGGGCCGATGGTGATGAAGGCCATCGACCAGTTCCTGACGGACGTGAAGTGGGGCACGCTCGATTTCATGATCATCGACCTCCCGCCCGGCACCGGAGACGCGCAGCTGACGCTCACGCAGAAGGCGGGGCTCACCGGCGCGGTCGTGGTGACGACGCCGCAGGACGTCGCGCTGATCGATGCGCGCAAAGGCCTGGCGATGTTCCGCAAAGTGAACGTGCCCGTCCTCGGCATCATCGAGAACATGAGCTACTACATCTGCCGCCACTGCGGCGAGCGCGAAGAGATCTTCGGCCACGGCGGCGGCAAGAAAACCGCCGGCATGCTCGGCGTCCCCTTCCTCGGCGAAGTCCCGATCGACCCGAAGGTGGTCGTCGGCGGCGACACCGGCGAACCGATCGTCGCCTCCGACCCGAATGCTCCCGCGTCCCTCGCGTTCCAAGAGCTCGCGCGGCAGGTCGTCGAGCAAGTCGAGTCCGGCATGGCCGGCCACACGCACGACGCGCACGACCACGATCACGAACACGATCACGCCCACACGCATTAGTGGAGGACAGACCATCCTGTCTGTCCTTCCCCACGTTGCCCTTCTCCCCTCTGTGAGGGGAGAAGGTGCCCGAAGGGCGGATGAGGGGTGACCCGGATGTCGCAAAAGCGCTTGCCCTTCACCAAAGAGCGCGTCAAAGCCTGGCTGGAGCGCAACTTCTTCCTGCGCCTCCACATGTTCTTCATCCTCAGCGCGACCTTCGGCAGCGGCCTGCTGACGACCAAAGTCCTCCTCGCGATCGGCGTGCATTCCCTCGCGCTCCGCTACGCGCTCGCCGTCTGCTTCGCCTACCTCGCGTTCCTGATCCTCATCCGCATCTGGCTCTTCTACGTCAACGCCGACCGGCGCGCGATCGACTTCAGCGCGGACGGCGTCAACGTGATCGGCGATTTCTCCCGCGCCGGCGCCAGCGGTGACGTCCCCGGCGGCCAATTCGGCGGCGGCGGCGCCTCCGGCTCCTGGGGCAAAGCGCCGCTGCCGTTGAAGTCGGGCGGCGGTGGCGGCAAGTCCTCCTTCAGCCTCGACCTCGACCTCGGCGGCGACGAATGGGTCGTCATCCTCCTCTTCGTCGCCCTCGTCCTCTCCCTCCTCGTGATCGGCATCTACATCATCTACACCGCCCCCGCCCTCCTCAGCGAAACCGCGTTCGAAGCCGCCCTCGCCGCCGCGCTCGCGCGCCGCGCCAAGCAGATCCAACGCCCCGGGTGGATGGGCGTGGTGTGGCGGGCCACCGTGTGGCCGTTCATCATCGTGCTCGTGTTGTCGGTGGGTCTTGGGTGGGCGGCCCACCGTTATTGTCCGGGAGCGAAGAAGTTGCGGGATGTATGGGATTGTCCAGGGCGGCGGGCGGGGTGATCGGATGTCTGTTAATAAACGAATTCTCTATCCGAATTAGTGGAGTGATATATGACTTGCGGGGAGTAAATCCATAGGTACGTGCACGTAAGTTTTCCACGTCAGCGCACGATATGATATCGCCGGAGCAAACATGGGACGAGCCGAAGACCTGTTCTCACGCCTCCGCAAGAATGGCCAAGCAGAGGTGAAACAACTTATTGCCGACGCTCAAGCCGAAAACCTCTGGCTCGACTTCAAACGATCGGGTAATGATGGCAAGGGTTCTAAGCTTCACGACAGCGATTGGAAGAATCTAGCCAAAGCTCTCTCAGGTTTCGCAAACTCTGATGGCGGCGTAATCCTTTGGGGTGTCGACTGCTCTAATGATTCAGTTCTTGGTGACGTGCCAACCGGTACCGCGCCGCTCGAGAATCCAGCGAGATTTGTCAGCTGGCTCGAAAATGCGATCTCCGCTTGCACCGTACCAGCCGTTCCGGGCGTGGAAAGTATTCCAATTCTGGAGACGCCAACCTCCGGATATGCAGCAACACTGATTCCGGCTAGTCCAGGGGCGCCCCATCAATGCGTAAGACCGACGGGCTCCTTGCACTACTACTTGCGCGCCGGCTCCAACTTCATGCAAGTGCCGCACGCTGTTCTCGCGGGTATGTTCGGGCGTCGACCACAGCCGAAGGTTTTTCAAACCTATCAAGGTGCTGCTGCGATCGAGCGCATAGGTCAACAGATGCGCCTGAAGCTCGATGTCTTCATACACTTTTATAATGAAGGTCCGGCCATCGCTCGCGATGCGTTCATGCATATTCTGATGGGTATTCCGGGTGGCTCGTCTAAAGGCAAGTTCGAGGCCGATCCTAACGACTCAGGCAATTGGATCAAGCAGGTGGAGTTCGGAGTTCTGGCAAGTGTGGTCGCATCGGACGGCTTTCGTATTGCACCGCAGATGTTTGTGCGTGCGTTTCGCGTGTACCTCGACTTTCTCGAGCCGTTTAACTCCGAATACGGTCTGAAGATCACCACTGGGTGTGACGGCGCTCCGATGCATATCGCCGAAGTTCAGTATGATCAAGACGAACTACAGCAGCAATATCAGACCGCCCTGAAGCTGCTACTCGAAAAGAAACCGGGAGCGAACGAAGCAGTTATCGACCTGTTCTTTCCTCAATAGGTGGCACCTATTGCTAAAGCCGGTGCGGCCCAGCGCTGAGGCGCCGCGTCAACTTACAAGGTTGGTGACGGCATGCGCCCGCCATCCTTTCGCACGCCGCTGTCGCAGCGTGCACGTCGCAGGCGTCGTTCAACGAAAATCAGAGGCAGTGCTGCTTCTCGCCCGCCGCAGGGCAAGGACGTCGCTGACTGACCAGGAAGTACAATGGTGCAATGGCTAACGATGCCGACAAAGACATTCGTAAACTGGAATCGGAGTTGTTGCAACTCGATCAAAGCATCAGGGCTACTCTCGCGAAGACATTACTCGCCAGCCTCGACGGGTTGCCCGACGAGGAGTATGGGCGACTCTGGGCGGCAGAGGCTGAGGCCCGATATGACGACTTTCTCGCCGATAGGGCGCCTGCCATCGATGGCGACGATGTGTTTGCACGCGCTCACGCACGCGTAAGGGAACGTTGAAGGCATATCGCGCACGGTTGTGGCAGGCGTCGTACCGCGGTACGTAGGCCCAGCCGCGCAGACTTAGGCGATTAACGTCAGGTCGACGTGGGATGGTAGAATATCAGCGTTAGCAAGATCGTAATCAAAGGTCCGTTTGCGACCGGCGCCGACGTTGTCACAGTTCATCGTATCTCTGTCGACCGCCGAGAATGGCTCGATGAAGCCGTCAGCAAAGTCTCTGCCGAAGCTGTGATTCATCGGAGCACCGAGGCTGGCAAGCTCGCGCACCTTAAACGATCGAAAAAGGCCGATACCGGCACGAAGAAAAGGCACCTGAGACGAGCATCGAAAGTCGTCGGACTTCGCGCTAAGAAAAAATGACTCTGCCCGACGTGCCATCGCCGGTCGGGTTTATCAATATGCCTTACGCACGGCGCGCTCATTCTCGAAGACCGTCGTGAAGATTTGCACTTCGTGGCGTTCCGGAATCAGCAATTCGTTGAGACGGTCGTTGTCGAGGGAAACAGCGCGATGAAGCTGAAAAGCACCGTGGTATCGTCTTTCGCATGCCTCTCAGCGACACCACACCTCGAGTGACGGAATACCAGTTGGAGCTGTACCGTCAGGCTGGACCGGCGCGTCGTGCACAGATTGCCGCCGACCTCAGTGATGCCGTTCGCGAAACGACAATGGCGGGGATTCGGCGGCGGCATCCGGAATACTCCGAACGTGAGGTTGCGGACGAATTCCTTCGGTTGGTCTATGGTTTCGGTCTGGATCGTTTTAGCATCTGACAGTGAGCGAACCATGAGAAACCTCATGTTGACCATCGGTGTGGTGTTGGTCGCCGTCACGGCGCTGCACGCGGCGGAGCCGACGACGCTCACGGCAGATTCGATTCACGCGGCGCTCCGTGAGATACAGAGCCGTAACGGCGGGACGATTATCGGGAGTTACGTGGTCCCGCTGGAAAGCTCGGAGTTCGAGGCGTTTCGGGCGGACGTCGATCTCGGGCCCTTCATCGAATCGGCCGTCAGGAACGGGGAGGATGCCTTTGTCGCCCTGATTCCAACGGATGCCACGCGTGTGGCAAGAGTCGTGTTTTTCCGGGAAGGAGTAACGACGTTCTTCAGTTTGGCCGATCCGGAGAGTGATGATCCCGGCGAGTCTGTGGACCAATACCGAATGCTGATTCACCGAACACTCGTCACGGATCGCAAACGTGTCGAGCAGGATCACAAAGACCTGTCCCCCACAGCACCGCCGGAACGTTACAAGCTCCGGTCCGAAGACCTCATCGCCGGCAACGGCGACTCCGTGAGGGCTCTTTTCGTGGTCGCCGCGGACAAACCATAGCGATCAAACAAGTTACAGTCCACAAGAGTGGACAGATCGGGAACTTCCCCGGGACTCATCGATCTGTTCCCGGAACAGATCGATCTCTTCGCGGAACAGATCGATCTCTTCCCCGAACAGATCGATCTGTTCTCCGGAACTCATCGATCTGTTCTTCGGAAGGCATCGATCCCTTCCCCGAAAGGGATCGATCTGTTCCCCGGAAGATATCGATCTGTTCCCGGGAAGGCATGGATCTGTTCCCCGGAACATATCGATCTGTTCTCTGGAAGGGATCGATCTCTGCCCCGAAAGGGATCGATCTGTGCCTCGGAAGGCATCGATCTGTTCCCGGGAACACATCGAGCTGTTTCCCGGAAGGCATCGATCTCTTCGCGGAACAGATCGATCTGTTCTCCGGGACCCATCGATCTGTTCCCTGAAAGGCATCGATTTGTTCCCCGGAACCGATCGATCTGTTTCCCGGAACGCATCGAATCCTTCGTCGTAACCGGGCCATAATCCCCACTCAGAATGCCCCAACCCCTCCGATTCCTTACCCTTTTCATCCTGTTCTCCACGTCCCTGATCGCCGGTGAGGTCGTGCCCTCGACGAACGTAATCGGCGGGCTGCGTCGGGCGCCGTTTCTCGGGGCTGCCTTCGACAGCAGCGGCGGCAAGGTGGCCATTGCCGCAGTGGTTCCGGGCACGACTGCCGAGAAGATCGGGCTGCGGGCCGGTGATGTCGTTGTATCGGTGGACGGCACGGCAATCACCGAGCCGGCCGCGTTATCAGCTGCGGTGTCGAGGAAGCGCGCTGGGGACACTCTGACGGTCGTCGTGCGCCGTGGCGAGGAGACGCTGACGAGGAGCGCGGCGCTGACGCCGCGGCCGCTCGAGCGGCAGGACGCCTATGACATCGAATACGGCAGCGTCGACGCGGGCGGATCGAAGCGGCGCGTGATTGTCACGAAGCCGCGCGGCGGCGCGAAACACCCGGCCGTGCTGCTGATCGGCGGCATCGGCTGCTACTCGCTCGACGGGCTGCTCCGCCCCGCGGAGCTCCGCGACTCCTACGCGAAGATCCTCGACACCCTCACCCGCGCGGGGTACGTAACCATGCGCGTCGAGAAAAGCGGGATGGGCGACAGCGAGGGATCGCCGTGCAACGATCCGCGATCGGACTTCGATGCGGAGGTCGTGTCGTACGCCGCCGGTTTGAAGCAGCTCGAGTCCTACGACTTCGTCGATCCGCGGAGCGTGTTTCTCGTTGCGCACAGCATCGGGCCGCTCGTTGCCGCCCGCATTGCGTCCGAGCATCCGGTGCGCGGCATCGTCGTCGCGGAAACGATCGGGACGAGCTGGATCGAGTACGACCTCACCAACATCCGCCGGCAGTTGCTCCTCCACGGAGCGCCCTACGACACGGTGGATCGCGCGTCGAGGCACCACGAGGTCTGCGCACACCGCTTTTACATCGACAAACAGACGCCGGAGCAGATCATTGCCGCGGACAGGACGTGCGCCGAGGACATCCGCGGGCCGGCGCCGTGGACGTATATGCAGCAGCTCGGATCACTCGATCTTGCGCCGCTCTGGAAAAAGATCGACGCGCCGGTGCTGATCTTCTACGGCACGGCCGATTTCATCACCGACGACTACCAGCATCAGTATCTCCGGGACATGATCAACAGTTTTCACCCCGGCCGCGCGACGTACGTCAGGATCGAGGGCATGGATCACAGCCTGCTGCTGGCCGGCAGCCAGAAGGCTTCGTACGAAGGCACCTCGGAGCCGCCATTTGCCGAGCAGATCGTCACGGAGACGCTTCGATTCCTTGATCGGAAGGGCGTTGCTCAGTCGCGCCAGTAACCGGGTTTCCTACGTTCGTGTGCGACCGCGAGAACTGTCGTTCGAAATTGCAAACGCTTAAAAACGATCTGATACGGAAAGTTGTTGACAGGTAATTGCCGAATCTCTGGATCTTCAACCCCGGGTACCATGCCACCAATATTCGGAAACCGCTCGAGCAAGGCGAGAGTGCTATACACCTCATCGAGGAACCGTCGAGCTAGTTCGGGATCACGCTCTCGGTACCAATTCGCTGCGTCGTGCAAATCGCGCTTCGCGGCGCGCCTCAGGTGAACGGGCTTCACCGAGACAGAACTTCCCGGCGAATCTCGTTCAGCGCGGTACGCCAATCCTCGTCATCGTCGGGGTTTTCCGCGGCGTCCGCCGCGCGCCTGGCAATTTCTGTTGCCCAGGCCGCCTGTACTTCGCGTTCCCGGTCTTCCAAACTGGCAAGCAGTTCGGACGCAACCTTTGCGCGCTCCTCTGGCGAGAGCAGGAGTGCTTCCTCGAGGAGCTTGGCAGCGTTGGCCGTCACGTACGACATCGTAGCATCGGTAGCTCGCGCATGCCTCATGCGAGGTATGGGCCGAGGTCTTATGATTTCACGCCACGATGACGATGCGTGTGGTGAGCCGAACTGTTTGCGGCGTGATGCTGTTCTTGATGGCTTGCAGCTCGATTGCGGCCGAGGTGAAACGGACGGCCATACGTGCGGCGCATCTGATCGATGTCCGTAAAGGGATCACGATCGACAATCCGGTCGTGATCATCGAAGGCAACAGAATCGTGGCCATCGAGCGCGAGGTGCCGCAGGACGCGGAGCTGATCGACCTCGGAAACACCACGCTCCTGCCCGGGCTCTTCGACATGCACACGCATTTGAGCCTCGGCAGCAACGTTCATGTGAAAAGCCCGAACGGGCTCTTCGCGTCGCCGATCGATATGGCGCTCCATGCGGCGGACAATGCGCGCGTCACGTTGCTCGCGGGCTTCACGAGCGTTCGCGAATGCGGCGCGAATGACTTCATCGACGTCGCGCTCAAGAACGCGATCGAGCGCGGCACGATCATCGGGCCGCGGATCACGCCGTCCGGCTATCAGATCAGCATGACCGGCGGGCATGGGGACAACGTCGGCTTTCCGGAAGGAGTATTCGAGCTGGGGCCGAAGCAGGGGATTGCGGATGGGAAGGACAATCTCCTGTTCGCCGTCCGCTATCAGATCAAGCACGGCGCGGAAGTCATCAAGCTGACGGCGACCGCTGGAGTGATGGGGGAGGAGCGCACGGCGACGGCGCGGCAGTTCTCGGATGAAGAACTGCAGACTATTGTCGAGGAAGCGCGGCGCAATGGGCTTCGCGTTGCCGCGCACGCGCACGGCCTCGACGGAATCATTGCTGCGATCAAAGCGGGCGTGAATTCGATCGAGCATGGCTCGCAGTTGAATGACGAAGCGATCCGTCTGATGAAGGAGAAGGGCACGTATCTCGTCCCGACGCTCTACGTTGCGCAACCCGAGGGGAAACCGAACGCAGAGATGTCGGAACACTCGCGCGAGAAGGGAAAGGAAATGTCGGCAGCGGCGGGCGTGAGCTTTCCGAAAGCGCTCCAGGTCGGAGTGAAGATCGCATTCGGAACGGATGCGGGCGTATATCCGCACGGGCTGAACGCCCGCGAGTTTGCCGTGCTCGTCTCCTACGGAATGCGTCCGATCGATGCGATTCGCAGCGCGACGATCTGGGCGGCGGATCTCCTCGGCGTAACGGATCGCGGCTCGCTGGAACCGAACGCGCTGGCGGACATCATCGCCGTGACGGGCGATCCGCTGAAGGACATCCGCGCGCTGGAGCACGTCGTGTTCGTGATGAAGGACGGGAAGGTGTATCTTCCGCCCCGATGATCAACAAAGTCCTCGCATCCGCGGAAGAAGCGATCCGCGACCTTCCCGACAACTCCACGCTCGTCGTCGGCGGCTTTGGGCTCTGCGGGATTCCCGAGAATCTGATCAACGCGCTGGTGACGAAGGGCGTGACGGGACTCACGTGCGTGTCGAACAATGCCGGCGTGGATGACTGGGGGCTCGGGCTGCTGCTGCAGACGAAGCAGATCCGCAAGATGGTCTCGTCGTATGTCGGCGAGAACGCGGAGTTCGAGCGGCAGTATCTCGCGGGGGAGCTGGAAGTCGAGTTCGTGCCGCAGGGGACGCTCGCGGAGCGGATGCGCGCGGGCGGCGCGGGGATCCCGGCGTTCTTCACGCCCGCGGGCTACGGCACCGTGGTCGCGCAGGGGAAGGAGACGCGCGAGTTCGACGGGCGCATGTACGTGATGGAGCGCGGCATCGTCGGCGACTACTCGCTCGTCGCGGCATGGCGCGGCGACCGCCTCGGCAATCTGCAGTACCGGAAGACCGCGCGCAACTTCAATCCGATGGCGGCGACGGCGGGCAGGATCTGCGTCGCCGAGGTCGAGGAGCTCGTGGAACCGGGCGAGCTCGATCCCGGCTGCGTACACACGCCGGGGATCTTCGTGCATCGGATGATCGTCGCGCCGCGCGTGAAGAGGATCGAGCAGCGCACGGTGCGCCGGAGCTGACCTTGGCCCGCTGGGAGGAATGACATGCCGCTCACCCGCGAACAGATCGTGAAACGCGCCGCGCAGGAGCTCCGCGACGGCTACTACGTGAACCTTGGCATCGGTATGCCGACGCTCGTCGCGAACTGCATCCCGCCGGGCATGGAAGTGATCCTCCAATCCGAAAACGGCATCCTCGGGCTCGGTCCCTTTCCCAGCGAAGACGAAGTCGATCCCGATCTGATCAACGCCGGCAAGCAGACCGTGACCGTGCTGCCCGGCGCATCGTTCTTCTCGAGCGCCGATTCGTTCGGCATGATCCGCGGCGGCAAAGTCGATCTCTCGATCCTAGGCGCGAT
>Ga0207660_10003062_pt1 | contig 10932 bp, 9 predicted proteins | sample KBSC73BmetaG_FD_184335 | JGI IMG/M metagenome (GOLD analysis project Ga0207660, IMG submission 184335) | Corn rhizosphere microbial communities from Kellogg Biological Station, Michigan, USA - KBS C7-3B metaG (SPAdes) (version 2) | ecosystem: Host-associated > Plants > Roots > Rhizosphere ... | reverse complement strand
ATCCCCACCTCCGGCAAGGGCGCGGCCTATGGCCAGCAGCAGCAAGCCGCGATCGATATGTTCATGGAGAAATACGCCGATCTCGGCAAGGCGGGAAAGCTCAAGCTCGTCATCTATGACACGCGCGGCGAGAACACGGATGCGATCAACCTCACCCGCAAATTGATCGGCAGCGATCAAGTGGTGGCGATCGTCGGGCCGGAGTTCAGCGGCGAAGCCGAAGTCAGCTTCCCGCTCGCCGCGCGCGGCGACACGATGATGGTGACGCCGATGGCGGCAAAGCCCGGAATTGCCGCGGCGAACCGTCCCTGGGCGTTCCGCTTCGCACTGACCTCCGAGAACGACTACGGCCCGCTGATCGATGCCTGGGTCAAGCACCAGAGCAAGCCGATCAAGAAAGTCGTCATCCTGATGGACGCCAAGGACGGCGTCTCCAGCGCCGACGGCAAGAGCGTGTTTCCGGCCGTGCTCAAGAAGCACGGCATTCAGGTCCTCGACACGATCTCGTTTGAGACCGGCGACATCGACTATTCCGCCCAGGTCACGCGCGCGAAGAGCCTCGCCCCCGACGGCATCGTCGTCTCCGCTCTCTACAACGAAGCCGGCCACGTTACGGCCGAGATTCGCAAGCAAGGCATGACGCAGCCGATCGTTGCCGGGATCGGCGTCAACGATCCGCGCTTCATCGCGATCGCCGGCTCGGCCGCGGAAGGCGTGATGGCGGCATCCGATTTCTTTGCCAAAAACCCGGCGCCCAACGTCGCCGCCTGGTCGGCGGATTTCGAGAAACGCAACGGCAAGTCGCCGAGCAATGCCGCGGCTCTGATGTATGACACGCTCTATCTGATGCGCGGCTGCATCATGGAGACCGGGGTCGACGGCAAAAAGCTGCAGAGCGATCGGGTCAAGCTGCGCGACTGCTGGACGAACATGAAGAACAAGGACGCGCCGCTGACCGGAAAGACAAGCATCAACAAGGATGGCGATGCCGAGCGCACGCCGGTCGTCCTCGTGGTGAAGGGCGGCGGCTTTGTTCCCTTGCAGTAGCGGGTTGGCGATCGCGCGGCTGGGAATGCCCGGCTGAGCCGGCGATCGGCAGGGGTGTTGTGCTTTCCCAGCAGCTTATCAACGGCCTCATGCTCGGGAGCACCTATGCGCTCGTCGCGATCGGGTATTCGCTGATCTTCGGCGTGTTGCGCCTGCTGCATTTCGCGCATGGCGAGGTGTTCATGGTCGGCGCCTTTGTCGGCGTCGAGCTGGTGTTGTGGATGCATGTCGGGCCGTTCATTGCGCTGATCGGCGGCCTCGTCGGCGCGGCGGCGCTCGGCATGCTGCTCGAGCTCGTGGCATTTCGGCCGATTCGAAAGCGCCGCGGCAGCTTCCTCGCGCCCATCGTCAGCAGCATCGGCGCCGGGCTGGTGTTGCAAGAGCTCATGACCAAGCTCTTCGGCGCCGAGCAAATCGGCTTCCCGGCGCAATTTGCGGCCACCGCCTATCATTTCGGCATCGTCACGGTAAGCGGCGCGCAGATTTTCATCATGAGCATCGCCTTCGTGACGATGGCGGCGCTTCACCTCTTCATCACCTATACGCGCTACGGCATGGCGATGCGCGCGACCTCGGAGAGTCTCGAAGTCGCCAGCATTCTCGGCATCGACGTCGACAAGGTGATTTTGCTGACCTTCGGCATCGCCTCCGCCTTGGCGGGAATCGCCGGCGTTCTGGTGGGGATCAACTTCAACGCCATCTCGCCTTTCATGGGGATCGACATGACGACCAAGGGGTTGGCCGTGATGCTGATCGGCGGACTCGGCAGCATCTATGGCGCGATGGCGGGCGGGCTGCTCTTGGGATTGGCGGAGGTGCTGAGCGTCGCCTACCTCGCCTCGTCCTATCGCGACGCCTTCGCGTTCGGGCTGATGATCCTCATCCTGCTCTGGCGTCCGCGCGGCCTGTTTTCCGCCGGCGTTGCGTTCGAGAGCTAGGCCTTGCTTGGCGGCTACTGGGAATCGGTTGCGATCTTCCTCGGGATCGATATCCTGCTCGCGCTCAGCCTTTATGTCCCGCTCTCGGCCGGGCTGATCTCGCTCGGCCAAGGCGGGTTCATGGCGATCGGCGCCTATCTCAGCGCCGTCCTGACGAAGGCTGGCATCGCTTTCTTTTTTGCCATACTCGCGGGCGGCTTTCTCGCCGCTCTCGTCGGCCTTCTCGTCGGCATCCCCGCGCTGCGGATTCGCGGGATTTACCTGATGATTCTGACGCTCGGCTTCGGCGAGATCGTCAAGGTCTTCTTCTTGAATTTCGACCCGACCGGCGCGGCGTCGGGGCTCGGCGGCATCGCACCGCTCACCGATTGGCGCTGGGTCGCCGGCGCTTGCGTCCTGGCATTCGGCGTTGTCTGGCGCTTGCGCTCCTCGCGGCTCGGACGGGCGATGATCGCCGTGCACCAAGACGACACCGCGGCCGAGGCGATGGGCATCAACTTGACCCAGGTGAAGCTCGCCGCGTTTTGCATCGGTGCATTTTTGGCGGGCATCGCCGGCGCACTTTACGCGCATGAAGCCCTCTTCATCGACCCCAATCAATTCGCTTTCGCCCGCTCCGCGATCATCTTCCTCTATGTGGTGCTAGGCGGGCCCGCCAATCCGCTCGGTCCGCTGGTGGGAACGGCGGTCGTCGATCTATTGCCCGAATTCCTGCGCGGCCTTCAAGATTGGCGCATGACCGTCTTCGGCAGCCTCCTGGTAATTGTCGCGATCTGGCGGCCGGACGGGTTGATCGGCGCGCCGCGCGGGCGGCGGCGGTGAGCGCGCTCTTGGAGCTCGGCTCGGTCAGCCGGCATTTCGGCGGCTATCAGGCTTTGCGCGATGTCAGCTTCGTCGTGACCGAGGCTCATATTCATGCGCTGATCGGCCCCAACGGCGCCGGCAAGACCACCCTCTTCAACATCATCAGCGGCGCGCTTCGGCCCAGCAGTGGCCGGCTGCAATTCCTCGGGCGCGATTATGGGGGCCGGCGTCCGCATGCGATCCTCGCCATGGGCATTGCGCGCAATTTTCAGCAGGTTCGGCTCTTCCCCGGGCTGTCCGTCATCGAAAACGTCATGGTCGGCTGCCATGCGCGAATGCCGGACCATAGCTGGCGGGACTTGTTCTCGTTCCAGCTCTTCAGCGCGCCCGCCGAGCGCCAAGCGCGCGATCGGGCGCAGGAGATGCTCCGCTTCGTCGGCCTCGAAGGACATGGGAATGACGGACCCGGCGAGCTGACCCTCGTCGATCAGCGGCGCCTCGAGATCGCCCGGGCCCTGGCCAGCCAACCGCGCCTGCTGCTGCTCGACGAACCCGCCGCCGGTATGAACCCGGCGGAGGTGGCGCAGATCTCGCAGCTCATCCGCCTCATCCAAAGGAACGGGATCACGATTCTCCTGGTCGAGCATCACATGCGCTTGGTGATGGATGTCGCGAGCCGCATCACGGTGTTGAGCGCGGGCAGCGTTCTCGCCGAAGGAACGGCCGACGAGATCCAGCGCAACGCGGATGTCGTCTCCGCCTATCTCGGAACCGATCATGACGCTGCTGTCGGTCCGCTCGCTTAGCGTCGCCTATGGCAAGGTGGTCGCGCTCGACGCGGTTTCGCTCGAGATCGGCGACGGCGAAATCGTCGCGCTGGTCGGCGCCAACGGCGCCGGCAAGACCACGCTGATGAAAACCATGATGGGCCTGACACGGCCGCAGCGCGGCGAGATCGAATTTGCCGGCGAGCGGCTATTGGCGAGCCGGCCGCACGAATTGTCGCGGCGCGGCATTGCCTATGTCCCCGAAGGCCGCGGAACGCTGCGTCAGCTGACGGTCCGCGAAAATCTCGTGCTCGGCGCCTTTGCGCGCCGCTGGGACGCATCCTGCCGCGCCGATTTCGACCGCGTCCTCGAACAATTTCCGGTTCTTGCCGAGCGCTTGCATCAGGCTGCCGGGACGCTCTCGGGCGGCGAGCAGCAGATGCTGGTGATCGGCCGCGCGCTCATGTCGCGACCGCGGCTGATGCTGCTGGACGAGCCGTCCCTCGGCCTCGCGCCGCTGATCGCGCAGCGCATTTTCACGATTGTCAAAAACCTGACGCGGCAAGGCGTGACCGTGCTTCTCGTCGAGCAGAATGCGCATGCCGCGCTGCGGCTCGCGGATCGCGCCTATGTGATCGAGCGCGGGAAAATCGTCCTCGAAGGCGCCGATTTGCTGAGCGATCCGCGCGTCCGCGACGCCTATCTCAGCGAGCTCGCGACCGACCGGCCTAGCGATCAGGGTGTCTAGCGCTCACGAGCGCGAAGCCCCAAGCGCTCGAGGCGCGGGATCACCTCCTGCGCGAAATAGGGAAATTCCTCGAGGTAGTTGACGAAACCGATGGCAATTCCATCGAAACCGGCGCGGTTCAGGCGGAGGCATTCGGCGGCGACATCGTCGGGCGAGCCGCGCAGCGAGTAGCTGCCGCCATATCCCAAAATCGTCCGCGCCGGGTTTTCCCGCCGGTTGCGGGCGTTTTCATCCGCCGAGCGCGACTGCGAGCCGGCACTGCCGGCGTAAAGCCGATACTGGTGCTCGAGCGCCTCCCAATCGGCATTGTCGACGCAATGCTGCGCGTAGTCCTCGGCCTCGCGCCGAGTCGGGCGACAAACGACGCTCGCCGGAATCCAGACCTCGATCGCGCGCCCGGCGGCGCGAGCGAGGCTCTTGGTTTCGGCGACACGCTCGGCGCTCGCTTCGGGATTGCGGCAATAGTCGAAATGGATATCCGAGTTGCGCACCGCGAAGGACCGGCCGGCGGGCGACGCGCCCGCGTTCATCATCGGCGGAGCGGCGCCGCCGTAAGGTGTCGGCGAGCCTTCGAGCCCGCGGAAGCGAAAGAACCGGCCGTCATGGTCGAACGGGCCCCCGCCCGACCAAATGCCGCGCACGATCTGCCACCATTCCTCGCCGCGCTCATAGCGAAGATCGTGCTCGTCGGGCGCGACCCCGAACATCTCGAACTCGTCGCCGTTCCAGCCGCAAACGATATTGACGCCGAGCCGGCCATGCCCGATCTGATCGACGGTCGCCATCTGCTTCGCCGCGACGATGGGATGGATCATCGGCACATGCACGGTGCCGAAGACGGTGATGGTCCGCGTCGAGGCGAGAAGACCGCCCGCCCAGGTGATGGTCTCGAGCGAGGTCGCGTTGACATTGGTCGCGCCGCCAAAGCCCTTCCAGCGCGCAACCGGAACAAGACATTCGAAACCGGCCTCGTCCGCGGCCTGCGCGAGGCGGAGATTGTTGTTCCAGCTCGAATCCCACCGCTCCGGCAAGGTGGTGAAGGCGAGGCCGCCCGAGCAATTCGCGCCGAAAAGCCCGAGTTTGAACGCATTGCCGCCGAGGAGGCCGGGATTGCGCGGAAGCGTCATGGCGGCGCGCGGTCGATCGCACTCAGCTACCGTGCCGGCGCGACGACAGGGTGCTCCTTTTCATAGCGCTCCTGCCATTCGATCGCCTCTTGCCACGGACGGTCGGCGGGCATTTCGATCGAGACGCCGCGCTGATCGTAGCGCATTTGCGGGTCCTGCGCCGGCAGCTCGCGTCCTGCCTCGTTGTCCTCAATAAGCTTCAGCATCAGCCGCCGATAAAAGGCGACGACGCGGTCGCTCGCGCCGAGATTCTCCTGGGTGCGGTCGTAGATCGGTCCCATGCTCTCTTGCAGCGCAAGGTCCTGGATGGCCGCGCCGTTGATCCCCGAGTAATTCCGCTCCATCGCGTCGCGCGACTGCAGATGGCGGTTTTGCAAATTATAGGGCGTTTTGAAATCCGGCGGCCTTGTCCGGTGACCCCAATTGCGCCAGATCGCCTCGGGATCGAGCGGCTTGTCGGCATCGAAGTGTACGTAAAACGTGAAGCAGCTGTTATCGTCGATCGGATGCCAGGCTTTGAACAAGCGCGATTCATGCGGGCCAGCCGCGACATAGGAATAGAACGGCGCGATGCACTCGAAGACGCGGACATAGTTGATCGCCGGGTCCTCGGTTTTGCGGATCGCCGCATAATGCATCGAATAAGCCGTTTCCTCGCAGACGAGCCGCGGCGCGCCGTCATACATCAGCTTGACGACGGATTGCCAGCCCGCACCGCGCCAACTCTCGTCCTTGCCGGCATCGAAATCGCGGTGAAGATAATTGGGATGCGCCGGATCGAGGTCGCCTTCGACGCCTTGGAGATAATTGCAGTCCTGATACATCTTGACGACGAGGAGATGCGGCGGCTTGAGCTCGAGCCAGGGGAAGCGCGGGAAGGGCGGCACCTTGTCCGGCGCGCCCATATAGGTCCAGACGATGCCGCCTGCCTCGCGCACCGGATAAGCCTTGTGGCAAACGGACTCTCGCAATTTGCTGTCCGCCGGCTCGGCGGGCGTTTCCAAAACCGCGCCGCGCTCGCTCAGCTTCCAGCCGTGATAGAGACACCGCAGCCCGCCGATCTCGTTGCGCGCGTAAAAGAGCGAAGCCCCCCGATGCGGACAGAATTCGCCCAACAGGCCGATGGTGCCCTGCGGATCGCGAAAACCGACCAGCGCCTCGCCGAGCAGCTTGATGCGGATCGGCGCGCCGCCGCCCGCATCGATTTCCTCGGAGGTCGCCGCGGGAATCCAATAGCGGCGCAACAGCTCTCCCATGGGCGTTCCAGCACCCACATGGGTCAGCGCCGAGTAGTCTCGACCGGCCATGCTTCTCCTCGCGATTGGCGCTGCGGCATGAGAAAATCGCTTTCAGCTTGACCACGATTGTTGGTAAATGCAAGTATTTTTGACCTCGGGCCAGGGAGGACGGCGTGCTGCAATACTCCTATCGACCGAATCCGCCGCCGATACGCAGGACGCGCACGGACTCGGATCAGCCCTGGGCGATCTATGATCCAATTCTCGGCCGGCCGCCGATCCGCTGGCCGAACAAGGCGCGGCTCGCGTTTTGGCTTTGCGTCGGCGTGCTCGACTATGAGTTCCTACCGCCGCACGATCCCTGGCTCGATCCTTGGGCGCGCACGCCGCCACCCGATGTGTTGGGCTATTGCCGGCAGGAATTCGGCAACCGCGTCGGATTTTGGCGCGTGCTTCAGGCGATCGATACACATCGCGTGCCGACGACGGCCGTCGTCAATGTCGCTGCGCTCGAGCTCTATCCCGACATCACCCGGGCGATCGTCGAGCGCCGCTGGGACATTCTCGGCCACGGCTTGTCGAATACGCGCTTCTTCTATGGCTGTGGGGAAGACGAGGAGCGCGCCTATTACCGCGACATGATCGAGCGAGTCGAAGCTCTCACTGGTCTGCGCGTGAAGGGAATGGGCGGACCAGGCCCGCAAGTCGGCACCGAGAGCACGCCCGATCTTCTCGCCGAGGCAGGATTTCTCTATCACAGCGATTGGTTCATGGACGACCAGCCCGTGCCGTTGCGCGTCCGCGCCGGCAAGCTCATCGCCATGCCTTACACCGTCGAGATGAACGACGTCAGCGTCATCGCCGCGGCGGAAGCGGATGTCTTCTTCGATGATGCACGGCGGCAATTCGATCGTCTTTACCGCGAAGGCGCCGAGAGCGGGCGCGTGATGTGCCTGTCGCTTCATCCGCCGCTGATCGGGCAGCCGCAGCGGATCGGCTATCTCGAGCGCTTTCTCGCCTATGTGACCTCCTTCACCGATGTCTGGCTCGCGACCGGCGCGGAGATCGCCGACTACTACATGACGAATTATCACGACGCGGAATTGCGCCGCCTCCTCGAGCTGGAGCAAGCAAGGCGATGAGCGGCGGCACCACCGATACCCAGCACAGCTACTACAGGCGCGAGCCGATAATCGGGCGGCCGGCGCTGCGCTGGCCGGGTGAGGCGCGTCTTGCTTTCGCAATCGTCATCAGCGCCGAGCATTACGAGATGCGGCCGCCAGAGGGCGCTTTCATCCCGCCCAATGTGCCGGGCGGTTTCGGCCGCGGTCCCTATCCGGATTTCCGCGCCTATACGGCGCGCGCCTATGGCAATCGCGTCGGGATTTTCCGCTTGATCGAGCTGTTCGACCGCTTTCACCTGCCGGCGACGGTCGCGGTCGATGCGCAAACCGCGACCGCCTGCCGGGCGCTGATCGAGCAGATCCGATCGCGCCCCTGGGAAATCGCCGCGCATGGCCAGAGCGTCACGCGCGTCATCTCCTCGCGCATGAGCGCCGATGAGGAGCGCGATTATATTCGTTCGACGCTGGCAACGATCGAGACGCATTGCGGCGTTCGTCCCGCCGGCTGGCATGGCCCGGAATATGGCGAATCGCCACGCACGGTCGAGCTCCTCGCCGAGGTCGGCCTGCGCTATGTCCTCGACTGGCCGAATGACGAGCAGCCTTATTGGATGACGAGCGCCGCGGGAGAGATCGTGTCGCTGCCGATGGCGATCGATCTCGATGACGTGTTCTCCCATTTCCACCGCAAGATTCCGATGGCGCGCTGGTGCCAATGTCTCACCGAGAGCGTTGACCGCCTGCTGGAGGACGGCGAACATTCCGGCCGCGTGCTGGTTCTCAACCTTCATCCCTGGCTGATCGGGCATCCCTTTCGCATCAGCCATCTGGAAGATGCCCTCGGCAGCGTGAAGGCGAGAAAGGGCGTGTGGTTCGCGACCGCCGGCGAAATCGCCGAATGGTGGCGCTCGCAGCGGACCGTGACAGGATTCGAAGCACCCCCATGAGCGACAATCTCGACGATTCGTCCCGCGCCGAGGCGGAGGCGTTCACGACGGAGCTGGCAGCGCTCTGGCAGGCGCAGCTTGGATCGTCGCTCATCGGCGTCTACCGGATCGGCAGCCTTGCCCATGGCGGCTTCAGCCGCCGCTACAGCGATATCGACATCGCGATCGTCAGCGAAACGGGCCTTTCCCGCGAGCAATTGGAGAGAGCGCGCGCGGCGGCGCTCCAGCGCTCGGCGCCGCTTGGCGCAAAGCTCTCGATTTTCTGGAGCGACCGCGGCTTTTCCATCGGGCGTTTGCCGCCGCTCGACCGCATCGACTATCTCGATCACGGCGTCCCGCTCATCGAGCGCGAGCGTATCCGGCCCGATCGGCCGAGCCTCGACGCGGTGCGCGCCTATCTTCGCGGACAGCCGCTCGAGAGTTTTGGCGAGCAGGTGAAGCGCTTCGCCGCCGTGACGAGTCTTGGCCCAGCCGATCAGAAGCCCTATCTGCGCACGCTGCTCTATCCGGCGCGCTTCTTCTATAGCTGGATGACAGGCAGGATGGCGTCGAACGATACGGCCGTCGCGTTTTTGGCGAAGGCGGCGCCACCGGGGATCGACATCGACCTCGTCGCGCGGGCCTTGCATCTTCGCCACGAGGCCAGCGATCTCGACGCGCTGTTGCCCGACCGGGTCAAGCTGCCGGCTCTCTTCACTGGCTGCGTGCACATTGTCGAGACTGCGGCGGGCTGAGGCGCTGCGTTCCGCTTCCGGCCGGCAACTGAATTCCGGCATTGCCAAATCGCCGGCAAATAACCGAAGCTAAGGCCCGGGGGAGGAACTGTGCCGGAACTTCGCGGATTCGAGCGTCTCCACGTGCCGGTACGGCGCTGCATCGTGCCGGCGCCGGGCGAGCGGAAGCCCGAATGCGCTTGAGGCTTTCCGGTCTTTCCCTGATCTACGGCTTGGCGCTCATCGCGCTCGCCAGCGTGCTCGTATCGCTGCTCGGCAATATTCTCGCCAGCCTCAGCGTCGAATCGGAAATCGGCCGGGTCACCCTCCACAATTTCGCGCGGCTCCTCGGCGACCCCGATTTCCCGCCGATGCTGTGCCGCACCCTGATCCAGGGCGGCGGCACCGTCGTGGTGATGCTGTTCTTCTCGCTGCCGATCGCCTGGCTCGTCGCCCGCACCGATATGCGCGGCAAGGGCATGATCGTCGCGCTCCTGACGGCGAAGCTCGCCATACCCGGCTTCATCACCGCCATGGCCTATGTCTGGCTCCTCAATCCCAACAACGGCATGGTGAACGCCCTGCTGGGACGCACCGGCATCGATGCGACGCCGCTCGCCAATATCTATGGCCTCGGCTGGATCTGCTTTCTCCAGGGCGTGGTACTGGTGCCCGCCTGCGTGTTCCTGATCCTACCGGCGTTCTTCACCATGGACGGCACGCTCGAAGAGGCGGCCTGGGTGAGCGGCGTGACACGCTGGCGCACGCTGCGCGGCATCGTGATCCCCCTCCTCGCCCCCGCGCTTCTCGCGGCGATGCTGTTTTTTTTCGTCGTGGCAATCGAGGTCTTCGACTTCGTCGGCCTCATCGGCATGCCGGGACATGTCGAAGTGTTGAGCCTCTGGATCTACGATGCGACGCATCCCGTCGTCGGTTTGCCGGATTACGGCTTTGCCGGCGCCGCCGGCATGGCGATGTTCGCGCTCTCCGGCACAGCGATCGCGTGCTACGTCCACTATCTGAAGCGCGCGCGGCGCTTTGCCGTGCTTGGCGGCAAGGCGCGTCAGGTCGACCTGCTGGAGCTCGGCAAATGGCGCTGGGCGGCGCATGGCTTCGTCGGCACCTGGCTTTTGATTGCGCTCGGCCTGCCGATCGCGACTCTGCTTTGGACGGCGCTCGTCCCCTTCCTCGAGCCGCCTTCCACGGCCGCTCTCGCGCATTTGACGCTCAACGGCTTCGTCTTCGCCTTCACCTATATGGGCAAACCGCTCGTCAACACGCTCTTGGTCATGGCGATCAGCGTCCTCTTGACCCTCCTCTGGGGTGCGTCCGTGTCGTGGGTGGCGACGCGCAGCCGCTCGCGCTTCGGCCAGTGGCTCGATGCGCTGATCTTTCTCTCGCCGGCCGTGCCGAGCATGGTCGCGGCGGTCGCGTTTCAGATGATGGGCATCGCGCTGCATCGCTGGATTCCGCTCTACG
>Ga0207660_10003052_pt1 | contig 10952 bp, 7 predicted proteins | sample KBSC73BmetaG_FD_184335 | JGI IMG/M metagenome (GOLD analysis project Ga0207660, IMG submission 184335) | Corn rhizosphere microbial communities from Kellogg Biological Station, Michigan, USA - KBS C7-3B metaG (SPAdes) (version 2) | ecosystem: Host-associated > Plants > Roots > Rhizosphere ... | reverse complement strand
AAAATAACCGTACGCTTTTTCTTCTTTAGGGTGCAAATGCGGCTTTTCTGAAGGTTGATTACGACAAAAAATTCAGCAAGGAAACGGGCCGGTAAAACTCTTGCTTCTTTATTTTTTTTACGGAAATAGTATTACTTGTATGTAGCAAGTCAATTCAAAGAAGTACTGGTAGTTATAATTAATATTGCTAAATTTTTGGATAACTTAAATAGAAGTATTACTTTGGATGCATAATTCCGTAGGCGATTTCTGAAAGCAAAAAGAGAAAAAGGATGTTGAGAATGAGTGAGTTGCCATGATCTACGCCAATATTCTAAAGCTTATGACAAGCTAACAGCTAAATCCAATGATTTAATAAGTTTTGCGTATAATGCTTTATTTGTATTAACGCATTGAAAAAGGGCGATGTTTACTTTTGGTTTTTATTTACAGGAAGAATTTTAAAAGATTGATTGCTAATTATAAGCGTTTTTAATTTAAGAAAATGATCCTTTAGGAAATAACGCAAACAAATTCAAACAGATCTTTTGAAGCTAACGCCTCATCCTACAATAAAGAAGTTTCAACCGCCCAATAACCAAATTTTGAAATGCCTGTTGCAGTCTAAATTTTTAATCCTAACTACTCAAAAAATGGACGTAGAATTTTTAATACCGAAAATGATCAGAATAGAATCAGCAGTGGCTTTATTATTCAGAAAAATTACTCACTTCTGACCTAGTGCGCCAACACAGGAAAAATAAGTGCTGAACTTTTTCGTTGCAAAAAATTAAAAATATTGATTAGATGAACTTTTTGACACATCCATTGTACATTATCTTATTGGAACATCGCAATACTCGCCGGCATTTACTTCTTTTATGTTGTTGCTTGTTGACAATGTGCTTTTAAAGGGTGGTGTTGTTGTATCAATGCTTTGGTACCTGTGGTTTAGAAAAAGTGACGAGATGACTTTGACGAGGGAAAAAGTGATTATTTCCGTGATTTCATGCATCATTGCCATATTTATAGGGAGATTATTCGCACGCGTGCTTCCCTTCAGGTTGAGGCCTTTGGTGGATCCGGCCTTTGAACAGTTTTACCACAACAAGTCTATGGCCGATACTTTTGATTTAGCCAGTTCTTTTCCAAGTGATCATGCGGTGATGTTTTTTGCGCTCGCTACCGGCATTTTCTTAATCTCAAAAAGGCTGGGAATATTTTCTTTCCTGTATGTTTTCTTTGTGATCTGTTTTCCAAGAATTTACCTGGGATTGCATTATCCGACAGATATATTAGCAGGTGCAGTTGTGGGAATTATAACTACCCTCATTTTGGCCTCTCCAAAGTTATGGCGTCCCTTAACCGAAAAGATAATACAAATTTCAAATAAATATACCGGCCTTTTTTATATCTTTTTCTTTTTGTTTTCTTTTGAAATAAGCACCTTGTTTGATTCGTTGCGTGCAATTGTTCATTTCTTATTTTCCGGTTTCTATGAAAGCATATTGGGACAACACGCAGATAGAATGGCGCAAATATTTATTGATACCATCAGGCATTTCCATTAATTACATCGGTTTTTGACAATATTTGAAAGAAGAAATATTTGCTTATTTACAAAAAACAGAAGTGAGGATCAGCAGTTTGAGTTTCTAATTTCCTATTCCTGGACTTCAGCAAACGCACAAATATGTTCTTTTTGTAATCGTCTTTTTTATCAACCTTTCAGGACGTGAAGAAAGCGTGGCCGCCATTTCTCAAAACTTCAATTCCAAACTTCCCTTTAATCCAAACCTGCAAATACCGGGATTATTCAAATAATTCAATCTCCAAACCGCATCTATTCTTATTAAATGAAAAATGTTGTCAATTCCAACCCCTGTTTCCATGTAAGGGGTTTTATCAGGAATGGTGAAATGGTAATTGATACTCGTATCATAGTAGCCATTGGCAATTTTATTTGCTTCCGACATGGTTCCCATCACGCCTTTGAATGTAACAAGCGACCGCCATTTTAGTTTTTTTAATAAAGGAACATATTTAAAGGGAAAACTTCCAAAATTTTGCTCCAGAGAAAGACTTGCATATTTGTCGGTTGCAAATTCATAACGGTTCATGTTGTTGAATGCATACTTGTTATAATAATAAGTGTCGTTGCCTTTTTGCACATCCAGCAAAATAACCGGAAGAATGCCGTTCGTTAAGCCTGCATTGATGGTATAAGACAACTGTCCGATTCTGCCATCAGTAAAATCGTGTTGAATATTCAGATTCCATTTGCTGTAATCAAAATCACTTTTTAAAAAACCGGTATTGACTTTAATGCCTTTGGTATAACTGACCGTTACGATCGGGTAATTGCTTCCGAGACTGCTTCTTGTGTAATATTGGGTTACATATTTTTCTTTATGGGAAAATCGCAAAGAAAGGGTTGCCTCATTTACCGTGTAATCATCATTAACACCGGGTTTGGTAACAATATACGGAGCAAAATCGCCATACGTGTAGTATACATTGAAAAAAGGTGTGATGGCACTGTTCTTTAATTCTGCCCCAATGCCGATGCCATTGTCGAAATATTTTTTGTATTTTATATCGGCATCTCTTCTGTTCAACAACCTGATCTCAGAATAACTAACCCTTCTTAGAAATGAAGCAAAAATTGAATTTTGATCCAATTCGTCCTGGTGTTCATACCCTGCAGAAATGTCGCTGGTATAAGTAAGTTTTAGTGTGCTCCATTGTTTGCGCGTCAATACAAATAACGAACTGGCCAGGTAACGGAATTGCTTGTCTCTTGTTGACAAGCCGGCATATCCCCATAATTGAATATTTTGATTAAAAAGATGATTGGTTTCCAGGCCAAAAGTGTAACGATTTCCTTCGACCTTGTTATTGGTATAAACCGAATAAATATTTCCAAGGTCAACGGTTCCGGTGGTATAATAACCGGTACTTAATGCTGAGATAATTTTGCCATAAGTAACTACTGCCGGAATTTTTGTAAGCGTATCCATCAGCTGGTAAACTGAATTTTCTGACCTGGTTAATGGCTCAAACCTGCTGCCTGTCCACGTTGAGGAATCCGTTGAAACCGGTACGCTTACCGTTTCTTTTTTCTCAAAAGCAGTATCAATTGAATTGTTATCCAAAATCGGGTCCCGGTATAAAGTCGTTTTCTTTACAACCGCGCCGGTTTTTTTCAACTGACGGATGCCGAGATCCAGGTACAGAACAGTTTTTTCAGGAAAAAAATGCTGATCTGCCGCTTCAAAGTTTTGAGATATTTCAAACTTCTCTACAAAATTAATGTTGGCGTTTTTATCAATATGCATCGCTACGGATTTGATCGCAAAAGAAGTATCAGTGATCCACATATAACCATTGAAAGTATTGCTGCCAAAGGATTTGGGTGCAAACTGAACCTGGATGCACCGGTGATGGTCAAAGACAACAGTATCCAGGATATGATACTCGTAAAAAATCAAAGCATTATCAGAAATAGGGCTGATAAAATTGACATCCGCAAGTTTGATATTGTTGTCATAAATATTGATATTCTTATAAAGACCATCGACATAAGTAAGGATTGACTTATTGTCTATTCCTGAACTCTTAATAGCCGTATAATCATATCTTTCTTTACGCGGATTTTTCTTGTAATAATAATTCGAATTGCTTTCGGACAGGTAGACTGGCAATAGTTTTTGATTGTCGGCTGTAGTATCTGTGTTTTTAAATGCGAAATTCAACGGTTTTAACAGGCGGCTGTTCTGCAGTTTTTCCGGAATGTTCTTCAGGTCAACTTCTATTTTATCATAAACCTCACATTCATAACTTTTGTTCTCAAATACATTATTATGCACTTTATTTTTGATCACATTCCTGATGAGTTTTTGCGCCCTGGTATATTTCGCCTTCACCGAAATGACTACAGCCTGCATCGTGGTTGAGAGCGGTTGAGCCAAAAAATCAATTTCCTGTTCCTTCTCTTTTGTTACCGGCTTTATAATCGTTTTATATCCGATCATCGACAAAGCAATAGAATCTGTTTTGTCATCGATCGTAAAAGTATATTTGCCGTTTTCATCGGTGATCACGCCGGCTCCCGATGTGAGCGAATAAACACTGCACGAAACCAAAGGCGTCCGCGTCGCGGAGTCTATGATTTTTCCTGTAACCACTCTTTCCTGGGCAAAAATATTGCTACCGAAGGTTGACAGAAAAAAAATGAGCAAAGAGGATCGGCGAAAAATCGTTATTATTTTCAAAAGGGTTTTTTGCGCTACAAATTTAATTCACAAAAATGCTTTTCAAAAGTTTATCTTGTTTTTACGAAGAAATTCCAATAAAACTTTAGGTTGCTGAACATATACAAACGGTTTTCAAGCGATTTGGTAGTTGTCTACAAAGTATTTTTCATGATCTTACCAAACAATTCGTAAGAATGGATCTTCGCTGCCTGATCATAAATGTTTGATATGATCATGATCTCATCAATCTTTGTCTTGTCGATAAAATCCGCTATATCTTTTTTTATTGTCTGCGCACTCCCGATAAACGACAACGACAACATCTGGTCCAAAGCCGCCTTTTGGTCTGCTGTCCAGATTTCTTCCATGTTCTCAACCGGTGGTTGGAGCGGTTTTCGGATGCCAGTGACAATTCCCAGAAACATTTGGTATAAAGAAGTAACCAACAGGTTTGCCTGGGCATCTGTATCAGCTGCAATCACATTTACGCAAGCCATCACATATGGTTTTTCCAGGTGCTTTGAAGGACGAAACAATCTTCGGTACAAATCAATTGCCGAAAAAAACTGCCCCGGCGCAAAATGACTGGCAAAAGCATAAGGCAATCCTAACACAGCAGCAAGCTGTGCGCTGTCGGTGCTGGAACCCAGTAGCCATATCGGAATATCAAGCCCTTCGCCGGGAATGGCCCGCACTTTGGCGTTGCTGTTTTCTTTGGATAAATAGTTTTGCAGCCTCAAAACATTCTGTGGAAACTCATTGGCATTATTAAAAAAGTCGCCTCTCAAAGCCATGGCTGTTAACTGATCGGTTCCGGGAGCACGTCCCAAACCCAAATCAATTCTTCCCGGGTATAACGATTCCAGCGTACCAAATTGTTCGGCAACCGCCAGAGGCGAATGGTTGGGCAGCATAATACCACCAGAACCGACGCGCATAAAATTGGTGCCGGAAGCAATATACCCGATCAGCACGGAAGTGGCTGAACTGGCCACGCTGATCATATTATGATGTTCGGAAAGCCAGAAACGTTTGTAACCAAATTGTTCTACATGCCGCGCGAGCTCGAGGCTCCTGGCAAAGGTTTCGGTAATGGTAGCGCCTTCCGTAACGGTAGCTAATTCCAATACTGAAAATGGTATTTCGGGTAATATCGTGTCTTTCATTTTTTGTGTTGTTCCTTATTGCAATGTACAAAAAAGAAAAAAAATGAAATAAAGTGATTGTCGATGAAGACACTGCTTCCCTAATCTGATCAATTGATCTAATGGTTGCCGGAGGAAGATCATTTGCTCTATAGCCGCTGTCCTCACTGGCAGTTCATAGAACTTCTTCAATGATGAAACCGAACACAGGTAAGATCGGCATCTCCCTTTCCATTATTTGCGCCCCTCAGTCCCAGCCATGAGAAAAACGAAACGCCCGAACCCAAAAAGCAACATCCGTGAATCCACCATATAATAAAAGGACCATCCTTCGTTCGTATCTTTAAAACTATTAAGAACCGGTAAATTGACAGTTATGCAATCATTACAACAGGAAATCAAAAAGGACATCATCAGCCATCCCTTTAGAAATATTGAGATAATTTATGAGGTAAATAAAACCACCCTCACACCACAGGATGAAGAGTTACTGTTCCGGTACATCGGCTTGCACGACCTGGAGTTGCGGATGCAGAATACTGCCGATAACCTGTGCCGGCAATCTCTACTGGTAAACGACACCTTAGAGAGCTTACAGGAGGAGTTAAAAATGGTGGAGGCGAGTCTGGATGTTTGCATAGACCTGGCTGATAAACTGTCGGAGGAAAATTATGTAACGGAAGAAACCAGCATAAACAAACTGCATGATGCCCGTGAAGAAACGCTGCAGAAGCTGAACGAGTATAATGTGAAGATCGTGGAAGCGTATGAAGCTGCAAAAGCCATCCAGGACAGCATGAACGATCATAATGCAAAGGATGAAAGCGCCGCAAATGCGTTGTGTTCTGAATTCTCCAACCTCACCATCGATCATTTGGCAAATGAAAGCAATGCGATCAACCCTGTGGCTTTTGACAACCAGTTTGATCAATTCAGGGAATACGCATGTGCCCGGGAAAGCCAGCGCGAAGACCTGTTGAATACTTGTGATGAAATGATGAATAATTATACCAAACTCAATCTGCAAACCACCACCTTGTACAACACGTGGAATGAATTTACAAAACGCTATGACCTGTTGATAAAGATATATCTCCTTCATAACAAAGTAACCGGGTTTACTGAAAATTAAAATTCCAGTCCAGGCAAACCGTATGAACAGGGATATGCATGTGTTGTCAGGCGAGATTAAGTAATAGGTCTGGGTAGGTTTGTAACAAAATAACTTTGACGCTTGCAGATCACCCCTTCATCGGAAATGCAAATCATTAATACTTCTTTGTTTACTGAAAAAATGATTTGCTGATGGATATCTTAAACCAGATACTATACTTGTGTCTGACATCCGCATCTCTTGTTGCTTAATTCAGGCTCATTTTCCGCTTCACTTTTCTAACGAAGAGATAAAAGATTTTTATTTGTGAAAATTAATTATAGATTATATTTATTGTCTATAAACTTCAATTATGAAACAATTTCTTATCGGCACTGCTGCCCTGTTTCTGCAACATTTTTGCTTTTCCCAAAATGATGCCTCCAACCGTATTGATACATTGCTGGCTGCCTATAACCAGCTTGGAAGGTTTAATGGTTCTGCACTGGTAGTAAAAGACGACAGGGCCTTGCTAAACAAAGGCTATGGCTACCGCGATGCTGAAACAAAAATATTGAATGATGAACATTCCATCTTCCAGTTGGGGTCCGTTACGAAACAGTTTACGTCGGCGGTGATTTTAAAACTGCAAGCTGAAAATAAATTATCAGTATCTGACAAACTCAGTAAATATTTTCCGGGTTATCCCAAGGGCGACAGCATCACTATTAAAGAACTGTTGACCCATACTGCCGGAATTTACAACTATACCAATGATGAAAATTTCATGAAGAATGAAATTACCAAACCGAAGACCCGTGAACAAATGATGGCTTTATTCGAAAATAAACCACTGGATTTTTCGCCCGGTACCGGGTGGAGCTATAGCAACAGCGGATATTCTATGCTTGGCTACGTCATTGAAAAAGTGACAAACACTTCCTACGAACAGGCAGTTCGAAGATATATTTTTTCACCATTGAAAATGACACACAGCGGTTTTGATTTTACCGATCTGAAAAGCCCCGATAAAACGGTAGGCTATTCAGTTTTGAATGCTCATGATACCGTGCGCGCTCCGATTGTTGATTCCTCCATTTCATTTTCTGCAGGAGCCATTTATTCCACTACCGGAGATTTATATCGGTGGAGCAAAGCACTTGAAAATAATACGATTCTGTCGGCTTCACAGCAAGACGAAGCTTACGCTCCGGTAAAAAATAATTATGGTTATGGATGGCAGATAGACAGTATTGACGGGAAAAGAAGAGTATCTCATAACGGCGGCATTCCTGGGTATATTACCTCCATTTCGCGTGTGCCTGCGGATGGAGTAACGATTATCCTATTGAGCAATGCCTCTAATGAAACAATCGGAACAATTTCAAACAGTATCTATGCGATTCTTTATAATCAGAAATATGAGCTTCCCAAAGAGAGAAAGTCCATCACGCTGGATGAACAAACGATGAAGCAATATGAAGGTGAATATGAGTTAAGGCCGGGTTTAATGGTACAGATCAACGCAAAGGATGGTGTATTGCTCGCAACACCAACCGGCCAGGGCACCAAAACTTTTTTTGCCGAAAAGAAAGATTTTTTCTTTGCAAAAGACGAGGATATGCAATTGGAGTTTACAAGAAACGACCAAAACAAAGTAGAAGACTTTGTCTTACACCAGGGAGGCCAACAAATCAAGTGTAAGAAAATTAAATAAGCTAAGAACAAAATAAAGATCTACCAATAAAAAAATACGATCTTTTTGTATCGCCTCTTAATCTTTCAGATTCCCGGATGGCTTCCTGTAACTTATTTGTGTAAGGAAATTACTTGCGGCATAAGGTGTTACAAACTCTGGGCTGAAGCAGGAATGGAAAAATAAAAAGTTGAACCCTTTTTCAGCTGACTGACAGCCCATATTTTTCCTCCATGCCTGCTGATGATTTGTGAAGCGATATACAGTCCTATTCCTGAGCCGGTAAATGTAGAGGTAATGCCGCTTACTCTGTAAAACCGGGTGAAAATATTGGTCAGGTCGTCTGGTGGAATGCCAATGCCTTTATCCTCAATACCCACGATGATGGCATCCTCGGATCTGAACGCGTTCACCTTTATTTCTTTGGAGTTCGGTGAATACTTTACCGCGTTTCCCAGCAGGTTGATTATTACAAGGCCTATCCTGTCCCTGTCTCCATATGCCGGCAGGGTATCATCGGCGTTTTTCAGAAGGATCTTAATTTCGGTAGTAGGCTGCATGTTGTGTATCATCTCTTTTAATAAACCAATCATATCAAAATCTGCAAGCTTTAATTCCAGTTTTCCTGCCTGGATCTTTGAAATATCCAGCAGATCACTGATCAGTTTATTTAATTTTTCCACCTGTTTTAAGGTGTTTTCAACAAACAGAAGATTTTCATCTTGCTGCATCTTAAGTTCCATTATATCAAGGTTGGCCTTGATTATAGTGAGTGGTGTTTTTAATTCATGACTGGCCATCGTCATAAATTCATCCTTGTATTTATTAAGTTGCTTCAACTTTTCTGTATAAAGGATCCGCTGTTTTTCAATCTGCATTTTTTCTGTAATGTCCCTGGCAATCTTTGAAGCGCCTATAATTTTGCCTGCCTTATTTCGTATGGGCGAAACAGTTAAAGAGATGTTCAGCTCTCTTCCATCTTTCGCGACTCTGACAGTTTCGAAATGTTTAATTTTTTTACCACTACGGATGTTTTCTATTATCATCGTCTCTTCATCCATCCTGTCTGGCGGAATAATAATAGAAATATGCCTGCCTATTACCTCAGCTTCGGTATAACCAAACATTTTGGTGGCAGCCTGGTTCCAGCTCGTAATAATACCGAAAAGCGTTTTGCTTATAATTGCATCGTCAGATGAACTTACAATTGCAGCCAGCGTAGCCTGTTTTTCTTCTGCCAGCTTCTGATCCGATATGTCCCGTGCGATCTTAGAAGCGCCGATAATATTCCCTTCCTGGTCTTTAATAGGTGAAACGGTTAAAGAGATCTTTATTTTTCGCTTATTTTTTGCGATCCTCACTGTACGGAAATGATCTATCTTTAATCCTTTTCTTACATTTTCTAATATCGTCTGTTCTTCCTGGAGTCTTTCGGGCGGAATAATGATAGAAATATTGTTGCCAATAGCCTCACTTTCTGAATAACCAAACATTTTTTCCGCAGCTGGATTCCAACTGATAATGGTGCCGTCCAGTGTTTTACTTATGATGGCGTCGTCAGAAGAATTCACAATTGCGGAGAGAACTGCCTGCTTCTCATTGAGTAATTTTTGCACAGAAATATCCCGGGCTATTATTGACATGCCCATCACATTTGTGTTACTACCTCTTAAAGGAGAAGCGGTAAGGGAAATATCAACTTTATTACCGTCTTTTGTTTTCCGGACCGTTTCATAATGTTTTATCCTTTCTCCATTTTTTACCTGGCTGATAATTCTGTCCTGTTCTTCATAAAATTCTTCTGGAACAATAATTGAAATATGGTTATTTATTGCTTCGCTGGCAGAATATCTAAAAATGTTTTCAGCTCCATGGTTCCAGCTGGTGATAATGCCATCAAATTTATTGCTGATGATCGCATCATCTGCCGAATCAACAATGGCTGATAATCTTGCTTCAATTTCTTCATCCTGTATGTTCACTTACGATTGCTTTTCTAATTTTTGTAATGCACAATTTTGATTCCAATAATTATTATGTGTTAAAATTTCAATTGTTTCAAAAATAACATGATTATATTTAAAATAGCGAAGGCAAATCCCCAATGCGGGATGATTTGAGTAAACGATAAGCACTGATGAACCCCAATCGCCAATCGTGCTAAGGTCTGTTACTGATTGCAATACCCAAACCCTGCCTTTTATCTAAGTAAATTTTTTCTGCCGTCCTAATCCCAACTACGTACGCATCCATTCTGATTTGTCCAATTTTGAAAATCCAATCGTTATTAGTTTTTAACTCAAAAAACAAACGGAATGGAAACAAGAATTGATCTTTTAGAAAAGGGACAACATGTAATAAAACTATTGTATCCTATCGGAAGTTATTTAGCAAAATCATCACTTGGAAAACCACTTTTAGACCTGGTAGACTTCAGGGTTTCTCAAATCAATGGCTGCGCCTTTTGCCTGGATATGCATTCAAAAGACCTGCGGGCAGCGGGGGAAACCGAACAACGTCTTTACACCCTCGATGCCTGGCGTGAAGCGCCTTTCTATACTGACCGGGAACGGGCGGCTCTTGCCTGGGCAGAGGCTGTCACCAAAATTACCAATGGCAATATTCCCGATAAGGTTTATGAAACAGCCAGGAAGCAGTTTTCAGAAGAAGAACTGATCGACCTGACCCTCGCAGTCACTACGATCAACACATATAACCGGATCAATATTGCCTTTCGCCCGCCTGTCGGAGCTTATAAAGTTGGGCAATTCAGTTAATAGTTT
>Ga0207660_10003042_pt1 | contig 10975 bp, 15 predicted proteins | sample KBSC73BmetaG_FD_184335 | JGI IMG/M metagenome (GOLD analysis project Ga0207660, IMG submission 184335) | Corn rhizosphere microbial communities from Kellogg Biological Station, Michigan, USA - KBS C7-3B metaG (SPAdes) (version 2) | ecosystem: Host-associated > Plants > Roots > Rhizosphere ... | reverse complement strand
GACTAATCGGCTGAAGCGTTCAAATCGCTGCCCAACTCGAGCCAGATCGGCTTAATCAGTGGCGCACAGCGCGGCGACGGTTACCGGTGGCACAGGTGGCGAAGGATTGGAACTGGTCGTAGGAGGGCCAGCTCGTGACGCTGGCCAGAGCCGTCCACATTCCGGAGTCGAGCTCCTCGACGAAGGCGTCAACGTTTGATGGTTGAGAGTTGAAAAACGCGGCCCACGTCACGCCTCCGTAGTTGCGGACGACGATTGTTGTCGTTCCTGGAAGGCCGCCTGTGTGCCACCAGTTGGCGTTCCCCTTCGACGGCCGCACCTGCCATCCCTTGGCATACCAAGCCGGCGATGTCGACCAATAGGGGATGGTTGGCCGGGCGATCATCAGGTTGATCGTCGCTTCCGCGAGAATGTCGGGACGATCGTTCCTGGCATCCACAGACAAGACGAACCGGAGATAGTCGATCGTCGATGCTACCCAACCGCCATGCGCATCCATCGCCTCGACGTGGAACCCGCCATCGGGCCGGGGGACTTTGGTCCCTGTTCCATAGATCGACGGCGCCAACGGCGCTGTTGGATAGTCGTAGTACTTCACCTCCCCGGGCAGGGACTGCGCTTGCAGCGAATGACCAATCTCCATGCATGCGGCGCCACTGGACGCGAGAACTTGTTCCCGTACGAACTTCTCATAGGGCTGTCCGCTGATCCTTTCGACGATGCGCCCAAGCAGAGCGTAGCCGAAGTTGGAGTAGTTGTAGTCCGATCCGGGATTGAATTGGAGCGGCTTTCCCATCATGAAGCGGATGATGCTGTCTGTCGTAGCGGGTGCCGGTGTTCCGGTCGCGGCGGCGATCGGGACCGGCAGGAACATCGGATCGAACGTCGTATCGCGATTCCATCCACCGGAATGTTCGAGAAGATTTCGGATCGTGATCGTTGCCAGGCGAGGATCGACGCTCTCTCCCGGCAGCGGTTCGTAAGAGAGAATATCGAACGCTCGCTGGTCGAGACTCAGCTTTCCGCGTTGTACAAGGAGAAGGATTGCTGCCGAAGTGATCGGCTTCGAGAGGCTCGCAATTCTGAATCGCGAGTCAGGCTGCACCAGCTCGCCGGTCGCCTTGTTCGCGTAGCCATAACCTCGCGCGAAGACGAGCCTGCCATTGCGAGCCACCGCGATGGCGCCACCAGACATCTGATATTTCGTTAAGAGCGTGGACGCGAGCTGGTCGTACGAGACCATTCCCGGTATCACTGTGCCAGTGGAAGGCGTCTCTGCGGACGCCGTAACCGCAGCGAGAAACGCTAGTGATACGAACCATCGACGGGCCATCGACCCATCTTATCAGCCGAGATCGGCGCGAACAGGATGTGTTGACCGCTCCGGACGGGCTTGCCCCAACACCTCGGATCGGCTTGAATTTCGCCGCGTTCCAGCCACTCCAGAACGCGCCCTCTCGAAACCGCAAGCGCTTTTGCAAGCAGAGCGTCGAGGCGAACCCAAATCGGATCCAATAGCGCGATTTCGACTCGAACGACGTGGTCGAGTGGGAGCGCTGGGCGTTCAATGGCATAGGGAATGGAACGCTCGACTTCCACGCCCAGACGCGCGATAGCGGCAACGTCGAAGGCTCGCCGCCGAGCCTCACCGGCATCGTTCTTATGGAAGCGGTCGAGCGCTTCCGGCCCGATCTTTTCCGGTGCCGCTCGCTCGATCACCTCGCAATTCCACGTATCGTTACACTCGCGGCAACGATAGATGAGCCAAACGTCGATGCGACGCTTTTGGGAGTTCACGCGAAACGTTTCGCTCGACAGGAAGGGTTGTTTTTCTTCGCAGCGGGCGCAACGCCGAAAGACACGAGGGGACTCGATTGCACGAAGAATCCATTGATGGCAGAGCACGACAGGCTTCCTTTCCGGAAGCGTCGATGTCGGCTGGAGGCCGCCCCGCCGGCCCGAGATCCCTCGGGCGCTCGAATATCGATGGTTCTAACTCAAAAGATGCCCGCCGCGGGAGACGCAACGCCTCGCAAGCCGCCGCGGCGCTTCCTCGAAGAGAGATCAAGTGAGCGGAACGCTCACAAGTTCGGGAGGGCCGGAGACTTCGAGGGTGCGCTAAGCGGGTGTCATCTCGGCCAGAGATTACTGCGCGCGAGCTCGTCGCGCAATACTGAAGGTCGGCATTCCGCCCTCCTGGTTACGTCTCTAGAAACGAACCGCAAACCTCATTGCGGCTTCGGCGGCAGGAGTCGACATTCCTATCCAGGAGACTCGCATGGAACCCCAAGACGCTGAAAGCGGATTCACACTTCTGGAAATCATCATCGTGATCATCATCATTGGCGTGTTGCTGGCGCTGGCACTTCCCAGATGATCGCGGGTTGGACGCTCACACGAAAAGACCTTGCAGTAGAACTGTGGCCGGTATCGGGGGCGCGCTGCGGCTACGTCGTCGTCGCGGGGCAGCGGGTCGGGAGCGCCGGTCGGCGGCGAGAGGTGGCCCGCGCTCGTGTTTCCCGCCGACATTGACGCGAAGGTGGTGGCGATGATCGCGGAGTATCCGTTCGGATATTCGGTTGGCGACACCGAAGAGGAAGCGCTGGAGGCACTGCGGGAGACGCTCGACTTCCTGCTCACGGACACGTACGCGAACACTCTCGCAACGATCAAAGAGAAAGGACGAACGTTCCGGCAAGTGTCGTTCGCATTCCAGCCACCGGGGAAAGGGCGGACGAGATGACGGGAGCTGCGATCGAAGCTTGGCGTATCATCCTCCATCGGCCATGCCAGCGAAAAAAACGCGGCCCCCGAAGGTGCGAGTTTCGCCGGGGAACATTGACGATATCTCGCCTGCACTCCTGCGTAAGCTCGAGCGACAGATCGACGATATCAAGGACCCGCGCCGGTACGTCCTCAGGGCCGCCCCTGATCCTTTCATGCTGTGGGAGCTCTTTTACAACATCTCGGAGGACACGTTCGGCACGGACATCGAACACGCCACGCTGTTCAAGCGGAGGAAGACCGCGGTGGTGATCGCGGGCCTTTTGCGTACACCGTCCCGAATCGAAGAAGTCCATTACGAGCGCGGGAAGCCGATTGTCCGACCGCGCAAACCGAGTCCTCGGGGAACAAAGCGCCAGCGCGGGCGCAGCCGGCGTAGGGTTGTCGTTGGCTCGTGAAGACATCGCGTAGCCCTTGTCCCCCTTGGAGGACGCGCCATTGAGGGTGGCTTTTTCGCCATTGACGGTGGCTCTTTTGCCATTGCCGGTGGTTCTTTTGCCATTGACGATGGCTTTTTTGCCATTGAGGGTGGCTTTTTTGCCATTGACGATGGCTTTTATCCCATCGAGGATGGGTTTTTCCCCCATCGAAACATACTTCCAGGTGTGGAAACCGCTGTTTCCGTCACACCTTGAATGTGAGCACACGTTCGAGACCGCAGCCCGAGGAGCAGGAGGCGCCGGCAAAACCGCGGGTCGTCCCTCGAGGAGGCGATGCCTCTGATCCGGCAGTGCCGGCGCGCGTTCGAACGATACGGCGACCGCCGACGGCTGGAACAACAACGCCGATCGCGTCGGCGCCCCATGGCTCGTCGACCGCGACGGCACGATCTACAAAGCCTTCGAGGACTCCGCCTGGATCTACCACCTCGGCCTGAAAGGAACACGCGCCCGCTACGACAAGGCGTCCGTGGCGATCGAGTTCGCCAACGAGCTCGCGCTCGACCTCGACGGCGATCGGCTGTTTGCCTTCGGCATGAACACGCCCAATACCGCCTACACCGGCCCGTTCTTCCACCACGACTGGCGCGGCCACAGCTACTTCGCGCAGCTCGACGAGGCGCAGGTGGACGCGGGGATCGAGCTGACGCTCGATATCTGCCGCCGCCACGAGATCGAGCCGGTGTTCTACTACCCCTCGACCACGTTCGACTTTCCCCGTTGCTTTCAGGTGGCGACGATCGTTTGCCACTCGAACTGCCGTGCGGACAAGACGGACCTCTGTTTGCCGGAGTGGGTGTACGAGAAGATTCAGGCGGCGGGGATCCGCTTGCAATCGTGACCGAAGACGCGCGCGGCTGCCGTTGCGTTCGCAGCGGCACCGCGCGTCCTCCGTGTTCCCTGCTACCCGCATCACGCGTTCTATGACGTATTGTTAGATACCGTCGCTAAAGCGTTATCCATCGCACGTGCCGCGTAATAGAGCTCGTGGCGCGTACTCGCGGGTGTTTCATGAGTCGAATAAACGGGAGACCTGCGACGGAACGGCGGACAGGATACGCTGCCGAAACGGAACATGTCTCGCTATCGAACTCAGGTTAGGTCGATAAGGCGAACCTGAAATAGAATCAGTCGAGCGTCGGAGGTAGCCAATGTCCAGCGATGTTTCAGCCCAGACAGGGTCTGCGCTTTACTATCCCTACATTCGCGTTCGTGATTTTGAGCTTGTCGGCTCTGCGTTGTTATATTGGGATCGCGTTCGTCGCATTGTGCCTTCTTCCATGCGAGTCGGTAACCACGCGCAGGGCGACAACACGGGGACGCTTCGGTTGGCTGACGAAGGCTTGCTCATTGCAACTGATCCGACGCCGTACGAAGAGGGTGCGGCCGATCGATTCTTCAAACATATCGAGCCGCGAGCGGAGGAATTCAGGCTTACCCCAGAGGAGGCGCGACATTTCGCAACACGACAGCGCGGGATTCATATCGAAAAGCTCGGAAAACAAGTAATCGCCCGATTGCAGGAGCTGCACCTCGGACATGCTGTCGGAGACTGGGTTGGCATGCATGACCAAGTCGGGGAACTGTACATGTACTATTTGGCGTCAGAGATAGGTACTCGAGTAGACGCACCGCTCCTCGCACACTCACGAACTGAATCGAGTTTCGGGCAGGCGCTTTTGTTCGAACCTGAGCCAGGTGCCGACGTGAGCGACGATTTACTCCGCCTGGGTATCGTATTTCCATCGCCAGCCGAACTTGAAAATGCCGGCATCACGGCGGAGCAGATTGTAGATTTCTCTAAGAAACGCGCGGGCGAGCGCATTCGTTTCAGGCAAGCGATTCAGGGCGTTATCGACACAGCCCGAAAAATCTCTGATGAGAACGCGTTAGCGGATTATGTTGGAACTCACGCGCTTGAGATTCAAGCTGCCATCAGCGACCTCCGCAAAACATTTGACGAGCTTCATGTCGGAGCAGTGAACAGTGTCGCCGCAATCACAGTACCAACAGGCTTGAGTGCCGCCCTTGTTGCGTTGCCGTTTTCACCTGTCGTTGCGGCAATTCTTGCCACGATAGGTCTAGCGATATCGGCGATCGCATGCATGGCGGAGACCCGAGGCAAGCTGCGTTCGGCGAGAACTGCTGCGCCGTATCACTATGTGCTCTCGGTTGAGAGTGAGTTTGCAGAGGCGTTGCACGGTGCGGTGTAACTGTTTACTGCATCCAGGAGCAGACTAAAGCAGGATGAGCGTGGCGGAAGGAGAGAAGCAATGTATCGCGGCGCAGAACCCTGTTTCTTCAGGTAACTGCATCAAGCGAACCTGTCACGCAGCCGTCTCACGGCAGGGGTACAACTACCCTAATCATGGAGTGCGAGAGCGATGATCATCGGATCGCCGTGTCCCACAACTGCCTGTGCTTCGAGAGTCAGCACGGTTGTGTCGAACTACCAACACGCTCTGGTAAGCTTGCAACCGTGGAGTGGCTTGAAAAGATATTACCGTTCCTGTCTGGCGCACCTCGTTGGCTTCAGATTGTTTCTCTCGCGGTCTTCGTGCAGGTACTAGCCGTCACATTTCTGGTGGCTGTATATACCTTGAACAGCGAACATCGGAAAGGCCAACCGAGGCGCGTCGCAGCCCAAGTTATTAGGTCGGACCGAAGTCAGGAGCCGAGGATTTCCACAGGTTCAAACGTGCTATTTCCGGAACCGGCGCTGGAGACATTCGTTCCCGATACCGTCGGCTTAGAGATCACGGCTACTCTTGAGGACATCGACGGCTTCCCTGTAAGTCGAGTGACATTGCTGAATAACACTGGTAAAACGCAGGTCGTTGATAAGTTTGTCGTCGATGTTCGAAGGTACATGCCTTACGCCTCGATCCCCAAGACACGGGTAATGGAGACGATCGCCGTCGTTGACGTGAAGCTCCCACTTGGAAAGACCCGCGACACTTGGCAGCTTGCGCGGCCGGTGCTCATAGCGTCAGGCGACGCGGCATCATTCGAGTTCCGCTTCAGATGCGAATACGACGGCAAGCCGATCGAGCCTAGCCGCGTTGCGCGATACAGCATCGCTTTGCGCTTGGAAACAATCTCGGGTGCCCATGCAACACTGAATGATCTGGAACTGTAACTCAATACAGTATTGGAGCGGGTAACTGTTTACAGCATCCGGGAGTAGACTAAAGCGGGATGGGTGGGGCGGAAAGAGGAGAAGCGCATCGCGGATCTGGAAAAGGAGATCGCGAAGCGGAATCGGTGGATCGATCAGCGCGATCGTCGCATTGATCGGCTTGAGCAAGAGATCGAGCGACTTCGTCGAGAGAACGAGAAGCTACAGCAGGCAGCGAAGCGTCACCTGGCGCCGTTCTCACGAGGAGAACCGAAGCGCAATCCGAGACAGCGAGGGCGAAAGGCGGGTAGCGATACGGCCGGCGAGCGTATCGACGCCCACCGCGCGATTCTAGCGACGAACTTTCTCGCCGAGCGAGCGTTCCGTCCGGCAGTGGTCAATCGGAAGTTGTCGGCGGGCAACAACACTCCACGTGGTGCCAAGGCGCAAGCCACGCTGATGACCGTTCTGCACAGCGCGCGTAAGCGTTCGGTCGACACAATCACACTCGTCGTCCGCGCTTTGCAGAGCCACGCCTCGGTACAGCAACTCCTGTGACCCGGTAAACAGTTACACAGCAACCGCCGCCTAACCGACAAGGGAGTCAAGAACGATATCCATGAGCATGTGCGAACCCCATGGCGCCCACAGTGTTTTCGATCGCGCCATGACCCAGGAGAGCACGATGCCAATGATGAATACGACCGCGAGCAATGGCGGCGGAAACTGCGTATGCATCGCGGCCCACAGAGCGCTGGTAACGACCGCGGCAGGCCAATACCCCACGATTCGAGCCAGTGCGAAGAGCAGGAAGCCTCGAAAGATAAATTCCTCGTAGAAGTTCGAGAAGAGATTCCCCGCGATCGACCACGGATCGGGCGGAATCCATCGGATGGCGGCGGACTGACCCAGCACCAGGAAAGCGCCGAGTGTGATCGCAACCCCTGCGGCCGCGCCCCCTAGAACGGACGTCGCGGTACGTTGACCCTTACCGAGCGGTGGCCTTTCGAGAACACCTGCGTGTGCGAGCAATAGCCAGGCGATGGCAGCGACGATCGCGGCAAGCGTGGAATAGAGCAACAGATGCGGCAGGAACTTCCAAACTCCCGAATAGGCCGGAGAGCCCGCGGCGTGGAGCACGTAGTCGCGGAGCCGCCATGAAGGCCATAACCCCGTGACATACACAATCGTGCAGGACGCGACAAGTGCGACGTGGTCTCGCCACGTCAAGGTGGAGCGCATGGAACGTGGCGGATGATGCCAGACACATGTGTGGTCCGCAAGCGAGCTACGCGCGACAGAAAGGCGCAGACGTGAACGACTTGCGGCACGGAAGCTGCTGGGCCGTACGCAGAGGCTCCATGGAACGGATCGCGCGCGTGTACGGCAATGGGATCTTCTACCCGCCTGATGTGAGGTGGGTGGGAGTGGCGAACGCGGCCGGGATGGAGAGGCGCGCGAAGTAGGACCATGTTTCCTCGCAATCCTTGTCGGTGTACGGGCGGACGTGTATTCACGGGGGCGCCGTGGTGACAGAGAAGCACCGCGCCCTCGTCGTGGATGACGACGCTTCCATTCGCGTGCTCGTCACCCGCATCCTCTCCCGGCACGGCTTTGCGGTGGACGCGGTCCGCGACGGAGCCGAAGCGATCGAGATGGTGCTGCAGCACGCATACGACGTGATCGCGCTCGATCTGATGATGCCGCGCATCGACGGCTTCGGGGTGGTGAAGTACCTGATCGAGCACCGTCCCGAGCTGCTGGAGAAGGTGATCGTGATGACGGCGTTCGGCGCGACGGCGCTGGCGCAGGTTTGCCCGCCCGTGTCCCGATTCATCGAGAAGCCGTTCGATGTGGAGCGTCTCCTCGCCGAGACCGCGGAATGCGTCGGCGATCCCGAAGCCCAGCGCTAGCCGGCACGGCCGGCCGTGCCCCGCGGTGGATGAGGATCGGCCGAGGATACGTTGCGGAGGGCATGGCCGACGCCGCGCTTCGCCTGCCCGAGAACGTCGAGGGCGATTTCTACGTCGACTCGACGTGCATCGACTGCGATGCCTGCCGCGTGCTGGCCCCGACGGTGTTCAGCGACGAGCGCGATCAGTCGTTCGTGTTCCACCAACCGGAAACGGATGAAGAGCTGCTCGCGGCGCAGAAGGCGCTGATCACGTGTCCGACATCGTCGATCGGATCGGGCAGGAGCGCGCGCAACGCGATCGACGCGCTTCCCGAACTGCTCGAGGACGATGTTTACCGCTGCGGCTACGCGAGCGAGAGCTCGTTCGGCGCGATCAGCTATTACCTCGCCGACCGCAACATCCTCATCGACTCGCCGCGCTTCGCCGGTCCGCTGGTGAAGAGATTGGAAGCGATGGGCGGGGTGCGGCGGATGCTCCTCACGCACCAGGACGACGTGGCCGATCACGCGAACTATCACGAGCGTTTCGGCTGCGAGCGCGTCCTGCACCGCGACGACGTGCGCGCGAAGACGTCGATGATGGAGCTGCAGCCGGCGGGCAGCGAAGCGATCGAGCTCGAGCGCGACCTGCTGATGATTCCGACGCCGGGCCACACGCGCGGGCACGCGGTCTTCCTCTATCGCGACAGGTTCCTCTTCACCGGCGATCACCTGGCCTGGAGTCCCACGCGCGGCCATCTGTACGCGTTCCGCAGCGCGTGCTGGTATTCGTGGACCGAACAGATCGCTTCGATGCAGCGGCTGCTCGACTATTCGTTCGAGTACGTGTTGCCGGGGCATGGAAGACCGGTTCGGATGCCTGCGGAGGAGATGCGCGCGTCGCTGGTTCGGTGTATTGATTGGATGAACGCGAAACGGTGAACGGTAAACGGTAAACGTAAAACCAGCGAAGCCACGTTAACCGTTAACCGTTGACCGTTTGGCGCGTCCGTTGCTGGCTAGCAGCGCGTGCGCAAGTACCTGGATCTTTTCAAACAAACGGGAAAAGAATTTGGCGAAGATAAAGCGCCCCGTCTCGGTGCGGCGCTGGCGTACTACACGGTCTTCTCGATCGCGCCGCTGCTGCTGATCGCGATCGCGATCGCGGGACTGGCGTTCGGACAGGAGGCCGCGCACAAGGAGATTTCCGCGCAGCTCGGCGGGCTCCTCGGGCCGCAGTCGGCGAAAGGGCTCGAGGAGATGATCGAGTCGGCGGCGAAGCCAAAGACGGGCACGTTCGCGACGATCATCGGCTTCGTCACGCTGTTTCTCGGCGCGTCGGGCGTGTTCATGCAGCTCAAAGACGCGCTCAACACGATCTGGAACGTGGAGACGAAGAAAGCGTCGGGCATTCTCGGCTTTCTCAAAACGCGCTTCCTCTCGATAGCAATGGTCTGCGGCGTCGGCTTCCTGCTGCTGGTCAGCCTCGTCTTCGACGCGTTGATCTCCGGGATGGGGAACTATCTCGACCGCAGGATCCCGGGCGGCGAGGCGATCCTGCAGACGGTGCAACTGGTCCTTTCGCTGGCGCTGGTGACGCTGCTCTTCGCGGCGATCTTCCGGTTTCTCCCCGACGTCCGCCCGCTCTGGCGCGACGTCTGGTTCGGCGCGATCTTCACCGCCGTCCTGTTCGTTCTCGGTAAGTTCGGCCTCTCGATCTACCTCGGCAAGGCCGCCTTCGGCTCGACTTACGGCGCGGCGGGATCGCTGGTGATCCTGCTGGTTTGGGTTTACTGGTCCGCGCAGATCCTCTTCTTCGGCGCGGAGCTCACGCAGGTGTACGCGCGCACGCACGGCAGCATGGCGGGAGATACATCGAAGCAGGAGGCGCGCGCGGAAGCGTCAAGTGCTGCTGCCGTTCCGATAGAATCGGCCGGTCGAACGGGAGGAACTCGCAATGTCACGCAACCCCCTCGCCGAGCTCGCGAAAACGGGCCAGAGTGTCTGGTACGACCAGATGGAGCGGCGGCTCGTTACGAGCGGAACGCTGCAGCGGATGATCGATGAGGACGACCTTCGCGGCCTCACGTCGAATCCGACGATCTTCGAGAAAGCGATCGGCGGCAGCGACGATTACGACTCGCAGATCCGCATCCTCGCGTCCGAAGGAAAGACGCGCGAGGAGATCTACGACGCGGTGACGATCGAGGACATCGGCAACGCCGCCGACGTCTTCCTCCCCGTCTACAGGAAAACGAAAGGCGGCGACGGATTCGCGAGCCTCGAAGTGTCGCCGCTGCTCGGCTTCGACACCGCGGGCACGATCACAGAAGCGAAACGCCTGTTCGCGAAACTCGACCGGCAGAACGTGATGATCAAGATTCCGGCGACGGAGCAGGGAATCCCCGCGATCGAAGAGTCGATCGCCGCCGGCGTCAACATCAACGTCACGCTGATCTTCTCGAACGACGTGTACGAGCGCGTGATCGAGGCGTACCTGCGCGGACTCGAGCGCCGCGTCGCGCAGGGGCTGCCGGTGGGCGACATCAATTCTGTCGCGAGCTTCTTCGTGAGCCGCATCGACACGCTCGCGGACAAGGAAGCGCCCGAGCATCTGCAGGGAAAGATCGCCATCGCCAATGCGAAGCTGGCGTATCAGCTGTTCAGGAAGGTGTTCGAGAGTCCGCGCTTCCTGAAGCTGCGCGACCAGGGCGCGCGCGTGCAGCGCCCGCTGTGGGC
>Ga0207660_10003028_pt1 | contig 10993 bp, 12 predicted proteins | sample KBSC73BmetaG_FD_184335 | JGI IMG/M metagenome (GOLD analysis project Ga0207660, IMG submission 184335) | Corn rhizosphere microbial communities from Kellogg Biological Station, Michigan, USA - KBS C7-3B metaG (SPAdes) (version 2) | ecosystem: Host-associated > Plants > Roots > Rhizosphere ... | reverse complement strand
CAAGCTCTACATTGCCGTCCACATCAACCGATACCATCGGAATCTTTTTCAGAATATCCGTGGCCACGCCACCCTGGGAGGTGAGGTCTTTTTCTGCATTGAACACCATTTTGTCAATCTTATTTTCCACCAGGTTAGCAGGTGCAGTCACCGTTACAGATTCCAGGCTGGTCGTTTTTTTTGACAAATAAATCTTTGGTAATTCCTTTAAGGAGGCCTTCCTGTCCAGCAGAATATGTTTGATGGAAAAAGGCTGATACCCGATCGATTCAAACAGAATATTAAAATATCCGTTTACTTTTACCTGGCAGGAAAATTCGCCTCCGGCACTGGTAACGGCTCCGTTTATCCCTTTTTTACTTCCCTCCAAAAACAGGGTTACTGTTGCATATTCAATGGGTAAATGGGTTGCAGAATCCAAAACAAGGCCTTTGATCTGACCCTCTTTTCCGACTTTAGGAATGGATTGTGCACTGCCGCGGATCACGATAAAAAACAGAAATGCAATAAAACCATATTTAATGTTCATGATAATGCTGAAAAATCGGGCAAAAGTAAAGGGCAATACTGTAGGAAATTTGAAGACCCGTAACGGACAGCAACCGTATCAAAAACGAACAGTCGTCAAAAAGCAATATGCACAATCATTTGATAAACCATAAATTATAATCCGGCATATTATTGGTTCGAATGGAAGATCATATTCCTGCTATATGCTCAAAAATTATTTCAGAACCGCGTGGCGCAGTCTGGTGCGCCAGAAAATTTATACCATTATCAACGTTACCGGACTCGCCTTCGGTATTTGCAGCTGCCTGGTCATTTATTTAATTAACAGCTATGATCTGAGTTTTGACAGGTTTCATCCGGACGGAGACCGGATTTACCGGATCGTTGGGGAGCTGCAAAGAAGCAATGGAGAAAAAATATTTTTGAATTCTCCCTTTTCAGATGAAGCTGGTTTTCAAAATGAGATACCAGGATTCGAAGCAAAATCGGGTTACCACCTGTATGGGGGAAAAACAATCATACCCGTAGCCGGCAAACCGGATAAGAAATTTTCCGGAGACCAGGAGAATGGCGGCACCGCAAGCATTTTCACAGAGCCTTCCTATTTTGACATATTCAAATACCAATGGCTTGCTGGCAATGCGGCTACGCTCAATGCACCCTTTCATGTGGTGCTGACAGAAAACAGGGCCCGCCAATACTTTGGCAACCTGCCGGCGGATAAGATAATCGGCAAAACCGTTATTTATGATGATTCTTTAAAAGTAACGGTATCCGGAATTATCAAAGACTGGAGTCAGCATACGGATTTCGGATATACTGATTTTATTTCGATCCGTACTGCTACACACAGCTTCTTAAGAAACCGGATCCCAACAGAGGACTGGAGCAGTCTGAGCCCGCACCGCTCACAGGCTTTTGTCAAGCTGTTACCGGGAACCAGCCCGCAGCAGGTGAACATCCTGCTTGCCGCATTCATCAAAAAAAATATGAATCCGGGAGATCCGGGATCAAAACTGCGCATGTGGCTTCAGCCATTGACCGACATTCATTTTACACCGGATTTTCACCGGGGAGATGACGGGGACAACCAGTTCCGGAAAGCCTATTTACCGACCATCTATGCCCTGATGGGTGCGGCTTTATTCATCCTGATCCTTGCCGCGATTAATTTTATTAACCTGTCTACCGCCCAGTCTGTGCGCCGCGCAAAGGAAACCGGGATCAGAAAAGTGCTGGGAAGTAAAAGAAGCAGTCTGGTCTTTCAGTTCCTGACGGAAACATTTATGCTCACGCTGCTGGCGGTTTGTATTTCCGTTGCCCTGGTCAGTCCGGTTCTTTCCCTGTTCAGCGGATACATACCTGCCGGGGTAGTTTTTCATTTAAACGGTTCAACATTTATTTTCCTGGCCTCCGTTACTGTACTCATAACGCTGCTGGCAGGCCTTTATCCCGCCATGGTGCTGTCTGCTTATTTACCGGTACAAAGTTTAAAACCCGGCGGCACGCAAAGAAACGGGGAGAAATGGTATTTAAGAAAATCGCTCATCGTTTTCCAATTCAGTATTTCGTTGGTTTTTATCATTGCTACCCTGATCATTGGAAACCAGATCCGGTATATGAAGGATAGCGACAAGGGTTTTTCAACAGACGCCGTTGTCACCATTCCGGAAATCCGGAACGACACGGGAAATGGAATAAATGTGCTGGCAGAAAATATAAGAAGAATACCCGGCGTGCGTCAGGTGATTCGGGAAGCCTTTGCCCCCATGGGTTTTCCGCACATGTCGGGCAATATAGAATATAAAGATAAGGAGGACCTGAAGTTGCTGGTTTCTCTGCAGCCCGGTAACGAAAACCTGATTCCTTTTTACGGGATGAAATTGCTGGCCGGAAGGAACCTGCTTCCCTCCGATAGTCTGCACGAAATCGTAATTAATGAAACCTGTTCAAAAAGTCTCGGGTTTTTAAAGCCGGCAGACGCTTTGGGCAGGCAGATCACCTGGTGGGATGGAAAGCTATATCCGGTTGTTGGTGTGATTGCGGATTTTCATGAAAATTCGTATCACGAATCCATAAAGCCGGTGGTGATTGCCCACATGCCTGAACAGGAAAAAGGAATTGCAATAAAACTGACTACGCAGCATAAACAGGCAGCGGATGCCAAAAAGATTCTTGCCGATATCGCGAAACAATGGAAGCAATTATATCCTGATGATCCGTTTCAATGCAGCTTTTTAAACGAATCAATCCGCTGGCTCTATGATCAGGAAACGAAAACCGCGTGGCTGATGACGGTCGCGATGGCGATAACCATTTTTATCTCCTGCATGGGATTGTTTGGTCTTGCGCTGTTTACTGCTGAGCAAAGAACACGCGAAATAGGGATCCGCAAAGTGCTCGGCGCATCCGTGGCCAATATCATGATGCTGTTGAGTAAGGATTTTGTTCTGCTGGTCATTATCGCGCTCGCCATCGCTTCCCCGGTTGCTTTCTATTTTATGAATCAGTGGCTGCAGGATTTTGTCTATCGCATACAGATCAGCTGGTGGGTTTTTATTATCGCCGGACTAGCGGCCATATTAATCGCATTAATAACCGTAAGCTCCCAGGCCATTAAAGCAGCCGTTGCGAATCCGGTTGACAGCCTGAGAACGGAATAAGATCCGGATTTAAAAATAATCCTTTGCTGGTATTTTCGAAATAGCTGCATTAATTATTCCTGCGCGTCCTAAAATAATCAATCTCCTTCCGGACAAACAATTCTAAAACACTATGTTCATCACGTCGTTTTATGAGTTCAATGGCGTCAGAATAAATGCCTGACCTCATTTATAGCAAACTATGAAGTTATATTGATTGGTATCATGTAAATTCTTAAGCATGATCTTTAAAAACTCATTATATTTTAAAAATGCACATTTTTCAATAATACTTGAAGTTTCAGGTTGATAAGTAAAATTTATGATTCGATCGCTGATTGCAGAAGAATCTGGCTTTAGCAACATATGGATAGCGTTATCATAGTAGGCAATACCTTCCCTGGCTGCTTTGAATTTCACCAAATTCGAACAAGTTTTACGCCTGGCAGCTAAATCCCCCTTTTTCCAAAAAAGGCTTTTTTCGTATGAAACCTTCGCCTCTATAATAATAATTAATTGACCTTGAACATCATTCGATCCTTGAGCTAACAGGCTATCTGAACAGGTAAAAATTAAAGCAAATATCAAAACCTTATTTATCAAATACATAATATTTTAAATTCAATTTTTTCTATAATGAACTCGCCTTGCATAAACTACGCATTGTTATTTATTACTCCTGAACACCGAGATCGATCTTATCTCCACCCATAACTTTAAGTTGCAGCAAAGGGACCATCTACCCGGGTATTGCCAAGGTGATATTTTTCGAAAAAGTCACATTCAAATCACTAAGCCGAACTGCCGGTATCTCACCGAATCCGAGCAATTATTTCGTTCATCTCCTCTTCGATTTCGTTCATTTGCCCATAATTTTTCGGAAAGTACTTCGCTGCCCAATATTGCGATTTTATTGCATTGCCTAAATATATCTCTAACAAATCTTCGATTGAAATCGGATATGCGAGCGTAAACAAACAAAATGATGTTGAATTATGATTTAGCAAATCTTCACTGGATATTCCATTTTGCCATTCGTAAAGAATGGACAGGTCGTCTGGAAGTTCTATTCTTAAGGGATTAGTCAATTCTTCAATTTTAGTCTTTGCACACCTGATAGCATAAAATTGGCTAATGGAGAATCAGCAATTTTTAATTCCTCCGTCAATTGAAGAAAGTAAGCGGACAATAATTGGGAATTCATTATTTATCTTTTGGTATTGGTAGAGTTGCTCCGTGCGGTATGGGTATTCCAAAAACGGGTGGAGAGTCATCATAATTGGGGTGATAAAAAAGGTCGTAATTCCGCCTATCAATATTTTTAGTGGCTGGTTCATTTACGCCACCTGGTAGTATTTTAATATAAGGGACCCGTAAGTAAGACTGCGGGGTTATTGAATATAAGTAGGAAGTCCCCGGTAATCCTGACCTGACCAGCAAAGAAACTACGGGCTGCCGTCTTTAGCTGTTGCCCGCGGTACGACCTCCACCTCGTTGCCGTTGATGCGGAAATTTACCGAGCCGGCGAATTCAAGGCTTTTCAAAACGTCGATAAGAGAACGGCTGCGGGGCAGGATGCCGGTAAACTTCTCCGGGATCTTTCCTGCATATTTCACGTGGATCGGATACCAGCGGGCGAGTTCATCCAGGATGCTTTCAAAAGACTCGTCCTGGAACCAGAAGAGGTTTTCCCGCCAGGCCGTGGCTGCCTGCGTGTTCACGGAATCCAGCGTTATCTTTCCGTTCTGCTGCAGACTCGCCTGCTGTCCCGGGCGTATTGCTACGCTGTCGGCTGCCGCCCGGAAACAGACCACCCCTTCCAAAACAGTCGTCCTGGTCGTGGACTCTGTCGGATAACTCCGGATATTAAAATGGGTGCCGAGAACGCGCGTTGTACTGGAAGCGGCCCCGACCATAAACGGTTTTCCCGGGTCTTTTGCAATTTCAAAATATGCTTCGCCCAGGAGAATGACTTTTCGTTCGGAGCCGGAAAAAGTAGTTGGGAACTGCAGGCTGGAACCAGCATTCAGCCAGACCCGGCTACCATCGGCAAGGGTAAGCTGGTAGCGTGTTCCGATGGGGGCAGTCAGGGTATTAAATTTTTCTTCCGGCTTTCCGTTGCTCTTACTGACCGAAAGACTATTGCTGTCGGTTTTCGAAATCGCATTCGCTTCTTTTAATTTGCCTACGGCGGCCCGGTTCAGGCGCACCAGGGTGCCGTTCGCCAGTGTGAGGGTCGCATCGGGTGTGGCCGCGATCACATCGTTTTTGAATCTTTCTTCCTGGGTCTGCTCGCGGATCTGCACGACCCCGTTATTGTGTCTCGTCAGCAAATAGGTTCCCACTACCGCGCCCGCAAAGATGGCCGCAACCGCCGCATATTTTTTCCATCGCATCGTCCCGGGCACCGGTTTTTCCTGCCTGCCTTCAACCCGCTCCAGGATCAGGTTCCAGCCTGCCCGGCTGTCGCGACTTTTGAGCACTTCGATTTTGCGGTTCCATTCTTCTGCATTGCTGATCTCATCAAACAGATCCTGGTTGGCTTCCGACGCCCCCAGCCAGTCCTGCAGGATGCGCCTGTCTTCTTCCGTCAGGGGTTCCTGCTGCTGAAAGCGAAAGAGAATGTCCACGATGGAGGATGGCTTTTGCATGTTTCCGAATCCTTATATCCATTAATACCCGTCAACCGGTCGATCCGGATGAACGGGCCGCAGGATTTTTAAGCGCTTTAAAGGTAACTGTAAAAGAAGATCTAAAAAGATATGATTAACCTCATGCAGATATTCCGGCCCATGCCAAACATGCCCAGGCGGCCGGTGGGCGACGCTATATAGTATTCAAAATATTTCAAACGGCTTTGATTGGACTGATAAGCAGCATTCAGCAGGTTACTGATCTGTATCTGAAACTGGGCTGCGCATGTTTTTGTGTATTGAATGGTTGTTAGTATTCCCGCATTCAGCAACATATATCCGGGCGTGCGTGTTTCTGTCTGATCCAGGGCCATATAACGGTTCTGCGGGGCGTTAAAATCGGCCTGGGCGCGAATGCTTACCGAAGGAAAAAGGGAAGATCTGATTTTGAAATCCCGGGTTAGCCCGCTCAGCAGCCGTACAGGTGGCAGTCCTTCTTCTGGCCAATCCGGTTTCATGAATAATGAATAAATTATTTGAGGCATGACCTAATAAAACACCAATGAAAGAAAAATGTACTACTCAGACGTCGATTATTTAATAATATTTGATCAGCACACTGCTATATCCAGGAATATCCAGAGTTCCATTTTTAAAAATATATTTATTGACATCGCTCAAAATATCGGGACAAATTGGATTCCCAAACGTTGTTGGTCATTTGCAATCTTAGCTTTCCGCTTTTTATTTTCCCGCCACCTAGATGAAAACCTTTAGTTCGCAGGACTGCCATTCATTCCCGTTTTAAATTGTTTTAAATTGCCATTCATGAGACCCCCCTTATCAGATGAAGTAGTGACTCCGTTTAACCGGGGAGATTCAAAGGCATTTAACCGCATCTTTCAGGAATTCTACCCGGCAATCTTTTTATTTGTAAATAAGCTGATCTACCCTTCGGCAGCAGCCGGAGACATTGCGACGGACGCATTTCTCAGACTTTGGGAAAACAAGGGTGCTTTTGAAAGTTTTGCCAGACTAAGATCTTTTCTTTTCCAGACGGCAAAAAACCTTGCGTTGGACCATCTCCGCCATCTCCGCATCGAAAGGAAAAAATTGTTGGAAATTCAAAAAATAGAGCGGGACCTGCGTGAGGGAAACTTCCAGCCCGCCGAATCCCACGCAGATCTGCTGGAACTTATCCATCAGGCCATTGGGGATCTCCCCCGCCGCTGCCGGCAGGTATTCCTGCTCTCCTTTACGGAAGGCCTCAATAACACGGAAATTGCAAACCGCCTGAATATTTCTGTAAAAACAGTATCCAATCAGAAAGCAATTGCAGTGGAAATATTGAAAATGAAACTGACCAAAATGCCCACCGTTTCGATTCCCGTTTTATTCGCTTTTTCATGCCATTTAAGTCGCCTCCTGCATTTTTTTCAGTTCGCAATCTAAACATCAGGCTCCGCAAACACAATGAAACGTTCAGATCTTTGAATATTCGGAACCCGTAAATTTTGCTATTTATCATAACTTCGTTTCCCGTTAACCTAAGCTGGTAAACAATTCTCTTGATCATCTTCCAAAAGAAAAGCAGGACTTAATCCGTTTCATTCTGCAAACAATCGTCGAGCGGATAGATCCGGAAAAAGTCATTCTTTACGGGAGTTATGCGACCGGTAAATGGGTGGAGGATGAATATTATGAGGAGGGTAAACAGTATGATTACAAGAGTGATTATGATTTCCTGGTCATCACCCGGGCTGGCGACCGCCGCTCAGACCACGAGGTGCAGGAAATTGTCGAGCACCGCAGCGGGCTCAACAACAACATCTTCGCCATTACACACGACATTGAATATGTTAATAGTAAACTCTCGGACGGCCAGTACTTCTTTTCCGATATTGAAAAGGAAGGAATTCTTCTATATGACGCAGGTAATACTCCTCTCACCAGGAAGAGGGAATTATCAAATGCAGAAAAGAAAACCATAGCCCAGGAAGATTTTGAAAATTGGTTTTCCAGTGGAAATGAATTTTTGATTGATGCAATACACGGATTTGAAAGAGGAAATTATAAGAAAGCCGCGTTTGAACTACATCAATCGGCAGAAAGAATACTAAATACAGTTATTTGGGTATTTCGGGGTTATAAACCTAAAACTCATAACCTCGAAAAATTATTCAGGTATGCCAAACATTTTTCCAAACAATTAGCGTTGGTCTTTCCCAGAAATACAGCTGAGGAAAAAAAAGTTTTGATCTTATACGCAAAGATTCTGTTGAGGCTCGGTATGATAAGAAATATGAAATAACAAAAGATGGGACAGAAATCCTAATTCAGCGAATTACAGAGAAAATATGCCTGGAAGAAATATTATCATTTTGAATGCCGGCTGTGAGAAGAGCTAAAGTCTCCGCGGTTTCGTTTATTTAACCTGGATGGCTTGCCCGATTTTGCGGGTCTGTTTAGTGTCGCAATATTATATTCCCTGATTTCTTCCTCAGCCAGTGTTATTATTTCGATAACCTCGTAATTGGTCCCGCCAATTTTTGTTTTGGTAGGCTGGCCCAACTCAATAACTACTTTTATTAAATCATTGGATAGGGGCTCTTTTGGCAGCAATTCAGCGATACTGACCCTTAAAGCTTTTGCAATAAGATTTATATGCCGGAAACTGTATACTGCACTCTGATTCGGATTTTCAATCCGGCCAATAAAACCGTCTGAAAAACCAATTTCCCTCGAAAGAGCTGTTTGTGAAAATTTTGGTTTCCGCAATTCCCTGACTTTCTCTATGATATACCAATCAATTTCAGTTATTATCTTTTCGATTATCCTTCCCTTCCTTGCCATTTTGCAAGCAAGCGCTAAAAAATAACCCAAACGAATGCCTATAGGAATGTGATAAATGTATACCTTTAGTTTTGTTATAAAGCCCTTGCAGCATACTTAAACGAAGGGATGCCATATTATCCTGCCAGCTAGGATTTGGGCAATAAATCGCCCTTACCATCGGGTGATAATTTTATTTTTTGAAGTCGCAAATGAATTATACAATTTTCCTAACTTACTACTGCTTCTTACTTCACACTCCTATTTATATAATACCTAAAACGAAGATTTAGTCCTACCCTCAGGACGGGATTTTTAAGTTTTTTTATTCCGACCGCACGGACCCGCTTCCCGGCTGATATTTTTTTAATGGCAATGGAATCCAAAAGATGGCGACCAGCTTCAACAACAATGATAATACCCTCTTTATAAAATTGGGAAAGGGATCTCAAAAGGACCTCAGGGCGGTCTGCGAACGATACTTTTCTACTTTGGTGAATTATATCTTTCGCTTTGTTTTAAACAGGGAAGTAGCGACGGAGATCGTCATGGATGCCATGGAAATACTCTGGGAGAATAGGATTTCCGTTGCGGAAATGGACAAGCCTTACAGCTGGCTTCAAAAATGTGCTTATAACGGGTCATTAAAATATTTGAAGGCTAAAAGTAAAAATGCGTTCATCGTTCCTCTGAACGATGATTTCAATCCTCCGGCCGCTGATAAAATCGAATCCGGATTAGAAGCCAAAGAGCTTTCCGGCTATATTGCCTTGTTGATAGATCAATTGCCGCCCCGGCAAAAAGCGATCATACAGTTAAAAATTTACTACAATCTAACCAGGGAGCAAATCGCAACGCGGTTGAACATATCAGAAAGCTCCGTTAAAAACCAGATTACAGAAGCCAATAAAAAATTACGAAAGCTAATGGAGGATATTTCCAAATATTATTTACTGTTAACACTTGTCTGTTTACTGATGACCCATCATTAACACATTCATAAAACGACTCTGCCATGATCCACCGACCGGAATACCTGAAGATGCTGCTGAAAAAGCACATGGAGCTTAGGGCCTCTCCCTCCGAGATCGAAACATTACTGGTGGCCCTCGACTTATTCGATGAAGAGGAGATCACCCGGATGCTTGATGAGGTTGATCCTGAAATCCCAGCCGAAGAATGCCGGCACCCTGACTGGGAACCACCGCCTTATCAGAAACTCATAGACCGGATTAACGGAAAATCGCCGCGGAAAATAAGAGCTCTCTTCAAACCGGAATTTGTCAGGGCAGCCGTTAATGCGGGTGTTATTGTACTTGCGGCTCTTTTGGCCTGGTTTTTCAGAGGCAACTCCAAACTGCTCTACTCCTGTAACGGGTTATCTGGCGATGCCGAAATTCCCACCGGCGTCTATTCCTGCAATCTTACCTTAGGCAATGGCTGCTACATTTTCATTGACAGCACCTATAAAGGAAGCGTAGTCCGGCAGGGAAATGCGGAGATCACAAGATTGCCATCCGGGGCATTATTATATAAAAAAACGCACGCTGATATAACCAACGATACTACTCAACAGATGTTCAATACCATTACCACATCTGCCGGCGACCAGTACCAGGTTATTTTACCCGATGGCAGCCGCGTCAGGCTAAATGCCGCCTCTTCCATTCGTTTCCCGGTAGAGTTCTCTGCAACCGAACGGGTCGTAACACTGCAGGGGGAGGCATTCTTTGATGTAACGCCCAATAAAGCCGCCCCCTTTTACGTCAATGCCGGAAACGCCGAAATCCGGGCATTGGGCACAAGTTTTAATGTGAATGCCTATTCGGAAAATATCATCGCCACACTGCTGAGCGGCCGCCTCGAAGTAAGAAATAACGGAGACATTGTAAGATTAAAACCCGGCCAGGAAGCTATCGCCGGATTCGAACAAACAACGGACAGCAAACCCCTGATAACCGTTCATGCTGCAGACACAACCAAAGCCGTTTCATGGAAAAAGGTAGTGCGGGTTTATAAAAACGTTCCATTGAAGGCATTTGTTTCCGATATCGGAAGGTGGTACGACTTGGAAATGCTGCACACCGAATGTATTCCCGACCGGGGTATTTCAGCAACTTTATGTTATGAAACTCCGCTGAGTGAAATATTAAAATTGCTGCGCAAGAATGGTGTACGTTTTATGCTGGAGGAAAAGAGAATTGTTTTTTGTCCGGTTTAGAAAAGTGATCGGGATTGAAGCCCTCCCGAGGGGCAGGTCAACATTGCGTGGAATGCTGCCTCGTCCTAAAAAGACTATACACTAAAAACCTGGTGTATGTCATCAAATACCGGTAAAAAGGAAGGTTCGGGGCGTAAGCATACGTGCCGACGCTA
>Ga0207660_10003026_pt1 | contig 11001 bp, 4 predicted proteins | sample KBSC73BmetaG_FD_184335 | JGI IMG/M metagenome (GOLD analysis project Ga0207660, IMG submission 184335) | Corn rhizosphere microbial communities from Kellogg Biological Station, Michigan, USA - KBS C7-3B metaG (SPAdes) (version 2) | ecosystem: Host-associated > Plants > Roots > Rhizosphere ... | reverse complement strand
GATAAGTGCTTCTTCTGTCTCTTTGCGTTGCGAAATGTCGGAAAGAAAAGCAATAAAAAGCCATCCTTCATCCAGCTTTACATTAGATATACTAAGGTTTATAAAGAATTCTTTTCCATTTTTATGCAGTGCGGTGATTTCTACAGTTTTATTAAGAATAGGTCCTTCGCAGGTTTTTAAAAAGTGCTGCATACCTCTCAAATGAGCTTCACGGTATTGAGGAGGAATGATTGTTTCTGTAAGTGTTTTTCCTTTTACCTCCTGAAATGAAAAACCAAAAATGGCTTCTGCTTTCGGATTCCATTCTACAATCTCCTGCAACTCATTAATGATAATAACTGCATCCGGGCCACCTGTTAAAAAAGCCTTCAGACGTTTTTCACTTTCTCTGACAATCTTTTCTGCTCTTTGATTTTCACTTAAGTTTTTGAACACACAGCGGGTATATTGCGGCACTTCATGGATGTAGGAGCACCCAACATTTATTTCCCCCATCACTATTTCATTGGCGCTTGTTAAATAGGCAAGATCAAACGACTTGTTTTTTTTATTGTTAATAGCGGCTTCACGATTCTTGCGGTATTTTTCTCTGTAATCGGGATGAATAAACTGGTAAATATTTTTCCCTACAACATCTTCAAATTGATACTTTAAAGTATGCAACCATGCACCGTTTACTATTAGGATTTGGCCATCAATCTGCAAAATTTGAATTAAATCATTCGAGTTTTCAAAAAGATCCCTGAAATGATTATCAAAATTTATTGACTGCATAAATTGGATTAAAAAGGGTGTAAAAATAGAAAATAAAGAAATGGTAAAAACAAAAATTCAAAAACGTTTAAGTGCGAAAAATTTAAATACAGTCGGTCTGCTGTTTTTCTGGAGATATCCTCCTGCATTAATCAAATACTTTTCGCCGTATTGTTTTTTCATGCTGTCACTGGCCTGGTAGAGTTTGACCATTTCCTGGGTATCACTAAATAAATTGATCTGGTAAGTGCCGGCAATCAGTTCTGTAAAACGGACGCCAACAAGGCGGGTTAGTTGCCAGCGTGAATAAAGTTTGTGAAAAAGTTCTTTTACTATCAATACCTGGTCTGATGCCGTATAATCGATATAAGATTGTTTGTGTTCTGTCTGAAAATCGCTGTACCTAGTTATCGTCTTTAAACCAACCTGTATCAAAATCGAACTCCTACTGTATCAAAACCGAACACTTTATTTTACCCTGTTTCATAAAATACTGATATACAATAGGAAAGTTAGTGGCATGTATTTTCCGGCTGAGAATGAAGAACATCTGCGGAGGTAAGAATACAATTATTGCTTGTTTTAAAGCAAAGGGATTACGAAACCAAAATAATCAGAACAAATTAAAATGGACTGATGTTTAAAAATTATTTCAAAATCGCCGTTAGAAATCTTACAAAGAATAAGGCGTTTTCTTTGATTAATATTTTTGGTTTGGCCATTGGCCTCACTTGTTTTATGTTTATGGCGGCATTCGTGTTCAATGAATTAAGCTATGACAAATATCCTGCGCAGGCCCGCAATATCTATCGTGTTATTTTATCAGTTACCGGCAATGGAGATCTGGCTGCATATCCAATGGTGGATGTAGCAGTTGGCGAAGGAATGAAAAATGCTTTTCCTGAAATTAAAGCTACCACAAGACTTGCACCCGTTACTGATTTTATAAAATATAACGACAAACAATTTAAAGAGGAAAAAATTGCTTTTGCTGACTCCAATTTCCTGCAGATGTTTTGTATTCCATTGATAGAAGGCGACACCAGAACCGCACTGGTACAGCCTAACAGCCTGGTGGTATCCAGCGCCTTTGCAAAAAAATATTTTGGAAATGAAGATGCGGTTGGTAAATCTTTATCAGTGGGCACAGTGCATCAGCTTTATAAAGTAACAGGGGTATTTGGTGAAATTCCTGAAAATTCACATTTTCATTTCGATGCTTTTTTAAGTCTTACTTCATGGCATTTAACCCGACAAACGTGGAGTAATGTTGGCTTTTACACCTATCTCCTTTTAAATAAAAATACGGATCCCAAAAAACTGGAAAAGAAATTTCCTGAATTGGTTGCTGAACATGTGGTTCCCGAAATACAGCATGACATGGGCGTCAGCCTTGCCGAAGCAGAAAAATCTATCAACACATTTGTATTTTCATTGCAGCCTCTTACCGATATTCATCTTTACTCGCATACCAAATATGAACTGGAACCTAACGGCAACATTCAATATGTGTATATTTTTTCAGCACTTGCCTTGTTCATTTTATTACTGGCATGTGTAAACTTTACCAATCTTTCTACTGCAAAAGCGGCAAAAAGAGCCCGCGAAGTTGGGATCCGGAAGGTGATGGGTTCCATGAAAAAAAACCTGGTAATTCAGTTTCTTTCCGAGTCGGTATTGCTTACCTTGTTGTCAATGCTTATTGCATTTGGATTGCTGTTTTTGCTTCTCCCCTATTTCAATCAACTGGCAGACAGGCAAATTCCGTTCAGGTTTTTTATAAGCTATCAATGCATACTCGCAATGGTTTCATTGATGTTCATCACAGGAATTGTTGCCGGCATTTATCCCGCTTTTTTTCTCGCATCTTTTAATACTATAAAAGTCTTAAAAGGAGCTGCATCCAAAGGTTCACAAAGAAACCAGCTGAGAAGCAGCCTTGTGGTATTCCAGTTTTTCGTTTCAATCGCATTGATCATTGCGACGATCATTGTTTATCAGCAATTGTATTTTATGCAAAATAAAAACCTTGGGTATGATAAAGAACAGGTTTTGTTTTTGCCGGATGCACGCTTACTGGGGAAAAATCAGGCTGCCTTTAAGCAGCAACTATCGCAGAATAAAAATGTGATTGCCAGCAGTATTTCAAGATCAGCGCCGGCGTTGCCTTTTATGGATGGAACTGAAATTTATCCGAAAAATGAAAATGGAAATGGTAAGGAAATTCATGCTAACATTTATCATGTAGATGAAGATTATTTAAAAACTCTTGGCATTAAAATCATCGGTGGAAGAAATTTTTCCAGGAATTTTCCGACTGATTCTGGTGCAGTAGTAATTAACCAGGCAATGGTACGTGAATTGGGATGGAACCACACCAACCCAATTGGAAAAACTATCGTTCGTTCAGGCCAACAACAATTTGAAGTAATAGGTGTTGTAGCGGATTTTAATTATGCATCTGCAAAACAGGAAATAGCACCGCTTATGATGATGCTGGGAAATAATTATGGAGGTTTGGTCATAAAAATAAACACCACTGATGTAAAAGGATTTTTATCAGACTTAAAAAAAGAATGGGACAGTTTTAATCCCGAAGGCGCTTTAGATTATACTTTTCTTGACGACAATTTTGCAAAACTGTATGCAAGCGAGATCCGCGCCCAAAAGATATTTTCAGTGTTTGCCATAATTGCTATCATCATCGCAAGCCTCGGATTGTTCGGACTTTCCGCGTTTGTAATCGAACAACGCACCAAAGAAATTGGCATTCGCAAAGTGTTAGGCGCCTCCATTCAAAATGTACTGTTGCTGGTTTCAAAAGATTTTTTATTGCTTGTTGGAATTGCATTCTTATTTCTGTTCCGGTAACATGGTGGGCAATGCACAACTGGTTGCAGGACTTCGCCTACAGAGTCAACATACAATGGTGGGTTTTTCTGTTAGCAGGTAGCATTGCCATTTTGATCTCAGCATTGACCATCAGTTTCCAGGCAATAAAGGCAGCAGTAGCCAATCCAGTGAAGAGTTTAAGAACGGAGTAATTTGCCTGATGTGCTAATGTGAAAATGGGAAAATGGGAAAATAAAATGCATTGTAACGGCTTAGACGAAAAGAATTTGAAAATAGCAATTTGAAGTATTTGTTAGTTTGCTATGTATAACGGTCATTACTAAACGAAAATAAAATGTTTAAAAATTATTTCAAAACCGCGTGGCGCAATCTTTGGAAACATAAGGCTTTTACCTTCATCAATATCCTTGGATTGTCCGTAGGAATGACTGCCTTTTTCCTTATCTTTTTGTATGTAAATTTTGAAACAAGCTATGACGCTTTTAATACAAAAGCAAACAGAATTTACCGGGTTGTTACTGATATTAAGACCCCCTCCGACATGTTGCACTGGAGTGCCACTTCTGCGCCAATGGCAATTAATATACGAAAAGATTTTCCTGAGGTTGAATCTGCAGTAAGGATAAGTGCCCAAAGTTTCCTTGTGCGTAAAGGTAACATGAAATTCCAGGAGAAGAATACGATTATGGCTGATTCCACGCTGTTCAAAATCTTTGACTTTCCACTGATTTATGGGGATAAGAATACAGCATTAAAAGAGCCTATGAGTGTGGTGTTGTCACAAACTGCGGCAAAAAAATATTTTGGGAACACCGATCCTGTGGGGCAAAACATTCTGCTTACTGGTGGATTAATCAATTCAAAAGTTACAGGGGTCATGAAAGATATTCCGGAGAATTCGCAGATCAAAGCAGATATGATTGTTTCAATGTCGTCACAGAGGCAGATATATGGTAATTCGCTTGATAGCCAATGGGCAAATTTTGGTTTAACCTCTTACCTCCTTTTAAAGCAGGGTACAGATCCCAATAAGCTGCAAGCCAAACTTCCCGCATTTTTAGATAAATATACCGGAGAGAAGCTTAAAGAAGCACAGATGAGCTTTAAACTTTTTCTTGAACCATTGAGGGATGTGTACTTGAGATCAACAAGAGACGGTAAAAAAACAGGTAATATCAATAATGTTTATATTTTTTCAATTATTGCGCTTTTTATCTTAATTATTGCCTGTATCAATTTTGTAAATCTTACTACTGCAAAATCTGCAGAGCGTGCAAAAGAAGTAGGTATACGAAAGGTAGCCGGTGCAGAAAAGTTTCAGTTGATAAGGCAATTTATTGGTGAGTCTGTTTTGCTATGCCTTGTTGCTTTTGTCATCACGGTAGTTCTATCCATTCTATTAATTCCTTTATTTAATCATCTTGCGGGCAAGACTATCAGCACCGGATTTTTTCAGCATTTCTCCAATCTCCTGTTATTGTTTGTTACTTCTCTGTGCATAGGATGCATAGCAGGCGTTTACCCTGCGCTGGTTTTATCATCCTTTAAACCTATTACTGTTTTAAAAGGCCGGTTTTCAACCGGAACTCATGGTATTTTATTAAGAAAGGGACTGGTGGTGGGGCAATTCACTATTTCCATCGCACTTATTATTGCAACGATAGTCGTGTATAATCAACTGAAATACATGAGGAGCCAGGATCTGGGTTTTAATAAAGACCAGATGCTTATTATAGATACCAATGGTGATAAAAGTAAAGATGCATTTAAAGAATCACTGTCTTCAATTCCGAGAGTAATAAGTAGTTCCTTTTCCAGTTCTGTTCCGGGAAATGGAAATTCAACCGCGTATTCCAAACTGGAAAATAAATCAGGTGATATGCAAACTGCAAGTCTCGATATATACTTTGTTGATTTTGATTTTATCAGTCAATACCAAATGAAGATCATTGCAGGCCGCAGTTTTTCCAAACAATTTGCTACTGATACCACCGAGGCGATGGTGATTAATGAAAGTACCGCAAAGTTATTAGGTTATAGCTCACCTGAACAGGCAATTGGTAAAAACTTTGATCAGTGGGGAAGAAAAGGGAAGATTATCGGTGTGATCAAAGATTTTCATTATCAGAGTTTACAACAAGCCATATCACCTTTAACGATGAGAATTGAACCGCAGGGATACCAGATGCTTTCTATAAAAGTTTCTTCCAATAATTTGCCTTCCACCATTAAAAGCATTGAACAAAAATGGAATCAGTTTATTCCGGACAGGCCTTTTGACTACTCCTTCCTGGATGAAAGTTTTGACAAACAATACCGCGATGAAGACAGATTTGGAAACCTGTTTTTAAATTTTGCCATACTGGCAATTTTTATTTCTTGTCTTGGCCTGCTTGGTCTGGCATCATACAGTACGATACAGCGGACAAAAGAAATCGGTATCAGGAAGGTGCTTGGCGCTTCAGTTTCAAATATCACGACTTTATTATCAGGAGAATTTATAAAGCTTGTTTTGATTGCTATGTTGATAGCATCACCAATTGCCTGGTTTGGAATGCATAAATGGCTGGAGGAATTTGCTTATCGTATCAGCATCAATTGGTGGGTATTTATTCTGGCAGGGGCGCTGGCAATTTTAATAGCCTTGTTAACGGTTAGCTTCCAGGCAATAAAAGCAGCGATTGCAAACCCCGTGAGGAGTTTGAGAAGTGAGTGAATTTAATTAGCTAATGTGCTGATTAGCTAATGTGTTAATTAAGAAAACAGGAATTTGAATTATTTGTTGGTTTACTATAACGATTACGAATAGACGAAATAAAATGATAAAGAATTATTTCAAAACAGCGTGGCGAAGTTTATGGAAAAACAAAACCACAACTGTTATTAATGTTATTGGTCTATCAGTTGGCATGACAGCAGCCATACTTATTTTTTTATGGGTGCAAAATGAAGTAACCTTTGATAATTACCATAAAGACGCAAATAATATTTATCGTCTTACCACAAATCTGAAGTCCGAGGGATGGATTTGGGAAACCACGCCGCTATTACTTGCGGATGCAGTAAAAAGTGAGGTACCTGAAATTGAAAGTACCGCAAGATTGTATACAAGCGCTATGCCCATCTTTAATATCAATAATAATCTTTCTTATGAAAAGAACTGTGCTTTCGTAGATGCTGACTGGTTCAAAATTTTTCATTACGATTTTATTAAAGGCAGTGCTGCAGCATTTGCTCACGACCCTAACAGCATTATACTTACTGCATCCGAAGCCAAAAAATATTTTGGCAATCATGATGCTTTAGGAAAAGTTATTCGTGCAGATACTCTGAATCTTGTTGTAAAAGCAATTGTTGCTGATGCGCCTGCAAATTCAAGCTTTCAATACACATCATTCATCCCTCTTTCAAATTTTTTATTGGACAAACACAGGCGGGAAAATGATGAGCAATGGGGTAATGCGAATTATATAACTTTTATAAAATTAAGACCCGGAACAAACGTGCCTGCTGTTACAAAAAAGGTTACAAATGTTTTACAACAACGGAGCGGCGATACCGAAAAAGAAACAGCCATCAGTCTTGTTAATTTGAAAGACATGCATTTTGAAACGGATTTGCAATCTGCAGTTTTTGTAACCGGAAATAAAACTGCAACGTATATTTTTTCAGTATTGGGAATTTTATTATTGCTGATTGCATGTATTAATTATGTGAACTTAACAACTGCCAAAGCAAGTCTTCGCGCAAAAGAAGTAAGTATAAGAAAAATCGTTGGAGCCAACAGATTCAATTTATTTTACCAGTTTCTTGCCGAAGCATTACTCGTCAGTTGTATAGCGTTAATAGTAACATTAGTGCTTGTTAAATTTTACCTGCCGGAATTCAATTCTATTACAGGTAAAAACTTTGAATTGCCACTTGCATCAGCAACTCTGTGGCGGATTACAGGGTTAACCTTATTAACGGCATTTATACTGAACAGTGTTTATCCTGCATTAGTATTGTCATCATTTAAACCATTAAACGTATTCAAAGGCTTTACTGTTTTAAAATTAAAAGACAGTTATTTAAGAAAGGCATTGGTAACAGTTCAGTTTACTATTGCTGTTGCGCTGATCGCAGGCACCATTGTTATTTATAAACAAATGCAATTCATTCAGCAGAGCAATCCCGGGTATAACAAATCCCAGGTGCTGGTTACTCATATACCACCTGGTGTTGACTTTCGTAAAAAGAAAGAAATAGTATCTGCAATAAAACAGGATTTGCTTACCCAAAGCAGTATTCAAAATGTTTCATTAGCCAATCAAACCATTTTAAACATTGGCAGCTACTCCACGGGAAGTGCCGACTGGGATGGACACGATACTACTTTTAATCCGAAGATGGCGCAACTGTCAACCGACGCAGATTTTGCTGCCACCATGCAATTGCAAATGAAAGAAGGAAGATGGTTCAGGCAAAATGATGAAGCCGATAAAAAAAATGTGGTATTAAATGAAGAAGCAATTAAAGAATTAAAAATTCATCAGCCATATATCGGGCAGCGTTTTACCTGGAAGGGCAAACAAGGGCAAATTATAGGCATTGTAAAAGATTTTAAATATAAAAGTTTGCATGATAAAACAGGACCGTTAGTTGCTTTTCAAGCTCCTGACTGGTACAATACATTTATGATACGCGTGGCACCAAACAGCGCATCAAAAGCGATAGCTGCTTTACAAAACACCTGGAAAAAAATATTACCCGGCAATCCTGTTGAATATAATTTCTTAGATGACACATTTAATCAATTATATAAAGATGATCAGCGTGCATCAACATTAATATTAGTATTTGCAATCATTGCTGTTGCTATTTCTTGTCTCGGATTATTTGGACTTGCCACATTTGCAGCAGAACAACGAACAAAAGAAATAGGAATACGCAAAGTATTAGGAGCCACCGTTGCAAATATTACCACACTGATTTCAAAAGACTTTATAAAACTTGTTTGTATTGCCATCGTTATAGCCACGCCCCTTTCCTTTCTGGCAATGAATAAGTGGATACAAAGTTTTGCATACAGAATAAATATTGGCTCGTGGATATTCGTTGTTGCAGGTCTAATCGCTTTATTAATTGCACTGATAACAGTAAGTTTTCAGGCAATAAAGGCAGCAATTGCTAATCCGGTGAAAAGCTTGAGAAGTGAGTAATTTAATAATGTGCTGATGTGCTGATTTGCTAATGTGCTAATGTCCTAATGTGAAAATGTGAAAATGAAATGGAAATAAAAATTTGAAGTATTTGTTCGTTTGCTAATTATAACGTTGATGATTAAACGAAAATAAAATGTTCAAAAATTATGTCAAAACCGCCTGGCGGGGCTTATTAAAAAATAAAGCATACAGTGCAATAAATATTCTTGGTTTAGCAACAGGAATGGCTGTTTCCCTGATGATTGGGCTTTGGGTTTATTATCAATTTTCCTATGACCGTTTTCTACCGGGTTATCAGGAGGCTTACAGTGTAAAATTACGAACCAGCAATAATGGAATCATCAATGTGGATGCAGGCACGCCACTTCCCCTTGCAGAAGCGATAAAGCAGAATGTTCCCGGAATAAAATATGTTTCGCAACCAAACTGGATTGCCAGCCATTTACTTTCAAATGGTAAGAAAAAAATTTTTCAGAATGGAGCAATTGAAGGAATTGATTTTCTTAAGATCTTTCAATATCCTTTTTTAGAAGGCAACAGTAACACTGCTTTACAAGATCCTTATTCAATTGTGTTAAGTCAATCAACCGCAAAGGCTTTGTTTGGTAATGAAGACGCAATGAATAAAACAGTTCGTTTTGACAATAGTCAAAATTTGAAGGTAACAGGTATATTAAAAGATCTGCCTTCTAACTCAACGTTGCAATTTAATTATATTGTTCCGTTTAGCTACGCGCTTCAAAACTATAGTTGGTTAAGCAAGGATATGGATAACTGGCGGGATAATTCTTTTGAAACATTTGTGGCATTAGAACCCAATGTTTCTTATGATCAGGTTGAGCCTGTTTTACGTGAGCTGGAGAAAAAATATAACCCTGAAGATTACAAGGTAAATAAAGCAGAAGTGATCATGCAGCCACTTAAAGACTGGCATTTGTATTCTGATTATAAGAATGGTGTTGCGGCAGGGTTTATTGATTATGTAAAAATGTTTGCTATTATTGGTTTGCTTGTTTTGATAATTGCCTGCATCAACTTCATGAACCTTTCTACAGCGCGCTCAGAAAAAAGAGCAAGAGAAGTAGGGATCAGAAAATCAGTAGGTTCCCTTCGCAGCAGCTTAATTTATCAATTCTTAATTGAAGCAATCCTTACTGCATTGATCGCTTTTTTACTTGCATTATTATTTGTTGAGCTTCTGCTACCTGCTTTTAATTCGCTAACCCAATCAGACATTATTATTCCTTACCATAATGTTTTCTTTTGGGTCATTATAACCGCGTATGTATTCATTACCGGATTGCTTGCAGGCAGCCGCCCGGCATTTTATTTATCATCATTGAATCCTGTAAAAGTTTTAAAAGGAACATTTAAAGCGGGTAAAGCATCCTCCTTGTCCAGAAAGATTTTAGTTATTCTGCAATTTAGTTGTTCCATTGCTTTAATGATAAGCACTATAATCATTTACCAGCAAATTGAATATGCAAAAAAAAGACCCGCAGGGTATAACGAAAACCTGTTAGTAAACACGGATATAAGCGGCAGCCTTCAGCAGAATTACGAAGCTCTAAAGAATGACATGCTGCAGAGTGGAATGGTTACAACTGTTACAAAATCATCAAGCCCTGTTACAGATATTTGGGGAAATCAAAGAATAGATAATTGGGAAGGCAAGTTACCTGGCGAATCATTGAATCTTTCAACTGTTGCTGTCTCGGATGCTGATTATTTTAAAACGATGGGTATGCAAATTATCAGTGGTAGAAATTTTAGGGGTTTACCAGGTGCAGATTCTCTCAGTGTTTTATTAAATGAAGCAGCTGTAAAAAGAATGCGTTATAAGCAACCACTCAACCAGACCATAACATGGCATGATGTGCCGCAACGTGTAAAGGTTGTGGGAATTGTAAAAGATGCGGTAATGACTTCGCCCTTTTCAGATGCGCAGCCAACTATTTTCGCTTATAATCCTGAGTGGGCTAATGTTATAACATATCGTTTGGCACCAACTGTAAATACTCACACAGCAATTGCAAGGCTTAGTGAAATATTCAACAAATACAATCCTGCTTATCCATATGAATATCATTTTACAGATGAAAGCTATGCTGCCAAGTTTGATTTTGAAATATTAATTGGCAGGCTTGCCGGAATATTTGCCGCATTGGCAATATTTATTTCCTGCCTTGGA
>Ga0207660_10002991_pt1 | contig 11073 bp, 6 predicted proteins | sample KBSC73BmetaG_FD_184335 | JGI IMG/M metagenome (GOLD analysis project Ga0207660, IMG submission 184335) | Corn rhizosphere microbial communities from Kellogg Biological Station, Michigan, USA - KBS C7-3B metaG (SPAdes) (version 2) | ecosystem: Host-associated > Plants > Roots > Rhizosphere ... | reverse complement strand
AGCATTAAATGCGGAAGGAGTGCCTTGCTCCGGTGGATATGCAACGCTAAATGACAAGCCGTACCTGGGCAATGCCTTTCAGTCAAAAAATTTTAAAAAGATGTATCCTGATGAGATGTTAGATTTGAAAAGATATGTAGAAAGGAATCATTGTCCGCAAAATGACAGACTCTGTAATGAAGAGGCTGTCTGGTTTATGCAGGAATTGCTTCTGGGTCCCAGATCGGATATGGATTACATCGCAGCTGCAATTAATAAAATATATAGAAATGCGGAGGCAATTAAGAAATCTTAAATTTCCGGGAGCTCCGGAGCCATTCAGGAAGTATAATGATCAAATAAATGCCGCCGAAACAATTATACGATATTAGGAAGACGCTGAAGCAAATGTCCGAGGGCGATGAACAGGCTTTCCGGGTAATCTTTGATCTTTACAAGGCTCCCTTTCATGCGGCAGCTTATAAGATGACCCGTTCGGCACACATCTCCGAAGAAATTGTGCAGGAAGTGTTTGTAACTGTGTGGGTAAAGCGTGCATTGATAGCAGGGGCAAAGCGTCCGGAAGAGTATGCATTTGCTATTCTCCGCAATTGCATTTATGCCCATTTTAGAAAACTTGCTCAGGAGTGCCGGATAAAGTCAAAATTAGGACAACAGCCATTAGAGAGTGCCAATCGCATTGAAGATATGCTGGATGAAAAGGAAACCAGGACTATCCTCGAAAATGTGATCGGCCAGCTTCCTCCCCAACAGAAGCTGATCTATAAACTGGCCAAGCAGGAAGGTCTGAGCCGGGAAGAGATCGCTAACAAATTAAACATTTCTCCCAATACCGTAAAAAATCACCTCGGCACGGCAGTAGAATATCTCCGGCGATCTTTTAAAAGAGGCGCCTCAGCCATCATCTGCATCGTTATTTCGATTCATATATAATTTGTTTTTACCCGCCTAGTACATTTCAACCTACTCCTTCATCTTTACAGGGGGTATTAATTTAAGACACAAATATGGCGCTTTTAAAAAATAGAAGATGGTCGGTCATATATGTTTTTTTTTGTTTAATTCTTGTTGTTAATTTCTATTACGCATGCAGCAGATCGCCGCGACGGAAGAAATTTATAGCGCCTATAGAAAAAATAATCAGGTTAGACAGTACAAAAATTGGAGTTAGCACGATCCTTCCGGATTTAAACGTACCCTGGGAGATTACCTGGGGTCCGGATGATCAAATTTGGTTTACCGAACAAAGTGGTACAATCAGCAAAGTGGATCCCTATACTGGGGTGAAGAAAATTTTACTAAATATGCCGGAAGTGTACAGGCGGCGGACCCTTGGTTTGCTTGGAATGGCTATTTATCCCGACAGGAAACAACATTATTTATTTGTCGATTACACATATAAAAAGAAAGATTCGATGTTGGTATCGCGACTGGTTCGTTATACTTACACAGCGGACACATTAAAAGATCCCTTAATCCTCGCTGAAATTGCGGCCAATAACGGACATAATGGTTCAAGGATAGCGGTATCCCCTGATGGAAAAGTAATATGGGCTACCGGTGATGCCGCAAAAAATAGCAATGCCCAGGATATATCATCGCTAAATGGAAAAACTTTACGACTCAATATAGACGGATCCATTCCAAAGGATAATCCCGTTGCGGGAAGTCCGATCTGGTCACGCGGACATCGCAACATACAAGGATTGGTTTTTACCCCCAAAGGAATTCTGTTCAGTTCGGAGCATGGGGATGCGACGGATGATGAGCTTAATATTATAAAGAAGGGAGGAAATTACGGTTGGATTAATGTGGCCGGATATTGCGATTTGCCGGATGAAAGGAGCTATTGCGATAGCACCCCCATCATTGAACCGGTAAAAGCATGGACCCCTACCATCGCACCATCCGGCATAGATTATTACCATTCAGATAAAATTCCTGAATGGAACAACGCCATTTTGATGGCTACGCTCAAAGCATCGGGTTTTAGGGTATTGCGGCTTAATAAAGAGGAGAACGCTGTTATATCCGAAAAGATATATTTCCAGAATCAATTTGGCCGCTTGCGTGATATTTGCGTTTCCCCGGCCGGCGATATTTATATATCTACAAGTAATCGTGACTGGAATCCGTTAGGCGTTCCTAAACAGCATGATGACCGGATCATCCGAATTTCGAAAATCAGTGATCTGGATAACCTGTCGCAGGTGACCCTGACAAATGATTCAACGGATTATGCTTCCGGAGTAGCGCCATCGCCGGCGCCATTATCCGGAGGTGCTGCAATTTACGCGGGTTATTGTGCTTCATGTCATAAGCAAAATGGAAGCGGTGAGCCCGGAACATTTCCCGCTCTTAGAAAGAATCGGCGGGTAACGGGGGATAAAAAAATATTAACAACGATCGTGCTGAAAGGAGCAAAGGCCATACGGCCTGACGTTAAGAATCAGTACGACAAAGGAGAAAGAATGCCTGCATTCGGTTTTTTGAATGACCGGCAGATTGCTGATGCACTTACCTATATACGTAGTAGCTGGGGTAATAACGCGGATAGCGTCGGCGCAGAAGAAATAAGAGTTATGCGAAAAAAATTAAAATGATAGAACAGTACACAGCATGTCGAAACGATAGGTCGTTGTCAGGATATGAGCATAATTTTTTTATTCACCTAGTACATTTTAATTCGCTCTTTCATCTTTACAGGAACGGAACTAATGTAAAATAGAAGTATGGCGCTTTCAAAAAATAGGATAACTTATTTATTAGAAGCATATTCATCCCGGAAAGCAACGCAGGAGGAAGAGCAGGAACTGTTTGCCTGGCTGGCAAAAGGGGAGGATCAGCCAATAAAAAGACATGTTGAAGAGCTTATATCCCATTATAGTCCCAATGAGCTGGTACCTTCTGTAGATTGGGAGCACCTGTATCAAAAGATCCTGGAGGAAAAAAATGCCCGGGATATTCAGCCTGCGAGCCGGCAAATAGCGTGGATTCGCTGGGCTGCCGCGGCAGCGGTCCTCCTTTTATTTGGAGCTGGTTATTATTTCTTTACGCTATATAAAGTCCCAAAGAAGGTAGCGGTTATTCAGCAGCCAAAAAAAAATGATATTGCTCCTCCCAATACGGTTAACGCAGTACTTACATTGAATAATGGCCAGAAAATTATTTTGGACAGTACGGGTAATGGTATCCTGGCGATGCAGGGAGCGGTAAATGTAATCAAAATGGCAGATGGGCAAATTGCCTACCAGGGTACCAGTAATGATAAAGAATACAATATTCTAAGTAACCCGAGGGGCAGTAAGGTAATCAGTCTTGTCCTGGCCGACTCCAGCAGGGTTTGGCTGAATGCTGCAAGTTCTTTAAAATATCCGACCGCCTTTACGGGAAATGAAAGAAGGGTGGAAGTTACGGGAGAGGCTTATTTTGAAGTGACGCATAATGAGGCTATGCCTTTTGTGGTCAGTAATGAAAAGACAACCGTGCAGGTGCTGGGGACCCGCTTTAACGTGAACGCTTATGATGATGAAAGCTCAGTGAATGTAACATTACTTCAGGGAAGTGTGAGCCTGACCACCATAAATAAGAAACAACCAACGCTCATCAAGCCGGGTGAACAGGCAAGGGTAGACGAAGTCGGGGGGGTACAGTTATCGGATAAGGTGGACCTGGAAGAAGTGATGGCCTGGAAGAATGGGCTTTTCTCCTACAAGAGTGCTGATATCGGAGCCATCATGCGGCAGATTTCACGATGGTATAACGTAGATGTGGTTTTTGAAAAGCCCGTGAATGAAAGGTTTTATGCTGAAGTGCCACGAAATACAAGTGTATCCGTGCTGTTAAAGATGCTGGAAGCTACTAAGGCGGTGCATTTCAAAATCGGAGAAAAGACGATTAGCGTAATGCCGTAAGGATTCTCCCCGGGAGAATCGGGAAGAAGTCATTCAGATCGGCTTAAAAAAAAGCCAGATCCCCTGGAACGGGAACTGGCCGAAAACATGAGCTGATTCAACATAAAGGATAATATGGACTCTTTTACTATTTCATCAACTCAAACCTAACGAAGTTATGCAAAATGCTTTTTATGGCCCGCCATTTTTTCAGCGGCGGACATTTACCAAAACGGTAAGAATCATGAATTTCACCGCAATTCTCCTTCTTGCAGGCTGCCTCCAGTTAAGTGCCGGGGTGCGTTCCCAGGTAATTACACTGCGTGTTAAGAATGCTCCGTTAGATGACGTGTTGCGGGCGATTAAAAAACAAACCGGTTATACGTTTGTTTACACCGAAACCATGCTGAGGGAGTCAAAAGCAGTAACCCTGGACGTAAAAAACTCTCCCCTTCCGGAGACGCTGGCCCTCTGCTTTGCCAACCAGCCTTTCACTTATGTAATTGCTGAAAAGATAGTAGCGCTGCAGCCTAAAGAAAAAGCTACTGATATTACGAGTATTCCAACTGCCTTATCTCCGCCTGTAGAAATCCATGGGCGGGTGCTAAACCGGAATGGAGAACCATTACAAAATGTATCAGTTTTTATATCAGGAACTAAAATAGGAACTACTACCGGCAATGATGGCCGGTTTACACTAACTGCACCTGACAATAAAAATATTACCCTGGAAATTTCGAGTATAGGATATCAAATGAAAACGGTTAAGGTGGGGAAGGAAACTGAAATCAATGTTACTTTAGCGGAAGATATTGCGGGCTTGAATGATGTAGTGGTCGTAGGGTATGGTACCCAGAAAAAAGCCAATCTGACCGGAGCGGTGGCTTCAATTTCAAAGGAAGCCCTTGAAAACAAACCTTTGCCAAATGTGGGAGAGGTTCTAAGGGGTGTTTCGCCAAATCTTAATATTAGTTTAGGCGCTTACGGAGCTGAGCCCGGCGCTTCACTCAGTTTTAATATCAGGGGTGTGGGATCCATTAGTGGCAATAGTGCGCCACTTATTTTGGTTGACGGTGTGGAAATGGATATAAATAATTTAGATCCGGGAACAATTGAAAGTGTATCCATCCTGAAAGATGCTTCTTCCTCTGCTATCTACGGATCACGCGCCCCTTTTGGGGTGATTTTGATCACGACAAAAACGGGAAAGAAAAACGAAAAGGCTAAAATTCAGTATAACAATAATCTGATATTTGGAAAATCAATCGGAATACCGCATATGGAAAATTCATTGATTTTCGCTACGGTTTATAACCAGGCCGCCATAAACGCAGGAAGCCCTCCGCAATATCCTGACGAACAGATGCAGCGTATCAAAGGCTTTATAGACGGAACATATAAGACCGAATATGATCCGGCGAACCCTACAACTTCTGTATTTACCGGTAGAAGGATAGGTAATGCCAGTTATGACTGGCCACATATTTTATTTAAAGACCATAAATTTGATCAAAGACACAATGTGGCTGTAAGCGGTGGCAGCGATAAAGCCCAGTATTATGTTTCAATGGGATACTTTGATCAGGATGGGTTTTATGGTGTTGGCTATGACGAATATAAAAGATATGATCTTTTGGCAAATCTATCAACGCAACCTGCCAAGTGGCTTAAGTTTAATCTAAGTACCAAATATTCGAATACGCATACCGACTATCCGATTGGGATAACGACCGTTGAGAGGAGATATATTGGTAATAGCTTGTTTTCTTTTGGCCCTATTCAACCCAGATATAATATTGATGGAAGCGAAGCCAATCCCCTTATGAGGTATCTCGAAGGTTCCGGAAGAGACAAGACAGACGATAATGACCTATTGGCAACGTTAGGTGCTGAGATAGAGCCGGTGAAAGGATGGAAAACTAATTTCTCTTATAATTATAATATCATAGAAACAAATGAGGGGAAAGAGTCAATACCCGTTATGGTGGAGCTTGGCAACGGGAAGTTTGGCAATATTGGTAAGCCAAACAGCGCATATGAGTCAGCGCTTTCTCATTCTCCTTATTCATTGGCTAACGTCGTATCTTCTTATGAAAGGAAATTAGGTAATCATTATATTAAAGTACTGGCTGGTTACGAACAGGAAGAGCGATCTTTTACCTCATTGTATGGAAGAAAAGAAGACTTAATCTCACAGTCGGTGCCTTCGATAAGTACTGCTCTCGGAGCATCAACACTCACAGATACAAAGTATGACTGGGCGACCCAGGGCGTTTTCGGACGGCTTAATTATAATTTTAAAGAAAAATACCTGTTGGAATTCAGTGCCCGTTACAACGGGTCGTCCAGGTTCGATCCGAAATCAAGGTGGGGATTTTTCCCATCAGCATCTGCCGGATATCAAATCTCAAAGGAAAATTTCTGGCACGCAATCGAGCCTTATGTCAATCGGCTAAAGATAAGAGGCTCTTATGGTTCATTGGGGAACCAAAACGTTGCTAACTATTTGTACATCCCGACTATAAATGTTAATTCGGAAACTCCATGGATTATAAACAATGCGAGGCCCCCTTACGCATTGACGCCGAATATCATCAGCGAGAATTTAACATGGGAAACCATCACGATGGCTAATATTGGCGTTGACGCAGGGTTCCTGAATAATCGCTTAAGTTTAACCTTTGATGTGTTCGACAGGGAAACGACCAATATGTTTGGCCCCCAGGAGACGCTGCCATATACTTTAGGTACAAGTACGCCAACGGCTAACAATGCCTCCCTGTCAACCAAAGGATTTGAACTGATATTAAATTGGAATGATAACATTGGATCTGACTTTTCCTATAACGCACAAATAAGTATCGGGGATAATAAATCGAAAATCCTGAAATACAGGAATGAAAGTGGATTTATTGACGATTGGTATAACGGAAAAGAAGTTGGTGAAATATGGGGTTTTGTTTCTGACGGACTAATTCAGACAGCCGGTGAAAGGATGCCGGACCAATCCGCGCTGTATCCCAATTGGGGGCCGGGGGACATGAAGTATGTTGATCTTAACGGAGATGGGAAGATAACGGAAGGAGTACGGACGCTGGCTGACCATGGGGATTTAAAAGTTATCGGAAATAGCACCCCCAGGTATAATATTGGTATTGCAGCGGGATTTAATTGGAAAGGCTTTGATTTTAATATGAACTGGTCGGGCAGTTTAAAACAGGATTATCTTCCCGGATTTGGTGTGAATACCTTTTGGGGCCTGACCAATTCCTGGGCTAATTCTGCCGTATTTAAAGGGGCGCCTGTTTTAGACTATTGGCGTCCTGCGGATGAAACAAATATCCTGGGCCCTAATACGAATGCTTATTTCCCCAAACCTTATTTTAGCGACGAAACTTTTAAAAACCGGAAGCCTCAAACCAGGTACGTACTGAATGCAGCTTATTTGCGGTTGAGAAATATTCAGTTAGGATATACACTTCCCGGTCGTATTTCCAAAAAAGCAGCCATTCAGAAGGCGAGAATCTTTGTTTCAGGGGGAAACCTGATAACGATAAAAAGTTTGCCAAAAGATGTGGACCCTGAGCAGACCATTGTGGGGGAAGAAGGCTACAATAATAATGGTTCTTTTTATCCGATGTCAGCAACCTTAACCGTTGGGGTAAACCTGACATTCTAAACAAAAAAATTATGAAAAATATAAAGATAGTTATAGGAGCGATCCTATTTCTGATGGTAAATGCGTGTCAAAAGAATTTTTTAGACCGAAAACCGCTTGATCAGGTCGCATCATCAGATTATTTTAAAAGTCCAAAGGATCTTGAGACTTACGTAAATCAATTTTATAACAACAGCTTGTTTCCGATTGTGGCCAACTACGGATCAGATTTTAATTCTGACAATGGGGTGTCAACAAATTTTGATGCAAGGCTGGCCGGGACCCGCACACTTGACGACGCTGGTGCTATTGATTTCAGCATGGTACGAAGTGTGAACTATTTCTTTGATAATTACAAGCGAATTGAGGGCAATGCCGCTTTTGCAGATTATAAGCAATCTGTAGGCGAAGCTTTCTTTTTCAGAGCGCTTATTTATTTTGAACTTTTGCAGGGCTGGGGAGACGTTCCATGGTTTACATCTGTGCTTGGAACGCAATCGCCAGAACTACTCAAACAAAGAGACCCGCGGAACGTTGTTGCAGATAATATCATTACGGATCTGGATTCCGCGGCTTTGTATCTTCAGCCAGATAAAACGGATGGCGCTTCCCGTGTCAATAAATGGATTGCGCTGCTTATTCAAAGCAGGGTTGCACTTTATGAAGGCACCTGGGAAAAATATCATGCCGGTGACCCTTTTGCTGTAACCAACCCTCAACCCGAGAAATATTTTAACAAGGTGGTTGAGGCTACGACAAAAATTATGGAATCGGGTGTATATAGCATTTACTCAACCGGTTCAACCAATACGGATTATTATGACCTTTTTTCCAGGCAACGAAGTTATTCGGGAAATACGGAGGTCATGTTTTGGAAAAGTTATAACAACGGATTGGGAAAGGGCGAAGCGGTGTTTACCAGGGACCGGAATTACCGGCAGCGTACGCCCAATGAACATTCCGAAACAAAAGAGCTGGCTGATTCGTATTTATGTACGGATGGGAATCCTATATCAGGCAATTCTCTCTTTAAAGGCGATGCCAACATTGGGCTTGAAATGCAAAACCGGGATCCAAGATTTTTTCAAACCCTTGGTATGCCGGGTCAGCCCTGGGTCATTAAGGCAGATGGCAGTATAACAAATTATGACGCACTGTATGCTATTCTCAATCAGGGAGTGGAACAATATTCTCCGAGTGGATATGTACTCAGAAAAGGCTATGATGATCGTGAAATATACCAGATTCCCCAATACGAGGAAACTCCGGGTATCATTTACAGATATGGGGAAGTCTTGCTCAATTTTGCGGAGGCTAAAGCAGAATTGGGTACGATAACACAAGATGATATTGATAAGTCCATAAAAATACTCAGGGACAGGGTTGGCATGCCTAACCTGATAATTTCAGATATTGTTGCTGATCCGAAATGGGATTTCCCCACCTTGTCACCAATTATTAATGAAGTGCGACGTGAGCGCCGGGTTGAGCTTGCATCAGAAGGTTTCAGGTTTGATGATATTATGCGCTGGGCTGCCGCGGATGAGCTGATTGTCGGTAAAAGGCCTCATGGTTTTAAGGCTTCGCAACTTGCTGTTAATCCTTATCCGGTTGACGCGAACGGATTTCTTGATCCTTATCAGCAAAAGCTTCCCGGAGGTTATGGCTTCAGAATAGACCGCGATTATCTGAACGCAATACCCAAAGATCAGCTTTTATTGAATCCGGCTTTGGTTCAAAATCCAGGCTGGAATTAAAGCGGGATGTCGTACGGGATCCTGGTTGTGATAAATAATAATTTACAACGCCAAAAAATATAGAAAATGAAAAATAATGGATTTTCACGTCGTCATTTTTTAAACGCTGTTACGACAGCGTCTATAGCAACTGCAGTGTCCGGGCCATTTAAAGGTTTTGGATCCGGATTACAAATACACAACGCCGGTCATGGAAAATTAGCAATTTTGGGTGGCTCGCCGGTAAGGCAGGCCGGTCCCATAGGGCCGCCATGGCCTTATGTTGACGATAATATGGTGAATTCAATCGTGAAGACCACGAAGAGCGGCATATGGAGCCGCATACAATCGCGTAATGGTACCGTTCCCACCTTTGAAGAACAGTTCGCCGGATTGATCGGCGCCAAATACAGTATCGGCACGGGCTCGGGCACCCAGGCTTTGAGCACCTGTGTGGAAGCGATGGGAATAGGCCCCGGCGATGAAGTGATCACATCTCCATATACGGACATGGGCACCATATCTTCGATACTGACCAGCCGCGCCCTTCCGGTGCTGGTGGACGTGGATCCGCATACCTACCAGTTGGATCCGGACGAGGTAGAAAAAAGGATTAACAGCAATACGAAAGCGATCATGCCGGTGCATATTTTTGGCGTGGCTGCGAATATGGAACGTATTATGGCAATCGCCGCAAAACACCATCTCCGCGTTATTGAAGATGCTTGCCAGGGACACTTGGCGCGTTACCAGGGGAAGGGACTTGGAACGATTGGCGACCTCGGATGTTTCAGTTTTCAGGCCAGTAAACCAGTCAGCTGCGGGGAAGGGGGAGCAGTTGTGGGAAACGACCAGGCACTGATGGACCAGTGCTATACTGTCCAAAACCATGGCACTTCCCGCAAAGGCAGTAATGAAACGATAGGTCCCAAATACCGGATGAACGAATTTGAAGGCGCCATCCTGATGGGACAGTTCCCGGGAATCAAAGACCGGTTCGTGACCCGTAATGAGAATGCCAACTATCTCACTTCCCACCTCAAAGACTTTGCCGGGCTGGTGCCCCAGAAACATTATCCGGGTACAGAAAGCGGCGCCTATTACCACTATAGCATGACCTATAACAAGGAACATTTTAATGGTGCTGAACGCAGCCAGTTTTTAAAGGCGGTAGCCGCCGAAGGGGTAAGGCTCGACTCTTATATCCGTACAGGGCTGCATCGCGAACCATGGGTCGCTCATATTGTGGGCCTGAAAGGATACAAGGCAATGTATTCCGCCTACCGTTTAAAAGAATACCAGGAGGGAATGCACTTTCCCAATTGCGATAGGATTACCGATGAGACCATGGTCTCTTTTTGGGGTTCAGGAGCTTTGCTTGCCGAAAGAAATGAGATGGACAACATTATCAACGCCATTATGAAGGTATACGAGAACAGAGACAAGCTTAAGTCAATTTAGAAACTGTAGATGCCGGTTGGATCCTTTCCACCTTATTATTATGGTTTACCGAAAAAGTGCGCACTTATAAATTCTATGGGTTTTTCATTATGCTAAATAACATCAATCGCAGAAAATTTTTTGCCGGCGCCTCGGCCAGTGCAGCCGGAATATTAATGGGCAGCCATCTCAAAGCCATGGCGGCGCCGGCCGGAGAAAGGGAGAAAGAAGAAAACCCTTCCGCCAGGTCCGGGTATGATATTATGAAGGACGTGATGAAATACCGGAAGATAGATACGCATGCCCATATTTATTTTACGGATAACAGTCCCGGAGAGCAACTGGA
>Ga0207660_10002990_pt1 | contig 11073 bp, 9 predicted proteins | sample KBSC73BmetaG_FD_184335 | JGI IMG/M metagenome (GOLD analysis project Ga0207660, IMG submission 184335) | Corn rhizosphere microbial communities from Kellogg Biological Station, Michigan, USA - KBS C7-3B metaG (SPAdes) (version 2) | ecosystem: Host-associated > Plants > Roots > Rhizosphere ... | reverse complement strand
GGCGGTTACGTTCCTCGTGGCCGCCGGAGGGAGCGTCGGCGGCAACGCGATCGAGGCTCTGTTCTTCTCTCGGCAGGGGACCGGAGCGTTGCCGCTCCTCTACATGGCGCTCGGCATCACGAACTTCGCGGTCTCGCTCGGCCTCACGGCCGTGCTTGGACGCATCGCACGAGCGCGCGTCTATCTGGCGCTGCCGCTCGTGCTCGCAACATCCATTGCGCTGCAGCGCGTCGTGATCGCGTTCGACATCCCGTGGACGTACCCACTCTTCTGGCTGCTCATGAATGTCGAGGGCGTGTTGGCTGGCATGCTCGCATGGGGCATCGCGGCGATCGTGTGCGACACACGCCAGGCCAAGCGACTGTTCCCCCTCTTCGCGGCCGGCGGGATCTTCGGCGGCGTGGTCGGAGGCTTCGTCACGCGTCCGATCGCGGGTCTGCTGGGTACGGAGAACCTCCTGGTGATCTGGACTGTGGCGCTGGTCCTCGCGTTCCTGGTCGCGCGCGTGCTCCTCGCAGGTCACGTCGTCGCGCGCGCCGGGGCGGGAGCGAGCTTCATCGACGACATGCGCGCCGGATACCGATACGTTCGCTCATCGCCGCTGTGGCGCTCGGTGTCGGCCGCGACCGCGCTCTTTGCCGTGCTGTACTTCTCGCTCTCGTTCCCCTTCGCCAAGGCTGCGACGCAGACGTACCCCGGTGCTGAAGAGCTCGCAGGCTTCTTCGGTGTTTTTGGTGGCGTGTCGACCGGCGCGGCCTTTCTCGCATCGCTCTTCGCCGCCAACCGCGTTTTTGCGCGCATCGGGATCATGGCGGCGATCCTGGTCTTTCCGTTGCTTTACGCAGCCGGCTTCGCGACGCTGCTCGTGACGCAGACCGCATTCAGTGCGGTCGTCGCATTCCGTTTCTCGCAGCTCCTGTACCTCCAGGGCATCGCGAGCCCTGCGTACGAGTCGGTCTTCAACGTCGTCCCGCGTGAGCGCCGCGATCAAGTGCGCGCATTCGTAAGTGGCGTGCCCGATCAGGCAGGCATCGTCATCGCGGGCGCGGTGCTCGTGATCGGCGACCGCGCGCTCGACGCGAGCCAGCTCGCGGTGATCGGGCTCGGCGCGGCGCTCATCACCGCGTACATCTGGTGGCGTGCGACGCGCGAATACGCGAACGCCCTCGTTCGGACGCTGCGCACCGGGCAGCCGATCGTCTTCACGAGCGAGGAGGAGCCGTTCGGCGGTTTCCGTCGCGACGCCGAGGCGGTGTCGGCGGCGCGCGCCGGCGCGATCGATCCAGATCCTCGCACCCGTCACATCGCGATCGAGGTCCTCGGTCAACTCGCGAGCGACGACGACGTGCTCGTCGCGGCGCTGAACGACACGGATGACGACGTGCGTCTCGCGGTGGCGAGCGCGCTCGCGCGCCACGACAACCCCGCGCTGCGTACCGCGCTGGACGATCCAGACACGGCGGTACGCGCCGTGGCCTCGGCCGCGCTCCTCGACAGAGATCCCCGAGCCCGCTCGATGCTCGATGCATTGCTGCGCTCGGGCGATGCCGAGCTAAGACTCGTCGCGGTGCAGGGTCTCGCCTGTGCGAGCGGACCCGCTGCGGCCGACGCGATCGTCGAGCTTGCGAGCGATGTGGACCCACGCGTGCGCGCGGCAGCCGTGCGCGCGCTACCCGCGGCCGATCCGCGCGCGATCGCGCTCCTGCGCGAAGCGATCCGAGACGAGCATCGGGGCGTTCGGATGGCGGCCGCCGACGCGCTCGTGAAGCTGGGCACACCTGCCCTCGACGTCGCGATGGACGCGATCGAGGACGGGACGGCCGTGGACGACGCGCTCGATGCTCTTCGCCGCATGCCCGCGGTGTCCGTCGCGGATCGCGTTCGCCGGATCGCGCGCGGACGCGCGACGGACGCGCTGCGGTACCTCGGGCTCGCGCGTGGAGCGCACGGCGAAGGCGAGCGCATCGTCCTCGCTCGCGATGCGCTCGTCCGGGCGGCGCGCACGAACGCCGCGATCGCCCTGGGACTGCTCGCGGCTCTCGCGCCGGACGACGCCTACGAGGCCGCGCTCCTCGGACTCGGCAGCCGCGACCACCTCCAGCGCGCGAACGCACTCGAAGCGCTCGAAACCGTCGGCGACCGCGAGCTCGTGCGGCCGCTGCTCGCCGTGTTCGAGGACATCGATCGGACCGATACACCCACAGACCTCAGCGCTCTGGGCGACGACCCCGACGAGTGGATCCGCGACGTATCCGCATTCGCGACCGCGCAACTCCCTGGAGGTGTCCCGATGGAGACTCTCGCGACGCTATCAACGATGGAGCGGATCCTCTTCTTGAGGCATGTCCCGCTGTTCGCCGATCTTCCACCGAGCGATCTCAAGCACATCGCGGCGGTCGCGGGCGAGCAGCTGTACGAGGACGGGGCGGTCATCGCACGTGAAGGCGAGGCCGGCCACGAGCTGCTCGTGATCGTGGATGGTGAGGTCCGCGTCGTCGTCAGTGGCAAAGAGCTCACCCGTCGCGGGCGCGGCGATTATGTTGGCGAGATGGCCGTGCTCGACGGTGAGCCGCGTAGCGCCTCGCTCGTTGCGCATGGCGCGGTACGCGCCCTTCGCATCGGGCGACGCGAGTTCGAGACGATCCTGCGCGAGCGCCCAGAAACGAGCCGTGCGTTGATGCTCGTCCTTGCCCGGCGCCTACGCGAGATGACCCGTGCATCGGCGCCGAGAGCACCGTGATGCCGAGCGCGCGCTATCAGCGGATATACGAGGTCGTGCGGCGCATCCCGCCGGGCCGCGTTGCCACCTACGGGATGGTCGCGATGGTCGCCGGGTACCCGCGGGCCGCGCGCTTCGCCGGACTCGCGTTGCACCACTGCGACGATCCCAGCGTGCCGTGCCACCGCGTCGTCAACGCGAGCGGCGGGCTCGCACCCCACTTCGTTTCGCAGCGCCCGCGCCTTGTGCGCGAGGGCGTGACGTTCGCGGGACAGCGCGTCGCGCTCGCGCGCCACCTTTGGACGCCGCGGCTGCCGGCCGAGCGCGGCGGCGCGGCTTCGTCTCGGCGGCGGGCGGTCGGTCGATCATGATGACCTGGAAGGACTCACCGAACTTGTAGCCGGCGGACTTTCCGGTGCGCTTGTTCCAATCGCGCACGAAGCCCTCCGCCTCCGGTCCGAGCTGCGAGCGATGCAACAGAAGCGCCTTGATCTTGGTCGCCATGGTGTCGCTGATATCGACGACGGTGCCGCCGTCGCCGAACGTCTCGAGGAACAGCGCCTTTGGTTTGTGCGGCTCGAGCTTCTCGTCGCGCCAGAGTTCGGGGAACATCTGTCGGGTCGACGCGTCGGGGTTGATCGTGCGGAGCGCGACCTCACCGGCCGCGATGTGGTCGGGGTGGTTGATGTAGCCCTCGTCGGCGACACGGAATCGCGGGTCCATCGCGAGGATCACGTCGGGCTTGTGGATGCGGACCTGGCGCGCGACGTCCTTGCGCACTTCGAGCGTCGGATAGAGGTAGCCGTCCTCGTAGCCGAGGAAGACGACGTGCTTCACGCCGAGCACCTTCGCGGCCTCGCGCTGCTCCGCGTACCGCATGTCGCGAAGCTTCTCGCGCGTCATGTCCGGGTCCTGCGAGCCCGACGCGCCGTTGGTGACCATGCAGTACGTGATCTCCACGCCCGCCTTCGCCCACTTCGCGACCGTGCCGGCCACGCTGAACTCAGCGTCGTCGGGATGCGCGTAGATGACCATCGCGCGCTTGATCTAGAGGTCCTTGTTGAAGCGCATGCGTGAAGCATGACAAGACTCGGGCGCGCGAAATTCCCTTGCACCGGCGATGCGATCCTGGTAGAACATGTGTTCTAGAGGCCGACCTGGGGTGGAAGCCGCGGTCCCTCGGAGGCGACCGTGCTCACCTGCTACATGTGCGGCGAGACCAAGCCTGAGGCGGATTTCGCGTTCGCTGACATGGCGAAGGGCACCAGACAGCGACATTGCCGGAAGTGCCAAGCTGCCTATCGGCGCGCGCACTACCTTGCCAATCGCGAGGAGTACATCCGTCGCGAGGTCGCGCGTGTCGCTCACTACCGAGTCGAGAACCGCGCCTTGCTTATTTGCCTACCTCTTCGCGCACCCGTGCGTCGAGTGCGGTAGCACGGATCCCGTGATGCTCGACTTCGATCACCGTGACCCTTCGATGAAGAAGGGAAATGTCACCGAGCTCGCGATGCGCAAGCCGTGGCGGCTCGTACTTGAAGAGATCGCCAAGTGCGATGTGCGCTGCGCCAACTGCCACCTCAGACGGACCGCGCTGCAGTTCGGTTGGCGTAAAGTCAGCGCTCGAGTACCCACCGAAGGCGCGTGGCTCGCGAGAAAGCTCCCAACCGATGACGCTCTCCCTTTGCAACTCGTGGTCACCGTCGACACGGAGAGATGCACGGGCTGCGGACTCGAGCGGCCGATTGGCGAATTTCCGATCAAGAACAAGAAGAGTGGCCGACGGAGCACGCGTTGTCGGGCATGTCGCTCGGCCTACGGAAAGCTCCACTACCAGAAGAACCGCGACCGTTACTGCGCCCGGCCCAGAGCTCCGCGACATGAACAACGCGAGCCGTATTGGGCGTGGGTCATGACCTTCCTCGCATCGCATCCATGCATTGACTGCGGCGAGACCGACCCCATCGTGCTCCAATTCGATCATCGCGATGGCACGACGAAAGTTGACGCCGTCGGCACCATGCTCAATCGAGCGTCTTGGGGTGCGTTATTGAGCGAGATCGCGAAGTGTGACGTGCGCTGCGCGAACTGCCATCGTCTTCGCACGGCGCGGCAGTTCGACTGGACGAAATGGATTCGCGAGTCGGCATAAAATGGTGCGAGCGCAGTCCGCGGGTGTGTTGTAGTGGTAGCAAACGATCTTCCCAAGATTGCAGCGCGGGTTCGATCCCCGCCACCCGCTCGGGAATTTGCCCGTCAGCGTCTCCTCGCCATATGGCCCCGTCAATCTGATTCACCCGGCCGACGCGCCACAAAGCACTGGTCGCATCATCCGCGGCAGACTCACCCCATGGAAGTCACACGCACCATCTACGTGCATCGCGTCGCCGACTGGCGGGCGTGGCTTCGCAAACATCACAAGACCGCACGCGAGATCTGGCTTATCTACTACCGCAAGAGCACTGGCAAGCCACGAATCTCTTACAACGACTCGGTGGACGAAGCGCTCTGCTTCGGTTGGATCGACAGTATCCAGAAGAAGCTCGACGAGGATCGACTCGTGCAGCGCTTCACGCCACGGCGGGCGGGGTCCAAGACGTCGGAGATGAACAAGGCTCGCGCCCGCCGCCTCGTCCGCGAAAAACGGATGACGCCGGCGGGATTGGCGGCGATCGGCAGTCTCGCCGCACCGCGACTCACGATCGCGGCGGACATCAAGGCGGCGTTCGAGAAGGACCCGATCGCGTGGAACCGCTTCCGTCGCTTTCCAGTCGCCTACCGCCGTATCCGCATCGCGTTCGTCGAGAGCGCACGCGATCGGCCGGCCGAGTTCCGGAGGCGACTCGGCAATCTCGTGCGCAGGAGCGCGAAGAACGAACGCTTCGGGATGGTGCGCGAGTAAGGACGCGCTACGCCGTCTTCGCCGCCGCCTTCGGCGCGAACATCGCGCGAAGGATGAGAACGAGGACGACGCCGGCGGCCATCAGGATCCACCAGGCTCCGACGAGTGTGTCGGCGTAGGTCAGGCCGAGCACTCGGTCGAGCGAGTACGCACCGTTGCCGATGAGCGCGACCGCCAACGCGCCGGCCGCGAGCGGCACGGGGAACTCCCAACCACCATTGGTCGACCAGAAGCCCTTCGGCACGTGCGCCACGATGGTCACGACGACGAGATCCGCGGTGACTGCGGCAGCCGGGAACGGACCGAAGAGACCGAGGGCGACCAGGACGCCGCCGAGAGCCTCGGCAAAGATGGCGACCCACGCCCAGAAGACACCGGGCTTGAAGCCGAGCTGACCGTCGAACCATCCGGCGACACCGGCGGGTGATCCCCCCTTGCCGACCCAGCCGAGCTTCATGAACCCATGCATGGAGATCACGACGCCGACCGCCACGCGCAGGACGAGCAGCGCGAGATCTGTATTGTTCACAGCCGTAGCGGCTTGATCTCGGCGAACACCGCCGACGGGTCGTCCTTCCAGCGAGCGGGCTGCACGTCGATGTACAGCTCGATCTCGTTGCCGTCCGGGTCTTCGATGTACAGGCTGTGCGTCACGCCGTGATCCGACGCGCCAACGATCTTCGCACCGGCGGCCTGAAGCGCGTCTCGCGCTTCACGAAGCTCGTCATCGGTCTCGCCGACCTTCAGTCCGAAGTGGTACAGACCGAGACGTCGTCCCTTTGATACCGGCGCTGCGCTCGGGCCGACCTCGATGAGCAGGAGCTCGTGATGGGTGCGACCGGACGTGAACGCCGCCGCCGGGAACTGCATCCCGCCTTCCGGCGTGATCTCTTTCCAACCGAGCAGCTCGCCGTAGAAGCGACGCGATCGCGCGAGATCCTTGACGTACAGAACGAGATGGCCGAGCTCTTTGATCTGCATTTGTCCTCCCGTACCGCCGGTCAGTGGAACAACGGACGCGGCCCGCTTGTTCCCCGCGGGCCTTTAGGCCGTCTCCGCTACCTGCACCGCTCGGGCCAGAAAGGCTGCTCGCTCGCTCACCGCTCGTCTTTGTTCGCCCTCGTCCTCGACGAGCGCCGCGTCCCACGCTGTCCGTCCGACGATGTAACCGCGCGCCCCGCCGTGCATCGCGTCGCGCAGCTGGGTCAGGAACGTGTCTTCATCCGTTCCACCGCCCAGCAGTACCCACGGCACGGCACCGCAGGCGTGCGTGAGCACCTCGCACAGCCGCAGGCTCCCGGGGTACTGAAGCTTCAACACGTCGGGGCCGAGCCGCGACAGGCGGCGCGCCGTTTCGGCGACGGCCGCACCAAGCTCCGCCACCTCGCCGTAGACGATCGGCTCGATGATCGAGAGAACATCAGCGGCACGACATTCGGCGACGACGCGCGCCACCATCTCGTCCTGGATCGCCGCCACGTCCCTGAGGTCGGGCCGGTACGGAAGGAGAAGCTTGCACCCGACAGCGCCGAGCGCGGCAGCGCGGGCGGGATCGACATCGCCAAGCAGGGTCGTGATGCGACCCTCGCCGAGCGACTCGTAGCCTTGCGCCTCGAGCGGAACGACGAGCGGCACCCCATCGAGCTCGGTGAACGCGTCGAGGCCAAGCTCGACGTCGAGAAGGACGACGGTCGCAAGCCGCGCGAGCCCGCGCACGAGCTCGACCTTCAGGGCACGAAGCGACGTGGAGTCATCGGGGAAGCCGTGCCTGCGTGCGGCGACGCGAAGGCTGTCGCGGTGATCGAGCGCGAGGCCACACACCACTCCGCGCCGCGAGGCGATGCGGTCGATCACCCGGCCACGACCGCACCATCGACCACGGCGCCGCCTGCAAGCAGCGCCTCGATCTCCGATGACCGTGGCATCGCCGTGCTGCACGAGAGGCGTGATGCCACGATCGCGCCGGCCGCGTTCGCGCGACGGACCGCCTCGTCCGCATCACGGCCGGCGATCAGCGCGGCGCCGAGCGCCGCGCCGAATGCATCGCCCGCGCCGAGTCCATTGACCACCGGCACCGCGACGCCGGGAACATCGCGCGAGCCGCGCGCGTCGACGATCGTCGCGCCGCCGGCCCCGCGTTTCACGACGACGAACTTTGGTCCGCGCTTCAGCAGATCTCGCGGATCGAGGGCCGCGGCAACGAACTCGCTCGCGCCACCGACGACGACCGATGCGAACTCGGCCGCTCGCCAGGCGAGCTCGGGATATTCGCGGACATCTTCCCAGAGGACCTCGCGCCAGTCGAGATCGAAGATCGCGCGCTGGCGGCAGCGCTCGAGCGCCGCGAGCGTCGTCGCGCGGCTTGGCTCTCGCGCGAGCCCCGTGCCGGATGCATAGAGCAGGCGCACCTGCGCGAGATCTTCCGGAAGCTGCGCAGCGCGCAGCTCCCAGTCGGGGCATGTCGGCGTGCGATAGAAGGTGATCGGGAAATCGTTCGGCGGCCACGCCTCACAGAAAGCGAGCGCCGTGCGCAGCGTCGGATGCACGTAAAGCGCGGCGCAGTCGACACCCTCCGCCTCGAGGAAGTGGCGGATGAATCTGCCGTGCCCGTCGTCGCCGACGCCGGACACGATCCCCGTTCGCACGCCGAGCCGCGCAAGACCGGTCGACACGTTGCCAGCGAATCCACCGACGAAACGTTCGAAGGTGCGCACCTCTTCGAGCGGCGTATTCAGCTGGAGCGGATACAGGTCCGCGCCGACTCGGCCGAGGACGTAAGCAGCAACGGTCATGGTGATATCTCGCGGCCGTCGTCGCACGCCCGGTCGCACGCAAGCGCGATCGCGAGCGCGCGGCGGCCGTCCTCGCCGCTCACACGCGGCGGGGTGCGGTAACGGACGCCAGCGAGAAAGTCACGCAGCTCGAACAGATACGCATCGGCGAAGCGATCCAGGAATCCCCCGGAAAGATCGCGCCGCTCGCCGTCCGGTAGGAGGACCTCCACCGAGCGCTGCGTGAAGCCGCCGACGCAGACGGTCCCCTCGCTGCACACGATCTCCGCGCGGATGTCGTACGCGTAGCGCGCGCCACGGAATGTCTCGATGCTCGCCGCGGCGCCGCCCGCGAAACGGAGCTCCGCAAGCGCGAGGTCAGGTCCGGGCGCGTCGGGCGCGAGTGTCATCGCACTCGCGCGCACGCCCGCGACTTCGTCGCCCGTGATCCAGCGCGCGACGTCGAAGTCGTGGATCGCTGACTCGGCGAAGATGTTCGCCCGGGCAAGCGAGCCCGAGGGACCGGCGGGAGCCTCACGGTCGCGGTCCACTCCTTTGAAGAAGCGCACCGCGCCGACCTTTCCCGACCGGATCACGGACAACGCCTCCGCGTACGCCGGGTCGTAGCGGCGCATGAATCCGATCTGCAGCCGCGCGGCCGACCCGCTGACGGCGGCCAGGATGCGGTCGGCCGCATCGAGCGTCGGCGCGATCGGTTTCTCGAGCAGCACGTCCTTTCCCGCCGCGAGCGCCGCGAGCGCGTGCTCCTCGTGCATATGCGCCGGCGACGCGATGACCACCGCGTCGACGCCGCTGTACGCAAGGAGCGCGTCGACGGACGCGCAGCTTGTCGCGCCGAGCGCGCGTGCGACGCGCTCGCCGACCGACGCGCTGGCGTCGTAGACCGCGAGCAGCTTGGCGCCACCGACGCGCGCGACGTTCTCGGCGTGCCGGCGACCCATCAGACCCACACCGATGACGCCGACGCCGATGTCACGGGCGCCGGTCACGCCGCGAGCACCTCGGTCAGGTACGCGCGGCTCCGCTTCGCGTCGCGGAGTGGCGCGGCGATCGGACTCACGCCGAGGCGTACGTCCTGCTCGACGATGAACCAGCCCGCGTACCCCACCGCGCGCAGCGCGCTGATCGTGCCGCGCAGGTCGAGCGACCCGTCGCCCAGCGGCGCGAACACACCCAGGCTGACCGCATCGCGGAAGTCGAGGTGGCGCGCGAGCGCGTCGGCGCGGACTTCGCGCCGGACATCCTTCAAGTGCACGTGACGCACGCGCTGCGCGTGCGTGCGCGCGATCTCCACCGGATCACCGCCGCCGTACGCGACGTGTCCGGTGTCGAGGCACAGGCCCACCAGCGTGGGATCGGTGTCGCGCATGAGACGGGCGATCTCTTCGGTCCGCTCGATGTAGCTGGCGACGTGCGGATGGAACGCGGTGACAAGACCGCGCTCGCGCGCGTAACGCGCGACCGTGTTCACACCGTCGCTGAACCGGCGCCACTCACCATGACTGAAACCCGCCGACCCGTCAGCGGGCACACGGCCCGCGATCGCCGTTCGCCGTTCGTCGCCCGCCTCGGCCAGAACGAGGACCGGCGCACCCGCATCCGCGAGAAGATCGATCGTCTGGCGAGCGGTCGCGAGCGACGCGGCACTCCGTTCGCGGTCGTGCAGCGTCACTGGACAGAACGCACCCACGAGCGCGAGCTTGCGCGCATCGAGCTCGCGCCTGAGCGTCGTTGGATCGGACGGAAGATACGACCACGGGCCAAGCTCGGTGCCCTCGTATCCGCTCGCGGCCATCTCGTCGAGCACCTGCGCATACGGAAGCTGATCGCCCCAGTTCGGGATCTCACATGCGCCCCAGCTGATCGGAGCGGTGCCGATGCGAATGCGCGGTGTGTTCATCGTCGGAGGTTGTACTGTACGCACTCCACGGTGAGGCTCACGATGGCACAGGCGTTGGTGCGATTCCTCGCGAGCCAGTACGTCGAGCGCGATGGGGTCGAGCAGCGCTTCTTCGCCGGCTGCTGGGGGATCTTCGGCCACGGCAACGTCGCCGGCGTCGGGCAGGCGCTCCACGAGCGCCCTGGTGATCTCCGTTACTTCCAGGCTCGGAACGAGCAAGGCATGGTGCACGCGGCGTGTGGCTACGCAAAGATGCGGGACCGGCTCGCGACGTTCGCGTGCACGACGTCGATCGGCCCCGGTGCGACGAACATGGTCACCGGCGCCGCGCTTGCAACGATCAACCGCATCCCTGTCCTGCTCCTGCCTGGCGACGTGTTCTCATCGCGCGCGCCCGACCCGGTGCTGCAGCAGCTCGAGGTGCCGTGGGCCGGAGACGTCTCGGTGAACGACGTGTTCCGTCCGGTCTCGCGCTACTTCGACCGCATCATGCGTCCCGAGCAGATAGTCCCAGCGGCGCTCGCGGCGATGCGCGTGCTTACGAGTCCCGCGGACACCGGCGCGGTGACGCTCGCCCTTCCGCAGGACGTGCAGGCCGAGGCGTTCGATGCCCCGGAGGAGTTCCTGGCCAAGCGGACCTGGCATATCGAGCGTCGACTGCCTGAAGCGGCGGCGATCACACGCGCAGCGAAGCTCATCGGCGCCGCGAAGCGACCGCTCATCGTGGCGGGTGGCGGCGTCACCTACTCGGGCGCGACGG
>Ga0207660_10002986_pt1 | contig 11077 bp, 9 predicted proteins | sample KBSC73BmetaG_FD_184335 | JGI IMG/M metagenome (GOLD analysis project Ga0207660, IMG submission 184335) | Corn rhizosphere microbial communities from Kellogg Biological Station, Michigan, USA - KBS C7-3B metaG (SPAdes) (version 2) | ecosystem: Host-associated > Plants > Roots > Rhizosphere ... | reverse complement strand
ACGCTCTTCCGATCTTCCTCGACCGGCTCGCGGCGCTTGGCACGAACGCGATGCTGGTCGTCGGCGCTCTCCTGCTTGGCTACGCCGCGTTTCGCCTGCTGCAGCGCCGGCGCTTTCTGAGGTCGCTCCGAACCGCCCGCGTCAGCGTGCGCGAGCTCTACGACATGATGAGCCGGGGCGAGCAGCCGGTGGTGCTCGACGTGCGCACGAGGGCGCATCGGCGCCTCGACGGGCGTCAGATTCCGGGCGCGCATCCGGTGGATCTCGATGCGCTGGAGCAGACGCTCGAGCGCGTTCCGCGCGATCGGGACGTGGTCGTCTACTGCGCGTGCCCGAACGAAGTTACAGCGGCGAAGGTGGCGCTGCAGTTGCGCGCGCGCGGTCTGCGCAAAGTGCGACCCCTGGCAGGCGGCATCGACGCCTGGGTGTCGGCGGGTCTTGCCGTCGAGAGCGTTGTCGCGAGCTAGCCGTAGACGAGGGCGCCGGCGATCACCGCGCCGTCTGCGACGATCCACCCGATGCAGGGAAGGTAGATGTTGCGGTCACGCTTGCGCACGCCGTGCCAGAACCAGAGGAGGGCCGAGACAAGGTACGCACTCCAGGACAGGGCGGAAACACCTTCGGCCTGATGCACGATCCAGATCGTCCAGATCTGCGGAACGGTCATCACGATGGTGAACACCGACATGGCGCCGAGCGCGCGTCGCAGCACGGCATCGGAAACCGCTGAGAAGCTGGCGCGATGCGGGCCCATTGAGATTCCTCCCTGGGGAAGGGCGCCGCCCTAGCATAGCGGCCGATCAGCCTCCCGGCTTCGCTTCGCTTTCGCGTTCCGGCTTTTCTTCTGTGGTGGAACCCGCGGAGGCCTGCGCATCCTCGCGCTGCACTCCGAGCACGCCGAGGGTCCGGTCGTCGAGCTGGCCGCTCACCGGCAGGTTGTTCGCGAGCTGGAACTGCCCGAGCGCGGTCTGCGTCTTGGCGCCGAAATCGCCGTTGGCGGGGCCGGCGTCGAAGCCGAGCTGGCGCAGCTTTTCCTGCACCCGGCCGATGAATCCGGTGTAGGGGTCGGTCGAGGCCGCCTGCGCAGGATCCGGATAGGCCCCCTCAGGATGGATGTCGGTGAACTCACCGGCACCTGCGGCGAGCGGTACTGAAAGGAATAGCGCGAGTGCGAGGCTTCGTAGGCTCATGCAGGGATGCGAGCAATCTGCGTGCCGGCAATCGCCGGCTCAGCGCGGTCCGGTGACGCGGGCGATGAAGTCCGCGTTCGGGCAGAAGGTCTCCATGCCGCGCTTCGTGCCCGACCATTCGTCGCACTGCGCCTTGTGCGCGCACGTCATGCAGCGGCGCACCGCGAGCGCTGCCAGAGGCCGGCCGTTTGACGCAGGTCAAATCCTGGTCGCCGAGGGGCGCCCGCCGCGGATCAGTTCAGGAGCCCGATCTGAGAGAGGAGCGCGCGGCCCTTCTCGGCCATGGCGGGCCCGCCCTGCGCGTGCAGCCGGCCGAGCTCCATCTGCGCGCAGGCGGCGAGGGTGCGCCGGCCGGCCTCGTCGCCTTCGAAGGGAATCGCCACGCTCTTGTCGAAGCATTCCTCGATGCCGAGGTAAAGCCGCGCCGGCACCGGGCTGTCGGAGCTCATCGCCATGATGCGCAGCACCGCGAGCTCGCGGGCCAGAAAACGGTCCGCGGCCTCCCGGTCCGCGACCGCGCGGTCGATGGCGCCCTCGGTCATGCGAAGCGACGCGGTGACCACCGCGACGGCGACCACGACAGCGATGCCGGCGATCGCGAGCCAATAGCCGCGGAGCGGCCTGTCTTTTCCGGGGGATCTCTTGCCTGCGACCGCGATTTCGTCGCGGGGTGCGGCGCCTGCGCCCTGCATTGTCGTTCTCCCGGCGACATCTTAGCACCGCGGATCGAGTAAAATCGGCCGCCCTCGCCATGTTCGACCATGTTTGATTTCGTCCATAAGAACAAGCGCGTCATCCAGATCTTCCTCGGCCTGATCGCGCTCACCTTCGCGACCTGGGGAATCGAGTCCTACACGCGCATGCGCGGCGGGCGCGACACGGTGGCGACGGTGAACGGCCTCGAGATCTCGGCGCGCGAGCTCGACGACGAGCTGCGCCGGCGCAACGACCAGCTGCGCCAGGCGCTCGGCGGCAATTACGACCCGTCGCAGTTCGACACCCCCGAGATGCGCCGCGGCCTGCTGGAATCGCTCGTGTCGCAGCGCCTGGTCGCCTCCGCCGCGTACCGCGCGCACCTCACCGTGTCCGACGAAGCGCTGCTCGACGCGATCCACTCGATCGGCGCGTTCAAGGGACCCGACGGCAATTTCTCCAAGAGCGCCTACGAGACCGTGCTGCGCCAGCAGAACCCGCCGATGTCACCGGCGCAGTTCGAGAGCCGTCTGCGCTACGACCTCTCGCTCGCCCAGCTCACGCGCGCGGTGGGCGAGGCGGCGATCCCGTCGCGCACCGTGGCCGAGCGCCTGGGCGCGCTCGAGGCGCAGGGGCGCGAGATCTCGGAATTCCGCATCCCCGCCGAGCAGTTCCTGGCGCAGGCGAAGGTCGACGACGCCAAGATCAAGGCGTTCTACGACGCGAACCCGGCGCAGTTCCAGACCCCCGAGCGAATCCGGGCCGAGTACGTGGTGCTCTCGGCGCAGGCGATCGCCGACCAGGAGCAGGTGAAGCCCGAGGAAGTGCGCGCCCAGTGGGAGAGCGCCTACGGGCCGAAGCTGCGCGCGAAGGAGGCGGCGCACAAGAAGGCCGAGGAGATCGCAGCGGCGGTGCGCAAGAATCCGGCGAGCTTCGCCGAGGTGGCGAAGAAGGAATCGCAGGACCCGGGCAGCAAGGACGCCGGCGGCGACCTCGGCTTCGCGCCTCGCGGCAGCTTCGTCAAGCCCTACGAGGACGCGCTCTACCGGCTGAAGGAGGGGCAGATCTCCGACGTGGTGGAAAGCGAGTTCGGCTTCCACATCATCCAGCTCACCGGGGTGCGCAAGCAGGACGGCAAGGAGGAACGCCGCTCGAGCCACATCCTCATCCCCGCGCCGGCCGACGCGAAGCCGTTCGAGGCGATGCGCGAGCAGGTCGAGGCCGAGTTCAAGAAGAGCCGCGCCCAGCGCAGCTTCAGCGAGGCCGCCGACGCGTTCCAGAACATGGTCTACGAGCAGCCCGACAGCCTGAAGCCCGCGGCCGAGCGCTTCAAGCTCAAGATCCAGACGAGCGGCTGGCTCACCCGCGCCGGCGGCGAGCAGCGCGGGCCGCTCGACAACCGCAAGCTCCTCGCGGCGCTGTTCTCCTCCGATGCGCTGAACAACAAGCGCAACACCGACGCGATCGAGGTCGCGACCGGTACGCTGATCGCGGCGCGCGTGCTCGAGCACCAGCCCGCCGCGCAGCGCAAGCTCGATGAGGTGAAGAACGAGATCGCGGCGCTGCTGCAGCGGCAGGAGGCGGCGGAGCTCGCGCGCAAGGATGGAGAGGCGAAGCTCGAGCAGCTGCGCAAGGGCGGCACCGCGGCGGGCGTCAAGTGGGGCTCGCCGATGACCGTGTCGCGGCGCGACTCGCAGAAGCTGCCGGGCGAGCTGCTGCGCCCGGTGATGGCGGCCGACACTTCGAAGCTTCCTGCCTACGTCGGCCTGCCCGCGGGCGACGCGGGCTACATGCTGGTGCGCGTCTCCAAGGTGGTCGAAGGCGATCCGAAGCAGGGCGGGGATCCGCTGCCGCGCGCCGCCGGGTTGGCGGGCGCAGCGCAGTTCGATGCCTACATCGCGAGCCTGCGCAAGCAGGCCGACATCTCGGTCAACCCGTCGAATCTGGAGAAGAAGTAGCGAGCGCCATTCCGCCGACGACCTGGCTGAAGCCCGAGTCGACGTAGAGGATCTCGCCGGTGACGGCCGAGGCGAGGTCGGAAAGCAGGAACGCCGCCACGTTGCCGACCTCGTCGATGGTCACATTGCGCCGCAGCGGCGCGTGCTCCTCGACGAACTTCAGGATCTTGCCGAAGCCCGAGATGCCGGCCGCGGCGAGCGTCTTGATGGGGCCGGCCGAGATGCCGTTGACGCGGATGCCGCGCGGCCCGAGATTCGCCGCGAGATAGCGCACGGCGGCCTCGAGGCTCGCCTTGGCGAGCCCCATGGTGTTGTAGTGCGGCACCACACGCATCGAGCCGAGGTAGGTGAGCGTAACGAGCGAAGCCCTCCTGCCTTCCATCATCGGCAACGCGGCCTTGGCCAGCGCGGGAAAGCTGTAAGCCGAGATGTCGTGCGCCTGCGCGAAGGCCTCGCGGGAAAGCCCGTCGAGCAACTCACCGGCGATCGCCTCGCGCGGCGCGAACGCTATGGCGTGGACGAGGCCGTCCAGCCCGTCCCAGTGGCTTCGCAGCTTTTCGAAAAGGGATTTGATTTCCGCGTCGCTCGTGACCTCGCATTGCAGCGCGATGCTCGAGCCGAGCTCGCGCGCCATCTCGACCACGCGATCCTTGAAGCGCTCGTTCTGGTAGGTGAGGGCGATCTCGGCGCCCTCGCGCCGCGCCGCCTTGGCGATGCCGTAGGCGATCGAGCGGTTGGAAAGCACGCCCGTCACCAGGATCTTCCTGCCCGCTAGGAACCCCATGCATTTGATTATACTGGTCGCTTGCGCGTCTTCCTGATCTTCCTCGCCGCGTGCTCGGCGCTGGCCGCCGGGTGCGGCGAGGTCTGGAACGATCCCTATCCGGCGGACGAGCACGGCAAGAACATCCTGTACAGCTCGTTCCCCGAGCGGCCCAAGCATCTCGACCCGGTGCAGTCCTACACCGAGGACGAGGCGCGCTTCACGCAACAGGTGTACGAGCCGCTGCTGCAGTACCACTACCTGAAGCGCCCCTACGAGCTCATTCCGCTCACCGCACTCGAGGTCCCGAAGCCGCGCGTCATCGAGGACGGCAAGTACGTCGTCTACGAGATCCGCATCCGGCCCGGCATCCGCTACCAGCCGCATCCCGCTTTCATTCCTGAAAATCTCAAGCTGGAAAGGAGCAGGATCGATCGTTTGAAGAGCCCGTATCAGCTGCCGAGCGGCACGCGCGAGCTCGTCGCCGACGACTACATCTACCAGATCAAGCGCCTCGCCCATCCGCGGCTGCATTCGCCGATCTTCGGCCTGATGGCCGAGCACATCGTGGGCCTGGCGGACTTCGCGAAGACGCTGCAGAGCGCCGCCGGCGCTCCCGGCTGGCTCGACCTCAGGAAGTACGGCCTGAAAGGCGTGCAACGTGTCGACGCGCATACCTTCCGCATTACCCTGAACGGACCCTATCCGCAGTTCGTGTACTGGCTCGCCATGCCGTTCTTCGCGCCGGTTCCGTGGGAGGCGGACCAGTTCTTCTCGCAGGCCGGGATGGAGCAGAAGAACTTCACGCTGGATTGGTGGCCGATAGGCACCGGTCCGTACATGCTCACCGAGAACAATCCAAATGCGCGCATGGTGCTCGAGCGCAACCCGAACTTTCACGGCGAGGTCTACCCGGGCGAAGGCGAGCCCGAGGACCGGGCCGCGGGTCTGCTGGCCGACGCCGGGAAGCCCGTGCCGTTCATCGACAAGGTGGTGTTCAGCCGCGAGAAGGAGAGCATTCCCTACTGGAACAAGTTCCTGCAGGGCTACTACGACGTGTCGGCGATCGGCTCCGACGTATTCGACCAGGCGGTGAGGGTATCGATCGAGGGTGACTCGAGCGTGAGCCCCGAGATGGAGGCGAAGGGTATCCGCCTCACCACCTCGGTGGCGACCTCCATCGGCTACGTGGCGTTCAACTGGGACGACCCGGTCGTCGGCGGGCAGAAGCCGGGCGAGGCGGCCGAGCGCGCGCGGAAGCTCCGCCACGCGATCTCGATTGCGTTCGACGTCGAGGAGCAGATCACGATCTTCGCCAACGGCCGCGGCATCGCGGCGCAGGGGCCGATCGCACCCGGGATCTTCGGCTATGTCGAAGGCAGGCCGGGCATCAACCCGGTGATGTACGACTGGGTCGGGGACAAGCCGCAGAGGAAGTCGCTCGAGACCGCGAAGAAGCTCCTCGCGGAGGCGGGCTACCCGAACGGCCGCGACGCGCGCACCGGTCAGCCGCTCGTGCTCTACCTCGACACCGTGGCGCGCGGCCCGGGCGACAAGGCGGCGTTCGACTGGTACCGGCAGCAGTTCGAGAAGCTTTCGCTGCAGCTCGAGATCCGAGCTACCGACTGGAACCGCTTCCAGGAGAAAATCCGCAAGGGCACGACGCAGCTCTTCCGGCTGGGATGGAACGCCGACTATCCCGATCCGGAAAACTTCCTGTTCCTGCTCTACGGTCCGCAAAGCCGGTCGCGGTCCCAGGGCGAGAACGCGTCCAACTACGCCAACCCGGAGTTCGACGCCCTGTTCGAGAAGATGAAGAACATGCCGAACTCCCCCGAGCGCCAGCGCGTCATCGACCGCATGGTCGAGATCGCGCGCCGCGACGCGCCCTGGATCTGGGGCATCCATCCCAAGGAATACAGCCTGCGCCATTCCTGGCTCTCGAACGACAAGCCGAACAACATGGCAAGGAACAGCATCAAGTACCTCAGGCTCGACGTCGACAAGCGCGCCGCGCTGCGCCGGGAGTGGAACCGCCCCGTCCTCTGGCCGGCGGGGCTGATCCTGCTCCTGCTGATCGGCTCGGCGATCCCGGCGGTAGTGAGCTACCGAAGGCGCGAACGCATGGCCGCGCGGCCGGCATAACGAGGAGCGCCTCCGGCTCAGAATGCTCGCCTATGTCGTGCGCCGCGTGCTCTACGCGGTCCCGATCCTGATCGGGGTCAACCTCGTCACCTTCCTGCTGTTCTTCGTCGTGAACACGCCCGACGACATGGCGCGCATGCAGCTCGGCGCCAAGCGCGTGACGCCCGAAGCGATCGAGAAGTGGAAAACGGAGCGTGGATACAACAAGCCTCTCCTGTACAACTATTCCGCTCGGGGCTTGGGGAAGTTGTCCGACACCATCTTCTATGAAAAATCGGTGCGGCTCTTCGCCTTCGACTTCGGCGCCGCCGAGGACCAGCGCAACATCGCGAACGAGATCCGCACCCGCATGTGGCCGAGCCTCGCGCTCGCCATCCCGGTGATGCTGGTCGGCCTGGCGGTGAACATCACGTTCGCGCTCTTCATGGCGTTCTTCCGCGCCACCTACCTCGACTTCTGGGGCGTGGTGCTGTGCGTGGCGATGATGTCGATCTCGACGCTTTTCTACATCATCGGCGGCCAGTACGTCGCCTCGAAGCTGTGGCACCTGGTGCCGATCTCCGGCTACGACGGCGGCCTCGACGCGGCGAGGTTCCTGTTTCTCCCGGTGCTGATCGGCGTGGTCGGCGGCATCGGCTCGGGCGGGCGCTGGTACCGCACCCTGTTTCTCGAGGAGATGGGGCGCGACTACGTGCGCACGGCGCGCGCGAAGGGATTGGCGGAGTCGGTGGTCCTGTTCCGCCACGTGCTCAAGAACGCGATGATCCCGATCCTCACCGGCGTGGTGGTGGTGATTCCGCTGCTCTTCATGGGCAGCCTCCTGTCGGAGTCGTTCTTCGGCATCCCGGGCCTGGGCAGCTACACCATCGACGCGATCCAGGCGCAGGACTTCGCGGTGGTGCGCTCGATGGTGTTCATCGGCTCGGTGCTCTACATCCTGGGGCTGCTGCTCACCGATCTCTCCTACACGCTGGTCGACCCGCGGATCAAGCTGCAGTAGATGCCCTCTCCGCTGCCGACCGATTTCCTGCTCTGGCTCCTGATCGGCGCCGTGGCGCTCTACGGCTGGTACTGCGCCCGCAGGCCGCACCTCGCCGCGCCCTGGAAGCGCGTGTTCCAGTCGAAGGCCGCGGTGGTCTCGGCGGTCGTCCTCGGCGGCTACATCCTGATCGGCTTCGCCGATTCGCTGCATTTCCGGCCGCGGCTCGCCCAGGCCGGGAGCGACGTCACCTACTCGCCCGAGGTGTTGTCGGTGCTCGACCTCGCGCTTTCGCCGCTGCGCCAGCGGCGCGAGCGCACGTATTCCGCGCCGCTCGCGACGCGGCTCTACTCGAAGGAGCAGATGCAGGTCGAGGGCAAGACGGTGCGCGACTTCCCGCGCCTCGCCTACGGCGGCGTTCACCTGAAGGACGAGGCGGATCAGCCCGGCGACGTGGCTTTGCGGATCGGCCTGGGACTGCTCTGCGCCGCCGTGCTCGCCTTGCTGCTCACCTACGGGGTGGGGAAGCTGAAGCGCCGGAATCGCGAGGTGCCATGGCAGGCGGCGGGCGTCACGCTCGGCGTGCTGCTCGCGCTCGCCCTGCCGGTCGCGTTTCTCGCCGGCGGCTACCACGTGCTCGGCACCGACAAGGTCGGCCAGGACGTGCTCTACCAGGCGCTGAAATCGATCCGCATCAGCCTGATCATCGGCACCGTCACCACGCTCGTCCTGCTGCCGGTCGGGGTCGCGCTCGGCATCATGGCGGGCTACTTCAAGGGCTGGATCGACGACGTGATCCAGTACCTCTACACCACGCTCAACTCGATCCCGGGCGTGCTCCTCATCGCGGCCGCGGTCCTCATGATGCAGGTGGTGATCGACCGCTACGCGGAGCTCTTTCCCACGGCGGCGCTGCGCGCCGACGTGCGCCTGCTCGTGCTGTGCGCGATCCTCGGCCTCACCAGCTGGACCGGCCTCGCGCGCCTGCTGCGCGGCGAGTCGCTCAAGCTCTCGCAGCTCGAGTACATCCAGGCGGCGCATGCGTTCGGCGTGCGCGATGCGCGCGTCCTCAGCCGCCACATCCTGCCGAACGTCGCGCACATCGTGATCATCGCCACGGTGATGGACTTCTCGGGGTTCGTCCTCGCCGAGGCGGTGCTGTCGTACGTCGGCGTGGGCGTCGATCCCGCCACCACCAGCTTCGGCACCATGATCAACGCCGCGCGCCTGGAGATGGGCCGCGAGCCGATCGTCTGGTGGTCGCTCGCCGCGGCCTTCTTCTTCATGTTCGCGCTGGTGCTCGCGGCGAACCTCTTCGCCGATGCGGTCCGCGACGGCTTCGACCCCCGGGTCCGCATGGGCTTTGTTCCGGCATGAGCGCTGCGCTGAAGATCGACGGTCTCAGGACCGTGCTCGACACTGCCGCGGGCGCGGTGCGCGCGGTGGACGGAATCGACCTCGAGCTGCGGCCAGGCGAGTGCTTCGCGCTGGTCGGCGAGTCGGGCTGCGGCAAGTCGATGACCGCGCTCTCGGTCATGCGGCTGCTGCCGGAAGCCGGCCGCATCGCGGGCGGGCGGGTCGAGCTCGACGGCGTCGATCTCCTCGGGCTTCCCGAGGCCGCGATGCGTGCGGTGCGCGGCAAGCGCGTAGCGATGATCTTCCAGGAGCCCTCGACCGCGCTCAACCCGGTGCTGACGATCGGGCGCCAGATCACCGAGGTCATCGAGCGCCACGCACCGGGTTCGTCCAGCCACCGGGAAAAGGCGCTCGCACTTCTCAAGTCCGTTGGAATTCAAGATGCGGAGCGGCGCTACGAGCAGTATCCGTTCGAGCTCTCCGGAGGCTTGAAGCAGCGCGCGATGATTGCGGGCGCGCTCGCGGTCGATCCCGAGGTGCTGATCGCGGACGAGCCGACCACCGCGCTCGACGTCACGATCCAGGCCCAGATCCTGGATCTCCTCGCCAGGCTTCAGGCCGAGCGCGCGATGGCGCTGCTTCTCATCACGCACGACCTCGGCATCGTCGCGCGCATGGCCCACCGGGTCGCCGTGATGTACGCGGGCGAGATCGTGGAGCTCGCCGAGCGCGGCGATTTCATGCGCGCGCCGCAGCATCCGTATTCGCAGAAGCTCTTCGCCGCGCTGCCTTCGCCGCAGCGCCGCGCGGGCGAGCTGGCGGTGATCCGCGGCCAGGTGCCGCCGCTCAACCGGAGCTTCGGCCATTGCCGCTTCGCCGAGCGCTGCGATCTCGCGTTCGAGCGCTGCCGCGTCGAAGCGCCGGGGCTGCTCGAGCCACTTCCGGGGCACTTCGCGCGCTGCCACCTGCGCGAGGCGGGCCCGGCCGAGCCGCGGGGCGCGCCGGAGCACGCCGGACGGCACGCCCCGGCCGCCCAGGCGGGTCCGGTGCTCCTCGAGGTGAGGAACCTCAAGGTGCACTTTCCGATCCGCAAGGGCGTCCTCAGGCGCACGGTCGACCACGTGAAGGCGGTCGACGGCGTGTCCTTCGAGCTGCGCAAGGGGCGCACGCTCGCGCTGGTCGGCGAATCGGGCTGCGGCAAGACCACGACCGGCAAGGCGATCCTCCAGCTGATCGCGCCCACGGAGGGCAGCGTGCAGTACGCCGGCGAGGAGCTCACGCGGCTCTCGCGCGCCGAGATGCGTGTGCGGCGCTCGGCGATGCAGATCATCTTCCAGGACCCGTACGGCTCGCTCAATCCGCGCATGCGCGTCGCCGAGATTCTGCTCGAGGGGATGCGCAGCCTCTCGGTCGGGGCGAGCGATGCCGAGCGCGCCCAAAGGATTGCGGATCTCCTGAAGGAAGTAGGGCTTCCCGCGGAGGCGCTCGGGCGCTATCCGCACGAGTTCTCGGGCGGGCAGCGCCAGCGCATCGCGATCGCGCGCGCGCTCGCGGTGAACCCCCGGCTCATCGTGTGCGACGAGCCCACCAGCGCGCTCGACGTGTCGGTGCAGGCGCAGATCTTGAACCTGCTGCGCTCGCTGCAGGCGCGGCGCGGGCTCGCCTATCTCTTCATCACGCACAACATTGCAGTGGTCGACTACCTCGCGCACGACGTAGCGGTGATGTACCAGGGCAGGATCGTGGAGCGCGGGCCGGTGGACCAAGTGCTGCGAGCGCCGACCCATCCCTATACGCGGCAGCTCCTCGCCGCGGTTCCAGAAATAACTTGAGATAGCGAGGCTAACGCCTTGCTTGCTTGTAGGTTTTGCCCTTCCCCTTGGCGCGCTTGGTCTTCTTGACCGGCGCCCGCACCTCCACCGCCACCTTCACCCCTGGCGCGAACCGTACCCCCGCGTTCCAGCGCTTCACGTCTTCCAGGGCGACGCCGTAG
>Ga0207660_10002976_pt1 | contig 11087 bp, 8 predicted proteins | sample KBSC73BmetaG_FD_184335 | JGI IMG/M metagenome (GOLD analysis project Ga0207660, IMG submission 184335) | Corn rhizosphere microbial communities from Kellogg Biological Station, Michigan, USA - KBS C7-3B metaG (SPAdes) (version 2) | ecosystem: Host-associated > Plants > Roots > Rhizosphere ... | reverse complement strand
GGCGGCGATCTGTGGCACGTCGCTGTTGTTGACTGCGGCGGAGTTGTAAAAGCCGTTGACGAGGACGAAGCCCGTGAGCTCGACTGTGCGCCGGGGTTGTGCCGCCGGTTGCTGCGTCGTAAACAAGAGAACCAACAGACTCTGCAGCACGGCGCGGCTCCTGGCGTGTTGGGTAGCAATACAGTAAGCTCCACGCCCTCAGATGCAACGGTTCATCGGTGTCACCGCCCTCCTCAGTATCCTCGGGCCTTTGAATGGAAGCGCGCAGACGGCGGGTGCACGGACTGTCGAGGTCAGCGGCCGGATCGTCATCCTCGAAAAGGGCAACAAGACATCGCCCGACCTCGGCGACGCGGTGGTGTATCTCGAAAGCCCCGCGACCGCGTCTCCCCCTGCGTCGGCGCGTCCCCTCACCGTCGACATCGCAATCACCGACAAGACCTACGCGCCGCACGTTCTCGTGGTACCCGTGGGCTCGTCGGTGCGCTTTCCCAATCACGATCCGTTCAATCACAACGTCTTTTCGCTGAGCGAAGGGAACTCGTTCGATCTGGGTCTCTATGGGCGTGGCGAGGCCAAAAGCCAGACGTTCCTGCATCCAGGTCTGGTGCGCGTGTACTGCAACGTCCATCCGCGCATGGTGGCGTACGTGCAGGTGATGGCGAACCGCTATTTCGCGCAGCCGAACGCCGACGGCAGCTTCACGATCTCGGACGTTCCCCCGGGCTCGTATCGCCTGCACGCATGGCACGAGCGCATCCCGGCGGAGCTCGTTACGAATGTCACGGTCGGCGGCGCGGACCCGGTGCAGATCACGCTGGACGCGCGGGGCTACCACTTGGAGCCGCACCGCAACAAGTACGGGAAGAACTACCCCACCAATGCCGGACGCGAGCGCTACTAAACCGGCGTTCGGCCTGACCGCGAAGATTTTCCTCGCCTCGGCGCTGTTGGTCGTGGCCGTGCTGGGGATCACCTTCGGCGTCACGTCGATCCAGGCCAACCGGACGGCCGATGCATCGATTCATCGGGCGCTGATGGCGACGCGTCGCGCGGTGGACGACTACCTCAGCGGACGCACACGCACGCTCGGCCGCGCCAGTACGGTGGCCACGGACGTGCCGCAGTACCGCGAGCGGCTACTCAACAAGGGCAACCGGGCCGACGCACTCGATCAGGCGGACGATGTCCGCGATCTCATCGGCGCCGCCTGGGTTCTCGTTACCGACCGCGAGGGCATCCTCATCGCGCGGACCGACTACCGCGAGCAGTACGACCGCGATCTCTCGATCGCACCGCTCGTGGCCAACGCGCTCAGCGGGGAGCAGACGAGCGGCGCGTGGCTGGACGATCTTCGTGGCACGATGTTCATGGCCGTCGGTACGCCGCTGCGCGACCGGCCCAACAGCGCGCCGCTGGGAGCGCTCGTCGCCACCTATCCAATCGACGATTCGCTCGCCCATGCGATCAAGCAAAACAGCAACTCCGACGTCGTATTCTTCTCGCTCGACACACTCGATCAACCAGTCGTCGTCGGCAGTACGCTGCCGGCCCAGGAGATCGGCCCGGTACTGCGCGATGCCGTACAAGCAGACACGCTCGCCGCCGATTCGGCGGGCGCTGGTATGGCTCTCGCCGCGACGCTGGGCGGGGAGCATGTGATCGGACTCGCCGGCCCGATTCGCTCGCCGAGCGGGGACCTGCGTGGTGGCTTCGTGGCGCTGCGCTCACGCGAAGCCGAGCTCGCGGCCTTCAGCACGCTGCGGCGCACGATGCTGTTCGCCGTCGCGCTCGGTGTGGTGCTGGCCCTGATCTTTGCCTTTGTGCAAGCGCGCCAGATCAGCGGGCCGGTGCGGCGGCTCGTTCGCGCGACGCGCCAGGTGCAGGACGGTGATTACAGCGTGGAGATCGATGTGCAGTCGCGCGATGAGATCGGCGTGTTGTCACGGGCGTTCAAAAGCCTCGTGGAGGACCTCAAAGAAAAGGCGGCGCTGGTCGACTACATGATGGCTGCCGCTGGAAGGGAAGCGACGCGCCCAATCACATCGGTGCCAACCGAGGCGCTCCGTCCGGGTGCCCTGTTTGCGGGACGCTACGAGGTCAAGGAAATCCTTGGCTCCGGTGGCATGGGTATCGTCTACCGCGCGTTCGACCGCGAGCTGCAGGAGCCCGTCGCGATCAAGACGTTGCGGCCGGAAGTGATGGGCGGCGGCAGCAGCGCGCTCGAGCGATTCAAGCAGGAGATCCGGCTGGCGCGGCGCATCGCGCACCGCAATGTCGTGCGCACGTACGACCTGGGCGAGGTCAACGGGATGTACTACCTCACGATGGAGTACGTCGAGGGTACGTCGCTCAAACAGCTCATCGACTCGCGCGGCAGGCTCCCGGTCGCGGTGGCGCTGACGGTGGGGAAGCAGCTCTGCCGCGCGCTCGAGGTCGCGCATGCCGAAGGGGTGATCCATCGCGACATCAAGCCGCAAAACATCGTCGTCGATCCGACGGGGTTTCTCAAAGTGACGGATTTCGGCATCGCGCGGCTCGCCAACCCGCCGCAGGGGCAGGGGCTCACCGAAGCCGGTGTGTCGATCGGCACTCCCGACTACATGTCACCCGAGCAGCTGTCGGGCGCTGAGCTCGATCCACGCAGCGATCTGTACGCCGCGGGCGTCGTGCTCTTTGAATGTGTGACGGGACGCGTGCCCTACGTCGCCGACACGCCGTGGGCGCTCGTGGCCAAGCACCTCGAGGAAGATCCGCCCAGTCCCCGCGCGCTCAATGCCGACGTGCCCGAGACATTCGCGGCGGTGATCCTCAGGGCCATGGCGAAGGAGCCAGGTCAGCGCTTCGCGTCGGCCGCCGAAATGCACGACGCGCTGGCGGACGTCGGTTAGACGCCCCCGAACCACGGATAGCCCTGCTCCTCCCAATAGCCGAGCGGGCGCTCGGCGGTGAACGTCATCGAGACCAGATACTTCGTCATCTTGTAGCCGAGCTTGGTGGGCGAGTAGAGCCGCAGCGGCGCGCCGTGCGCGATGGGCAGCGAATTGTCGTTCATGCCGTCCGCGAGAATGGTCTGCGGATGCATCGCGCTCGCCATGTCCCAGCCGTTGGAGTAGCCCGAGTCAAACGAGTCGAAACGGATGTAGCGTGCGGCCGGCAGCGGCTGGCACCGCTCGACGACGGCCGATACCGGAACGCCATGCCAGGTCGCGATCGCGCTCCATCCCTCGACGCAGTGATGCTTGACCGTATACGTCGTGCGCGGCATCCCGCGCAAATCGTCGAGCGACAACGACAGCGGATTGCGGACGAGCCCGGCCACCTGCAGGCGCCAGGCTGACGGATCCTTCAGGCTGGGCACCTCACGCGAGATGAAATAACTCGGCAACTGCGACGTCCTCTCGGTGACGTCGTACTGGCGCGCGAGTCGACGGGGCGAGAAGAAGATCTTTTCTCCCACCCAGTCGTTGATGCGGCTGACGTCGAGCAACAGCGGGCGGATGGCATTGCCACCATCCCATCCGCACGCCGCGACCACCGACACCAAGCCACCAGCCATCCCCAGACGCAGAAAGCCGCGACGATCGATTTGTGCCGACGTGCCGTCGTGCCGACGTGCTTCGTGATCAATCATGACTCGGGAACCTCCCGCGATACCATCCCGTGATCATCGCGCGCAACGATGCGGGATCCACGACAAAGACGAGCACCACATGGGCGATGAGGAATACGACAAAGATCCACACAGCCCAGAAGTGCCAGTAACGGGCAGCCTGAAAGCCGCCGAATAGCGCCGTGAGCCATGACAACTGCGTCGGCTTGTAAACGGCGAATCCAGTCAGGACTGAGAGCACGCCAAGCAGAATGATCAGGGTGTAGGCGAGCTTCTGGAGCGGGTTGTGCTTGCCTTGCGGCGGATGGTCTTTGCGCAGGCGCAGATAGTACTTCTGCATTTCAATCGCGCCGCGAAAGTCACGCGGGCGAAACAGGAGCGAGCGCCATTCACCGCTGTACGCGAGGTAACAGAAATAGGCGAAACCGGCCGCGATCAGCGGCCACATCAGCGCGAAGTGCCAGTTCAATCCGCCAGCCAACCAGCCGCCGAGCCGGCTCCAGCGCGGAAACGCGACTGCATCGAACGGACTGACGTAAAACGGTCCACCGCGGTCGCCGAATCGCGCGTACGCCTCGTAGATCTGCAGTCCGCTTGCGATCATGCCGAGGAGCAGGACGAACGTCGCCCAGTGGGTTGCGCGCACGATCCAGTGGTGCCGCTTTACGACGGGGCGGGGGGGGGCAGGGGAGACGGGTGGGACGGGCCGTGCAGCGTTCGAGGGAGCCGTCATACGCTAAGTATATTGTTCGCCATGCGCTCAGCAACGCTGTTGACGATCGTCGTTTTGCTCGCCGCGTGCCGCAGCCGGAGCGCGGCTGTTGCGACTCGCGACGCCGACACGTTGACGCTCGCCAGTGCGTCGCAGCACGACTCCACCGACAGCGCGCTGCTCACTCCGCGGGTCATTACCGGGCCGACCGTGCTCGTCTTCTGGCTGCCGGCAGCCGATTCGTTCTCCGCAGAGGATCAAGCGCAGGCGCTCGACGAACTCAACAACACGACCGAGAGCGTGGCCCCGACGCTGCAGCGGAATAGTATCACGCTGCTCCCGACGAACGCGGAGACGATCTACGTCGCACTGCCGAATCGCCAGCGGCGGACGATCGTGTTATCCGGCATCGACTATCCGTTTGGGTACGTCCTCGTCGCGCCCGGCCTTGCCGAGCGCATTTTGGCCGGGGTCTATGACGAGGATGAGCTGCTCGACGAGGTAGAAGCCTACTTCGATCTCCCGCCGTCCGATGATTCGACCACGGCCACCCATCCGCGGATCTCCACCTGATGTTGTTGGCCGTTCTCACGCTCGCGGCACTGCAGGGCATCACCTGGGAGCCGGCGCGGCCGCTGCAGGGCTCGCTCATCGTTATCTCGGCACCGGACGGTCTGACCGGTCGCTTCGCCGGTGAACCGCTGCACTTCGTGAATGGCCGGGCCTTTGCGGCCGTGCCGCTCAGCGCGCGAGACAGTCTCGAGCTGGAAGTGCTCACGTCCAGTATCGAGCTGGACGTGCTCACACGAGGGCCCCTCAAGAAGAGCGAGGTGTGGCTGCCCGTCGAAGAGCGCGAAGTGCCGGGCAAGGGAGAGCGACTGCGGACTCCCGAGCGCTTCACACCGCCGCCGGACAGCGCGCTGCTGGTGCGCATCGCTCGCGAGCGTGGGTTGGCGCTGGAGGCTGCGCGGAGCGCCCACGAGGCGCCGCGCCTCTGGAAAGCACCGTTCCTGCGGCCGCGCACGACACGCGTGACGAGCCCGTTCGGCGCTGGTCGCGAGGTGAACGGCGTGTGGCGCAGCACGCACGCGGGAATGGACATCGCGGGTCGTAAGGGCGACACCGTGCGCGCAGCCAATCGCGGCGTGGTCGCACTCGTGGGCGACTTCTTCTATGGCGGCCGGTCGGTCTACGTCGTTCACGGCGTCGGCCTGCTGACTGCCTATCATCATCTCAGCCGCGCGCTCGTGGCCGTAGGTGACACCGTCGAGCGCGGCCAGGTCATCGGCCGCGTCGGCGCGACCGGGCGCGTGACAGGACCGCATCTGCACTGGGGCGCGCAGTACGGCTCCATTTCCTTCGATCCCGCCGATCTGTTGAAGCTCCCTTGAGCAAGGCACTGCTGCTTCGGGGCGGCAGCGTAGTGACGATGGACAGTGCACGCCGCGTTCTGGAAGCGGATGTGCTGGTTGAGGACGGGCGGATCAAGACGATTAGGCGGTCGGGCGGTCAAAAGGCAAATGCGGCGGTCGGGGAGGGGCGGTCAAAACCGACGATCATCGATTGCGCGGGTCTCGTTGTCCTTCCCGGTCTCGTGCAAGCGCACATCCATCTCTGTCAGACACTGTTCCGCGGACTCGCGGATGATCTCTCGCTCGAAGACTGGCTGACGCAGCGAATCTGGCCGCTCGAGGCGGCGCATACCGCGGAGTCGATCCACGCTTCGGCGATGCTGGGCGCGGCGGAGCTGTTGCTGGGTGGGACCACCGCCATCCTGGACATGGAGAGCGTGCGCCATACGGGCGCGGCATTCGAGGCGCTCGAGCTCATGGGTATCCGCGCCACCGCGGGAAAGTGTCTGATGGACGCCCCCTCGAATCCGGCGGCGCTGCGGGAATCCACCGATCAGGCGCTAACGGAGAGCGCGGATCTATGCGCGCGCTGGCATGGGGCTGCCGAGGGACGGCTCCGCTATTGTTATGCGCCCCGGTTCGCGCCGAGCTGCACCGGTCCTCTGCTGCGCGCCGTGAGTGATCTCGCTGAAAAAGCCGGCGCCGTGGTGCATACGCACGCGGCTGAGACACTCGTGGAGCTGGACATCGTGAAGCGCGCAACGGGACACGATGAAATCGCGTATCTCGACTCCGTTGGCATTTCCGGCCCGCGCGCCGCGCTGGCGCATTGCGTGTGGGTGGACAAGGATGGGATCGGGCGTCTCGCGCGCCAGGCGACCAACATCGTTCATTGTCCCAGCTCCAACCTGAAGCTCGGCAGCGGCATCGCGCCGATTCCCGAGATGCTGGCGGCCGGCTGTCGCGTCGGGATCGGCGCGGACGGCGCGCCGTGTAACAATCGACTCGACGCCTTCGCCGAGATGCGGCTTGCCGCGTTGATCCAAAAGCCGCGCCTCGGCCCTGATGCGCTGCCCGCGGCGCACGCCCTGGAGCTCGCGACACTCGGCGGCGCGCGCGCGCTGGGACTCGAGAACGAGATGCGGCTTGCCGCGTTGATCCAAAAGCCGCGCCTCGGCCCTGATGCGCTGCCCGCGGCGCACGCCCTGGAGCTCGCGACACTCGGCGGCGCGCGCGCGCTGGGACTCGAGAACGAAATCGGCTCGGTGGAGGTCGGAAAGCGCGCCGATCTGATCGTGCTCGACCTCTCGGGCCCCCACACGCAACCGGAGGAGGGCGACGTCGTCTCGCGGATTGTGTACAGCGCACGTGCGGCGGACGTGCGTCACGTCATCGTCGACGGGCGAGTCGTGGTGAAGGATGGCGCACTCCAAACGGCGAATGCGACGGAGATCGCCGGCGCCGCGAACACGCACGCCCGCAAGCTGAAGCGCGCCGCCGGACTCTAGCCGTCTGCGCCGTTTACGCGAAAGCGCTGAATGGTTTGAGTCAGCGAGGCGGCGGCGTCGGAGAGGTGCTGCGAAGTTAGCGTGAGCTCGCTCAGGGCCGCGAACTGCTGGGCGGTCGCCGCCGAGGTTTGCCGCGCTCCGCTGGCCGCCCCGTCGGCAATCGCGGCGACTTCCTCCATCCGCCGCAGCACGTCCCGCATGCTCTTCGTCTGATTCTCGGTTTCCGCGGCGAACACGGTCGCGGACTGCACCGTCGTATTCAGATCGGCGAAGATGGCATCGAGGGCGCCCTGAACGGTCGTCGCCACGCTGCCGACCCCCTGCGCGGCTTCGCGACCGCGCTGCATGGCTTCCACGACGCGCCTGATCTGGTCTTGCGTCGCGCGCACCTTGGTGCGCACCTCCTCGGCGGCGCGGGCGCTCTGCTCTGCCAGCTTGCGCACTTCGCCCGCGACCACGCGGAAGCCCAGTCCGTGTTGACCGGCGCGCGCCGCTTCGATGGCCGCATTGAGCGCGAGCAGATCGGTCTGGCTGGCGATCCGCGTAATGCCGTCGACGAGCTTGCCGATCTCCCGCGACTCCCGGTCGAGCTCGCCCGCGAGCTCGGATGCGTGGTCCATGTGCAGCAGCATGTTCATCAGCAGCGTACTGGCCTTCGCGACTTCGTCGCCCCGCTTATGGGCCTGCACGGCGATCTCGGTGATACGGCGCTCTGCCTCCTGCGCGCGGGCATGCAGCGTCGTCGCGAGGCCCGACGCGGTCTCCGAATCCTGGCGGCCGTAGTCGATGAGCTGGCGCTGACGCTCGGTTCCCTCGGATAGTTGAACCGTGTTCGTCGAGATCGACTGCGACGAGGCCTGAAGTTGGCGCGCGGCGCCCGCGAGTTCGCCGGCCATCTCCGCCAGTGCCCGCCCCTGCTCGGCGATCTGGCGGATGATGTCGGCGATCGCGGTGGTCGTGCGGTTCACGCTGGTGCCGAGGTAGCCGAGCTCATCGGCGACGAGCCGGCCGGCAGCGTCGTCGATCTGGCGCGTGAGATCGCCGCGCTCGATTTCGCCCAGGACGCCGCGCGCCGCTCGCAGCCGCTCGACGATCTTTACGAACATCGGCACCAGCGCCACGCAGACGAACACCAACACCAGCGCTTCCTGAATGAACACGGACCACGGCCAACCGTGGCCCAGGACCTGCGCGGCTGCGGTGACGAGCGCGAACGCGACCAGGTTGGTGATCAGCGCGCCCCACGCTTCACGCCGCTCGAGAAAGAGCGCCGCCTGCAGCGGAGCGATCGCGTAGGCGGCGTACAGCACGTGACCGTTCGGGCCCATCGCGAACAGGACGGCGGAGATCAGCAAAGAGCCCACGACGAGATTGACCTGTGCGTACCAGGGTTGGAACGGGACGCGCCGCGCCAACCGGCGCGCGCCGGCATTGGCGGCCGCGAAGACGGCCGCAAACGCGAGCATGAACCAGGGAGAGATCGTGATGAGCCCCGCGAGCCACACCCCACCCAGCAGGACGAGGCCGAGCCCCACTAACCCCCAGCGCGCCCGCGTGCTGGCGAGCACGTATTGGCGTTGCTTGGCGAGTCGCTCCTCGCGGAGCTGAGCTCCGAGTGTGATCACAACCGGAAGAGGTAGCTGGCCTTCAGGAAAAAACCGTCACTGGTGCGCGTCATCCGACCAGAGTTGAAGGCTTCGGGCTCGGTGAGCGACGCCCCGTAACCCAGGAACAGCACCGTGCCGGGGATCGGGCGATACGAGAAGAGGACGTCATTACGGAATTCGGCGTCGTTGCGGCCCGTCTGCGCAGCGCCGTTCACGACCAGCGGAAAGCCGTAGCGCGGATCGCGCAACGAATCGACCTTCTGCGCGGTGTACTGGCCCACGTAGCGGAAGAAGATCGCGCGGTTGAGCTGATACTCGAGCTTGAGACGGGGAATGTTCGCCGTCGAGAACCAGCTGCCGTCCACGGCGCGATGCAGCGTCTGATGAGTCCATTGGCCGTCGATCCGAATCGACGTCGTTGGTTTCCACGCGACGCTCACGAACGTGTTCAGCCCCCGCGACTCCGCCGCCTCCGCGAAAATCACGCCCATACCGGCGCCCACATTGCCGCTCACGGTCAGCGCCCGGCTCGGTGTGCTGAACCCGGCATTCCCGCCCCAGAGTCCATACAACCCGTGAGGTATCACAAACGGGACGAGCGTGCCGGCCGAGTCGACTTGATAGCTTGCGTAGTCCGGTTGGTCGAACCGCTGATGAGAAACCTGGTAATTGGCATTCAGCCCCCAGCCGCCCCGCAGCGTGAAGAGCCACTGCTCGTTGAGGGTGCCTTCGAGTGTGCTGCCAAGATCGAAGAAATCGTGGTAGCGCCACAGCGGCGAGAGCAGGATGAACGTGGTGGCGTTCTCGAGCCACGCGCCTGGTTTGCCGTACCAGGTGAAGCGATTGGCGAAGCGTCCCTGGACGATATTGACGCGGTTGACGAAGCCGCTCTGCGCCTCGAAGTCGGGGCTGATGCCGACGAGCGCGGTATGATTGCCGTAGGAGTATCCCGTGCGGTCGTACAGCGTGGTACTCCACAGCACGCCGTTGCGAGCCCCCGAGCCATCCCGGGTCCATGAGCCGGCGATCTGGGCGTCCGAGTACCAGATCTTTTTCCAGATGACGCGCGCATCGAGGCCGAAGACGCGGTTGTATGCGCTCTCAACAATGCGATCGGTGTAGGCGAGGCCCAGAGTCGAGCTGGCGCCCAGATCGCGACGCAGGCGCAGCAGGTTCACGACGGGATGCAGCGCCGGCGTACCGCCCTCATCGTCGACGGCCCCGATATACGCGACGCCCATGCCGCCCACCTTCCCGATCAGTTTTGCACCGCCCATAGGGTTCGTGATCTGGCGGGTGTAGATCAGCGAGTTGGGAGTGTCGAACTGCTCGAGTCCCTCGAGAAAGAACGGACGCTTCTCCGGATAGAACAGCGCGAACCGCTGATTCACGGTCACCTGACCGACATCCGCCTCTACTTGAGAGAAGTCCGGATTGACGGTGCCGGCGGCCCCCAGGTTCTGAGTCGCGCCCCAGCGCACATTCAAGCCGAACTCGGGATCCACGTTCTGGTATTGATAGTCGGTTGAGGAGACGGCCGCGCCGTCCACGCGTGCGGTGAACTCCGGCGTCACGTCCATCACCAGGCCACGCCGCAGCCCCGTCAGCTCCTTGAGCGAGCCGGATTGGATGAGGAAGCTCGCGCTCGCGCGGACCACCGGCGTCCAGGTGTCTTCATAACCGGTGTGCTGCGTGGTGCGAATGAATTGAATGCCCCAATCCTGGGTTGCGCCGCTCTGGTACCGCAGACTCTTGAATGGAATTCGAATCTCGACTTCGTAGCCGAACGGCGTCACGTGGCCTCGGGACTCGTAGACGTAATCGGGGTTCAGGTCTACCACACCGTCAAACCGAAACCCGGCGTTCTGGCCTCCGGCCGCGCCCGCCAGGCCTTCACTCCGCACGCCGTCCTGCTGCGCGCCGAGCGGATTGACGGCAAAGAGTAGGGCTCGACGGCGATCGTTGAACGTATCGAGCAGGATTTCCACCTTGTCGTCCGCGTCGATGTTGTCGCGGTCGGCCAGGGTCGCGCGCACCACAGCGCCGTGCGCCTCGTAGGCGCGGATGCCGAAGTAGATCGCGTCGGGCGCGTAGAAGGCCAAGACTTCGGTCGAATCTGCCGCGGGCCTGCTGTCGACCGGGCGGTACTGCGTGAATCCCGTGAGGAGTGCGGCCTGACGCCAGGCCGGCTCGTCGAAACTGCCGTCGATGACCACCGCGGGAGCCTCGATCCGCGGCAGACGCACGTCGGTCTGGCGGAGCCGGCCGTCATAGTCGGCGTGCGGGTCGCTGGAG
>Ga0207660_10002970_pt1 | contig 11091 bp, 9 predicted proteins | sample KBSC73BmetaG_FD_184335 | JGI IMG/M metagenome (GOLD analysis project Ga0207660, IMG submission 184335) | Corn rhizosphere microbial communities from Kellogg Biological Station, Michigan, USA - KBS C7-3B metaG (SPAdes) (version 2) | ecosystem: Host-associated > Plants > Roots > Rhizosphere ... | reverse complement strand
GGCGGTGATGACGGAATTCCCGCTGGCTGCGAAAATCGAGACCCCGGATACCGACAAGGACGCCGCGATCCCGGTGCATCCGGGTGCCGCGGCCTTTGTCGACGGCGAGGAAAAAACCTTTCTCGATCGCTACAGCGATTACATCTGGTGGGGGCTGATGGCGCTGTCCGCCATGGGTTCCGCCGGCGCGTGGTTCGCGGGCTATCTGAAGAAGGATGAGCGCGGCAACAACTCATCGCTGCGCGAACGTTTGCTGGAAATGATCGCGGCGGCGCGCCGCAGCGATTCCGCCGAGGAGCTCGACCAGATGCAGGCTGAGGCGGACCAAATCCTGCGCGACACGCTGAACTGCTTCGAGCACGGCGCGATCGAGGAAGGGGCGTTGACCGCCTTCAATATCGCGCTCGAGCAATTCCACAATGCGGTGGCCGACCGCCGGGCGTTGCTGATCAGCATGCCGCAAAATCTGCAAAGGGCCGGCGCGCAGTTCCGCGCCACCGGCACGTTGTAAGCCGCCATCGCTGTAATCTTGCCGTCACATAATCTTCCTAGGTCTGTCAGAGCTTTCAGCGCATCCTGTTGACCGATCAGGGAGGCTTGCATGACGATCAAAATTCCCCTTTCTCGCCGCCGTTTTCTTTCCACCGTCGCCGCGAGCGGCGCCGGCGCACTCGGCGCCGTTGCGACGCCCTATCTCAGCCGCGCCGCCGACCGGCCGCAGATTACCCATGGGGTGCAATCCGGCGATGTCGGCGCCGACGGCGGCGTGGTGTGGGCGCGCGCCGACCGGCCGTCGCAAATGATGGTCGAGGTTGCCACCTCAGATTCATTCACCAATGCCCGGGTTTTGCCGCCGATCGCGGCGCTGCCCGAGAGCGATTTCACCGCGAAAATGCTGCTGGAAAATCTGCCGAGCGGTCAGGACATTTTTTATCGCGTCCGATTCCGCGACCTCGCGCATATCGACATTTCAAGCGAGCCGGCCGTCGGCCGCTTCCGCACCGCGCCAGCCGACCGGCGCGATGTCAGTTTCGTCTGGGGCGGCGATGTCGCCGGACAAGGCTGGGGCATCAATCCCGACGACGGCGGCATGTTCACCTTCGCCACCATGACCAGGCACAGGCCGGATTTCCTGCTGCATTCCGGCGATACCATCTATGCCGACGGCATCATTGCCGCCGAGGTGAAGCTCGCCGACGGCAAGGCCTGGAGGAACGTCACGATCCCGGAAAAGGCCAAGGTCGCCGAGACGCTCGACGAATTCCGCGCCGCGCATAAGTACAATTTCCTCGACGACAATGTGCGCGCCTTCAATGCCGAGGTGCCGATCTTCGTGCAGTGGGACGACCACGAAGTCACCAACAACTGGTCGGCGTCGAAACAGCTTCCCGCCGCCTACAAGGAGCGCGACATCCATTTGCTCGCCGCGCGTGCGGCCCGCGCGTTCCACGAGATGTATCCGATGCGCGAAAGCATCATCGAGCCGGGGCGGGTCTATCGCACCCTGAGCTATGGCCCGCATCTCGACGTCTTCATGCTGGATGAGCGCAGCTATCGCGGCCCCAATGGTCCCAACCTGCAAACCGCTTACGGTCCCGACAGCTACTTTCTCGGGCCCGATCAGCTGTCATGGTTGAAGCGCGCCTTGCTGAACTCGCGCGCCACCTGGAAGGTGATCGCCTCCGACATGCCGCTCAGCCTGATCGTTTATGACGACGCGACGAATAAAAAAGGTTCGGAAGCCTTCGCGCAAGGCGATGGCCCGCCGCGCGGCCGCGAACTCGAAATCGCCGATCTGTTGCGCTTCATCAAGACCTCAGGCGTCGCCAACACCGTGTGGCTGACGGCGGATGTGCACTACGCCGCCGCGCATTACTACAATCCCGACAAGGCGCAATTTCAGGATTTCGAGCCGTTCTGGGAATTCGTCTCCGGGCCGCTGCATGCCGGGACTTTTGGGCCGAACGAACTCGACAACACGTTTGGGCCCGAGGTGAAATTCATCAAGGCGCCGGGTGCGGACAAGCAGAACCTGCCGCCATCAGCCGGAATGCAGTTCTTCGGTCACGTCAAGATCGACGGCGCAACCGGACAGATGACGGTGACCTTGCGGGATCGCGCCGACGTGGCGCTGTGGTCGATCACGCTCGATCCAAAAATGGGGTAGCAAGGCGGCATCTCAACAATGCTTGCAGCGCGTCGGCCGAGTAGGGCTTGGGGCAGCCTCGGATTGTCCGCGACCGGTTCCGATTGCGAAACCATCACGTCGTTGTTCCCTCAGTCTGTGCACTTGTGCACATAACAATCTGATATGTTCCGTTATTGTCGGGTACTCGCTGGCAGGGGGCATGAGGGGATGATGGCGAACGAAAATCCTCCGGAGCAACGGCCGTTCAACAATCTGTTGCGGCGGCTCAGCGCCAGCGATTTTGCGTTGATCGCGCCACATCTCGCGCCGGAAGAGGCGAAGGCCGGCGAGCTGCTGTATAATCCCGGCGACCACGTCGATACCGTCCACTTTCCGTGCGGACCGAGCCTGGCGTCCTTTCTGGTACCCAGCGAGGACGGCCGCGACGTCGAAACCATTCTGGTCGGCCGCGAAGGCGCCGTCGGCGGTATCGTCAGCCAGGGACATCTGCCGGCCTATACCCGCATCATGGTCAAGTTTGGCGGGCCGTTCGCGCGCCTGCCGATTGGAAAGCTGGAGGCGGCGAAAGCCAGGTCGGCCACGTTGCGCAACGTGTTCGCGCGTTATGCCGACTGCTTGCTGGCCCAGATATTACAGTCGACGGCCTGCAATGCGATCCATTCGATCGAACAGCGCACCGCCAAATGGATCCTCTCGGCGATGGAACGCACCAACGGCGACAACATCGTGCCGCTTACCCATGAGCAGCTGGCGGCCCTGCTGGGGGTCGGCCGCAGCTATACCAGCCGCGTGATGCAGACGTTCAAGGCGGAAGGCGTCCTGGAGACCCGCCGTGGTTCGATCCTGATTCGCAACCGCGAGGCGCTGCGGATCCGGGCCTGCTTGTGCAACGAATCCGTCAAAAACCACTTCGAGGAAGTGCTGCGCGGGGTGTATCCCACTGAGGAGGCCCACTGCGGCTGAAGCCGGCCCGGCTGGGAGCGAAATCAGCTAACCAAACCGCAAACAACGCATTGTTTTCCGGCGATTTCTGACTATATTGCGTCGCAACGCGTAAGGTTTGCCCGGTCCTTTTGGCCGGGCTTCCTTTTTGGGCGCGATGCGCCCGCAAATTCCAGGTTTTGAGCGTGATCCGGAAAAGTGGGTCCCGGTTTTCCGGCGAGATCGTGCTCCAGCCATTGCCCGATTCAGAAGAAGAGCTATGAAACTTCGCAACGTCGCCATCATCGCCCACGTCGACCACGGCAAGACCACGCTGGTCGATCGCCTGCTGCAGCAATCCGGCACCTATCGCGACAACCAGCGCGTGGTCGAGCGTGCGATGGATTCCAACGATCTGGAGCGCGAGCGCGGCATCACCATTCTCGCCAAGGCGGCGTCGGTGCAGTGGAAGGATACCCGCATCAACATCGTCGATACGCCGGGCCACGCCGATTTCGGCGGCGAGGTCGAGCGCATCCTCAACATGGTGGACGGCGCGCTGGTGCTGGTGGACGCCGCCGAGGGCCCGCTGCCGCAAACCAAGTTCGTGGTGTCGAAGGCGCTCAAGGTCGGGCTGAAGCCGATCGTCGTCATCAACAAGGTCGACCGTCCCGACGCCCGGCCGACCGAAGTCATCAACGAGGTGTTCGATCTGTTCGCGGCGCTCGACGCGAGCGAAGAGCAGCTCGATTTTCCGATTCTTTATGGTTCGGCCAAGCAGGGCTGGATGGCGGAAAGCCCCGACGGTCCCAAGGACGCCGGCATGCAGCCGCTGTTCGACCTGATCCTGCGCCATGTCGCGCCGCCGACCGTCGAAGACGGCCCGTTCCGCATGATCGGCACCATTCTGGAAGCCAATCCCTATCTCGGCCGCATCATCACCGGCCGCATCACCTCCGGCACCATCAAGCCCAACCAGGCCGTGAAAGTGCTCGGCGGCGATGGCAAGCTGATCGAAAACGGGCGCATCACCAAAATCATCGCGTTCCGCGGCATCGAGCGCACGCCGCTCGATGAAGCCGAAGCCGGCGACATCGTCGCCATCGCCGGGCTCACCAAGGGCACCGTGGCTGATACCTTCTGCGACCCCTCGATCGACATTCCGCTGAAGGCGCAGCCGATCGATCCGCCGACGGTGTCGATGTCCTTCATCGTCAACAATTCACCGCTCGCCGGCACCGAAGGCGACAAGGTGACCAGCCGCATGATCCGCGACCGGCTGCTGCGCGAGGCCGAAGGCAATGTCGCGCTGCGCGTGACCGAAGCCGCCGACAAGGATTCCATGGAAGTGTCGGGCCGCGGCGAATTGCAGCTCGCGATCCTGATCGAGACCATGCGCCGCGAAGGCTTTGAGCTGTCGGTGTCGCGTCCGCGCGTGGTGCTGAAAAAGGACGAAGCGACCGGCGAGTGGCAGGAGCCGATCGAGGAGGTCGTGATCGACGTCGACGAGGAGCATTCCGGCGTCGTCGTGCAGAAGATGAGCGAACGCCGGGCCGAGATGATCGAGATGCGCCCCTCCGGCGGCCACCGGCTGCGGCTGGTGTTTTATGCGCCGACGCGCGGCCTGATCGGCTATCAGGGCGAACTGCTCACCGACACCCGCGGCACCGCCATCATGAACCGCCTGTTCCACAATTACGCGCCCTACAAGGGCGACATCCAGGGCCGCCGCAACGGCGTGTTGATCTCCAACGATCAGGGCGAGGCCGTGGCCTACGCGATGTTCAAGCTGGAGGATCGCGGCCCGATGATGATCACGCCCGGCTGCAAGGTCTACAAGGGCATGATCGTCGGCGAGCACACCCGCGACAATGACCTCGAGATCAACATCCTCAAGGGCAAGCAGCTCACCAACATCCGCACCACCTCGAAGGACGAAGCGGTGCGCCTGACACCACCGATCCAGATGACGCTGGAAAAGGCGCTGGCCTATATCGAGGACGACGAACTGGTCGAGGTGACCCCGAAGTCGATCCGGCTGCGCAAGAAATTCCTCGACGCCAACGACCGCAAGCGCGCGGAAAAGGCCAAGGAAGCGGTGGCATGAGCGGGCGAATGGCGAATCGGGAGTAGCGAATAGATGAAGGCGTCTTACCTATTCGCTATCCGCCACTCGCCATTCGCGCGCTAACCCATGTCCCTCCCCTCCGAAGTCGATGTCGCCATCATCGGTGCCGGCGCCGCAGGCCTCGGCGCGGCGCGGGCGCTGCAAAACTCCGGGCTCTCGGTCATCGTTCTGGAAGCGCGCGACCGCGTCGGCGGACGCGGCCATACCATCCAGGCTGCGCCGGATATCACCTTCGACGTCGGCTGCGGCTGGCTGCATTCGGCCGACCAGAATTCCTTCGTCAAAATTGCCGGGCAATTGAATTTCGAAGTCGACAAAACTCGCCCACCGTGGCGCGAGCAAGCCGTTCATAAGGCATTCCCGCCGCCGCTTCGGATGGAATTCATCGCCGCGCTCGACGCCTTCTACGATCGCGCCGAGGAAGCCGCAAAAGAGGCCCGGCGAAGCGGCCGCGACAGCGCCGCCAATCTCTATCTCGAGCCCGGCAACCGCTGGAATCCGATGATCGATGCAATCTCAACCTATATCAACGGCTGCGAGCTGGACCGGGTCTCGATCCTCGACATGGATGCCTACGAGGACACCGAAATAAATTGGCGGGTGCGGCGCGGCTACGGCGCGCTGATGGCCGCCTATGGTGCATCGTGTCCGCTGGCGCTGAACACGCAGGTCACCTTGATCGACCATTCCGGAAAGCGCGTCCGCATCGAGACCTCGCAGGGCCGGCTTTCCGCCGACAAGGTGATCGTCACCGTGCCGACCAATCTGCTCGCCATCGAGGCGATCCGGTTTCACCCTGCGCTGCCGGACAAGGTCGACGCCGCGCGCGGCCTGCCGCTCGGCCTTGCCGACAAGGTCGTGCTGGCGCTGGATGAACCGGAGGCGCTGCCAAAGGACGGCAGCCTGCGCGGCGCCACCATGCGCACCGAAATGGGCACCTATCATTTGCGCCCGTTCGGGCAAGCATGCATCGAAGGCTATTTCGGCGGAAGCTTTGCGCAGGCGCTGGAAGATGCCGGCGACGGCGCGCTCGCCGCGCAAAGCATTGACGAGATCGCGGGCTTCCTCGGCAATGACTATCGCCGCAAACTAAAACCGCTGGCGCAATCGCGCTGGGCCCACGACCCGTTCGCCCGCGGCTCCTACTCGCACGCCCTGCCCGGCCACGCCGGGAAGCGCACCGTGCTGGCAACGCCCGTCGATGGGCGTTTGTTCTTCGCCGGGGAAGCCACCTCGCCGAACTTTTTCTCCACCGCGCACGGCGCGCGGGATAGTGGGGAAAGGGCGGCGGGGGAGGTGGTGAGGACGCGTGCAAAGAACTAACGGCCAATGCCGTCATTGCGAGGAGCAAAGCGACGAAGCAATCCAATCTTCCATTGTGGCCCTATGGATTGCTTCGCTTCGCTCGCAATGACGGCCCCCTATTCGATCACCCTCTCCCTCAACTCCGCATCCGGAACAAAGCATTCTTCATACTTCCCGAAAATCCGATACCGGTTCCGCGCGACGAGATTGTAAGTCGCGTCGCGAAGCGGTTTCGGCACCAGGCGCAACACGCGGACCCATCGCCATCCCGGCAGATGCGACAGCACCGTCAGCGCGGCGTCGGACTTGACGAAAACCTCGCCGCCATGGACGACCGCATTGGTGTCGGGATCGTCAGGGTTGATGCCGAACGCCCGCGCCAGCCGCGTGCCGTAACCGGACTGGATCGCGGTAAAGCGAAAACGCCGCTCGCTGTCGCGCGCCGCAACAAAACGGACCCAGCGCGAGCAGAACACGCAGACGCCGTCGTAGAGGATCACGTCATCGTCGGGCCAAAGGCTGGTCACACGCCTGTTCCCTCCCAAACGCTACCTGTTATCCAGCGTCAGCAGCGCCACCAGCATCAAGACGATCGCCGGTCCGGTCTTGACCAGCGCGCCCAAGGGCTCGATCCACAGCTCCGGCGTCAGGATCGCCGCGCCCACCATGTAGCCGAGCGATACCACGATGCCGGCGATCAATCCGGCCGCACAGGTGCGCCGGAACGCGATCAGAGCGCCGATCGCCATGTCCATCAGGCTGGTGCCAATGGTGAGCGGTGCGACCAGCGCTGGCGGAAAACCATGCAAGGACAGGATCGCTGCAGCAGCGTCATAGGAAATCACCAGCGCGATAAATCCCGATGCGACCCAGAACACCACGAGACTGGCGATCACAAGCGCCTTCATCAAAAACAGGCGCGCGAACCATTTGTCCTGGATGGTGGCGGAGCGCGCTCCCACCGCCTGAGGAAGCGTTTTCGGCGCGATGCCGGTGACGGCCATCCACGCGCGCGGATCGCCGGTGACGCCGCGCCGCAATTCAGCGATCGCGGTGGTTCGCATCGGCGGCATCCAGCCGAGCCGGCTTGCGAGATCGCCGAGTCTTGCGCCGAGATCGAGCATGAAGGCTGGCAACGTGATGCGCGGAATGTCAGCGGTGCCGAAGCGCGAGCGGAATTGTTCGATCACGCCGCCAAGCGTGACCGGCTGCGGCTGCATCAGATCCCAGGCCACGGCGTCTGCGGTTTTGTCACCGGCATCGCGGCCGGCGAGCCAGGCGATCGTCGCCGCGATATCCTCGACATCGACCGGCTGGAACGGCGTCGCGGATTCCGCCGCGGGAAGTTGAACCGGAAGCGTCGCCAGCGCGCGCAGCATGGCGCTGCCGCCATATGCCGCCGGCGCGATCACAAACCCCGGCCGCAGGATCGCGTAGGCCACGCCGGATGTCGCGATCAGCCGCTCGGCTTCGCGTTTGGTCGTACTGAAGGCGGTGCGGTCCTCGTCGGAGGAGCCGGGAATCGAAATCTGCACCAGCCGGATGGCGCGGCCACTGGCCTGGATCGCCTGCAGCAGGCGCGCGACGAAATCGCGATGCACGGCGCCGACATCGCTGCCCGGACCGTCCTGCAGCACGCCGAGGCAATTGACCACGACATCGATATCATGCTCCCCGATCAGCCGCGCCAGCGAGTCCGTTTCCATCAACATGACCGGCATTTCCAGATCGAGCTTGCTTGCCTTCTGCGAGGCTGCAAACCGCCGCGCGATTCCGACCACAGGAAAACCCCGCGCGCGCAGATCGTCGGTAACGAACCGACCGATCAGGCCGGACGCGCCGAGCACGAGAATTTTGCGCGCTTCGCTCATAGGATCCCTAAAACGGTTTGGCGATCATCAGCCAGAGAATCATCATGACCGAGCCGAAGCCGGGAATGCCGAACACCGACCAGCGGCGAAACAGCGCGAAGTAACGCGGCGGCAGCGGCTGCTGCTGCGCCGCCGCCTTTCGCGCCAGATCGCGCATTTCGATCTGCATGAAGATCACGGGAATCCAGAACAGCCCGGCGACCACATAGAGTCCCAGCGAAGTGACAAGCCAGCGTTCGGCGAGCGAGGTCGCCGACAGCGCCATCAGCACTCCGCCGGTGACCGGTTGCAGGATTACCGCTAATGCCGTGAACAGCATGTCGGCGATCACGACGGTCGCCGCGGTGCGCGCGATGAAGGCGGGATCGCGGCTCCGATGCGCCGTCAGCATGAAGAAGGCGATGCCGGTCCCGGTGCCGAGAATAACGATGGCGCCGAGCACATGCAGATATTTGACGATGAAATACAGCGTCATCGCTTTTTCGCCGCGGTCGGTGCGAGCGCCTTCAGCGCGCGGTCCAGTTCCGGCGCGGCGATTTTTACGCCGGCCTCGGTCTCCGCCAGCCAGTGGCCCTCGCTGCCGGATGACGCCAGCACGCGAAAGTCGACTTTGCCGCCACCGCCGCGGAACGCATCGGCCAGTTGCCGCGATAACGCCGGCGAGAAATAGCTGTCGTTGGCCGCCACCAGCCACGTCACCGGCACGCGCGCGTTTCTGCCGAACTCGGCCGCCGACGCCAGCAGCGTGTGCGGCGCGCAGACCCGGTCGGGGAGATCGTTGACGTGACCGCCGCGCCCCGGCGCAAACGTAATGATGTTCGATACGCCTTGCGGGTTCTCCCGGGCCAAGGCCAGCGCGCCCCAGGCGCCGGCCGAATGCCCGACAACGACGGCGCCGTCCTGCCGGATGAAGGATTGCTGGCGCAGATACTCCAGCGCCGAAGCGATCGCATCCGCCGTGGCGCGTCCGGCCCGGGAATAATCGGCCTCGTCGCAGCCGCCCTGGTCTTCGAGGTATCTTCCACCGGTCGCGCCATGGCCCGGGCGTTCCGGCACCAGCACGGCAAAGCCCCGCGCCACCAGCCACGCCGCCAGCGCGCGGTATTCCGGCTGCGGCATTTGCGCGCGACGCAGCACGTTTTGCGTCGAGGCGTGCGCGATCACGGCCAGCCGAAACGGCCCCTCGCCGAGGGGGCGAAACAGCAAAGCGTGCGCCGCGGTGTCCGGATCGGGCGAGGGGACCAGCCATTGCTGCATACGGTTTGGCTCGCCTTCGGCGCCTTGCGCGCCGAGCCGGGTTTGTGCGGTCGCGGTCTGGCTACAGACGGCTGCCAGCACAACCAGGGCAAAAAACGCCTTGCACACCTGCATTGATTTACCTGACGCGCCCGAGAGCGGGGTTGGGATTTGCGAGCAGAATACGCACGGCGAATCAAATCCGGAGCATTTTTCCGTGAAGACAGCCGCGCCCAGGAGTCTTGTCCAGCCCCGTTGTGGCCTGCCAACCGTCGCCCAAGTGACGTTCAAGGCGCCTCCCTGTCCTCTTTCGGTACAGCAAACCGGCAAAACTGATGCAGAAAATCCACAGGTTAACCGATAATTAACGATAGACCTTGAAGCCGACGCGCCGACTTGCTTTGATTAGAACCATGAGCACAACCCTGATCGAGGTTCGGCCGGCCAAAGCTGCTGATGCGGCCGCGGTAGCGTCCACCCATGACGAGGCCTGGCGGTCGGCCTATCAGGGCATCATTCCCGGCGCCGAGCTGGAGAAGCTGATCAACCGCCGCGGCCCGCAATGGTGGGATAGCGCGATCCGCAAGGGCAGCCGCGTCAGCGTGCTGGTGTTCGGCGACAAGGTCGCGGGCTATGCCAATTACGGCCGCAACCGCGCGCGCAGCCTGCACTTCGAAGGCGAGATCTATGAGCTTTATCTGCGGCCCGAATTTCAGGGGCTCGGCTTCGGCCGCCGGCTGTTCACCGCGGCGCGGCGCGATCTGTTGCAGAGCGGGCTGAAGAGCATGGTGATCTGGGCGCTCTCCGACAACGATCCCGCGACGGAGTTTTACCGCGCCCTTGGCGGCCGCATGGTCGCGCGGTCGTCCGAGAAATTCGGGCCCAAGTCGCTCGACAAGGTCGCCTTCGCCTGGACCAATTGAGTTCCGCCGGGTTTCCAAGCAGCTCGAAACCGGCCTTGGCCCGCGCCGCGTCCTGATCCAGGATTTCACTGCAACGCGACCCCGCGGAGCCAGCCATGCGCATTGACGCCATCTCGATCGGAATCGATCCGCCGCGTGACGTCAACGTCATCATCGAGGTGCCGGTCGGCGGCGAGCCGATCAAATACGAGATGGACAAGGACGCCGGTACGCTTGTGGTCGACCGGTTTCTCTATACCGCCATGCGCTACCCCGGCAATTACGGCTTCATTCCGCATACGCTGTCGGGCGACGGCGACCCCTGCGACGTGCTGGTCGCCAACACCCGCGCCATCGTCCCGGGCGCGGTCATGAGCGTGCGCCCCGTCGGCGTGCTGCTGATGGAAGACGAGGCCGGCGGTGACGAAAAGATCATCGCGGTGCCGTCCTCGAAGCTGACCCAGCGCTACGACAAGATAAGGACCTACAGCGATCTGCCCGACATCACGCTGCAGCAGATCCAGCATTTCTTCGAGCACTACAAGGATCTCGAACCTGGAAAATGGGTCAAGGTTTTGC
>Ga0207660_10002960_pt1 | contig 11108 bp, 6 predicted proteins | sample KBSC73BmetaG_FD_184335 | JGI IMG/M metagenome (GOLD analysis project Ga0207660, IMG submission 184335) | Corn rhizosphere microbial communities from Kellogg Biological Station, Michigan, USA - KBS C7-3B metaG (SPAdes) (version 2) | ecosystem: Host-associated > Plants > Roots > Rhizosphere ... | reverse complement strand
GCTGCCGACCTGGCTCGACGACGTGATCTCGGTGATCCCGGCGATCGTCCCGAGCCGCCGCTCGAGCGGCGTCGCCACGCTCGTCGCCATCGTCTCGGGGCTCGCGCCGGGCAGCTGCGCGCGCACGGAGATGGTCGGGAAGTCCACCTGCGGCAACGGCGAGACGGGCAGCACGAAGAAGCCCGCGATCCCGGCCAGCGCGACGCCGATCGTCAGCAGCACGGTGGCGATCGGTCGGCGAACGAAGGGCTGCGAGAGGTTCATGCGCGGCACGCCTCCAACGCGTCGCACGGGACGAGGGCGGCGGATCGCCGGATCCGCTCCATGTCCCGAGATCCGCGGCTGCGCCGCGGATCTCCTCCTAATACTTGCGCTCCGCCGGCCACCCACCACCCTCGTCCTGCACCGTGCCGCACGGTTGACTGCAGCGCGCCGCTCGGTTCGGGATCGGGGCGGTGGGCCCCCTGCGCAGCGCAAGTATTAGGAGGAGATCCAGGGCAGCGCCCTGGATCGGGGGACATGGAGCGGAGCAGGGGGCCCGCCGCCCCGATCCCGCGAGCAGCGCCGATCACGATGCGTGCTCCGGTGCGGCCAGCGGCTCGGATGGTCCCCGCGAAGAGAACCGCTGGCCGAGCCGATCGAAGGCGAGATAGATGACCGGCGTCGTGAAGAGCGTCAGCAGCTGGCTGACGATCAGGCCGCCGAAGATCGCCAGGCCGAGCGGGCGGCGCAGCTCGTGGCCTTCGCCCCAGCCGAGCATCAGCGGCAGCGCGGCGAAGAGCGCGGCGAGGGTCGTCATCAGGATCGGCCGGAAGCGCAGCAGCGCCGCCTGGTGGATCGCCTCGCGCGCCGGCTTCTTCTCGACCCGCTCGGCCTCGATCGCGAAGTCGATCATCATGATCGCGTTCTTCTTGACGATGCCGATCAGGAGGATGATGCCGATGATGCCGATCACGCCGAGGTCGTTGCCGGTGACGAGGAGGGCGAGCAGCGCACCGACGCCGGCCGACGGCAGCGTCGAGAGGATCGTCAGCGGGTGGATGTAGCTCTCGTAGAGCACGCCGAGGACGATGTAGACGCAGATCACCGCGGCGAGGATCAGCCAGAGCTGGTTCGAGAGCGAGCGCTCGTAGGCGCCCGAGGCACCGAGGAACGTGAGCTGCACCGAGGCAGGCAGGCCGACCGCCTTCGCCGACGCGCGCACCGCGTCGACCGCGGCACCGAGCGCGACGCCGGGCGCCGTGTCGAAGCCGATCGTCGACGCCGGGTACTGCGCGACGTGCGTGATCTGCAGCGGCGCGCGCCGCTCGCTGATCCTGGCGATCGCGTCGAGCGGCGTCGGCTCGCCCGAGCTCGTCTTCAGGTGGAGCCTGCCGAGCGATTCCGCCGTGCTGAGGAGCCCCGGCTGCGCCTCGAGGATGACGCGGTACTGGTTGGTCTCGGTGAAGATCGTCGAGACGATGCGCTGGCCGAACGCGCTGTAGAGCGCATCGTCGATCGCCGCCGCCGTGACGCCGAGGCGCGCCGCGGTGTCGCGGTCGATGTCGATGAAGGCGGCCAGGCCCTCGGCGCCGGCGTCGCTGGTGGCGTTGCGCAATTCCTTGCGCTTGCGCATCTCGGCGACGAGCTTGCCGACCCACGTCGTCACCGTCGCCTCGTCGGCGCCTTCGAGCGAGACGCGGTATTGCGTCGGGCCCGTCTCGGCGTCGATCGTCAGGTCCTGCGTCGGCTGCAGGTAGAGCGTGACGCCGGCGACGCGCCGCACGCGATCCTGCAGCCGTGCCATGACCTCGTCCTGGTCGCCGCGCTCGCTCTTCAGGTCGATCAGCATGCGGCCGGTGTGCAGCATCGTGTTGTTGGCCGCGTCGACGCCGATGAACGAGCTCACGTTGGCGACCGCGGGGTCCTCGAGCACGGCGCGCGCCGCCTGCTGCTGCAGCTCGGCCATGCGAGCGTACGAGACGTCCTCGGCGGCCTCGACGCGCGCCTGCAGCTGGCCGGTGTCCTGCGTCGGGAACAGCCCCTTGGGGATGAACAGGTAGAGCAGCACCGTCAGCACGAGCGTCGCCAGCGCCACCAGCAGCGTCAGCGCCTCGTGGTCGATCACCCATGTGAGCGCGCGGTCGTAATGGCGGACGACGGCCTCGAACTTCGCGCGCACCCGCGCGCCGAGCCCGCGGCCGCGGCCTGCCGGCTCGTCCTCGTCGGGGCGCAACCAGCGCGCCGACATCATCGGCACCAGCGTCAGCGAGACGACCGCGGAGATCAGGATCGTGATCGCGAGCGTCACCGCGAACTCGCGAAAGAGCCGCCCGACGACGTCGCCCATGAAGAGCAGCGGGATCAGCACGGCGATCAGCGAGACCGTCAGCGAGATGATCGTGAAGCCGATCTCGGAGGCGCCCGCGAGCGCTGCGTCGAAGACGATGCGCTGCCTGCCCTTCGGCAGCGCCTCGGCCTCGGCGCCCGTCAGCGCGACCGCCGCGAGCGCCTCGGCGCCCGCCGGGTCGCCGTGGCGCGCGCGCGCCAGCTCGAGGTGGCGCGAGATGTTCTCGATCATGACGATCGCGTCGTCGACGACGAAGCCGGTCGCGATCGTGAGCGCCATCAGGCTCAGGTTGTTGAGGCTGTAGCCGAGCAGGTACATCGCGCCGAACGTGCCGACGAGCGAGATCGGCACCGCCAGGCTGGCGATCACGGTCGCGCGCAGGCTGCCGAGGAAGGCGAAGATGACGAGCACGACCATCACCACCGCGAGCACGAGCTCGATCTCGACGTGCAGCACCGAAGCGCGAATGCTCGTCGTCCGATCCGAGAGCACCTCGACGTGCAGGTTGGCCGGCAGCGACGCCTCGAGCGCCGGCAGCTGCTTCTTGATCGCGTCGACGGTGGCGATCACGTTCGCGCCCGGCTGGCGCTGGACGTTGAGGATGATCGCGGGCCTCAGCTCGCCGGGCTTGCCGGCCCAGGCGCCGAGGCGCGTGTTCTCGGCGCTCTCGACGACGCGCGCCACCTCGGTCAACCGCACCGGCGCGCCGTTCTTGTACGTGACGATGAGTTTCTTGTAGTCGTCGGCGGTCAGCAGCTGGTCGTTGGCGTTGATCGAGTACGAGCGCTTCGGCCCGTCGAAGCTGCCCTTGGCGCTGTTCGCGTTCGCCGCCGAGATCGCCGTGCGCAGCGTGTCGATGCCGATGCCGTACGACGCGAGCGCCTGCGTGTCGGCCTGGATGCGCACCGCCGGCCGCTGGCCGCCGGCCAGCGAGACGAGGCCGACGCCCGAGACCTGGCTGATCTTTTGCGCCAGGCGCGTGTTGACGAGGTTCTGCACCTCGGTGAGCGGCACCGTCTCGGACGAGATCGCCAGCGTCAGCACCGGCGCGTCGGCAGGATTGACCTTGGCATAGACCGGCGGCGCCGGCAGGTCGGCGGGCAGGAGCGAGCCGCCGGCGTTGATCGCCGCCTGCACTTCCTGCTCGGCGACGTCGAGCGTCTGGCCGAGCGAGAACTGCAGCGTGATCACCGACGCCCCGGCGGCGCTCGTCGAGCTCATGCGCTCGAGCCCGGCCATCTGGCCGAACTGGCGCTCGAGCGGCGCCGTCACCGTGTGCGCCATCACCTCCGGGCTCGCGCCGGGATAGAGCGTCTGCACCTGGATGGTCGGATAGTCGACCTGCGGCAGCGCCGACAGCGGCAGGAACCTGAAGCCGACCAGGCCGGCGAGCACGATCGCCAGCATCAGCAGCGAGGTCGCCACCGGACGCAGGATGAACGGGCGCGACGGGCTCATCGCGATGCGCTTGGCGCGGGCCCCCTCACCCCCGCCCTCTCCCCCTGCGGGGGCGAGGGAGCATTCCGTGCCGCTCCTCCCTCTCCCGCTCGCGGGAGAGGGCCGGGGTGAGGGCCGGACGCGCCGCGCCGTCCACCGCGAGCGTTCCCCGGGCCTGACGCTCCCGCCGCCGGCCGCTCGCTCGCGAGCTGCACGCGCGCGCCCTCGCGCAGCCGGTCGCCGCCCTCGGTGACGACGCGCTCGCCGACCGCGAGGCCCTTGGTGATCGAGACGACGTCGTTGGTGGCGACGCCGCGCGTCACCGGCCGCACGGCGACCGTGCGATCGTCGTCGACGACGTAGACGAAGTCGCCGTTCGGCCCGGTGCGCAGCGCCGTCACGGGCACGACGACCGCGTCGTCGATCGAACGCAGCAGCAGCCGCACGTTGACGAACTGGTTCGGAAAGAGCGTCCCGGCGGCGTTGGCGAAGCGCGCCTTGGCCTTGACCGTGCCGGTCTGCACGTCGACCTGGTTGTCGAGCGTCGTGAAGACGCCCTCGTCGAGCTTGCGCGTGCGCGTGCGGTCGTACGCCGCCACCGCCAGCTTGTCGCCCGCGGCGACGCTCGCCTGCACCTCGGGCACGCGGTCCTGCGGCACGGCGAAGGCGACGTCGATCGGCGCCAGCTGCGTGATGAGCGCGACGCCGTTCGCGTCGCCGGCGCTGATGATGTTGCCGACGTCGATCGGCCTGAGGCCCACGCGCCCCGCGACCGGCGCGACGATCCTGCTGTAGCCGAGGTTCAGCCGCGCCGTGTTCTCGTTGGCGCGGTCGATGACGAGCGTCGCCTCGAGCTGCTTGACCGACGCCGCCTGCGTGTCGACGTCCTGGCGCGCGATCGAGTCCTGGCTGAGGAGCGTGCGGTAGCGCTCGAGCTGCACCTTCGCGTTTTCGAGCTGCGCTTCGTCGCGCATGCGCGCACCGATCGCCTGCTGCAGCGCGATCTCGAACGGGCGCGGGTCGATGGTCGCGAGCAGCTGCCCCTTCTTGACGAGCTGACCCTCGGTGAAGAGCACCTGCGTCAGCTGGCCCGACACCTGCGGCCGCACCGTCACCGTGACGACCGGCGTGACCGTGCCGAGCGCGTCGAGGATCACCGGCAGGTCGGCGCGTGCTGCGGTCGCGACGCCGACGGTGCTCGGCGCACCACCGCGCCCCCCGCGTCCGCCGACGGAGCCGCCGCCCTGCGCAGCGCCGCCCTGTGCGCCCGACGCACGGCCGCGCGCCGTTGCCGATGCGGCCGACGACGCGCCGAAGCCGCCGCCCGGCGTCTCCGGCGGCCGGTGCGTCAGATACCACGCGAGCGCGGCCAGCGCAGCGAGCGCGAGCAGCGCCAGCGTCGTGCCGAGCCAGCGACGTCGCGGCCGGCGCTGCTCGGAAAGCGTCGCGGGCGGCGCCGGCGCGGCGGGGACATCGGCTCGATGGTCCATGGAGGTTGTTCTTGTCCGGGGCCGCGAAGGCTACCAACACGCCGCGTGCGCCGCTGCGCGAACGCTATCGACGGACGCGCCGCGGATCGTCTGCCGTTCGAACAAGCCGCGGCGTTTTGCCCCGCACAATGCCCACGCGCGGGGCAAACCCGATGTTGACGCTCCAATCGCGACGAAACTATTCTTTACCCATGACCGATCGACTCGCCGGCAAGGCCGCCTTCATCACCGCGGCCGGCCAGGGCATCGGCCGCGCCACCGCAGAAGCGTTCGTTCGCGAGGGCGCGCGCGTCATCGCCACCGACATCAACGAGGAGCTGCTCGCCGATCTGGCGAAGGCGACCGGCTGCGAGACGCGCCGCCTCGACGTCACCGACGCGAGCGCCGTGCTGGCGGCGACGATCGAGGCCAACGCCAGGGGCACCGTCAACGTGCTCTTCAACGGCGCCGGCTACGTCCACGCCGGCACGATCCTCGAGTGCGACGAGGTCGCGTTCGATTTCTCGTTCGACCTCAACGTGCGCGCGATGTACCGCGTCACGCGCGCCTTCCTGCCGCCGATGCTGAAGGCGGGCGGCGGATCGATCATCAACGTCGCCTCGGCGGCGTCGAGCATCAAGGGCGTGCCGAACCGGTTCGTCTACACGGCGACCAAGGCGGCGGTGATCGGCATGACGAAGTCGATCGCCGCCGACTTCATCGGCCAGGGCATCCGCTGCAACGCGATCTGCCCGGGGACGATCGAGTCGCCGTCGCTGCGCGAGCGCATCACGGCGCAGGCCAAGGCGAGCGGGCAGACGCTCGCGCAGGTCGAGGCGGCGTTCATCGCCCGCCAGCCGCTCGGAAGGCTCGGCACGCCCGCCGAGATCGCCGCGCTCGCGGTCTATCTGGCGAGCGACGAGTCGGCGTTCACGACCGGCACGACGCAGGTGATCGACGGCGGCTGGTCGATCTGACCGCGCCCGCGGGCGTCATCGCGAACGAGAGCGACGGATCTCGGCGGCCGGGATCCTTCGCTTCGCTCAGAATGACAGGGCCACGTTGAAGGAATCCTCATGAAGCTGATGCGATACGGCGCCAAGGGCGCGGAAAAGCCCGCGCTCGTCGATGCGCAAGGAACGGTGCGCGATCTCTCGGGCGTCGTCCCCGACATCACCGCAGGGACGATGCGGCCCGAGAACCTGCGCCGGCTCGCCGAGCTCGACGCGTCGAAGCTGCCCGCGGTCAGCGATCCCGGCCGGATCGCGCCGCCCTGGAGCGGCATGGGCAAGTTCATCTGCATCGGCCTGAACTACTCGGACCACGCCGCCGAGACCGGCGCGCCGATCCCGAAGGAGCCGATCGTCTTCATGAAAGCGACCAGCGCGATCGTCGGCCCGAACGACGCGGTCGTGCTGCCGCAGGGGTCGGTCAAGTGCGACTGGGAAGTCGAGCTCGGCATCGTCATCGGCAGCATGGCGCGCTACGTCGACAAGGCCGACGCGCTCAAGCACGTCGCCGGCTACTGCGTCGTCAACGACGTCTCCGAGCGCGAGTACCAGCTCGAGCGCGGCGGCGGCCAGTGGGACAAGGGCAAGGGCTGCGACACCTTCGGCCCGGTCGGCCCGTGGATGGTGAGCGCCGACGAGGTGAAGGATCCGCAGGCGCTCGCGATGTGGCTCGACGTCAACGGGCAGCGACGCCAGAGCGGCACCACCGGCACGATGATCTTCGGCGTCGCCGAGCTGGTCGCGTATTGCAGTCGCTTCATGACGCTCTGGCCGGGCGATCTCATCAGCACCGGAACGCCGCCCGGCGTCGGCATGGGAATGAAGCCGCCGGTGTTCCTGAAGGCCGGCGACGAGATCCGCCTCGGCATCGCCGGCCTCGGCGAGCAGCGGCAGAAGGTGCATGCCTGGAACCCGGCGTTGATCGACGGCTAGGGCCTGACAACAGGCCCTAGGCCTTGGCGTGATGGCTGGCGCCGCCACGCTCCCGGCGTGGCTCCGGCCGTGGCGGCTGCTGCCGGCCCACGTCGTCAACGGCGTCGCGACCGCGGTCGGCATCGGCTGCATCGACCTGCTGACGGTCGAGCTCGCCGGCAGCCACGCAGCGGCGCTGGTCGTGAGCGGCGCGGTCTGCGCGAGCATCGCCGATCTGCCGAACGCGCCGTCGCGCACCTGGCATCGCGTCGGCGCCGCGGCGCTGCTCAGCTTCCTCGCCGCGCTCGCGGTCGACCTGCTGCGCTCGCGTCCGGGCGCGCTCGGCGCGGTGGTCGTGGTCGTCGCCTTCTTCGCGATGATGGCGCTCGCCTGGGGCGCGCGCGCCGGCGCGGTCTCGTTCGCGCCGGTGCTGTCGATGATCTTCTCGATGGCCGTGCCGCCGGCCGAGCACGAGCTGTCGATCGCCGCCTGGTCGGCGTGCGGCGGCGTCGCGTATCTCGGCTGGTCGCTGCTCGCCGGCGCGGTGCTGCAGCCGCGCTACCGGACGCTGGCGCTGGTCGCGGCGCTGCGCGCAGCGGCCGAGCTCTTTCGCTCGCGCGCCGGCGTCCTGGTGTCGTATCGCGTGCTCGCCGGCGAGGCGCCGCCGCTCGCCTCCTGGATCGGCGGCGAGGCGCGGCTCGCCGAGCGGCTGCAGGCAGCACGCGACCTCGTCTACCCCGCGACGGAAACCGCCGACTGGCAGCGCGACGTCGCGATCCTGCTGCGCATCATCGACCTGCGCGACGCGCTCCTCACGAGCCGGCTCGACGTCGAGCTGCTCGGCGCCGACGCTGCCGGCCGCGAGATCCTCGAGCGCACCGCCGCCGCGCTGCGCGCGATCGGCGCGCGCCTCGACGATGCGGCCGAGTCGCTGCGCGACGGCACGCCGCCCGCTGCCGGCGGAGCATCCGAGGCGCTGCGCGACGTCGCCGACGTCGCCGACGAGCTGGCGCTCCCGGCCGGCGACGCGCGCGTGCGGCTGCTGCCGGTGCTGCAGGGTCGCCTCGACCGGCTCGCCGGCGACGTCGCCAGGATCCGCGGGTTGATGCACGGCGATCGCGAGCCGCTGCCGCTCAGTGCCGAGCAGCTGCAACGCTTCGTCGCTCCCGAAGGCTGGCCGCTGCGCGCGCTGAAGCCGCACTGGCGGCGCGACTCGCTCGTGCTGCGCCACGCCGTTCGCATGTCGCTCGCGCTCGGCACCGCGTACTACCTGGGCGTCGCGCTGCCGTGGGCGGCGCACCCGTACTGGCTGGTGCTGAGCGTCGGCGTCGTCCTGCGCGGCAGCCTCGGCGACACGCTCGCACGGCGCAACGCGCGCGTGCTCGGCACCGTGCTCGGCTGCCTGGTCGTGGTCGGCGTGTCGCGCGTCGCGTCGGAGGGGTTCGTCAGCGCGGCGTTCCTCGCCGCGCTCGCCACCGCGCACTCGTTCGTGACCCAGCGCTACTGGGTGACGGCGACGGCGGCGAGCGTGATGGCACTGCTGCAGTCGCATCTCGTCAATCCGGAAGCGGGCTTCGCCATCGCCGAGCGCATCGCCGACACCTTCCTCGGCGCGATGCTCGCCTGGTCGTTCAGTTACGTGCTGCCGTCGTGGGAGCGGCGCGGCGTTCCCGAGGCGATCGGCCGGGCGCTGCGCGAGCTGGCCGACTACGCCGCGCATTCGCTGCGTGCCGGCTCGGGCGACGCGGTCGACGAGCGCATGGCGCGGCGCAAGGCGTACGAAGCGCTGGCCGCGCTCGGCGCGGCGCTCTCGCGCAGCCGCGTCGAGCCGCGCGGCGTGCGCCTGCCGATCCGGCGCCTCGCGGCGCTGCTCGACCACGGCGAGCGCTTCCTCGCCCACCTCTCGCTGCTGCGCCACTCGCTCGCCCGGCTCGACCGCGCCGCCGAGCTCGGCCGCGTCGAAGCGACGCTCGCCGAGGCGCTCGCGACCGTGCGCGTCAATCTCGACCTGCGCGCGGCCGACGCCGACGCCGAGCGCCGCGCCGCCGACGTGGCCGCGGCCGCCGGCGCCGACGAGCTCGAGCTGCTGCCCGCGCAGCCGCCCGCCGAGGACGTCGTGCCGTGGCTCTCGCGCCGGCTCTCGCAGCTCGTGCACGAGGCGGCCGAGATCCGCGCCGCCGCGCAGGCGAGCCTGGCCGGCACCGCGCCGCCGCCGCGAAATACACTCGGTCGCACCCGCCAGGAGTCGTCGTGAACCAGCCTCTCGTCATCCGCATCCACCCGAACGACGACGTCGTCATCGCCCGCGCGCAGCTCGTCGGCGGCACGCGCATCGAGAGCGAAGGCATCACCGTCGCCGGGCTCGTGCCGCCGGGCCACAAGGTGGCGACGCGCGCGATCGCCGCCGGCGAGCCGGTGCGCCGCTACGACCAGATCATCGGCAGCGCGAAGCAGGCGATCGCCCCCGGCCAGCACGTGCACACGCACAACCTCGAGTTCTCGTCGTTCGCGCGCGACTACGCGGCCGGCAGCGCCGCGCGTGCGACCGAATACGTCGCCGCGCCGGCGAGCTTCGACGGCATCGTGCGCGCCGACGGCCGCGTCGCGACGCGCAACTACGTCGGCATCCTGACCTCGGTGAACTGCTCGGCGACCGTGGCGCGCGCGATCGCCGATCACTTCCGCAAGGACATCAACCCGCGCGCGCTCGAGCGCTTTCCGCAGGTCGATGGCGTCGTCGCGCTGACGCACGGCGGCGGCTGCGCGACGGACAGCGCCGGCGAGCCGCTGCAGGTGCTGCGCCGCACGCTCGGCGGCTACGCGCGGCACGCCAACTTCGCGTCGGTGCTCGTGGTCGGCCTCGGCTGCGAGACCAACCAGATCAGCGGACTGGTCGAGCAGGAGCGACTCGGGCCGGCGCTGCACGCGTTCAACATCCAGGAGACGGGCGGGACCAGAAAGACCGTCGCGCACGGCATCGAGCTGGTCGAGTGGCTGCTCGAGGAGGCAAACCGGGCGACGCGGCGCGCGGTGCCGGCGAGCCACATCACCGTCGGCCTCCAGTGCGGCGGCTCCGACGGCTATTCCGGCATCAGCGCCAACCCGGCGCTCGGCGCCGCCGTCGACCGGCTGGTCCGCCACGGCGGCACCGCGATCCTCTCGGAGACGCCCGAGATCTACGGCGGCGAGCACTTGCTGACGCGCCGCGCCGTGTCGCGCGAAGTCGCGGACAAGCTGATCGCGCGCATCCGCTGGTGGGAGCGCTACTGCGAACGCAACGACGCGCAGATGGACAACAACCCGTCGGCCGGCAACAAGGCGGGCGGCCTGACGACGATCCTCGAGAAAAGCCTCGGCGCGATCGCCAAGAGCGGCACGACCAACCTCGTCGACGTCGTCGAGTACGCGCAGCCGGTGACGGCCAAGGGGCTCGTCTTCATGGACACGCCCGGCTACGACCCGGTGTCGGCGACCGGCCAGGTCGCCGGCGGCGCGAACCTGATCTGCTTCACGACCGGCCGCGGCTCGGCCTACGGGTGCGCGCCCGCGCCGTCGCTCAAGCTCGCCACCAACAGCGCGCTCTGGGAGCGGCAGGAAGACGACATCGACATCGACTGCGGCGGTGTCGTCGACGGCACGTCGAGCATCGACGAGATGGGCGAGCGGATCTTTCGCCTCATGCTCGAGACCGCCTCGGGCAGGAAGACCAAGAGCGAGCTGCACGGCTACGGCCAGAACGAGTTCGTTCCCTGGTCGCTCGGCGCGGTGATGTGAAGATCGCCGCGCGGCGCCGAGCGTGGCGGCGCTGACGCGCTGACGGCGGCGTCAGTCGGAGCCGATCGAGAGCGTCGCCTCGTCGCCTGCCCCCGAGCCCGCGCTGCCGGGGTTCGTCGAGCCCTCGCCGTGACCGGCGGCGTCGTCTTCGGTCGGGCGCTTGCGCTCGAGGCCACG
>Ga0207660_10002954_pt1 | contig 11120 bp, 10 predicted proteins | sample KBSC73BmetaG_FD_184335 | JGI IMG/M metagenome (GOLD analysis project Ga0207660, IMG submission 184335) | Corn rhizosphere microbial communities from Kellogg Biological Station, Michigan, USA - KBS C7-3B metaG (SPAdes) (version 2) | ecosystem: Host-associated > Plants > Roots > Rhizosphere ... | reverse complement strand
GGTCGCCAGGATCCACAACATCGGGCACCCGCCGCGGCGGCTCGTGTTCCTGCACCTGGACGGCTCGGTGGACCGGCTGCCCGCGCACGGGTCGCCGCTGACCCTTGCCGACGGCACGCAGGTGGGGTTCGTCGGCTCCGCCGCCAGGCACTTCGAGCTCGGGCCGATCGGGCTCGGCCTGGTCAAGCGGTCGGTGGACGTGAGCGCTACGCTGCTTGCCGACGGGGTGGCCGCCGCGCAGGAGGTCGTCGTGCCGCCCGAGGCGGGCGGCGCCGTGAAGGTCACGCTGCGGCGGGACAGCGTGCCGCAGCCGCCGGCCGGGCGCAAGATGTTGTAACCGCCCGGGGGACGACCCCGTACCCCAGGCCCCTGGGCGACCGTTGACACGGGGAGGAATGCTTGTGCTTCGCAAGGCGCTAATGGCGGCTGCCGCCAGCGGACGGGTCAGGGACGCGGTCATGAGCGCGCCGGGCGCCCGCGGCATCGTCGACCGGTACGTGGCCGGGGAGTCGAGCGAGGACGCGGTGGCCGCGGCGCGGGAGTTGCGCTCCGCGGGGCTGCTCGTGACGCTTGACTACCTGGGCGAGGACACCACCGACGCGCAGCGGGCGGCGGCGACCGCCGCGCAGTACGTGCACCTGCTCGGCAAGCTCGCCGCCGAGGGACTCACCGAGGACGGCGCGGTCGAGGTGTCGGTGAAGCCGACCGCGGTCGGCCTGCTGCTCGGCACCGAGGGGCAGCCCGGGCCCAGCGCCCTGGGCGAACGGGTCGCGACCGAGCACCTGGAGCGGATCGTCGCGGCCGCGCGGGACGCGGGCACGACCGTGACGATCGACGCCGAAGACCACCGGAGCACCGAGGCCGCACTGCGGATCGCCAACTCGCTGCGATCGCGCCTTCCCTCCGTCGGCACGGTGCTGCAGGCGACGCTGCGCCGCACCGAGGCCGACGTGCGCGAGCTCGCCACTCCCGGGACCCGGGTGCGGCTGTGCAAGGGCGCCTACGCCGAGCCGGTCGCCGAAGCGTTCGAGTCCAGGCACGAGGTCGACAAGTCCTTCGCGCGCTGCCTGCGCATCCTGATGACGGGACCCGGCTACCCGATGATCGCGACGCACGACCCGCGGCTGATCGACATCACCCGGGCGCTCGGCCTGGCGCGCCCCGCGGACAGCTTCGAGTACCAGATGCTGCACGGGGTCCGCCCGGACGAGCAGCGGCGGCTTGCCGCCGCTGGCGCGAAGGTCCGCGTCTACGTGCCGTACGGGGGTGACTGGTATCCCTACCTGATCAGGCGGCTCGCGGAACGGCCGGCGAACCTGGCCCTCTTCCTGCGTTCGCTATGGTCGAAGTCATGATCGCGATACTTGGCACGGGGAAGATGGGCGAGGCGCTGCTGTCCGGGCTGCTCCGGGCGGGGCGCGCGCAGGCCGAGGTGGCGGCGGTGGTGCGCCGCGCCGCGCGAGCGGACGAGCTGCGCACGGCCTACGGGATCCCGGTGCTGAGCGTCCCCGAGGCCGCGGCGAAAGCCGAGACGCTCGTGATCGCGGTCAAACCGCAGGACATGGAGCGGATGCTCGACGAGATCGCCGACCTTGTCACGCCGTCGCAACTCGTGATCTCGATGGCGGCGGGAATCACCACGTCGTTCATTGAGCGGCGCTTCCCCGTCGACGTGCCGGTGGTGCGAGTGATGTCCAACACCCCGGCGCTCGTCGACGAGGCGATGTCGGTGGTGTCGGCCGGATCGTTCGCCGGGGAGGAGCACCTGCGGCACGCGGAGGAACTGCTCGCGCCGCTCGGCAAGGTGATCCGCATACCCGAGTACCAGCAGGACGCGGCGACCGCGCTGTCCGGTTCGGGCCCCGCGTACGTGTTCTACCTGGTCGAGGCGATGGTGGACGCGGGCATCTTGCTTGGCATGCCGCGCCGGACGGCGCTGGAGATGGTGACGCAGACCGTCTACGGCGCGGCGACGATGCTCCGCGACTCGGGCGAGCACCCGGTGATCTTGCGCGACGCGGTGACCTCGCCGGCAGGCACGACGATCGCGGCCATCCGCGAGCTTGAGAAGCACGGGGTCCGTGCCGCGTTCCTCGCGGCGATCGAGGCGGCGCGCGACCGCGGCCGCGAACTGGGCGACGCGTGAGCGGGGGCACCGCATGACCGGCTCGGCGGCGGTGATGTGGGATGACGCCCTCACGCGGTACGACTTCGGTCCCGGGCACCCCTTCGACCCGGTCAGGATCCGGCTCACGATGGCGCTCGCCGGCGAACTCGGGGTCCTCTCGTTCCCCGCGGTAAGCGTGATCTCGCCGGAGCCCGCCACCGACAGCGAGATCGAGACGGTGCACGACCCGCGGTACGTCGCGGTGGTGCGGCACGTGGGCCGGGCCTTGGTGCCCGCCGTCGGCTTTGGGCTCGGCACCGACGACGACCCGGTCTTCGAGGGCATGCACGAGGCGGCGGCGCTGGTGGTCGGCGCCACGCTGGCCGCGGCCCGGTCGGTCTGGTCGGGCGCCACGGCGCACGCGGTGAGCGTCGCCGGCGGGCACCATCACGCGATGCGGGCGAACGCCAGCGGCTTCTGCGTCTACAACGACCCCGCGATCACGATCAAGTGGCTGCTGTCGGCGGGAGCCGAGCGGGTGGCGTACGTGGACCTCGACGTGCATCACGGGGACGGCGTGCAGGCGGCGTTCTACGACGACCCGCGGGTGCTGACGATCAGCCTGCACGAGCACCCCGCCACGCTGTTCCCTGGCACGGGCATGCCGGACGAGACGGGAACCGGCGACGGCGCGGGCTACGCGGTCAACGTCGCGCTGCCCGCGGGCACCGATGACGCCGGGTGGCTGCGGGCGCTCGACGCGGTGGCACTGCCGCTGCTGCGCTCATTCAAGCCGACGGTGCTCGTCTCGCAGCACGGCTGCGACAGTCACCGGCTCGACCCCCTCGCGCACTTGTCGCTGAGCGTCGACGGTCAGCGACAAGCCCAGCTCACGATGCACGAACTGGCGCACGAATTGTGCGACGGACGCTGGATCGCGACGGGCGGCGGCGGTTACGCGCTCGTCCAGGTGGTGCCGCGGACCTGGACGCACCTGCTCGCCGTCGCGGCCGGCGCTCCGCTCGACCCTGAAACGGCGACCCCGGCTCAGTGGCGGGAACTCGCGCGCTCGCTGACTGGCGAAGCGGCACCGCCGACGATGACCGACGGAGTGTCGCCGAGCTATGTTTCATTCGCGTCTGGCATGGATCCTGACGACGCGGTGGATCGCGCCATCATGCGAACCAGGAGCGCTGTGTTTCCCGCGCACGGCCTGCCCGTGATGTAATTTTTCGGCCTGGCCGACCACCCGTAGTAGCGGTGACAGGCCAGATCTCCGGTGGCCTTGCGAGCTGCTTGACGTGCTCCTTTCCGTCCCTTTCATAGAATCATCTACGGAGTCGGAAGGTGCACGCGTCTGCTGCCGGCCGAAGAGTAAGAACAATGAGGCTATTAGGGGCCTTGCTCTTTTCCGTACGAGACTTACCCTGGGATACGTACGTGACTGGTGCGCTGAATCCGGTCAGGCGTGCTCGGCTTCGCGCGGAAGAGGTCAATGATGGCAACCGAAACTCCCCTTAGCGACGTCAGATTCCTTACTGTCGCCGAAGTGGCCACGATCATGCGGGTATCAAAGATGACCGTCTATCGGCTGGTCCACTCCGGCGAGCTGGAAGCGATACGGGTCGGTCGTTCTTTCCGGGTCCCCGAGCAGGCAGTGAACCAGTACCTGCGGGCGGCCTTCGTCGGCACGGTCTGAGCGCACGTACTGGCTGCTGAGCGCGGGTGACCGGAACCGCTCGCAGCACCCAGGAGCTGTGCTCAGGCTGCACCTGGTGTTTTCGCGGGTGCCGTGCAGGTGAGGGTTGGCGTGCGGTAGCCGCGGCGCCGGGTGGCCGGCCGTGCTGCGCTTCCCCCGGGGGCCGGGAGGGCGTCCCCCGGGGAAGGCGGCAGCGCATCAGCCGTCCCGGGCACATCAGGGGGTACCGGGGCGTCGCCCCGTGGATAGCAGTCCCACCGCTGCGCGGCAGCGGGTACGCTGGAGGACTGCGCGACCGGTTGGCGTTCGCGCTTACCTCTAATTTCGGGCGTGTGCCCAGCCTCCCGGCCGCCGGTGAGCGATGGCGTGCCCGTCTGCCATTGTGGCGAAGGGAAGGTGGCCTGATGGGCTCAGTCATCAAGAAGCGGCGCAAGCGGATGGCGAAGAAGAAGCACCGCAAGCTGCTGAAGAAGACGCGGATCCAGCGCAGGAACAAGAAGTAGCGGGCGCTGCGGGTCTCGCGGGCGCGTCAGTGGCGTGCCCGCGGTCTCCGCCGCCCCGCGAGACGGTGACCTGTCCGGTGGGCAGGCTCTCGCACACCTCGGCGTGCGAACCGGTTGACCACGGTTCGATGATGCGGATTGTCGGTGACGCGTAGGCCGCAGCGGCCGACCTGGCCGACAATGGTAGATACGGGAGCCCTATACCGAGATCGGAGCGGATATGAGCGGCAGACGGCGACGCGACGATGAGTGGGGCGACGGTCGCCTGGACGCGCAGGACGACAGGCGTGACCCGTGGGCCGACGACAGCGTCGGCGAGTGGGGCAGCCCGGATGCCGATCCTGGCGGCGACGCCGAGCGGTTGGGTGCGTCTTCTGGCGGAGGCTACGCGAGCAGCGGCGCGGCCGGTGGTTACGGGCGCAGCGCGGCGCCCGGCGGCAACGGGTACGCGGCCCCGGCTTTCCCTTCGTTCCAGAAGGCGGGCGGCGCGGGGAACGGATCTCCCGGCGGGAGCGGTTACGGTTCTTCGGGGTACGGCGACGACCGCTACGGTGCCGGCTCAGGTCACCGAGGCGGATCGAACGGGCACAGCGCGGGGTACAGCGGGGACGGCTACGGCGGCGGCCGCGATGCCTACCAGGGCGCCGGCTACGGACGTAATGGCGGTGCCGGTAATGGCGGATACGGCCGGTCGGGCTACGGCGCGGGCGGTCAGGGAAACGACGTCGGCTACGGCGGCACTGGCTACGCGAGCGCCAATGGCCGGTCCGGCGGTCCCGGGTATAGCCCTGAATTTACATCTGTCGATAATGACGACATGGACGACGACCCGTCGGCGGGCACGCCCCGGCCCTACGGTCGGCTGTCGATTTACACGTTGCATGAAGATAAGACGCGCGAATTCGACCGACTTGCCGAGCGCGCCGCTGAGGGTGTTCGCACGTCCGAGCCTGACACACTTGTCTACGTCATCCACGTGGTGCCTAAGGCGCCGATGCAGCGAATCATCTACGAGATTTACCGCGATCGCGGCGCCTTCTTGAGCCATGAGCGGCAGCCGCATATTCGGCAGTTCGCAGCGGACCGGGCCTCGTGTGTTCTTGCCACGAACATCATCGACCTGCGGCTGAAATACGCCAAGGTCGCTGCGCTCGGCTCCCCGTCCGAGGCCGCCGCGCAGCCGCAGGCGAGCTGGACGCCGCGCGCCGCCGAGGCCGCGCCGGCCAACGACCGCTACGCGGCGACGACGCAGTACTCGCCTTCGCAGACCTCCTCCGCCCAGTACTCGTCGGCCCAGTATTCGCCTGCCCAGTACTCTTCGGCCCAGTACTCGCCGGCTCAGGGCGCCGGCGCGGCGGCGAGTTTCACGCCCGCGAGGGACCAGTACCCGGCCGACAATAGCCAGGTTCCGACGGTCGGTCGCGAGGCGTACTCGCCGGCCGCCCAGTACGGCAATTCGGGCAATAACGGGGCATACGGTGCGGGCGGTAGTCAGTACGGCGCCGCCAACAGCAACGGCTACTCAGGTGCGACCGGGTACGCGAATGGCGGCAGTTACTCAAGCAGCGGCTATCCCGGTGCGAATGGCTACCAAGGCGCCAACGGTTACTCGAGCGGCAATGGTTACTCCAGTGCTAATGGATACCAGAGCGCCAACGGCTACTCAAGTGCCAATGGTTACTCGAACGGCAACAGCGGTTACTCAAACGGCAGCGGTTACCCGGGCGCCAATGGTTACTCCAACGGCAGCGGTTACGCCAATGGCCGCGGCAACGGCTACGGCGCGGCCAACGGATACGGCGACAACGCCGTGGGATCGTCCGGCGCGGCGGCAAGCGCGCAGTACACCCCGCGCTACCGCGAGCTGACCAGCGGTTCGCAGCCTGAAGCCGACGCGGACGACTACGCGGGCAACGGGAGCCGGTACGCCGACGACGACCGGCAGTCCGCCAGGCCGCAGTCGGGCGAGTGGCCGCCCCGCTCGCAGGGTTACCGGTAGGCGAGCCGATGGCCGCGCCGAGGATCACGCTTCTCTCTCGTCCGGGGTGCCACCTGTGCGACGACGCACGGGAGGTCATCAGCAAGGTAGCCGATGACCTAGGCGTAGTCTGGGAGGAACGCGACATCACGCAGTCAGAAGCGGATCTGCGCGAATACTGGGAGAAGATCCCGGTCACGCTGGTTGACGGCGTGCACCATGACTTCTGGCGGGTCTCCGAGGACCGGCTGCGCCGCGCGCTGACGTTATCCTCGGGGCCGTATCCGCGGGGGCCGTCCGGGCCTCCGCGGCGGATGGCGCAGACTTTGTGCATTTGTTCACAAACGACGTATGGTAGATAGGTCGCGCACTCTACATGCGCCTCCTCAACCAACGCGGGTCGTGTCCTTTCCCGGCCCGCCACAGCGCCGAACCGTCCCCGGGAGCGTCGCATGTCCAGTGCCGCCGAGTTGTCAGACCAAGAAGCCGAGCCAGGCAATACCGCAGAACGGCCAGATTCCGGCGGTATCCCCGAGGCCACGGTGGCTAGGCTGCCCGTCTACTTGCGGGCCCTTTACGCGCTCGCGGAACGCGGCGTGACCACCGTCGCGAGCGACGAACTCGCCAGGTCGACCGGCGTCAACTCGGCCAAGCTCCGCAAGGACCTGAGCCACCTGGGGTCTTACGGCATCAGGGGCGTAGGCTACGACGTGGAGTATCTGGTGTATCAGGTCTCCAGGGCCCTGGGGCTGACGCAGAGCTGGCCCGTGGTAATCATCGGCGCCGGTAACCTCGGCCGTGCCCTGGCGAACTACGGCGGATTTCTCACCAGGGGGTTCCGCATCGAGGCGGTTCTCGACAGCGACCAGTCGCTGGTCGGACGCGAGCTGGGCAACGTGATCATCAAGCATGTCAGCGAACTCGAGGCGGTCGTGGCGGCGCAAGGCATCGCGATCGGCGTGATCGCGGTACCCGCGGGCGCGGCCCAGGCGATGTGTGACCGCCTGGTCACCGCCGGGGTCACGAGCATCCTGAACTTCGCTCCGCTGGTACTCAATGTGCCAGAGGGCGTGGATGTACGTAAGGTCGACCTATCGATTGAGCTGCAAATCCTCGCCTTCCACGCGCAGCGGCGCAATGCCGAGCGGTTCGGGCAGGCGGCGGACCAGGCAGCAGCGGAAGCGTAGGCGGTGCAACAGTGAGCGTCCTCGTCGTTGGCCTGAGCCACAAGAGCGCGCCGGTCTCTGTCCTCGAGCGCGCCGCGGTCAGCGGTGACACGCTCGGCAAGCTGCTGCACGACGTCGCGCTGCTGCCGGACATCGCGGAGACGTTCGTGATCTCCACCTGCAACCGGGTCGAGGTCTACGCCGAGGTAGGCCGCTTCCACGGCGGGGTCGCCGGGGTGTGCGAGCTGCTTTCCCGGCACTCGGGCATTCCACAGCACGAGCTGACCTCCTGCCTGTATGTGCATTACGAGGACCGCGCGGTCCAGCATCTCCTCGCGGTGTCAAGCGGCCTTGAGTCGATGGTGGTGGGCGAGGGCCAGATCCTCGGTCAGGTCCGGTCGGCGCTGAAGCTGGCGGGCGACCGGGGGACGCTCGGCCGGTCGCTGCGCGACCTGGGGCGCCTCGCGCTGCGCGCCGGCAAGCGGGCCCGCGCGGAGACCGGCATCGACCGGCTCGGCCTCAGCCTGGTCAGCGTCGGCATCGACCTCGCCGTCCCGGGGCCCGCCAGCGTCAACCGGGACGCGGCCGCGCTCTCCGGCCTGGACGTTCTCGTCGTCGGTGCCGGAGCGATGAGCGGTCTTGCCGTGGCGACCGCGGCCCGCGCGGGCGCGGCGCGGCTGACGGTGGCGAACCGGACGCGCGCGAAGGCGGAACGACTGGCCGCCGGCGTCGCCGGCGAGGTCGAAAGCGCGGTGGCGGACCTCACGGACCTGCCCGCCGCGATCGCGGCGGCCGACCTGGTGATCTCGTGCACGGGGGCCGCCAACCTGGTGATCACCGAGGCCGCCGTGCGCGAGGTGCTCGCCCGAAGACGACCCGGTCGCGAACTCGTGCTGCTTGACCTCGCGATGCCGCGGGACGTCGACCCGGCGGTGGGCGACCTGCCTGGCGTGCGGGTCATCGGGATGGATGACCTGCGCGACACCAGCGACGGCGTGGGCGCCGACGAGATGGCGGCGGTCCGCGCGATTGTCGATGAGGAGTTCGCCGCCTACGGCTCGGCGGTCAAGGCGGCCCGGGTGACGCCGACGGTCGTGGCGCTCAGGGCGAAGGCGGCAACGGTTGTCGACACCGAACTGACCAGGCTCGCCGGCCGGCTGGCGGAGGAAGGCGTGAGCGGGCACGCGCTGGATGAAATCGCCCAGACCGTCCGCCGGGTGGTCGATAAGCTGTTGCACGCACCCACCGTCCGGGTGAAGGAACTCGCGTCGTCTCCCGACGGCGAGGAATATGCCGCGGCGCTGCGAGTGCTCTTTGATCTAGACCCGCGCACGGTCGACGCGGTGACCCGCGCCGAAATCGAATCCCCCAACCTCAATCTGGAGGGGAACTAGTGAACTCGGAACCCTTGCGCCTCGGCAGCCGCAAGAGCCCGATGGCCATCGCGCAGTCGGGCGATGTGGCCAGGCTGATCACCGAGCGCACCGGCCGCCGGGTAGAGATCGTCGGGGTGACCACCCTCGGGGACGTGAGCAAGGAGCACGTGACGCAGATCGGCGGCACGGGGATCTTCGTGAGCGCGCTGCGGGAGTCGCTGCTGCGCGGCGAGGTGGACCTCGCCGTGCACTCGCTCAAGGACCTGCCGACCGGGGCCGCTCCGGGGATCACGCTCGCCGCGATCCCGGTACGGGACGACCCGCGCGACGCGCTGGTCGCGCGCGACGGCGCCAAACTCGCGGATCTGCCGTCCGGCGCGCGGATCGGCACCGGCGCGCCGCGCCGGGCCGCACAGCTCTTGAAGCTCCGCTCAGACGTGACCTGCGTTCCCATAAGAGGGAACGCGAACACCCGGCTGGCCAAGGTGCGCGACGGTGAGCTCGACGCGATCGTGCTCGCGTACGCGGGCCTCGCCAGGATCGGCCACACCGATCTGATCAGCGAGATCTTCGAGCCGGATGACATGGTCCCCGCGCCCGGTCAGGGCGCGCTCGCCGTCGAGTGCAAGACCGACAACGCCGAACTCGCCGAGTTGCTCGCCGCGGTCGACCACGCGCCGACCCGCGCGGCGGTGACCGCGGAGCGCAGCCTGCTCGCCGCCCTTGAGGCGGGGTGCAGCGCGCCGGTCGGGGCCTACGCGGTCCATACGGGCGCGGACCGGCTGCACCTGGAGGGCGTCGTGCTCGGCGTGCCTCCGGCGAGTTTCCAGCCAGCCGCCATGGATTCGGCTGAGGCCGGCGGGAGAATGGTGATACGGGAGCGCGGTGAGGCGGAGACGGCAGACGCGGCACGCCTCGGTCGTGAGCTGGCCGCGCGGATGCTGGCGCTCGGCGCGGCGGGCCTGATGCGCGCGGCGAAGACCAACGGGAATGATGCGCATGACTGACATGGACGGCTGGGTCGCTTTTGTCGGCGCCGGTCCTGGCGACGACGGACTGATGACCCGGCGCGGTGCCCGGCTGCTCGGCGCGGCGAGCCTTGTCGTCGCCGATGCAGAGGTAGCGGACCGGTTCCGGGACCTGCTCGCGGCGAACGCGGCGGTGGCCGAGCCCACCGACATCGCGGGGACCACCAAGGCGCTGGTGCAGGCGGCGAAGGACGGGCAGTTCGTCGTCCGGCTTATCCAAGGTGACCCGCTACTGTCCGGTGCGGCGGCCGAAGTGCAGGCGTGCGCCAAGGCGCTGGTGCGGTACGAGATCGTCCCCGGCGTGCCCGCCGCCACGGGGGTTCCCGCGTACGCGGGAATCGCGCTGCCCACCGATAGCGCCGGCGAGCTCCGGGTGGTGCACGCCAACGAGGTGAGCCAGGTCGGCTACACGGCCGGCACCCTGGTGGTCCTTGGCGCGGAGACCGCGCCCGCCGACCTCGGCAAGATGCTCATCGCGGCCGGCTGGCCCGACGCCACGCCGTTCGCGATCACCTGGGACGGTACGACCACCGAGCAGCAGACGGTCGTCACCACGCTCGGCCGGATCGGGCCCGACCTGAAGGCGGCGGGCGTGACCGTCGCGACGACGCGCGGCGGCGCGGTCGCGGTGGTGGGCGAGGCGGCGGCGGCGAAAAGCAGGATGTCCTGGTACGAGACCAAGCCGCTGTTCGGCTGGCGGGTGCTCGTGCCGCGCACGCGGGAGCAGGCGTCCGTCGTGTCCGAGCGGCTGCGCGAGTACGGCGCGGTGCCCGAGGAAGTGCCGACGATCGCCGTCGAGCCGCCGCGCACGCCGCAGCAGATGGAGCGCGCTGTCAAGGGCCTGGTCACCGGCCGGTACCAGTGGGTGGCGTTCACCTCGACCAACGCGGTCAAGGCGGTACGGGAGAAGCTCGAGGAATACGGCCTCGACGCGCGCGCCTTCGCCGGCGTCAAGGTCGCGGCGGTCGGCGACCAGACCGCAGCGGCGCTGCTCGACTTCGGCATCCGGCCCGACCTGGTGCCCGACGGCCAGCAGTCGGCCGAGGGCCTGGCCGAAGCGTGGCCGCCCTACGACGACGTGCTCGACCCGATCAACCGGGTCCTGCTGCCGCGGGCGGACATCGCGACGGAGACGCTGCTCGCCCGGCTGACCGACCTGGGCTGGGAGGCCGAGGACGTGACCGCGTACCGGACGGTGCGCGCCGCGCCGCCGCCCGCCCACATCAGAGAAGCGATCAAGGGCGGCGGGTTCGACGCGGTGCT
>Ga0207660_10002953_pt1 | contig 11121 bp, 10 predicted proteins | sample KBSC73BmetaG_FD_184335 | JGI IMG/M metagenome (GOLD analysis project Ga0207660, IMG submission 184335) | Corn rhizosphere microbial communities from Kellogg Biological Station, Michigan, USA - KBS C7-3B metaG (SPAdes) (version 2) | ecosystem: Host-associated > Plants > Roots > Rhizosphere ... | reverse complement strand
TGCGCCGTGAAAAAATGCAGAAAAATATCCGTCTAAGGAGTGAATTTGTGCGAAAATGTCGCGATTACCTCTTTAATAATGACTTCGTGGAAATCGAAACCCCTATCTTAACCGAATCGACGCCTGAGGGCAGCCGCGACTTCGTTGTACCCAGCCGCCTTAATCCCGGCAGCTTTTACGCTTTGCCGCAGTCGCCTCAGCAGTACAAACAGCTGCTGATGGTCGGCGGTTTTGAGCGCTACTTCCAGATCGCCCGGGCCATCCGCGACGAAGATCCGCGGGCCGATCGCGGGTTTGAACATACGCAGGTGGATATCGAGATGAGCTTTGTTGAACAGGACGACGTCATGAGCACCGTCGAGGAGATGATGGTCCAGACTGTCGAATCGCTAGGATACAAAGTCAAAGAAAAGCCGTTCCCGCGCTTTACTTACGCGGAAGCCATGGAAAAATTCGGCGCAGATAAGTTCGACTTGCGCAGCGACGAGGAAAAGAAAGACCCTAAACTGCTAGCCTACGCCTGGGTTTATAAGTTCCCATTCTTCGAGAAAAACGATGAGGGCGGCTGGACCTTCACCCACAACCCATTCAGTATGCCAGTGCCGGAGCACGTGGATGATTTATTGAATAACCGCAATGTCGAAAACATTCTAACCACCCAGTACGACCTGGTCTGCAACGGCTATGAATCCGGCGGCGGCAGTATCCGCGCCCATACCCCGGAAATCTTAAAAGCCACATACAAAGTCATGGGTTACAGCGACGAGAAAATCCAGGAAAGCGTCGGCCACATGCTGGAAGCTTTCAAATACGGCGCGCCGCCCCACGGCGGCATCGCGCTCGGTATAGAGCGCAATCTAATGAATCTGACAGGTGAATCTTACCTGCGCGAAGTCCAGGCCTTCCCGATGAGCGGCAAAGGCCAGACGGCCGTCATGAAAGGCCCCAAGCCCCTGACCGACAACCAGCTCAAAGAACTCGGCCTCAAAATCGTCGAATAAGATGGTCAGCAAAAAGTTTGAAATCAAGAACCGGCATGGGCTGAAACTGGTGATCCAGGTTGATACGCCTGAGAATCCTAAGAACCTGGTTTTCATAGCCCACGGCCAGGGCGGGTCTATGGCACAAGTGCACATCCAGGCTTTCGGCCAGGCGTTCCTTGAAAACGATTACAGGGTCGTTTATTTCGATGCCACGCATTCGCTGGGACAAAGCCAAGGCGAGCTGATTGATGTCACTTATGACAACTATGTCGAAGATCTGGAAGATGTGATCAGCTGGGCCCGAACTCAGGACTGGTTTCAGCAGCCGTTCGCCTTGTGCGGCCAAAGTATGGGTGCCCAGAGTACTGCCTGGTACGCCGAGCATCATCCGGAGGAGGTAAAGTTACTGGCGCCGATCGCGCCGACAGTCAACTTCGATTTATGGTACGGCACAATGGATTCGGAATTCAGGAAACAATGGCAGGAGCGCGGCTATAAGGAAGAACTGAGCCGCACTCTGGGAGTCATGAAGAAGGTCGGCTGGGGCGTCGCAGAAAGTTTGAAGAAATTCGACCTTTTGCCCGAGGCCGCCAAACTGACGATGCCGGTATTTTTCATGGCCGGCGAGTTTGACCAGCCGTGCCCAATCGAGAACCAGATGAAACTGTATGATTTGATCCCTGGCAGCAATAAAAAATTCGTAAAGATCGACGGCGCCGAGCACAGTTTCCGCAATGCTAAGACAGAAGAATATGGCAAAGAGGTCCAAGAAGCTAAAGAAGCCTTAAGCTCCTGGCTCCGCGGCCTCCAGACTGAAAATACTTGACTTGTTAAGTATTTTTGGAGTGGTAAATAGTTTATAATTTTTGATATATGGTGGTTCTGGCGTTCATTGCTCTGGGCTTGATTGCTGGCGGTTTGGCTGGCTTGGTCGGTGTTGGCGGCGGTATCGTTATTGTCCCAGCGCTCATATACCTGTTCCATTTTTCGCAAAAGACCGCCCAGGGCACTACATTGGCCCTATTAGTTCCGCCAATCGGTATTTTGGCCGCATACGTTTACTACAAATCCGGTCATGTTAACATTAGCGCCGCCCTATTTATTATTCTGGGATTTATTCTCGGCAGTTTCTTGAGCGCCCATTTCGCCAGCAGTATCGATGATTCAGCATTGACTCGTGTCTTTGGAGCCTTCCTGCTGATTGTTGCCCTGAAGATGCTGATCAGCGGTTAACAGTGTTAGAGTCAAAGCTCCGTGGGACGGTACAATAATACTGATGATCTGGCATGATTTACTGCCCTATGTAATATTTGCCGTGACCTTTATCGCCAGTATATTGTCGGGCATGGCCGGCGGCGGCGGCGGTTTTATAATTACGCCCTTTTATATCGCTATCGGGCTGACACCTCAGCAATCGATAGCCACAGGAAAACTTGGAGCCTTAGGGCTAGATGCCGGCGCCATCGCCGCATTCCGCGGCAAAATCAAAGAATACAAAAACTTCACCTTCCTGCTGATGGTGATCGCTATAATGGTCGGATTTTTATCAAGCTACTTTATCCGCAATATCAAGAACGAAAACCTTCAGCTGGTCATGGGTATTATGAACCTGGCATTGATGCCGCTGCTTTTTGTACGCCACCATAAACTAAAAAGCCGACGCAAGCATTATGTTTTAAGGGTTTTGAGCTTACTTGTAATCGTGGTCATATTACTGCTGCAGGGGACTTTCAGCAGCGGCATAGGTTCGCTGGTTAATCTCTTTTTAATCATATTCTTCGGTTTTTCGGCGCTGGAGGCCAGTCTGATTAAGCGGCAGACATCGATTGCCCTGGATATAGTCGTCCTGGCGGGCTTGCTTGGCGCCGGATTAATCAATTATAAGTATGGCTTGATAGGCATGGCCGGCGGTTTGAGCGGCGGTTATATCGGCTCGAGATTCGCGCTGCATGAAGGCGAGAAGTTCGCCCGCTATACCTTGATGATTTTTATGGTTGTTTCTGGCGTCTGGCTGATCGCGACCGCCTAAAACCAGTAATAAAAAATATACTTAACTTGTTAAGTATTAAACCCTATATCTGTAAAAAAAAGTACAGGTTCATGGTAGTGAATCTCATAGAGTGGATACACTGTGAGTAATAAGATAGTTATGTTCTACCAACGCAGTCCCCTAAGTTCTTAAGAAGCAAGAGATATTCTCTTGCTTCTTTTGTTTTTAGCCTGAGAAAAGCCGCAAATCTATCATTTTCGTCGTGAAGGGAATCTGGATCCGGCACTTTAAACTTTTAGTGATTGCCGTCACTGTTAATGAGTCGTGGAAGTTGCTAGTCTATCTAAGTGATGTTTAAGTCTATCGCAAAATTTTCCGTTAAGTATCGCTGGCCGATTATTATCTTATGGATAGCAGCAGTGCCGATTCTGACATCGGTGTTCCCTAACATCAACGACGTCACCCAGAACAGTACCAAAGACTTCTTACCCAAAAACAGTCCGACTGACCAGGCGTCGAAACTGGAGTCCGCTTTCCAGAAACAGGATACCGCCAGCAATGCCATTCTTGTAGCCAGCCGCGGCAGCGGCAAGCTGACCGATACGGATAATGCCGCTCTGAATAACGCGGTAGATAAAGTAAAGAACACTAAAGAAATCACAGAAATCGACGATCTGGGGGCCAGCGCCGACGGCCAAGCTCACGAATATTTAGTAGGTGTGTCCGGCGCGGCCTTCGGCAACGGAGCCTTTGATATCATCGATAATGTTCGCTCTGCCATACATAAGACTGCTCTGCCAGACGGGATGAAGCTTAACTTGACGGGTGATCTCGCGGCGTCGGTGGACCAGCAGAACGCCAATAGCGCAGGCCGGAACAAGACCGAGTTATATTCAGTGGTTTTGATTCTGGTGCTGCTGCTGCTGGTTTTCCGTTCTTTGCTAGCACCAGTAATCACCCTGCTTCCGGCCGCGCTGGCCCTGGCTATTTCGCAGCCGGTAATCGCCGAATCGACTAAAGCCGGCGTGCAGGTCGGTTTCATCACCCAGATTATGCTGATAATCCTAATCCTTGGGGCAGGTACCGATTATGGATTATTCCTGGTTTTCCGGGTGAGGGAAGAAATGAGAAGCAAGGGCATGAACGCCAAGCAGGCGGTCGTAGAAGCGATGACGCACGTGGGAGAATCCATCACTTTTTCGGCCCTAACAGTCATAGCGGCGCTGCTTTGCCTGGTGCTGTCCGTCTTTGGTCTTTATAAAGGCCTGGGGCCGGCGTTAGCCATCGGTTTAGGAATAATGCTGCTTATCGCTTTGACTTTTCTTCCGGCCTTATTGTCCATTTTAGGGCGGGCTGTCTTTTGGCCCACCAAGACTAACCAACGGGAAGTCAAGATAGGTTTATGGGGCAGGCTGGCGGACAAGGCGATTAAAAAGCCGGTGCTCGTACTGCTTCTAGGTCTGGTCATTTTTGGCGGTCTGTCATCCGGGTTAGCCAATTATAAAGCGGCCGGCTTCGGAGAGGCCAGCGCGCCGGCGGGCAGCGACTCGGCGGCCGGCCAAAAAGTTATCGAACAGCATTTTCCAGCGGCTAATAACAATCCACAACTACTCATATTCAGGTTCAGCTCGCCGGTTTGGGATAATCTTCAGCCATTAGCAAAGGCTCAGGCTGAGCTAGCGGCGTCTAAAACATTTAAAGCTGTTAGCGGTCCGCTGAATGCTAACGGCTTTAGCCTGACTACGGAACAGCTTAAGCGGATTCATGGCAGCAGCACACCTGCCGAGTCCGCACTTAACCAATTCATCAGCAAAGATGGCCGGACTGTCCAATACTATGCCATCCTAAGCGCCGGCAACACCGGCAGCGCCACAGCTCTGCGGGCCATACCTGCTGTCCGGGACGAAGTTCAGAAAGTGGGTAATGATATCGGAGCTTCCGCAAACAGCGTGTTCAGCGCCGACTCCGTAGCTTATGACATCAACCGCACCACCGACAGCGACCTGAAGCGGATCATACCGATCGTCTTGCTGGTAATCGCCGCTTTGCTGGCGATATTGCTCCGCAGTTTAGTGGCACCATGGTACCTGATAGCAACTGTCGGCCTAGGATATTTGGCGTCGCTGGGACTATCGATGTTCGTATTCGTTCATATTCTTGGCCATGGCGGTCTGAATTTCGTGCTGCCCTTTTTGATGTTCGTTTTCGGCATGGCGCTGGGGCAGGATTATAACATCCTGGTGATGAGCCGTATCCGTGAGGAAGCCCATCACAATAAATCACTTTTCGCGGCCATCACCAAAGCTGTCGGGATCACAGGGACAACCGTTACTTCAGCCGGATTGATACTGGCCGGAACTTTCGCTATTTTTGGAATCGTCGGCGGCGGCAACGAACAGGGCCAGCAGATCGGCTTCGGCGTGGCCTTCGCCATTTTGCTCGATACGTTCTTCGTCCGTACACTGCTGGTGCCCTGCATAGTCGCGCTTCTCGGCAAGTGGAACTGGTGGCCGTCAAAACTTTCCTCTAAATAGTGCTACAATCGCATTAAGGCTAAGAGGAAGTTGAAAGTGAAGCGAGCCTGGGCGTATATAATCGGACTTATATTGGTAGCTGGCGCCGCGGCCGGGATAATTCTGGCTGTTAACAGTTCTAAGAGCCACGACGATAATAGCCATCCGGCCAGCGTCCAGAAAAAACCGGCGGACAATATATCGGCCAAGAAACAGGCCTGCGGCATATTTACTCTGGCTGACGCGAAGCTGCTGCTAGGCGACAGCGCCAAGGGCGGCGAGAATCAGGCCGAAACCTCTTCGAAGGATGTAGATGTCACTACCTGCAATTATTCACAGGATTTAAGCAGCAATAACGCGCCGGTTTCCAGCAGCAAAGCCGCCAGCCTGGAGGTCAAGCTTCCCAAAACGTCTGACGGTATCAAAAGCAATCAAGGCCAATTCGGAGTCATTAAACCTGGCAATGTCCAAGACGTAAGCGGCTATGGCGACAGCGCCTACTGGGATCCGGAGCACGGCCAGTTGGATATTCTTAAGAACAACACCTGGTATATCCTAAGCTATGGCTCGAGCGCACCGGCTACGCGCACACTGGACGAAGCTAAGCAATTAGCCGACCTGCTGATAAACAAAATGTAAATATAACAGTGGTAAATTGGCTGTCCGTGACTTATAGTTAAGCGTAAGCAATTAGCCTATGGCCGAAGAAGAAAATCCAATCCAGCCCGAACCGCAGACGGCAGAAGAGACTGCTGTGCCGGCCGAGCAGAGTGAGCCGAAGCCCGATTCCAAGATCGCCGGCGAATCACGCTTAGTCAGGTTCAAGGCATGGTACTTAGAACGCAAAAAGTGGACGATTCCGCTGAGTGTGTTGGTTTTCTTAATAATCCTGGCTGGCATTCCCTGGACGCGCTATCACTCGGCCGGGCTGGTGCGTAAGCAGAGCATCGAAGTCAAAGTAGTCGATTCCACCGCCGGCACGCCGGTCAGCGGCGCCACTATCAGCGCCGGCTCTATCAGCGCCGAAACCAATGGCACGGGCGTGGCCACTTTGGCTGGCGTGCCGGCCGGACACCATAAGTTCCTAATCAGTAAAAAGTATTACCAATCGCAGACGGTTGACGTACTGGCGCCGATTCTGAGTCAAAAAACCATCCCCAGCGTCCAGCTGAGCGCCACCGGCCGGCAGGTCAAGGTCTCGGTGCGCAACCTGGTCAATAAAAATTCACTCAGCAACGTTGATATAAGCGTGGCCGGAATCTATGCCAAGACCGACAAGAACGGCAGCGCCACAATCGTTCTGCCAGCCGGGATCAGCGAGCAGAAAGCGACCCTGAGTCTGAACGGTTTCAATGACGCTGATGTAACGGTTAAAGTCAGCAGCGACAAAATCCAGGAGAATGATTTCAATCTGACGCCATCGGGTAAGGTCTACTTCTTATCTAAGCTTAGCGGCACTATAGACGTGGTTAAGACCAATCTGGACGGCACCAAGCGACAGACAGTGCTGGCCGGCACTGGCAAAGAGGATGACAGCGGCACTGTCCTGCTGGCCAGCCGAGACTGGAAATATCTGGCGCTGTTGTCTCGCCGAGCCGGTGATAACGCCTCGCTGTATCTTATCGATACCTCTGACGACAGCTTAAGTACCATCGATAATGGCAATGCCAGCTTCAGCCTGGTCGGCTGGAGCGACGATAATTTCATCTATTCTGTTACCCGGGCTGGCGTCCAGCCCTGGCAGCCGCACGCCCAGGCGCTTAAGAGCTTCAGCGCCAACAGCAAGCAGCTGCTGACCCTGGATCAGACCAATGCCCAGGGCACCAGCCAATCTGATTATGCCCAGGAAGCCTACGGACAGGTATACCAGATCGGCAAGACGATTGTTTATGAGAAGCAATGGAACGCTCCATACTTTAATCAAACCGTTTTGAATGACAAAACAGCCGGTATATACAGCATCAGCGCCAGCGGTTCGAACGCCCAGACTCTCAAGACTTTCGGCTACGCATCCGGTCAGACAACATTCATAAACTCCATCCCTTACGAGGCCAACAGCATCTACTACTCGGTGACGGAGAAAGACAGTAATACTTACTGGGCATATAGCAGTGGCAAGCTAGTCAGCAAGAATAATATCGCCGATAAATTCAATGAATATTATCAAAGTCCGACGACTTATCTTTTGTCGCCATCGGGTGATAATACATTCTGGACCGAACCGCGTGACGGCAAGAACACTTTGTTCATCGGCGACGATAATGGCGATAACGGTAAGCAGATAGCTTCACTTAGCGACTACTCCACCTACGGTTGGTACACGGATAATTACCTGCTGGTATCTAAGAATTCCAGCGAGCTTTATATCATGCCCAAAGCCGCCGGCAGCGCGGTCAAAATAACTGATTATCATAAACCGGCTGTATCATTCCCGGGTTATGGCGGCGGCTACGGCGGTTTGTAAGGCACTCGCTGCCAGCTATTTTGAGCCGTCGCCAGCTCGACTAGCTGATTGTTGAAAACAGGCTCGCTCGAGAACTCCTCGCAATCCATCTCCCAGATAAATTGCTCGTCAAACAGCTCTCGCGGCCAAGCCCGCCTCTTGTTCAACAACATCTAATCTCAGCCGGCTCCTCTGCTCAAAATAGCTGGCTGCTTCGCTTTACTGGTAGAATTATTGATTGTGAGTTATGTGACGGATAGTTTCGATGATGAGGTAGCCCGGCTGTTGATGCGGGGCGGGGTTGGCTTGCTGCCCACGGATACCATTTACGGGCTGTCATGCAGAGCCCTGGATGCGGCTGCAGTCGGGAAAATACATAAACTAAAGGACCGGAGCGCCCACAAACCTTTTATCATCTTGATTTCAGATATAAAAATGCTTGACTTGCTTGCCCCGCCCCAAAACCTGAGCGGAGCAGTCGGTAATCGGATTGCGAAGCGTCAAGTTTTTGGCGCGGGGTTAAGTAAAGAAAGTATAGAAAAATATTGGCCAGGGGCAATTACTTTGATTTTCGAGATGCCTTCCGCTCTTGAATATCTAGCCCGCGGCACCGGTTCTTTGGCTGTCCGGCTGCCGAATTATCCTGAACTCCTCGATCTAATAAACAAAACCGGCCCGCTAATCAGTACCAGTGCGAATCTGGAAGGCGAGCAGCCGGTCCAAAGCGTGCCAGCCGCCCAAAGGTTGTTTGGCGATAAACTGGACTTTTACGTCAATGCCGGCAATCTTGATAATCCGCCTTCGACTCTGGCTGTGATAAAAGACGGTAAACTAGAGGTGGTCCGCCAAGGCGCTGTTAAGATAGATAAAGACAAGGAGGAGCTATGACTCTCGATGAGTACCAGCAAAGAGCGCTAAGCACTAACATCAACCCCGGCACGCATGTTTTCTTTGATAGGATGTTCGGACTGGTCGGCGAGGCCGGCGAGCTGGCCGACAAGGTCAAGAAATGGATACGCGACGACAACGCCGATTGGGATAAGCTCGATAAGCACATGATGATGGACGAGTTAGGCGACGTGCTGTGGTACGTAGCTACTTTAGCCGACACGCTAGGCTATAAATTAAGCGATGTCGCCCAGCATAATGCTGAAAAGCTGACTTCGCGCCAGCAGCGCGGTAAACTGGCCGGCTCCGGCGACACCAGATAAATACTTGGCTTGTTAGGTATTTTAGGCGCCGTGGCGCGATTTCTTCTGGGGGTTGTTATCCAAGCTCTGCCAAAGGTACCAAGCGGCCACTGACTCGTAAGGATGCCAATTGTTCTGATTGGCAATCGTTACCATCCGGGCAGGGTCAGGCATTTCTTCAAGATCGTATAAACCCATAACCGCCTTGCGCACGCCCAAGTCGCCTACAGGCAGGATATCCAGCCGGCCCAGGCCGAAAATCATAAACATGTGAGCGCTCCATTCGCCAAGGCCTTTGACGGCTGTCAGCTGCTCGATAACCTGCTCGTTAGGCATGGTGGCGATGTGCTCCAGATCCAGCCGGCCATCGAGCACGTGCTGGGCCAAGTCCTTTACATATTTAACCTTGGCCCAGCTCAAACCCACGTCACGCAGTTTCTGGTCCTCAACTTTGATCAGCTGCTCTGGCGCTGGCATATTGCCATCGAATAAATCCAAGACCCGGCGCCAAATGGTCCCGGCCGCGACAGAGGATAACTGCTGGCCGACAATGCTGCCGACCAGCTCGCCGTAATGGTCGTTATGGGGTTTTATACGGCACGGACCGCTGGCGGCGATTATCGGTGCTAACCTCTTGTCATTTTTGGCCAGGTGCTCCGCCGCCTGACTGAGCTTAACCTCAAACTTCATACACCTATTAAAGCAGATTGATACGCTTTAGGCTTATGCTAGAATTACAGATATGAGCCCGCAAAAACAAAACGAACCGAAATTTTCAGCACAGCCCGATGCTGTTTTTAAGACCGACGTTGTCGAAAACATACCGCTGCACCAGGCCGCCCCACCGGCCGCCGCCCCTATCTCCGAGGCCGAAGACATTGATGGGATTATGAAAGATGTCGTCAAAGAGGTTAAAAAGGTCGATGAAGCTCCCAAAAAACACCATATGTTCGGCCACAAGGAGCATCCAAAACCAGCCGGCCATCATACTGCCCCTGTAACAGCCGCCCCGTCTCCGCCAGCAGTTACGGCTGGCCCGATGCCACGCCAGCCGGCGCCAGCGCCTAAGCCACGTCCGGCTGAAGCCAAGAGCTCCGTGCCGGTGATGACTATCGTTTTTGTGGTTATAATCACCGCGTTTCTAATTGTCGCGGCCATCTCAGCCTACAAAAAGTGACTATTTAGTGAATTCTTGGCGGAGCCATTCGTCCAGGGAACCGGCGCCCCCGGCGCTGAGGCACAAGACTAAATCATCGCTGTCTAAATGCGATTTAATCGCAGCCTTCAGATTGTCATCCAACTGTGCGGCCTGAGCCTTCCCCTTCGCGGGATTACTTAACAAGTCAAGTAATTTATCAGGGGTCAGAAGTTCCAAATCCTTATCTTCGCGGGCTAAGTAGCTTGGTACGATGTAGAGTTTCTTTACATCATTAAACAAGTCCGCCAGCTCGTCCTTGATGAAATGCTGGCGGGTATTGTGCAGCCCTTCGTAGATAACTACGACGTTATCGCCGGCCACCTCATGTGCTATTTGCAGCGCGCCGCGGATCTTTGGGGGCGTGTGGGCGTAATCCGTATATAAATCCGGCATTAATTGCTCGAAGCGACGGGACAGCCCCGGAAAATCATTAATCGCTTCCAAAAGCTCCTCGTCAGATTTGTCCAAAATCGGTTTCAAGGCCTTAACCGCCAGCCAAGCATCCAGGCGATTGACGCGGCCCGGCAGTTTTAACGCTGTATCAATCTTAGGGTCCTCATCATCTATGATCTTCATACTGTCAGAGACTTCAAGCGCCAGTTTCTCGGCGTCATCGTGCCACATATAAGTCGCGGCGCTTTGGCCGATAAATTCAATGAAGGCCTGATAATAACTTTCGCGGGTAGGATATATATCCGGATGGTCCCAATCGATGCCGGGAATTAGTGAAACTTCCGGATAAAAACTCAGAAAGTTCCGGTCAAACTCATCGGCTTCGTATACGAAATACTTACTGTCCGGCTC
>Ga0207660_10002949_pt1 | contig 11123 bp, 11 predicted proteins | sample KBSC73BmetaG_FD_184335 | JGI IMG/M metagenome (GOLD analysis project Ga0207660, IMG submission 184335) | Corn rhizosphere microbial communities from Kellogg Biological Station, Michigan, USA - KBS C7-3B metaG (SPAdes) (version 2) | ecosystem: Host-associated > Plants > Roots > Rhizosphere ... | reverse complement strand
CTTCGCGTTCGAGAGCTCGCAGATCTATTACAACGCCTATCTGCCCGACATCGCGCCGCCCGAGCGGTTGGGCACGATCTCGGGGCTGGGGTTCGGGATCGGTTACCTGGGCTCGATCGTCGGGCTTCTGATCGCGCTCCCGCTGGTGAACGCGAAACAGTTCAACCTGATCTGGATTCTGGTCGCGGCGTTCTTCGCGCTGTTTGCGATCCCGGCGTTTCTCGCGATGCCGCGGGATCAGGCGCAGCCGGAGAAGCGCGTCGACTTCGCCCACATCTTTCGCGACGTGCTCGGGAACGAGCGGCTGCGGCGTTTCCTGCTGGCGTACTTCGTCTACTTCGACGGCGTCGAGACGACGATCGTGTTCTCGGGAATCTTCGCCGCGACGACGCTGAAGTTCACGACGCCCGAAGTCATCAAGCTGTTCCTCGCCGTTCAGTTCTCCGCGCTGGCGGGCGCGCTGCTGCTCGCGCGGCCCACGGACCGCTGGGGCGCGAAACGCGTGATCAGCCTGACGTTGCTGCTGTGGGTGGGCGTGTCGATCGGCGCGTACCTCGCGCAGACGAAGCCGACCTTCGTGGCGGTCGCGGTGACCGCCGGCTTGGGACTCGGATCGATTCAAGCCGCGAGCCGAGCGCTGATGGCGTCGCTGATCCCGCGCGGCAAGGAATCGGAGCTGTTCGGATTCTACGCGCTGTGCGGCAAGTCGTCGTCGATTCTCGGGCCCCTGGTCTTCGGGGCCGTGTCCTACCTGGCCGGCAACCAACGCGCGGCGGTCGCCGCGGTCGGCGTGTTCTTTATCGTCGGCTTGTTGCTGCTGCAGCGCGTTAAGTCAGCTTCGCCTGCAGCGTGATGTTGACGTTGTTCTGAAGCGCCTTCGAAATCGGGCAATTCTTCTTCGCGCCTTCGGCCGCTTGCACGAACGCCGCCTCATCGATGCCTTCCACCCGGCCGCGGACGTCCAGCTCGCTCTTGGTGACCTTGGGCGCGCCGTCCACCGTTTCGATGGTGACGGCGGCGCGCGTCTCGATGCGCGTCACCGGATGGCCCGCCTTCTCGAGCGCCGCCGAGAGCGCCATGCTGAAGCATCCCGCGTGCGCGGCCGCGAGCAGCTCTTCGGGATTGCTGCCCTTCTTTCCTTCGAACCGGGTGCCGAAGCTGAACGCGCCGTTGAAGACGCCGCTCTGCGCCTTGAAAGTCCCCTTTCCTTCTTTGAGTTTGCCTTCCCAGGTCGCGACGGCGTTGCTCGTGGCCATGATCGTCCCTCAGTTGATGTGATAGTGGTTAGGGGAATCTGGCGAGACGCTCGGCGGTTCGCTACGCTTTCAGACCCCAAGCCCTGAGAGCTAATCCACATGGCGACGAAGAAGACGAAGAAACCGCGGCCGACTCGCCCTCCAGCGCGGCGCCAGCCCGAAACGCTGCGGCTTCGTGGGGTCTCGCCTTCGTTTACCGCCAACGACTTGCCGCGCAGTATCGCGTTCTATCGGGACGTGCTCGGCTTTGTGGTGGGCGACGAGTGGCGCGGCGAGAACGGTGTGCTGCAAGGCTGCGAGATGCACGCCGGCAGCGTGGTCTTCATGCTGACTCAGGACGATTTCGCGAAGGGCCGCGATCGCCAGAAGGGCGTCGGCACCCGGCTGCACGTCTCTACGGCGCAGGACATCGATCGGCTCGCCTCGGAGATCAAGGCACGCGGCGGCACGCTCGACCAGGAGCCGGCCGACATGCCCTGGGGCGAGCGCGTGTTCATGATCACCGATCCCGACGGATTCAAGCTGACGATCGCGCAGGCGCGTTGAGTCTGTCCCCCGCCGCACTGCGCGTGCTGCGCGCAGTCGCCGCGACACTCGTTCGCGACGGAGCGGCGGATCTCGGCGATCGCGTCGCCGCCAAGATCGCCGCACTGCCGAGCCGAGCGGATCGCGCCGAGCTCGATCTCCTGCTGCGCTGGCTCGATTCGCAGGTGCTGAACCTGCTGCTGAGCGGCATCCCTCTCCCCTTCAGCCGCATGTCCGCGGCGCAGCGCGAGCGCTGCCTGCGCGGCTGGGCCACCAGCTGGATCGGGCAGCGCCGCAAAGCGTTTCAGGCGCTCAAGCGGCTGACCACCGTCACTCATTACACCACGCCCGGCGTCGCGCGCGCGATCGGATATCCCGGGCCGCTCGGTCCCCCGCCAAACACCGCGAAAACGATCCGGCCCCTCACCATCACCGGACGCACGCTGCTCGAGTGCGATGTCGTCGTCGTCGGGTCGGGCGCGGGCGGCGGGGTCGTTGCCGGGGAACTCGCCGCCGCTGGAAAGGATGTGATCGTCCTCGAGAAGGGCGGCTACCGCAACGAGGCCGATTTCACGCATGTGGAAGGCGAAGCGCTCGAGACGATGTACGACGCCGGCGGATTGCTGGCGACGCGCGACCTCGGACTCGTGGTGCTGCAGGGCTCGACGCTGGGCGGCGGCACCGTGATCAATTACACGACGAGCTTCGCCACACCGCCGTCGGTGCGGAACGAGTGGGCCCGCAAGCATCAGCTGCCGCATTTCGAGCGCAAGGAATTCAATGTCGCGCTCCACAAGGTGGCCAATCGTCTCGGCGTGAATCCGGATCATGCGCTTCCGTCCGGACGCGATCGCGTGCTGATCCGCGGACTGGAAACGTTGGGCTGGCATCACGGCCTGTTGCCGCGTGACGTGCGCGGCTGCACCCAGGACGATTCCTGCGGCTACTGCGGATTCGGTTGCCGCCGCGGCGCGAAGCAATCGACGCTCGTCACGTACCTGCAGGACGCCGCGGCGCGCGGCACGCGCATCGTGGTCGACTGCACCGTCCGGCGGGTGACCATCGAGCGAGGAGTCGCGACCGGAGTGGAAGCGGTGGCGGGACCGAACGGCTTCGCCCTGACGGTCCGCGCCAAGGCGGTGGTGCTCGCCGCGGGATCGATCCATTCGCCGGCCTTGCTGCTGCGCTCCGGTGTTTCGCTCCCCGCGCTCGGCAGGCATCTGGCGCTCCATCCGGCGACGGCGGTTTTCGGTGAGATGGAGGAAGAGGTCCGGCCGTGGACGGGCACGGTCCAGGCACACTATTCCGATCAATTCGCCGATCTGCACGAAGGCTACGGCTTCAAGTTCGAGACCGCGCCGGTCCATCCGTCGTTTCAGGCGCTCGCGGCACCATGGACCTCGGCCCAGCAGTTTCGCGACTGGATGGGGCGGCTGCCGCGCACCGCGCTGACCGGCATTCTGCTCCGCGACCGCTATGGCGGCCGCGTCCGGGTCGATCGCGAGGGCAATCCGATCGTGGACTACCGTCTTTCCCGCTACGATCGCCGGCATCTGCGGCGCGCGATCAGCGCCGCGGCCGAGCTGATGGAAGCGGCCGGGGCTCGGGACATCTGGCTGCCGCTGGCGCAACCGGTGAGCTACCGCCCCGGCAAGAACGCCCGGGAAGACTGGCTCAAACGCGTGGATCGTGCCGGGTGGGGGCCCAATCAGCTGCTGCTCGTCACCTTTCATCAGATGGCGTCCTGCCGCATGGGCGCGAGCCGGAAAACGTCCGTCGTGGATGCCGAAAACCGGGTTTGGGGTATACGGAACCTGTACGTCGCGGACGCGAGCACCTTCCCGAGCGCGTCCGGAGTGAACCCCATGCTCACCGTGATGGCGATTGCACACCGCGCCGCGGGTGTGATCGCGACCGGTTAGGGAGATGTGCATGCTCGCGTTGCTTCTGGTTCTGCAACAGTCTGTCGCCGACTCGTCGCCGTTTCGAGCGCTCCCGTTGCCCGCCCCGACCGCGGTACGCAGCGCCTCGGGCGCGCCGGGGCGCGGCTACTGGCAACAGCGCGCCGATTACACCCTCGAAGCCACGCTCGACACGGCGACGAACATTCTGCGCGGCCGCGGCCGGATCTATTACGTCAACCGTTCGCCCGAAACGCTGCCGTTCGTGTGGCTCCAGCTCGATCAGAATCTGTTCGCGCCGGGATCGGTCTCCAGCGTGCTGAACCAGCCGCCGCTCCAGTTCGCCGGCGGTGTCGTGTTCGATTTCACCGGCAAGGGATTCAGCGGCGGGATCACCATCGACCGATTCGCCGCGGCCGGCCGGCCGCTCTCGACGAGCGTCTTCGGAACGATGATGCGCGTCGAGCTGGCGCAACCACTCGCGCCCGGCCTCGGCGTCACGTTCGATGTGGCGTGGCACTTCCCGATCCCGCCGTACGGCGGGGGACGGATGGGTCGCGTGGGGTCACGCTTCTACGAGCTCGGGCAATGGTATCCGCGCATGGCGGTGTACGACGACGTACACGGCTGGAATACCCTGCCCTTCCTCGGCGCGGGTGAGTTCTACCTTGAGTACGGCGACTACGACGTGAGTCTCACCGTCCCCGCCGGATTTCTTGTCGCGGCGACCGGCGCGCTGGCCAATCCCACGCAGATCCGGACCCAGACGGAGCGCGCCCGTCTCTCCAAAGCGTTCACGAGTCCCGGGCAGGTCGTGTCGGTGGTTACGCGTCAGGAGGCCATCGCGAACGCGACGCGCAAAGTCCCCGGCACGCGGACCTGGCGCTTCACCGCCAGCGGCGTGCGCGATTTCGCGTGGGCGGCCGGAAGCGGGCTGCGCTGGGACGCGAGCACGTGGGAAGGGATTCTGGTGCAGACGTTCTATCATCCCGAGGCCACGTCGTGGGAAGAAGCGAACACGATGCTGAAGTTCTCGCTGCGCCAGTTCTCGAACACGCTGGGACAGTATCCGTGGCCGCAGCTCACCGCCGTCGAAGGTCTGGTGGAGGGCATGGAGTACCCGATGGTGATCTACTGCCCCGCGCTGCCGAAACGCGAGGATCAGTTCTGGAATCTGACGCACGAGCTGGGACACCAGTGGTTCCCGATGCAGGCCGGCTCCGACGAGCGCCGCTATCCCTGGATGGACGAAGGCTTCAACACCTTTGCCGACTACGACGTCGCGGAAGCGTTCTTCAAAGGGAGCGCATACGGCGACACGCTGCGTCGCGAGTTACTTGGCGCGTATGCGGTGAACGCGACGGCGGGCAACGAGCAGCCGATGATTACCAAGCCGGACGAGGTCCGGCAGCTGTACTGGAACGCCTATCAGAAACCGGCGCTGATGCTGTCGATCCTGCGCGACGCGGTCGTCGGCCGCGACGACTTCAACCGCGCGTTCCGGGAATACTTCCGGCGCTGGAAGCTGAAGCACCCGCAGCCGGCCGATTTCTTCCGGACGATGAGCGACGTCACGGGGCGCGATCTCGACTGGTTCTGGCGCGACTGGATTTACACCACCGCGCGACTCGATCAGGCGGTCGATGAGGTGCGGCGCGACGGGGACAGCACGTTCATTACGCTCTCGAACCGCGGGCAGATGGTGCTGCCGGTGCAGCTCGAGCTCCGCTATGGCGACGGCACGACCGAGCGGCGCGATTTGCCGGTGGAGCTGTGGTCGCTCGGCGACAAATTCCGATACCGGATGACGGGCCCGAAGCAGGTGGTCGGCGTGGTAATCGATCCGAAGCGCCTCTATCCGGACAGCGATCGGGCGAACAACAGCTGGGGACGCTAGTGGATTCCGCCGCTCCCGAACTGTTTCACGAGCTCGGCTAGCACCGCTTTCGCGTCGCCGAACAGCATCCAGGTGTTGTCGAGCGTGTAGAGCTCGTTGTCGATTCCGGCAAAGCCCGGGTTCTTGCTGCGCTTCACCGCGATCACCGTCTTCGCTTTGTCGGCGTCGATGATCGGCATGCCGTAAATGGGAGTGCTCTTGGCATAGCGCGCCGACGGATTCACGACGTCGTTGGCACCCAGGACCAGCGCGACGTCGGTCTGCGGCATTTCGGGGTTGATCTCGTCCATTTCGACCAGCGCCGAGTAGGGAATGTTGGCCTCGGCGAGCAGCACATTCATGTGTCCCGGCATCCGTCCCGCCACGGGGTGAATCGCGAACTTCACGGTCACGCCGCGTTTCGTGAGCGCATCGTACAGCTCGCGCACTTTGTGCTGCGCCTGCGCGACGGCCATCCCGTAGCCCGGAATGATGACGACGGTGCGCGCCTGCTCGAGCAGCTGTGCCGCGCCTTCGACGGTTTCCTGCTTCCACGCCTTTTGCTCGCCGGCCACCAGCGCCGGCTGCGCCTTCCCGAACGCGCCGAACAGCACATTGGTGAACGAGCGGTTCATCGCCCGGCACATGATGATCGAGAGGATCAGACCGCTCGAGCCGTCGAGCGCGCCGGCGGTCACGAGCAGCTTGCTGTCCAGCACGAACCCCATCGCGACCGCGGCGAGACCGGCATACGCGTTCAGGATCGAGATCACGGTGGGCATGTCGGCGCCGCCGATCGGAATGATGAGCAGCACCCCGAAGATCAGCGCCAGCGCGCCGATGGCGATGAACACCTGTCCCGACCACGCCGCCGTGGGATTGAGCACCAGCACCACGCCGAGCGCGGCCGCCAGGCCCAGCACGCCGAGATTGACGAAGTTCTGACCGGGATAGGTGACCGGACGCTGCGGAATCCAGCGGACTTCCTGGAGTTTGCCCGCGGCCATCAGGCTGCCCGTGAACGTCAGGAATCCCAGGATCACTTCGACGACGAGCGCGCCCGTCCGGAACGGCGTGAAGTGCGCGCCTGCCGGGTCTCCCAGCCACAGGAAATACTCCGCGGTGCCGACGAGGCCCGCCGCGAGGCCGCCGAACGCGTGCGACAGGGCCGTTCGCTGCGGCACCGCCGTGAGCGGCACGCGCGACAGCGGTATCCCGACGGCGAAGCCGGCGACGATCGCGAGCACGATCCAGCCGTGATGGATGATCTCAGGCTGGATCCACGTGGCGAGTACGGCGACCGCCATGCCGGTCACGCCCGCGATCACGCCGCGGCGCGCGGTCTTGGGGTCGCCCATCCAGTACAGCGCGAAAATGAAGAGCGCTGTCGCCAGAACGGCGGACAGCTCGCCGATGACGTGCATCACTGCTTCTTGAACATCTTGAGCATGCGGTCGGTGATCATGAAGCCGCTCACGATGTTCGTCATCGACGCGAACAACGCGACCGCGCCAAGGATCCTGATCGTGAGCGGGTGATCGGCGCCGGTCACGACGATCGAGCCGACGACCGCGATCGCCGAGATCGCGTTGGTGAGCGACATCAGCGGCGTGTACAGCAGCCGCGAGACTCGGCGAATCACGCCGAGTCCGATGAACGTCGCGAGGACGAACACGAACAGCATCGATCCAAAGTCGGTCATGATTTCCGTACCTCGCCCGCGTGCGTGACGCAGGTGTCACGGGTGATCTGATCTTCGAAGTCGAGACGGAGCTTGCCGTCCTGCACGACGTGTCCCAGGAAGGCCTGCACATTGCGGGCATACATCTGACTGGCGTGCAGCGGCTCAGTGCTCGGCAGATTGAGCGGTCCCTGAATCGACACGCCGTTGCGCACGATCTCGGCGCCGGCCTGCGTCAGCTCACAGTTGCCGCCGGTCTCGGCCGCGAGGTCGACGATGATCGATCCGGGCTTCATTCCTGCGACCGCCGCCGCCGTGATGAGCACGGGCGCCTTTTTCCCCGGGATGGCGGCCGTCGTGATGACGACGTCGGCGTCCTTCACCGCAGCCGCGAGGAACGCGAGCTCTTTGCGGTGTGTCTCCTCGGACAGCTCTTTGGCGTAGCCGCCCGCCGTCTCCGCATGCTCTTCGATCTTCATCTCGAGGAATGCCGCGCCGAGACTCTGCACCTGTTCCTTGACGGCGGGCCGCACATCGAACGCCGAGACGATGGCGCCGAGCCGGCGCGCCGTGGCAATGGCCTGCAGTCCCGCGACGCCCGCGCCAAGCACCAGCACTCTGGCGGCGGGGAGCGTGCCGGCCGCGGTGACCAACATCGGGAAGAGTCTCGGCGCGGCCGCCGCCGCGAGCAGAACCGCTTTGTAGCCGGCCACGGTCGCCTGCGACGAGAGCACATCCATCCCCTGGGCGCGCGTGATGCGCGGCAGCAGCACCAGCGTGAATGCCGTGAGTTTTCGCTGCGCCAGCTGTTGAATCAGCTCTTTGTCGGGCTGGAACGCGGCGACCAGCGCGGCCCCTTCGCGATACTGCGACAACTCATTGGCCGCGGGGGCCTGGACCTGCAGGATGATTTCGGATTGGCCGAGCACCGCCGCGCGATCACCGACTTTGACCCCCACCGCGCCGTACGCCTCATCAGGGAAGAAGGACGCGGCACCGGCCCCGCGCTCGATCGTGACCTCGTGCCCGCCTTTCACGAGCTTGCCGGCCACGTCCGGGCTCACGGCCACACGCCGCTCGTTGGGGGCGACTTCCTTCGGCACACCTATGCGCATAGCGGTCAGGATCCGCGGGGGAGTCGCGGAGGCTGAGGCTCGCGCTGCTGCGCGAGCATCCGTTCGGCAAAGTCGACGCGCTCAGCGAGATCGTTGAACTGCTGGCGCAACCCGTCGAGCTGCGCTTCGAGCTCGTCCACGCGCCGTTCGGCTCGGGTGGTCACTTGCCGCATGAATTGAGAAGGCTCGACACCCCAGTTTCGCACCGGCAGCTCCTCGATGTCGCGCATCTCACCGGCGGCGATCAGCACGAGGTCGTAGAGGTACCAGACTCCGAGCCCGCCGAAGGTGAGCAGCATCGCGATCGCGGTCTTCGGCTTCTCGAGATAGAAGCGATGCAGGCCGAAGACCCCGCCGAAAAAACAAAGTCCGAGCGCCACACCGCGGGAGCGCTTGGAGACCTCCGGCTCCCGGGCTTCGGGCTCCTGCTCCGGCTCATCACCGTAAACATCGGGCAGCGTCATGACCGATTCTACGGGACCCGCTCAGAGCGGGCAAGCAAGTATCGCAGAGCCGCCTCGATCGTCGGGAAGGCGAATTGGAACCCGGAAGCGACGAGGCGCTCCGGCAGCACGCGCTGTCCTCCCTGCAACATCGCGGCGCCATCCGTCCCGAATGCCAGTCGCAGTGCGAACGCCGGAACCGGTACGACGGCCGGCCGGTGCAGGACTTTGCCGAGCGTCGTCGCAAACTCGCGGTTGGTCACGGGATTCGGCGCCGTCAGGTTCATTGCGCCGCTCAGGTCGTCCCGCTCGAGCAGATGCTGAATCGCCTTCAGAAGATCGGAGTGCTCGATCCAGCTCACGTACTGCGCGCCGCTCGCGATCGGACCGCCGAGCCCCAGGCGAAATGGCGGCAGCATCTTGCCGAGCGCGCCTCCCGCGGGCGAGAGCACGATGCCAAAACGCATGTTGACCACGCGAATCCCGGCGCGGCCGGCACTGCCCGTCGCTTCTTCCCATTCTCGCGCCACCTCGGCCAGAAAGTCGTGGCCGGGCGAGTGCCGCTCGGTCAGTTTCTCCGATCCGCGATCTCCGTAGTAGCCCACCGCCGAGGCCGCGAGCAGGACCTTGGGCGGCCGGGCGAGCCCCACCAGCGCGTTGCTGACGAGGCGCGTGCCTCGCACCCGGCTGTCGCGAATCCGCTGCTTCTTCGCCTCGGTCCAGCGACCAAAGATGTTCTCGCCGGCCAGGTGGATGACCGCGTCGCTGCCCTCGAGCGCGGCGCGGTCGATCGTTCCCCGCTCGGGATCCCACTGACCCCCGCGGCGGAGCCGCACGACGGTGTCGCCTCGAGCCTCGAGGGCCCGTACGAGCGGCGAGCCGATCAGGCCGCTCGACCCGCTCACCACGATTTTCATTCGGGAAGAATCGCTTCAGCCTCGATTTCGACCAGCATCGTTGGATCGACCAAACTCGTCACGGCCACGAGCGTCGCCGCCGGCCGAATATCGCCGAACACCTCGCCGTGCGCGCGCCCGACGGCTTCCCAATGCTCGATGTTGGTGACGTACATCCGCGTCCGCACCACATCAGCGAACCGCGCCCCCGCCTGCTCGAGCGCGCGGCCGATGTTCTGCAAGGCCTGAACCGCCTGGGCGTAGGGATCGCCCGCACCGACGATCTTGCCCGCGGCGTCGGTGGCCGTCGTGCCGGAGACATGAACCACGCGCCCAACCCGCACCGCGCGCGAGTAGCCGACGACGGGCTCCCACGGCGCGCCGCTCGAGATGTTGTGTCTCTGGTCGTTCACCGCCCCTCGGCCGGGGCCGCGTTCCACGTGATGTGTGACGGCGCGCCGGTCGATTTCGCTTCGGCGATGCGATCGTCCATGGCGCGCACGATCTCGTCGACCGCGCGAGGAGGATTCAGGAAGGTCACGCCGCCGATGCTCGGCGCCGCCACGCGACCATCCGTCGTGCGCAGCTCGGCGAGTCCCGCGCGCAGCTTGTCGAGCACGATCCGGGCGGCGGCCGCCGGCGTTTCCGGCAGGAGCGCGATGAACTCATCCCGCCCCAGCCGGGCGACGACATCGGTGGCACGGAGCGCGCCCCGCAGGGCGGCGGCCGCCGCGCGCACGAGCTCATCGCCGACCCGCGTGCCGAGGTCGATCGCGGCCACGCTGAAGGGATGCTGATACCGGCGGGCGCGCTCGATTTCGGCCGCCGCCGCCTCGAGGAAGGCGCGGGCGTTGCGGATCCCGGTCAGCTCGTCGATTCGCGCGAGCCGGCGCTCGCGCGCCAGGGAGCGCCGCAGCGCCATGATCGTCCAGGCCATCCCGCCGATGGCGGCGAGGGCGAGGACGAGGAGGGGGGCACACTGGCTAAGCATGGCCGAAAGCTAAGGTTTGAGCATCGAAAACGGATAGATGGCGAAACCCTAGGTGTTTATGTTCTCGGCCATGACATCGACGGAGCAGTGGCAGGCGGTGCTGGCGAGGGATCGTCGCTGCGACGGCGCGTTCGTGTACGCCGTGCGCTCGACGCGGATCTACTGCCGGCCCTCCTGCGCGAGCCGCCGTCCGCGCCGCACCCAGGTCACGTTCTTCCCGATTCCGGAAGCCGCCGAGCGTGAGGGATTCCGCGCCTGCAAGCGGTGTCATCCGGCGGACGCGGCCGGGAGCGACCCCACGGTCGCGCTGGTCCGCGCAGCGTGCCGCTCGCTGGATGCCGGACAGAAGCCGGCGGGCGACGCGCCCAAGCTCGCGCGCGCCTTCAAACGCGTCCTCGGAATCACGCCGCGGCAGTACGCCGACGCGCGGCGTGTGACC
>Ga0207660_10002947_pt1 | contig 11126 bp, 7 predicted proteins | sample KBSC73BmetaG_FD_184335 | JGI IMG/M metagenome (GOLD analysis project Ga0207660, IMG submission 184335) | Corn rhizosphere microbial communities from Kellogg Biological Station, Michigan, USA - KBS C7-3B metaG (SPAdes) (version 2) | ecosystem: Host-associated > Plants > Roots > Rhizosphere ... | reverse complement strand
GCCCAGCGACGCCTGGGTGATGAAGAGCGCGGCCACGGGCAGGATCGCGAGAAGGATGATCCACGAGCCCACACTGCCCACCGTGGTGGCCAGGGCCTCGCCGACGGCCCAGCCGAGCATGCCGCCCTTGTGGATCCGGATCTCCGCCAGCGTGTCGGACCTGCGCGCGAGGATGCCGGTGACGCTGATGAGCAGGAGCGCGAGGCCCGCGAGCCCCGGCCACCCGCGCGCGAGGGGCGCGCGGACGAAGGCCCCCGCGCCGTAGACGATGAGCAGCAGCGGAAACACGTAGCCGGCATAGCCGAAGGCCCAGAAGGCGGCCCAGCCCAGCCAGAGGCCCACCGGCCCCACCGGGCTCGATTGGTCCAGCGGATGCCGGGTGGGGTCGAAGGCATAGAGCGCCACCAGCCCGAATCCGGCCAGCGCCAGCGCCAGGATGCCCTTGACCTCCCGCACCCAGCGCCCGTCGCCGCCGGGCCGGCGCGCGCGGGCACGGCGCCGGCGCGAGTCTCCCGACGTCGTCTGCCGCCCGGATGCCTCGGGCGCCTGCGCATCCACGATCTTGCCCGCCGCCATGGGAGCTCCCTCCGCCTCAGATTTCCAGGATCACAGGAATCACGATGGGCTTGCGCTGGAAGCGCTGATTGATGAAGCGGCGCACCGCGCTGCGGACCCGTGCGCCGAACAGCTCACGGTCCAGGACCTCGGGGTCCTCGCGATAGGCCATGGCCTCCCGCACCGCCTCCTTCACCTCGTCCATGAGCTCCTCGGACTCCTTCATGTAGACGAAGCCGCGAGAGGCGATCTCGGGGCCCGCCACGATGGAGCCCGTGGCCTTGTCGATGGTGAGCGCCACCACCACCATGCCCGCCTCGGCCAGGAGCTGCCGGTCGCGGAGGACCACCGAGCCCACGTCGCCGATGCCCTTGCCGTCCACGAAGACGCGCCCCGCCGGATACGGCCCGAGCACGCGCGCCCCCGACCTGGTCAGCTCCAGGCCGACCCCGTCCTCCATCAGGAACACCCGCTCCGCCGGCACGCCCGCCTCCGTGGCCAGCTGCGCGTGCTGGAGGAGGTGGCGATACTCGCCGTGCACGGGCAGGAAGTATCGCGGCCGGGTCAGGGCCAGCATGTGCTTGAGGTCCTCCTGGCTTGCGTGCCCGGAGACGTGGACGAAAGCCACGTCCTCCCACAGCACCTCGGCGCCGCGGCGCAGGAGCGCGTTGATGAGCCGGCCGATCACCCGCTCATTCCCCGGAATCACGCGCGACGAGAAGATGACCAGGTCCCCGTCGCCCACCGTGAAGTGCTTGTGCTCGCCCGCCGCCATCAGCGACAGGGCGGAGTTCTGCTCGCCCTGGCTGCCGGTGGACAGGATCACCTGGTGGTCCGCGGGAAGATCCGCCAGCTCCTCGAGCGGCAGCAGCACGCCCTCCGGCACGTGGAGATAGCCCAGCTCCGCCGCCACCGCCACGTTCGCCGCCATGCTGCGCCCCAGCAGCCCCAGCTTGCGCGAGCACGCGGCGGTGAGATCCATGACCTGCTGGATGCGGTGGATGTGCGAGGCGAAGGTGGCCACGATGATGCGCCCGGTGGCCGTGTCGAAGCGCCCGCGCAGCGCGGCGCCGACCTCGGTCTCCGACCCGGTGCGGCCCGGCCGCCCCACATTGGTGGAGTCGGAGCAGAGGCAGAGCACCCCGCGCTCGCCCAGCGCGGTGAAGCGCGCGTAGTCGGGCTGCTCGCGGTCCACGGGATGCGGGTCGAGCTTGAAGTCCCCCGTGTGGACGACCGTGCCCACCGGGGTCTGGATGGCGAGCCCGATGCCGTCGGCGATGGAGTGCGTCACCCGGATGGGCTCGATCTGGAAGCACCCGATGGTGATCTCGTCCCCCGGCCGGTAGGGACGCAGGTCCGCCTGGTCGAGCAGCCCGTGCTCGGCGAGCCGGTGTCGCGCGATGGCCAGGGTGAGGGGTGTTCCGTACACGGGCACGTCGAAGTCGCGCAGCAGGTACGAGAGCGCGCCCACGTGATCCTCGTGCCCATGGGTCAGCACCACCGCGCGGAAGGCCTCGCGATGCTCGTGCAGGTAGCTGAAGTCCGGGATGACATAGTCCACTCCCGGCATCTCGTCGTCGGGGAACAGCAGCCCGCAGTCCACCGCCACGATGTCGTCCCCGGACTCGATCAGCATCATGTTCAGGCCGATCTCCCCCAGCCCCCCCAGCGGGATCAGCCGGACCGCGGGCTCGGCGGGCATGTCGATCGGGACGGGCTCTCGGCGGTACGGGATGCTCACGGCGGTGCAGCCAGGGTATCACCCGGGTCCGATGCGGCCAAAAACCGCCCGGCCCGTACTCTTGTGTCTCGCCGGACCGTCGTGTATCTTTCCCCCACCCTGCGCACCGATGCGCGGAGAGCCCAGAGGAGGGTGTCCCATGTCCGACGCGAAAAACTCCGGCCGCCCGAAGAACCCCGTCAGCCGCCGCGCCTTCCTCCGCACCGCGGGAATGGCCGGCGGCGCCGCCGCCCTCGGCCCCGCCGTGCTGCGCGGGCGGGCAGAGGCGCAGGAGACACCGTCCCCGGTCCGACCCGACCCGGCCGCCAAGCGGGGCGGCACCCTCCGTTACGCCGTACACAATGCGCCCGCCCACTTCGACGTCCATCAGTCGGGCACGGTGGCCAATATCGGGCCGCAGAGCCCGATGTACGACACCCTGCTCCGCCGCAGCCCGAAGGACGGGCAGACCATCATCCCGGACCTGGCCTGGAAGTACGACATCACACCGGACGGGAAGCGCTACACCTTCCATCTCCGGAAGGGCGTGAAGTTTCACGACGGAGCCGACTTCACCGCCGAGGACGTCAAGGCCACCTACGACCGCATCGCGCATCCGCCCAAGGGCGTGGTCATCCCGCGCACGCCGCTCTTCGCCACCGTGGGCGACATCGTGGTGCTGGATCCGCACAAGATCGAGTTCCGGCTCACCGAGGCGCGGCCGAAATCCTACATGCTGGGCGCCTTCGCGAGCGGCTGGAACATCATCGTGCGGAAGAAGACCCTCGACGAGAACCAGGGCAACCTCCGGCAGGTGATGAACTACCCCGGGACGGGTCCGTTCCGTCATGTCTCGCGAAGAGACAAGGAGATCTGGATCCAGGAGCGGAACCCCGATTACTGGAACAAGGGGCTCCCGCTCGTGGACAAGCTGGAGATCTACCACTTCCTGCCCTTCACGCCGGAGCTGGGCGCTACCTTCCTGTCCGGGCGGGTCGACTACGCCCGGCTGCTGGACCCCGTCACCTGGCGCAAGGCCAAGGAGATGCCCGGCGTGACGGCGGCGAACTTCAACCAGTCGGTCATCCAGGCCTTCTGGATGAACATGGAGAAGAACAAGGCGCTGGCCGACAAGCGGGTGCGGCGGGCCATTCATCTCGCCATGGATCGCCCCACGCTGATCGAAGTGGTGAAGGACGCCGCCCCCATGCAGGTCGGCGGCTTCGTCTATCCCTTCCATGAGATGTCCACGCCGCGGGCAGAACTCGAGAAGAAGCTCGGCTACCAGAAGGACGTCAAGCCCGCGGTGCAGGAAGCCCGGAAGCTCATGCAGGCAGCGGGCTACGGCCAAGGGCTCAAGAACCTCGACTTCTGCGTGCGCGATATCCCGACCTTCAAGCTCTGGGCGGTGGCCATCCAGGCCATGCTCAAGGAGCACCTCAACATCGAGTCCAATCTCCGCGTGGTGCAGACCTCGGTGTGGTTCGACGAGGCCCAGGCGGGCAACTTCGACCTCGCCATCAGCGCCATCGTGTCTACCCTGATGGACCCGTCCGACATCTTCAGCGCCTGGTATGGCAAGGGCGGCCCGCAGAACTACTCACGGTGGACGAACCCGGCCTTCCACGATCTGGCGGCCCAGGTGGATCGCGAGCTCGACGACAACCGGCGCAAGACCTTGGTACGCAAGGCGGAAGAGATTCTCGAGGACGACCCGCCGTTGATCCCGGTGGCGTACGAGCAGATCTACGACGCCTATTACAATCGGGTGCGCGGACAGAACCCGTCCACGTTCTTCGGGATCTACGACGTGGTCCGCTGGGACAACGTCTGGATGGCTCAGGGCTAACCGAGGGGGTCACCGCCCGCCGGACGAGCGCGCCGAGAGCGACGGCCCAGACCCATGCAGAAATACCTCGCCCGGCGGGCGCTCTTCGCCCTGGGGACCTTCATCGGGGTCTCCGTCATCATCTTCGTGGTCCTCCGGGTCATCCCAGGGGACCCGCTGGTGGCCATCCTCGGTGTCGAAGGCCATGCGCAGATGAAGCCAGAGGATCGCGTGCGCATCATGGCCGATCTCGGGCTGAGCGCGCCCCTGCCGGTCCAGTACGGCCGATGGCTCGTCGATATCGGAGCGGGCCGGCTCGGCAAGTCCTTCTTCCGCGGCGACACCGTGGCCGACCTCATCCTCCACCGCGGGCCGCTCAGTGCCGAGATCGCGCTGCTGTCCTTCATCATCTCCTGGCTGGTCGGCCTCCCGGTCGGGATCCTCAGCGCGTTCAAGCCCAATAGCCTGCCCGACAGCCTGGCGCGCGCGCTGTCGGTCCTCTTCATAGCCATCCCGGGGTTCTGGCTCGGCATGCTCGTCGTCCTCGCGCTGCTCTTCTGGTTCGGCTACAAGGCGCCCATCCTGGTCGTCCACTTCTGGCAGGATCCCTGGCAGAACCTGCAGATCGTGATCGGCCCTGCCATGGTGCTCGGCCTCGCGCAGGGCGCCTATATCGCGCGCATGTCGCGCTCCTGCCTCCTCGAGGTCATCGGGGAGGACTTCGTGCGCACCGCGCGCGCCAAGGGGCTGCGGGAGCGTCTCGTGGTCCTCCGCCACGCGCTCCCCAACGCGCTGCTCCCCGTGGTCACCATCTCGGGAGTGCTGCTGGGCTTCGTGCTGGGCGGCTCGGTGGCGGTGGAGCAGGCCTTCGGCGTGCCCGGGCTGGGGCGCGCGCTCGTCGTCGCGGTGATCGAGCGCGACATCATCGTCGTGCAGAACCTCGTGCTGCTCTACGCGGTGATCTTCGTCGCGGTCAACGTCCTCGTGGACCTCAGCTACGCGTGGCTCGACCCGCGCATACGATACGGCTGATGCGCGCGATCCTGCGGGAGCTGGGCCGGTTCACCCGGCGCAATACGCTGTCCGCCATCGGGGGGATGGTGGGACTCCTCATCATCGTCGTGGCCCTGGCCGCGCCCGTTCTGGCCCCCCGCGATCCGCTCAAGGCGGACTTCCGGCGCATGAACAAGCCGCCCGATGCCCAGAGCCTCCTCGGCACCGATCAGGTCGGCCGCGACACCCTCAGCCGGGTGATCTATGGAGCGCGGACGTCGCTCTTCGTCGCGTTCTCCGCGGTGCTGCTCGGGACCACGGTCGGCTCGCTCTGGGGCGTGGCATGTGGCTACCTGCGGGGCCGCTTCGATCTCGTGAGCCAGCGCATCATGGAAGTCCTTCAATCCTTCCCGGACCTGATCCTTGCCATGGCCATCTCCATGGCCATCGGGACCGGGCTTCAGGCCGTCATCGTCGCCATCGCCATCACGCGCATCCCCTTCGGCGGCCGCGTCATTCGCTCGGTGGCGCTTTCCGTGCGCGAGATGCCATTCGTGGAGGCGGGGCGCGCCAACGGCGGCTCCGCGCTGCGGGTGATGGCCATTCACGTGCTACCCCAGTGCGTGGCCCCGTATCTCGTGCTGGCCACCACCCACCTGGGCGTGGCCATCGTCATCGAGGCCGCGCTGGGCTTCCTCGGGGTGGGCGTGCCGCCGCCCACGCCCACCTGGGGCAATATGCTGGCGGATTCCATCACCGCCCTCGTCCCGCCGTGGTGGCTCGCCTTCTTCCCGGGGCTGGCGATCACGGTCACCGTGCTCGCCTTCAACCTCCTCGGCGACGGCATCCGCGACACCCTCGACCCGCGCCTGTCGCCCGGATTCCTCCGCCTCGTCACCGGAGCGGGACGGAGCGCGCCCGGGGCGGCCCCGACGCCGTTGACAAGTCCCGCCGCAAAGTCCTAGATGAGACGATGGCCCTCGACGCACAGCCGGCCGCGGTCGGCCAGCCGGCGCCGCTCTTTTCCCTCCCGTCGGTGCAAGGCGCCACTGTCGGACTCGAACGCTATCGCGGGCACCAGAACGTCATCGTGTGGTTCTCACGCGGCTTCACCTGCCCGTTCTGCCGCGGCTACATGCAGGGGATCATCGAGGGCTACCAGGGACTCCTCGCCGCCGAGGCCGAGGTCATCCAGGTCGCGCCCAATCTCCTGGAGGCGGCGCGAAGCTTCTTCCGGCCCGCGCCGGTTCCCTACCCCGTGGTGTGCGATCCCGACAAGCGCCTCTACGCCGTCTATGGCCTGGGAGATCGGGGCGCGCTGGTAGCGACGCGGACCGGGCTGGTGAGCTTCGCCCGGGCCTTCACCACCGGGGACGGCGGCCCCCAGATACGCGGCGCATGGCTGGACGTGGTGAACCGGAACTTCGTGCGTCGCCTTCATCACCACGCCATGACCGCGGTGGAGCAAGGGCTCTACGTCGTGGACAAGGCGGGCGTGATCCGCTATCGCACCGTGGTGGGGCCCGTCGACACCATTCCCGGCGGCGCCGCGCTGGCGGGCCTGGTGACCGCCCACTGCGACAACGGGCGGCAGGCCACGTGAGTCTCGCCGAGCGGCTCGGGCGCGTGTCCGAGCTCCTCATCGCGCTGGCCGGCTCGCCCATTCCCACTCACGTGTTCCAGACCCTCGCCGATCAGGCGGAGACGGTGATCGCCTTCGACTATCTGGCGGTGTGCCTGCGAGAGGCGGAGAGTGAGGCGTATCTCGTGCATCCCCTCGCGGGCGACTCCGAGGAGGCACACGCCGGGCGGCCCTCCCGGGCCATGGTCAGCGGTCGCGTGGTGCTCGTGGACGATCTCACCGCGGAGCCGGCCTCGATGCCTGATCTGGAAGGGCGCTGGGCGGCGCTGGGGCTTCGCGCGATCCTCATCGCGCCCGTCCGGCGCGGCCCCGAGGTGCTGGGCGCCCTCGTCTTCGCGGCGCGCGCCGCGGGCGCCTATGGCCCGGACGACGTCCAGGTCGCGTCGCTGGTGGCGGCCGGGCTGGGCGCGGGATTCGAGACCTCGCGCGTCTACCAGTCGCTGTCCGACGAGCGCAGCACGCTCGCCGCGGTGCTGGGCAGCACCCAGGACGCGGTGGTGATGGTGAATCCCGACGGGATCGTGCTGCTCGCGAACCCGGCCGTCCGCCCCATGCTGGGGCTGGAGCCGGAGGCGCTCGGCGGAGCGCCCCTGCCCGCGCTGCTCGCGGAGGGGCCGCTGCGCCCGCTCCTCGAGGCGGGCGAGCCCGCCACCGCCGAGATCCGGCTGCCCGACGGCCGCACCGCGCAGGCCAGCGTGGTCCCGGTGCGCACCGCCTATGGCGAGACGGTGGGCGTGGCCGCCATCCTCCGCGACATCACGCTCCTCAAGGATCTGGAGCAGATGAAGAACACCTTCGTGAACACGGTATCGCACGACCTCAAGAATCCCCTCGGCGCCATCGTCCTCACCGCGGAGATGATGCTGCGGTCGGGGCCGGCGGACCCCCGGTACGCGGCGCGGTGCGAGAGCATTCTCCGGGTGGCCCGGTCCATGAACACTCTCATCATCGATCTCCTCGAGATCGGCAAGATCGAGTCCGGGCTGGAGGCCCCGCGCGAGCCGATGGACCTCGTCCCGCTCGTCCACGATGTGGCCACCGCCCTGCAGGTGCAGGCGGAGGCCAAGAATATCGCGCTCGCGGTGGAGACGCCGGAGCGCGTCCCCGTCCTGGCCACGCCGGGCCGCATCACGCAGGCGCTGATGAATCTCGCGGGCAATGCCGTGAAGTACACGCCGGCCGGCGGGCGCGCCCGGATAGGGGTGACCGTGACACCGGGCGGCGAGCCGGCGAGCGCCGCCGCCCTGGTCACCGTGTGCGTGACGGACACCGGCATCGGCATTCCCGCCGCCGACCTTCCCTATGTCTTCGACAAGTTCTACCGGGTGAAGAGCAAGGCCACCCGCGACATCGAGGGCACCGGGCTCGGGCTGGCCATCACCCGGAGCGTGATCGAGGCGCACGGCGGACGCATCTGGGTGGAGAGCGAGGAAGGCAAGGGCAGCAGCTTCAGCTTCACCCTGCCGCTGGCCTGACCCGGCGTCAGCCGGCGGGCTCGAGGGTCTGCCGCGACTCCGCGTCGCGCGCGATGCCGGCCCAGCCGTAACGCATCGGCAGCAGGCGGCACTCCGCCCAGGCCTCCGCCTGATCGGCATAGTGCGGGCTTCCGGGATGGCCGGAGGCGCCGAGCGGCACGATCCAGGCGCTCCGCTCCCAGTCCCCGAGGTCGAAGACGTAGCGCGCCACCGAGGTCGAGGTGAGCCCGTAGCCGGCCGAGGCGATGAAGGACGCGGCCTGCACGGTGTCGCCGTCGCCGCCCACCGCGACGGCGGGCGGGTCGAGCCGCGCCGCGGCGGCGGGAAAGGCGGGGGAGAGCGGATGCTCGGGCCGCGTGGTGTGGACGCGCCCCCAGCGCCACGACGCCACGTCGTCGCCAAGCTGGGCCCGCAGATCGCCCATCGCGCCCGCGAAAGCGCGCGCCAGGGCGGCGGGCCAGGCCCCGCCTGCGGGCAGCAAGGCGCGATCGTCGCGGCGGATCATGGAAGTGAGCAGCGCGCGCAGCCGCGCCATGTGGCCCACGGCGCCGCGGGGCGTGCCGGCGAAGGCCTCGGCGGACAGCGGGCCCAGGATGGGCTCCATGAGGTCGCGCAGCAGCCGCTCGCGGAACGCGCTGTAGATGGTGGGCGGGACCGCCGTCCCCTCCATGACGCCGTCCCAGGCGAGGAACCGGTCCAGCGCGTCACGCAGCACGGCGTCGCTCGTCAGCGCCGGCAGCGCCGCCCGTATCGCCGGCAGCTGGGCGGTGACAATCTCGACCAGCTCTCGCGCCGGAATGGACACGCGATCCGCGTGGATGGCCGCCATGTCGGCCACGGTGGCTCGCGTGAGGGGCCGGAGCCGATCGACCACGCGGCGGGTGCGGAAATCGGGAGTCCAGTCGAGGCTCAGATAGTGCGGGTACTCGTGGCCCTCGATGCGGCTATTGGCGGTGGCGATGAAGCCCGCCTCGGGATCGCGCAGCGCGGGCATGTGCTCGAAGGGCACCGCCCCCTGCCATTCATGCGCGCCGTCCCAGCCCGGCACCGGCAGCCACGCGTTCGCGCGGGCGCGCACGGGGATCTCCCCCCGCGTTCGGTACCCGATGGCGCCGTGGACGTCGGCGTAGACGAGATTGTTGGCGGGATCCACCCAGGGGCGCTGCGCCTCCTCGAACTCGTCCGCGGTGCGGGACCGCAGCATGGGCAAGAGGGCCTCGAAGGTCCGGTTGGGGCGGGCGGTGGCGGTGTAGCGGAACGCGATGCCGGCGCCGCGGCGCGGCTCGCCCAGCACGATGGGCCCGTGATGCGTCACCGTGATCTCGATCGCCACCGCCGCCGCGCCGCGCACGGTGACCGTCTCGCGGGTCACCTCCGCCGGGCGCCAGCCGCCCTCGAACGCGTAGCGGCCCGGGTCGGCGGGATCGAAGCGCTCGACGTAGAGGTCCTGGTAGTCGGCCTGGGCATGAGTGACGCACCAGGCGACATGCGCATTGTGGCCGAAGTGCGGCAGGCCCGGCACCCCGGCGAAGGAGAGCCCGATGGCGTCCCACTGGGGACAGGTGAGGTGATTCTGGTAATAGACGGACGGCACGTCGAGCGGCCGATGCGGATCGCCCGCGACCAGCGGCTTGCCGGACGCGGTGCGCCGTCCCGACACCGCCCAGTTATTGCTGCCCACTTCCCATTCGGGCAGGGCCGGCAGCGCGGCCTCGCCGGCGCTCAGCTCCGCGAGCCCCGCCCGGGCGGCATGATCACCCGGCCCCGTGTACTCGACGCCGGGCGGGATGATCAGCAGCGGATTGTCCTGCGTGCCGGGGCAGAGGGCGGCGGCGCGCGCGGCGCCCAGATGGCGGACCAGCCGCGCGCGCCACGCCTTCACCTGCCAGATGCCCATCAGGATATGGCGCACCTTGAAGACGGCCGAGCTGTCCCACGGCTGCCAGGGCTCGGGCCGCGCGCCGACCAGGCCGAACTCCACCGGCAGCGCCCGCGCGCTCGCCATGAGCGCGTTGACGCCCGCCGCGTACGCGTCGAGCATGGCGCGCGTGTCCGCGCTCGCGGCGGAATAGTCGGCGCGCGCGCTGGCCTCCAGGCGAAAGCGCCGCATCTGGACGTCCTGGGCGAGCCCGGCGGGACCGGCCAGCTCGGCCCAGCGGCCGTACGCGCGGCGCCGGTCGTACTCCATCTGCCAGAGCCGATCCTGCGCATGCACCCATCCCTGGGCAAAGAACGCATCGGCTTCCGAGGCCGCGCGCACGTGCGGAATGCCCTGCGGATCGCGCCAGACCTCGGCACGGGCCCCGAGCCCGCGGACCCGCGCGGTGGACGAGGTGTCGGGAAGGGAGCCGTCGAGGTCGAGGTCGTTCATGCGGTCTCCAGGGCGGCGGCCAGGCGCGCGAACTCCGCGAGCGAGAGGGTCTCCGCGCGGCGGGTGGGATCGATGCCGAGATCGGCGAGCACCACGCGCGCCCGCTCGGCCGGGAGTCCGAGGCCGCCCGCGAGCGCGTTGGCGAGGCTCTTCCGGCGCTGCGCGAAGGCCGCGCGCACCACCGCGCGCAGCCGGCGCGAGTCGGCCACCGGCACCGGCGGCGCCGTGCGCGCGCGGAGATGTAGCACCGCCGAGTCCACCAGGGGCGGGGGGCGGAAGGCGCCCGGGGGCACGGTGAAGGCCAGCCGCACCTCGAAGACGAGCTGGCTCAGCACCGAGAGGCTGCCATAGGTCCGTCCCCCCGGCTCCGCGGCCACGCGCTCCGCGACTTCCTTCTGCAGCATGAGCGCGAGCTGGGTGGGGGCGGCGGCGGCCAGCGTGGGGGCGGCGCCGGCCAGCGCCATCAAGATGGGCTTGCCCACGCTATACGGCAGATTGCCCACGATGAGGATGCGCCCCTCCGGATCCGGACGCCGCGAGGG
>Ga0207660_10002946_pt1 | contig 11127 bp, 9 predicted proteins | sample KBSC73BmetaG_FD_184335 | JGI IMG/M metagenome (GOLD analysis project Ga0207660, IMG submission 184335) | Corn rhizosphere microbial communities from Kellogg Biological Station, Michigan, USA - KBS C7-3B metaG (SPAdes) (version 2) | ecosystem: Host-associated > Plants > Roots > Rhizosphere ... | reverse complement strand
AGCATGATGGCGAAGTGCGAGGCGATGCCGATCAGGGCGACGTCGGCGCCGCCCTGCATCGCCGCCTTGCCGAACCAGCCGCGCGCCACAGCCTTGCCGATGGTCATCGGCGGCAGGCCGGATTCGGCGCACGCCACGCAGAAGTCGAACACGCCCGCGGTCAGGCCGCCGGCGAGAATCGCAGTGAGGATGCGGGACGGCCGGCTCCGGGCCTGGCTGATGGCGATGGTCAAGGTCGTTCACTCCCCGTTTTGCGGTGAACGAACCACGAAATCCGAAAGGGGTCGAGCGCGGACGGGGAAAGGGAAAGCGGAAAGCACAGGAGCGTGAGGCCTGCCCTCTCCACCCCTCGCTCTCCGGCGAGCGGCCTCCCCCGCGGGGCGGGAGAGGAGCGCCATCGTTTAGAGCGTCCGCTTGACCTCTTCGAGGCTGAAGCACTCGATCGTGTCGCCGGGCTTGATGTCCTGGAAGCCGGCGAAGGCCATGCCGCACTCCTGACCCGACTGCACCTCGTTCACCTCGTCCTTGAAGCGCTTGAGCGTCTGCAGGGTGCCCAGTTCGAGCACCACCACGTCGGCCCGGACGATCCGGACGCGCGCGCCCTTGCGGACCACGCCCTCGGTGACCCGGCAGCCGGCCACGCGGCCGACCTTGGAGATGTCGAAGGCCTGCAGCACCTCGGCGTTGCCGAGGAAGGTCTCGCGCTGGATCGGCGCCAGCATGCCCGAGAGCACGCCTTTGATGTCGTCGATCAGGTCGTAGATGATCGCGTAGTAGCGGATCTCCACGCCCTCGCGTTCGGCCAGGTCGCGGGCCTGTTTCGAGGCGCGGACGTTGAAGCCGAGGATCGCCGAGCCCGCGCCCTTGGCCAGCATGACGTCGCTTTCGCTGATCGCGCCGGCGCCGGAGAGGATGATCCGCGCGCGGACCTCGTCGGTGGCGATCTTGTCGAGCGCGCCGACGATGGCCTCGGTCGAACCCTGCACGTCGGCCTTGATCACCAGCGGCAGTTCGGACGCCTTCTTGTCGGTGATCTTGGCCATCATCTCGGCCAGGCTGTTGCCCTGCGCAGGCGCGCCGGCCTTCTCGCGCTTGACCCGGGCGCGATAGGTGGTGAGTTCGCGGGCGCGGGCTTCGTTCTCCACCACGGCAAAGGGATCGCCGGGCGCCGGCGTGCCGTCGAGCCCGAGGATCTCCACCGGCACCGATGGGCCGGCTTCGGTGACCTGTTCCTCGCGCTCGTTGAGCAGCGCGCGGACCTTGCCCCAGTGGTCGCCGGCCACGACGATGTCGCCGCGCCGCAGGGTGCCGCGCTTGACGAGCACGGTGGAAACCGCGCCGCGGCCGCGATCCAGCTTGGCTTCGATCACGACGCCGTCGGCGACGCGGTCGGGGTTCGCCTTCAGGTCGAGGAGTTCGGCCTGTAGCAGGATGGCTTCGAGCAGGTTGTCGAGGCCAGTCTTCTCCTTGGCCGAGACCTCGATCGCCTGGGTTTCGCCGCCCAGGCTCTCGACGACGATCTCGTGCTGCAGCAGTTCGTTGATCACCCGCGTCGGGTCGGCGCCCGGCTTGTCCATCTTGTTGATGGCCACGATGATCGGGGCGCCGGCCGCCTTGGCGTGGTTGATGGCCTCGATGGTCTGGGGCATCACGCCGTCGTCGGCGGCCACCACGAGAACCACGATGTCGGTGACGGTCGCGCCGCGCATCCGCATGGCCGAGAACGCCGCGTGGCCTGGGGTGTCGAGGAAGGTGACGCGCTGGCCATCCTCCAGGCGCACCTGGTAGGCGCCGATGTGCTGGGTGATGCCGCCATGTTCGCCCGACACGACGTCGGTGGAACGCAGTGCGTCGAGCAGGCTGGTCTTGCCGTGGTCGACGTGGCCCATGATGGTGACCACCGGCGGGCGGGCGACTTGATGGTCGTCCACGTCCTCGGCGCCGATGAAGCCCTCTTCGACGTCGGCCTCGGAGACCCGGCGCACGGTGTGGCCGAATTCGGTGGCCACCAGTTCGGCGGTGTCGTTGTCGATGACGTCGCCGCCCTTCAGCATCACGCCCTGGCGCATCAGGAACTTGATCACGTCGGCGGCGCGCGTGGCCATGCGGTTGGCGAGTTCGGCGACCGTGATCACGTCGGGGATGACGACCTCGCGGGCTGCGCGGACCGCTTCCTGGCCGCCGCCCTTGCGTTTCTCGCGCTCACGCTCGCGCGCCCGGCGGACCGAAGCCAGCGAACGCATCCGGTCGACGGCGCCCTCGTCGTCGCCGGCCACCGCCTGGATCGTCAGGCGGCCTTCGCGGCGCTGCGGGGCGCCCTTCGCGCGGCTGATCGCCTTGGAGGCGGGCGCGCCGCCCTTGCGACCGCCATCATCCTCGTCGGGACGGCGGTCCATGGCTGCGCCGCCCGGCCGGGGGGCCTGGCGCGCCGCGCGCTGAATTTCCGGGGTGGCCGGCGGAGCGGCCGGACCGATGCGGGGGCCGCCTGGGCCTCTCGCGCCGGGGCCGCCCGGGCGCGGGCCGGCCGGGCGCGGGGCCAGCGCCGAATAGCGGACGGTGTCGCCGGCCGGGCGCGGGCTGCGGTCGTCGCGGTCCTGAGTGTTGCGTGGGCCGCGATCGTCGCGCGGCGGGCCGCGGTCGTCGGGGCGCGGAGCGCGCTGGTTGAAGTTCGTGCCTTCAAACCGCGAGCGGTCGGGCCGGTAGGTCGTGGTGCTGGCCCGATCGTCGCGGCGGTCGGCGGACGGCTGATAGGTGCGCGTCTGGCCGGGGCCGGCGGCGGGCGGAGGGCGCGGTGCGGCGGGCGCAGCGGGAGCGGCCGGCGTGGCGGCGACGGGCGCGGTCGGGGGCGCGGCGGGGGGCGGCGGCGCCTCCACAGGCTTCGGCGCAGGGGCAGACGCTTCGGCGGCCGGAGCCGCCGGCGGCGCGGGCGCAGGCGCCGGAGCGCGGGCAGCAGCGGCGGCAGCCTCGGCGCGGGCGCGTTCCTCGGCGCGGGCGCGCTCGGCGGCCTGGCGTTCCTGGGCGAGCTCGATGGCGCGTTGGCGGGCGGCGCGCTCTTCGGCGGAAAGCCCGTCCTGGGGTGCGCCCGCGGGCCGCTGAACGGCCGGCGGCGCGGGGCGCGGCTCGAACAGCCGCTTTTCGGCGGAGGAGGGCGCAGCAAGGTTGCCGCCGCCCGGCTGATGCGTGCGGGCGCGCTTGGTCTCGACGACCACGGTCTTGGAACGGCCGTGGCTGAAGCTCTGCTTCACCGTGCCGGCGCTGACCGATCCGGCCCCACGGGGCTTCAGGGTCAGGGGCTGGCGCCCGCCGGGGGCGGGAGTGCGGCCGTTGTTGTTCTCGTCGCTCATGCGCTCGCTTTACTCGTCAGCCGGCGGTCCGGCCAAAGGATAGATATCAAATGCAGGCGCGCGGGGCTTTGTGGCCCCGTTCGCCTCTAAGGCTCCTCGCGCCAACTCTCAGGAAGGAGCGGACAGAAGCCCGCCAACCGGTGCGCGTCCTGCGCCCAACGATCGGCGGCTCGCCCCGCAAGGAAGGCGGTGTGTATCACATTCTCCGCGCCTAAGGCCAAACCCAATTCCTCGGCGCTGAAGACGCCGAAAACCGGCGTCGGCGGGGAGAGCTTTCGGGTCTTGGCCCAGAGCTTGCGGCGACCGTCCGCGGCGCCGTCGGACGCCTCGATCAGCCAGGCGGCCTTGCCCGCGACGATCGCAGCCGAGACCTTCTCGAACCCCGAGGTAAGGTCGCCCGCCCGGCGCGCAAGCCCCAGGCCCGACAAAAGCCGCCGCTTCAGCAGCGTTTCGACCAGGTACGCGAGGTCCGGCGGCGCCTGGACCTTCGCCTTGGCCGCGCGCGCGAAGAGGCCCTTCTTCGCGGCCGTCTCCACCGAGGCGCGGTCGGCGGCGACCCACAGGCCCCGCCCGGGCAGCTTGCGCGCCAGGTCCGGAACCACGGCGCCGTCCGGTCCCGCCACGAAGCGGATCAGCCGCGCCTCGTCCATCACCTCGCCGGTAACGATGTCGCGGCGCTCGCGTTCGGCGGCGGCCAGCGTCGCGGGCGCCGTGGAGCCTTGGTTCTTTGGGCTAGCGGCGGGCTGCTCCACGAGTCACGACCTCATCCCGCTCATCCCCGCGAAAGCGGGGACCCAGGCTTTGTTCGTTGCTGCGATCCGATCGGCAGCGCGGAAGAGGTCGGACGTGGAAAACACAAAAACTCCTGGGTCCCCGCTTTCGCGGGGATTGAGCGGTTAGGGGATGGCCTTAGGCGTCCTGGGCCTCGCCGGCGGCCGCGGCCTCGGCGTAGGCCTCGGTCTCCTCGATGGGCTCCTCCTCGGGCTCCGGCGGCGCCTCGACCCAGCCCATGGCAACGCGGGCGCGCATGATCAGCGCCTCGGCGTCGGCGGGCTCGAGGCCGAAGGATTCCAGGATGCCCGGCTCGCGCACCCGCTCGCCGTTCTTGGTCTCGAACCAGCCGCGCAGGTCGTCGGGGACCAGGTCGGCGAGGTTCTCGACGGTCTTCACGCCGCCTTCGCCGAGCGCCACGGCCATCGGCAGGGTGAGGCCCTCGATCTCCAGCAGCGCGTCTTCGACGCCTAGCTCCTGACGCTTGGCGTCGTACTCAGCGGCGATCTTGTCGAGGAAGTCGGTGGCCCGCGCCTGGATTTCGGCGCCGGTGTCCTCGTCGAAACCCTCGATGGAGGCGATCTCCGAGACGTCGACATAGGCGACGTCTTCCACCGTGGCGAAGCCCTCGGTGACCAAAAGCTGGGCGATGACCTCGTCCACATCCAGGGCTTCCTGGAACAGCGCCGTGCGCTCGGCGAACTCCCGCTGGCGCCGCTCGCTCTCCTGGCTCTCGGTCATGATGTCGATCTGCCAGCCGGTCAGTTGGCTGGCCAGGCGGACGTTCTGGCCGCGCCGGCCGATGGCCAGCGAGAGCTGCTCGTCCGGCACCACGACTTCGACCCGCTCGTCTTCCTCGTCCATGACGACCTTGGAGACTTCGGCCGGCGCGAGCGCGTTGACGATGAAGGTCGCCTCGTCCGGGCTCCACTGGATGATGTCGATCTTCTCGCCCTGCAGTTCGGCCACCACCGCCTGCACACGCGAGCCGCGCATGCCGACGCAGGCGCCGACCGGGTCGATGGACGAGTCGTTGGAGACCACCGCCATCTTGGCGCGGCTGCCCGGATCGCGCGCCACGGCGCGGATCTCGATGACCCCGTCGTAGACCTCCGGCACTTCCTGGGCGAACAGCTTGGCCATGAAGCCGCCGTGCGCGCGGGACAGCAGGATCTGCGGGCCCTTGGTTTCGCGGCGGACGTCGTAGATGTAGCAGCGGATGCGGTCGCCGATGTTGAAGTTCTCGCGCGGGATCGACTGGTCGCGCCGCGCGATGCCTTCGCCGCGGCCCAGGTCGACGACGATGTTGCCGTACTCGACCCGCTTGACCACGCCGTTGACGATCTCGCCCACGCGGTCCTTGAACTCCTCGTACTGGCGCTCGCGCTCGGCCTCGCGGACCTTCCCGGTCACCACCTGGCGGGCCATCTGGGTCTGCACGCGGCCGAACTCGAAGGGCGGCAGGATCTCCTCGTAGGTCTTGCCGACCACCGCGTCCTTGTCGGTGCGCTTGGCGTCGGAAAGGCGGATGATGCCCTGCGGCTCCTCGGCCGGGGTCTCCTCGCCGTCCTCGCCGATCACGGTGCCGTAGTTGGCGTCGTCGGCCACGACGGTCTGCACCCGCTTGACGGTGACCTCGCCGGTCTTCTGGTCGATGTTGACGCGGATGTCGTGCTCGGCGCCGTAGCGGGCGCGGGCGCCCTTCTGGATCGCCTCTTCGATCGCCTCGATGACGATCTCGCGGTCGATGGACTTTTCGCGCGCGACCGCGTCGGCGATCTGCAGCAGCTCAAGCCGGTTGGCGGAAATGCCGGTGAGGCTCATGGGGTGTCCCTCTTAGTCGGAAGTCTGTTGGTGTTGTTCGGATTGCAGGCGGGCCGCGCGAACCTCGGCGCCCCGCTTCATCAGCTGGTCGGTGAGCACGAGCTTGGCCTCGACGATCCAGGCGAACGGGATCAGCGCGGTCTCGTCCTCGCCCTCGAGGTCGACGGCGACCTGGCCGTCATCGACGCCGGCCAGCATGCCCTTGAAGCGCTTGCGCCCCTCGGCCAGCCGGTCGAGCTCGATACGGGCCTCGTGGCCCTGGTAGGTCTCGAAGTCGGAGAGCCGGGTCAGCGGCCGGTCAACGCCGGGAGACGAGACTTCCAGCGTGTATTCGCCGGCGATCGGGTCGGCGGCGTCCATCACCTCGGAGATCGCCCGCGACAGCCGCGCGCAGTCCTCGACGTTCATGTCGCCGTCGGCCGGGCGCTCGGCCATGATCTGCAGCCTGCGGGCATGCTCGCCGCCCATCAGGCGCAAGCGCACAATGGCGTAACCCGCCGCCTCGGCCACAGGGTCGAGCAGCTCCAAGAGGTTCAGGTCTTCGGCGGTCTTCCCACGCATGGGCTTCGGCCTGGCTCCGGCAAAGAAAAAAGCGGCCGGGCCGGAGCCCGCCGCTCGTAGGCGCCATACAGCGCTAACGGACGATGTTGAGGGGAATATAGGCGTTCAAATACGCCTTGTCACTCCCACGGGCCACCAACCATTACCCCGGACCCCACATAGCGAGCTTCTGAGAGGCGGCCCTCCGCGGCCGCGACAATGCATGAGTCGGATGTGTTCAATTGCCACGTCTCGTAAGCGACCGACCCAAGCGGCAATTCAAGCCGGGCGCCGTTGTCGAAGGTGAGACGAAGATCCGCCGTCTCTGCGTCAACTGCGGCGGCGATGATCTTGTGGCCGACAAGCCTAGCCGTGGCTTCTTTCTCCGCGTCTATCGGCTGTGGCAGGCCAAACTGATGGCCGTCGTCGTTGCTCGTCAGCACCAAGCGTCCGCCGGTCACAACCCGCCACGGGAAGCTCGTCGTCAGCGCGGCTTTGTCAAATTCGAACGCCCACGAGTGCTCGAGCCGGGCCACCTCTTGAAGCAAGGCTCCGTTCAAGGTCGTTGCTACCTTGGCCCTAAGTGGAATTGTTGGCATCGCCAGATGCTCTCCGCCCCTTAAACCTCATGGTCAGATGAGACCCGCAGGCAAACTGGCCGCAATGAGATTTTAAGCCAAAGTCCGCCATGCCCCCTCGGTGTCATCCCGGTTTCGCGAAGCGAAGACCGGGACCCACGATCTCAAGGGCCTGAAGGTCGTGTGAAGCGCCGCCGCCGTGCATGCCCTTCACGGTTCGCGTCTATGGGTCCCGGACAGCCGCTGACGCGGCTTCCGGGATGACAGTGGGGGGTGTACGCGCCTCAGAAATCGGTCGCGCCAATTGCTTTGGGCTTCTTCCTCAACCCGCGATGGTCCACAGAGCGCGCCAACAAAGCCAACTCGTTGAAAGCCTCCCATGGACCTCTCCAAGATCCCCGTCGGCGTGAACCCGCCCTATGACGTCAACGCCATCATCGAGATCCCGCAGGGCGGCGAGCCGGTGAAGTACGAGATCGACAAGGAATCCGGCGCGCTGTTCGTCGATCGCTTCCTGCACACGGCGATGTTCTATCCGGGCAACTACGGTTTCATCCCGCACACGCTCGCGGACGACGGCGACCCGATGGACATCATGGTGGTGGGCCAGACGCCCGTCGTGCCGGGCGCGATCATCCGCGCGCGGCCGATCGGCACGCTGATGATGACCGACGAGGCGGGCGGCGACGAGAAGGTGCTGGCGGTGCCGGTGGACGCGCTGCACCCGTTCTACACGGGTGTGGACTCGTGGCGCAGCCTGCCCGGCATCCTGACCGAGCAGATCGCCCACTTCTTCCAGCACTACAAGGACCTGGAAAAGGGCAAGTCGGTGAAGATCACCGGCTGGGCCGAGCCCGAGCAGACCGCCGACCTGATCCGCGCCTCGATCCAGCGCTACAAGGACGCCGGCTAGGTCCGCACGAAATCCAGGAACACCGGCGCGCAGTCGCCCAGGCGCTTTTCCTCGTAGCGGGTAGTGATGTGGTCGGCGGGCGGCGTGCGCCAATCGGCCGCCTCGTCCGCGGTCCAGCGGAAGGCCGGGGTCTTCAGGAACCGCTCCAAGGTCCAGTCCACATAGTCGGCCCAGTCGCTGGCGAAGCGGAGGGTCCCGCGGGGCCTCAGCAGGCGGGCGAACTCGGCCACCGTCTCGGCCTGGACGATCCGGCGCTTGTTGTGCCGTGACTTGGGCCAGGGGTCCGGGAACAGCACGAAAATGCGATCGAGGCTGGCGTCCGGCAGGTTGGCCATCAGCTCGCGCGCGTCGCCGTCGAGCACGCGCACGTTGGTCAGCGCCGCCTCGTCGATATGGCGCAAGGCGCTCGCCACCCCGTTCTGGAAGGGCTCGGCCCCGAGGATCAGGACGTCCGGCCGGCGGTGCGCCTGGGCGGCCATGTGCTCGCCGCCGCCAAAGCCGATCTCCAGCCAGACCTCGGCGGCGTCGGGCTTCAGCGCGTGCGGATCGAAGGGCCCGGCCGGCGGGCGCAGGGCCGGCAGCAGGGTCTCCATCAGGGCGGCCTGGCGCGGCTTGATGGTGCGCGTCTTCAGGCGGCCGTAGGAGCGCAGCGGCGGGTGGGCGGTCATATCGCCTCTTAGCTGTCATCCCGGCCGCAGCGAAGCGGAGAGCTGGGACCCAGCCCTTCAAGCTGTGCGGTTGCTCCTGGATCCCGGATCGGCTCTTCGGCCGTCCGGGATGACAAGAGAGATGGAGGTCTACGCCAGCTTCTTCAGTTCTTCGACGAGGTCCGGGCGTTCCCAGGAGAAACCGCCCTCGTTGTCGGGCTGGCGGCCGAAGTGGCCGTAGGCCGCCGTGCGGGCGTAGATCGGCCGGTTGAGCTGCAGGTGCTCGCGGATGGCCCGCGGGGTCGCCCCGCCGATCAGTTGCGGCAGCGCCAGCTCCAGCTTGGCGGGGTCGATCTCGCCGGTGTTGTGGAGGTCGACGTAGAAGCTCAGCGGCTGGGCCACGCCGATCGCATAGCTGATCTGGATGGTGCACTTGCGCGCGAGGCCGGCGGCGACGACGTTCTTGGCCAGGTAGCGGCAGGCGTAGGCGGCCGAGCGGTCGACCTTCGTCGGGTCCTTGCCGGAGAAGGCGCCCCCGCCATGCGGGGCCGCGCCGCCGTAGGTGTCGACGATGATCTTGCGGCCGGTGAGGCCCGCGTCGCCGTCCGGCCCGCCGATCTCGAACCGGCCGGTCGGGTTGACGTGCCACTTGGTCTTCTTGGTGATCAGGCCCGCGGGGAAGACGCTCTCCACGTAGGGGCGGATGGCCTGTTCGATGCGCTTGGGCGTGGCGATGTGCAGGCCCACCCGCTTCTTGTGCTGGGTCGAGACGACGATCTGCAGCACCTCGACCGGGCGGCCGTCCTCGTAGCGCAGGGTGACCTGGCTCTTGGCGTCCGGCTCCAGCACGTGGCACTCGCCGGAATGGCGCACCTCGGCGAGCTTCTTCAGGATGTCGTGGGAGTATTGCAGGGTGGCCGGCATGAGCGACGGCGTCTCGTCGCAGGCGTAGCCGAACATGATGCCCTGGTCGCCCGCGCCCTCGTCCTTCTTGTCGCTGGCGTCGACGCCCTGGGCGATGTGGGCCGATTGGGCGTGCAGGTGGCAGGCGTACTTGGCCTTCGCCCAGTGGAAGCCCTTCTGCTCGTAGCCGATATCCTTGATCGCCTGCCGCACCTTGGGCTCCAGCGACTTGATGATGTCGCGGGTCAGCGCCTTGCTCTCGGCCTTGGAGCCGCCCGGGCGTCCGGCCCGAACTTCGCCGGCCAGCACGATGCGGTTGGTGGTGACCAGGGTCTCACAAGCCACCCGCGCCTCCGGCTCGGCGCTCAGGAAGGCGTCGACGACGGTGTCGGAGATCCGGTCGGCGACCTTGTCGGGGTGCCCCTCGGAGACACTTTCAGACGTGAAGATGTAGTCGGAACGGCTCACGGCGCTGGTCTCCGGGAAAGACGGGGCGGCCGGCCGCATGCGGTTGCCGCTCGATGAGGTCGGCAAGCACATAAAGAAATCTTTATGTCCCCGCAAGCTCGCGATGACTCGGCAGGTTAAGCGCGCTCCGCCGGCGTCGTAGCGCTCAGGCTTCGGAAATGTCCGGCTCGCCGGCCATGGCGCGGACCAGGTCGAGAATCTTGCGCCGCACCCGGCCCTTCGCGACCTTCGGGAATACCGTGGCGAGTTCCATGCCCTCGGGCGTGAGCAGGAAGTCCTGCAGGGTCTCACGCGGTAGGTTCGAGCCCGGGATCTCGACCCCGTCGCCCAGGCCTTCGTAGAAGTAGCCGATGTTGATGGAAAGCGCGCGGGACATCTCCCACAGCTTCGAGGCGCTCACCCGGTTGGCGGCGCGCTCATACTTCTGCACCTGCTGGAAGGTCAGGCCGATGGACTCCGCCAGTTTCTCCTGGCTGACGCCCAACTCCTTGCGCCGCATGCGGATGCGCAGGCCGACGTGACGATCGACGGGATTCGGGCCTCGATCGGCCGCCTCAGACTTGTCCATGAAACTTCCCAAAGACCTCGCGGGACAAGCGGGGCGCCAGACGCTGCATCGAATCGATCAGAACCCAAAAACTCATGATCACCGAACACGATAGGCCAATGCGGCCAAGCCAGACAATAGGAGCAGAAGCTCGAAGTAGAGCTCGCCTGACCTTGTATACAGCGTAAGCTCGAGAGAGGGAGGCAGGGGTGCGTCAATTAGGCCCAGGCCGCCGAGGCCAAGCCGCGCGCCCGGCGCGATGCGGCCATAGGCGTCGATGATCGCCGAGACGCCTGTCGGCGTGGCGCGGACGATCGGAAGGCCTTCCTCGATGGCCCGGTAACTGGCGATGTTGAGGTGCTGCAAGGGGCCGGAGGTCTTTCCGAACCAGGCGTCGTTGGAGACGTTGAGGATCCAGGCCGGTCGCAGGCCGGCGCGCTGCGCGCCCGCCCGGGTGACGCCGGGAAACAGCGCCTCGTAGCAGATCAGCACCTGCACCGGCGGCGCGCCCCAGGGCGTGATCGGCGCCGACGGCGGGCCGGCCGTGAAGTCGTCCGGCATGTGGACAAGGCTGCGGAACCCGACCTTGGTG
>Ga0207660_10002945_pt1 | contig 11128 bp, 12 predicted proteins | sample KBSC73BmetaG_FD_184335 | JGI IMG/M metagenome (GOLD analysis project Ga0207660, IMG submission 184335) | Corn rhizosphere microbial communities from Kellogg Biological Station, Michigan, USA - KBS C7-3B metaG (SPAdes) (version 2) | ecosystem: Host-associated > Plants > Roots > Rhizosphere ... | reverse complement strand
CGACAATTTGAAAGCGGCCTTCGCCCGGCGCGTGAAGGCGATCGGGTGGATGAGTCCCTCGACCAAGGCCGAAGCACTGAAGAAGGTGCAGAACATCGTCGTCGGCGTCGGCTATCCGGACAGCTGGCGCGACTATTCGGGACTGCAGATCGTGGGCAACAACGCCTACGCCAACCAGAAGAACGCGGCTCTTTGGGAGTACCGCCACCAGATCGCCAAGATCGGCAAGCCGATGGACCGGCACGAATGGTGGATGCCGCCGCAGCTGGTCAACGCGGTCAACCTGCCGGTGCAGAATGCACTGAACTTCCCGGCCGCGATCCTGGTCAAGCCGTTCTTCGATCCGAATGCCGACGCGGCCTTCAACTATGGCGCGATCGGCGCGGTGATCGGGCACGAGATCAGCCACAGCTTCGACACGGGCGGCGCGCTGTTCGACGCCAGCGGCGCCATGCGCAACTGGTGGACGCCGGCCGATTTCAAGAATTTCCAGCAGCGAGCGACCGCGCTCGCGAACCAGTTCGACCAATATGAAGCGCTGCCGGGCCTGCACCTCAACGGCAAGCTGACGATCAACGAGAATATCGCCGACGTGGCGGGCCTCGGCGCCGCCTACGAGGCATACAAGGCGTCGCTGGGCGGCAAGCCCGCGCCGACGATCGACGGTTTCACAGGGGACCAGCGCTTCTTCCTGGCGTTCGGGCAGGCCTGGGCCGCGAAGTGGCGCCCCGAAGCGCTCCGCCAGGTCGTACTGACGAACGAGCACGCGCCCGACCAGTTCAGGGCGCTGACGGTGCGCAACATCGATCCGTGGTACCCGGCGTTCAACGTGAAGCCGGGCCAGAAGCTGTACCTGGCACCGGACAAGCGGGTCAAGATCTGGGGGTAAGTCCCTCTCCCCCCTGCGGGAGAGGGCGACTCACGCAAAGCGTGAGCGGGGTGAGGGGCGCCGCTTGCGAGGCAGGCGCGCGAGCCTCCGGCTCGCTTCCCTCTCAAGCTATAACGCGATCACCTCGCGTCCGATGAGCATCCGCCTGATCTCGTTGGTGCCCGCGCCGATGTCGAGCAGCTTGGCGTCGCGGTAATAGCGCTCGACCGGCCAATCCTTGGTGTAGCCCGCGCCGCCGAGCGCCTGCACCGCTTCGTTGGCGACGCGCACCGCATTCTCGCTCGCCAGCAGGATCGCGCCGGCGGCGTCGAAGCGCGTCGTCTTGCCGGCGTCGCACGCCTTGGCGACGTTGTAGACGTAAGCGCGTGAGGAATTGAGCGCGACATACATGTCGGCGATCTTCGCCTGCATCAGCTGAAAGGAGCCGATCGGCTTGCCGAATTGCTTCCGCTCCCGAACATACGGCAGGACCGTGTCGAGGCACGCTTGCATGATCCCGATCTGGATTCCGGCGAGCACCGTCCGCTCGTAGTCGAGGCCGCTCATCAGGACGGCAACCCCCTCATTTTCCTGCCCGAGGATATTCTCCGGCGGAACGAAGCAGTCGTCGAACACCAGCTCGTTGGTCGGCGAGCCCCGCATTCCGAGCTTGTCCATCTTCTGGCCGATGGAGAAACCGTCCATGCCCTTCTCGATCAGGAATGTCGTGATCCCGCGGCTGCCCTCCCCGGTCCTCGCGTAAACAACCAGCGTGTCGGCATAGCCGCCGTTGGTGATCCAGAACTTGGTGCCGTTGAGCCGGTAGCCGTTGCCGCTTTTCTCGGCCTTCAACTTCATTCCGACGACGTCGCTGCCCGCCCCCGCCTCGCTCATCGCCAGCGCGCCGACGTGCTCGCCGCTGATCAGCTTCGGAAGATGTTTCCGCTTCTGCTCGTCATTTCCCCAGCGGCGGATCTGGTTGACGCAGAGGTTGGAGTGGGCGCCGTAGCTGAGGCCGACCGAAGCCGAGGCCCGCGCGACCTCCTCCTGCGCGACGACATGCTCGAGATAGCCGAGCCCGAGGCCGCCATATTCCTCCTCGACCGTGATTCCGTGGAGGCCGAGCGCCCCCATCTCGGGCCAGAGCTGGCGCGGAAATTCGTCGCTCTCATCGATCTCGGCAGCGATCGGCGCGATTTTGTCCCGGGCAAACCGCTCGGTCGTTTCGCGGATGGTGTCGGCCATTTCGCCCAGGTCGAAATCCAGCCCCGTATCGGACATGCATCATTCCTCTTCCGCAGCGGGCGCTAGCAGAGGGGGCAGCCGATTGAAAAGCAGGCGCGTCAGCCGGCGCCGCGCTCCGGCTTGGCTGGTGCGGCCGGTGCGGCCGGTGCGGCCGAGGCCGCGGGTGGGGGCGCGGTCGCGGGATGCTCGGCGCCGCGATGGCAAGTGAAGCAAGTCACCTTCGAGTCCGCCTGGCTGGTGATTGCCGGCAGGTTGCCGTTCAACTCCTTGACCATGCGGATCATCCCGCGCGCGATGTCCTTGTTCGGCTTGGCGTCGGACGGGAAATCGTAGGTCGAGAGCGGTTGGCCTTCGGTGCCGACATGGCAGAAGCTGCAGCGCACGCCGAGCGACTGGGCGAAGAACTTCATCGTCCCGAGAAGCTGCGGAGGTGTGATGTCCTGCGGCAGGACCTTCAGATTCTTGTGCGGCAGATTGGCGAAGGCAGGCAGGTTCGCCGGAGGAGCACCCGTCTGCGCCACAGCGACGGAGACAGTGAAAACAGCTGCGGCCGACGCGAGCGCAACCTGTGGAATTCCAAGCTTCATCAGGAACCCCTTTTTCGTGACAGAATCATCAAGAACTTTGGTCGCGAGCCGTCAAGCGCGCATTTGAAGAACGAGGCCGCGGTGACTATGTGCACTGCAGCAATTCTCCCCTGAAGGCAGCAGCTAATGGCCAGCACCGAATCCGACCCGATTGTCATCCTTTCGTACGCGCGCACACCGATGGGCAGCTTCCAGGGCGCGCTGTCGCCGCTTTCCGCCACCGAGCTCGGCGCGACCGCGGTGAAAGCAGCCGTCGAGCGCGCGGGGATCAGTGGCGACCAGGTCGACAAGGTGTTCATGGGCAACGTGCTCTCGGCGGGCCTTGGCCAGGCGCCGGCGCGGCAGGCGGCGCTCGGCGCGGGTCTTCCCAAGTCGGCTGAAGCGGTCACCGTCAACAAGGTCTGCGGCTCCGGCATGCAGGCCGCGATCTTCGCGACCGACATGCTCAAGGCCGGATCGGCCGACGTCATCGTCGCCGGCGGCATGGAGAGCATGTCGAACGCGCCTTATCTGTCGAAGAAATATCGCGCCGGTGCGCGCATCGGCCACGACACCGTTTACGACCACATGATGCTCGATGGGCTCGAGGACGCCTATGACAAGGGCCGCGCGATGGGCACGTTCGCCGAGGACGCGGCGCGCGAATATCAGTTCACGCGTCAGGACCAGGACGAATATGCGATCGAAAGCCTGCGCCGCGCGAACGCAGCGATCAACGAGGGCAGGTTCGACAAGGAAGTGACACCGGTGACCGTCACCACGCGCAAGGGCGAATTCACGGTCGACCGGGACGAGCAGCCGGGCAAAGGCAATCCCGAGAAGATCCCGCAATTGAAGGCCGCCTTCGCCAAGGACGGCACGATCACCGCGGCGACTTCGTCGTCGATCAGCGACGGCGCCGCGGCGCTGGTGCTCACGCGGCAGAGCATTGCTGAAAAGCTCGGCAAGAAGCCGATCGCCCGGGTCGTGGCCCATGCCGCCGCGGCGCAGGAGCCGGCGAAGTTCACCTCGGCGCCCGTGCCGGCGATCGAGAAGGTGCTCCAGAAGGCCGGCTGGAGCGTCGAGGACGTCGACCTCTGGGAGGTCAACGAGGCGTTCGCCTGCGTCGCGATGATCGCCATGCGCGACATCGGAATTTCGCATGACCAGATCAACGTGAACGGCGGGGCGACTGCGCTTGGCCACCCGATCGGCGCCAGCGGCGCGCGCATCACGACCACATTGATCGCAGCGCTCCAGGACCGAGGCCTGAAGCGCGGCGTCGCGAGCCTGTGCATCGGCGGCGGCGAAGCAACCGCGATCGCGGTGGAGCTCATCTAGGCATCGGACTCGTGCGCAACAGCCGCTGGTGGTAAATGCATCGTTCCTCAACAGGGGAGAAAGCCGATGCGTCTCACCATCTGCCTCACCGCCGCCGCCATCCTTTGCGCCGGCTCAACGCCCGCCGTTGCCAAGACCGCAAAGCACAGGGCCTTCCAGCTTAACGAGACGACCTGGACGTTCAGCGAAAAGAAGAATGGGAAGATCGAGGAATCGATCGACGCTGACGGGAATTACATTGCGCAGACGGTGGCTGGGAAGCACCTCGACCACGGCACCGCGGTACTGAAGAATGGCAAGGCATGCTTCACCAGCGCCATGACCAAGGAAGGTGAAGTCTGCTGGACGACGCCCGCCCATGCGCTCGCGATCGGCCATTCGTTCGTCACTAAGAGCGATAAGGGGCGGAGACAGAAGGTAACGCGGGTCAAATATACCGCGCTGAAGATGCCCAGCTAAGCGGCCCAGCCCCGCTAGCCGACTACTTCGTTGTCGCCGACGCCCCAGACGTCGCTGGTGCGGATGTAGCCGTCCTTCTTGCCGATCTCGATGCGGCACCAGCCGTCGCCCTTGCACTTGTCTATGCGCCCGACGACGCCGGGTTCGGCCATGTAGCGGATCTTGGCTGAATCATTCCGATCAGCGCGGATCGGGCGTGGATCGCCGGGCTTCACGATCGCGGTTCGGCGGTCGCTGAGGAACGTCACCAGCATCCACCCCTGCGCGCCGTCCGGGTCCTGGATCAGCCGCCACGTCTGGTATTTCTTGACCACGCGCACCGGCAGGTCGCGGCGCTGGTAGAGCCAGACGTTGGGGTAATTGCGGCCCGGGCCCGTGTGGGTCATCGCCTGACCCGACGCGATCGAAGCCCAGTAAGGCGGCTGCTTGTCCTGCGCGAGCGCGGGAGCTGACATCAACATCAACGTCATTCCCGCGAAAGCGGGAATCCAGCTCTTCTTCTCACTCGCTTGGACCCCCGCTTTCGCGGGGGTGACGAAGAAGCGGTGCACTACGCCCCCGTCAAAATCCGATCGACCAGCTGCTTCACCGTTGGGATGAAGCCGTTCGAATAGAACGGATCGCTCTTGAAGCGGAATGCCGAGTGGCCGGCGAACATGAGGTTCTGGTCGACGGGGCCGCCGTGGGCGATGTCCTGAAGCGTCTTCTGGATGCAGAAGGAGCGCGGATCGGCGAGGCGGCCCGTCGTGTTCTTCTCATTGTCGGCCCACGACGAGAAAGCGCACTGGCTGAGGCATCCCATGCATTCCGCCTGGTCCTTGCGGATATGCTTTTCCTCTTCAGGCGTGACGAAGATCAGCGTGTCGTCGGGCGTCTTCATCGCGTTGGTGAAGCCGCGCGCATACCATTCGCGAGCATGGATCAGGTCGCCCTTGGTGACCCAGTAATTCTTCTTCGTGCCGATGCCGACGTCGAGCTCGAAATGGTGATCGCCGATCGGCTCCTTGGTGTAGGCGATCTGGCGCTCGCTGCGCGCTTCGAGGTTCCTGAGGAACGGGTTGCGCACGGCGGACGAATAGAAGCCCGTCGGCGAGAAGCGGTGCAGGAGCACGTCGCCTTCCTCGAGCGTCATCAGCCGCGCCTTCCATTCGGGCGGGATCGGGCTTTCCTGGGTCAGCAGCGGGCGTGTTCCGAACTGGAAGACGATCTGCCCGAGCTCCGGATTGTCGATCCAGTTGGCCCATTCGTCGAGGCGCCAAACGCCGCCGGCCATGACGATCGGCACGGTGTCGGCGATGCCGTTGTCCCGCATCGTCTGACGCAGGGCAGCCACGCGTGGGTACGGATCCTGCGGCTTGCGTGGGTCCTCTGCATTGGACAGGCCGTTGTGTCCCCCGGCCAGCCACGGATCCTCATAAACCACCGCTGCGAGCCACTCGGCAGCCTTGTGATAGGCGCGCTTCCACAAGGCGCTGAAGGCGCGGGCAGAGCTGATGATCGGCAGGTAATTGACGCCGTAGGAGGCCGCGATTTCGCTCAGCTTGTAGGGCATCCCTGCTCCGCAGGTGACGCCAGAAACGAGACCCTTGGTGCGCTCGAGAACGCCGTGCAGCACGCGCTGGGCACCGCCCATTTCCCACAGCACGTTGATGTTGATCGCGCCGCGGCCCGACGCGATGTCATAGGCGCGCTGGACCTGCGCGACCGCGCCGTCGATCGCATATTTGATCAGTTCTTCGTGGCGGTCGCGGCGGGTGAGCGCCTCATAGACCTGCGGAATGATCCGGCCCTCGGCATCATAGCTGTCGGCGTTGACCGCCGACACCGTGCCGATACCGCCGGCCGCAGCCCAGGCGCCAGAGCTGGCGTGGTTCGTCGCGCTGACGCCCTTGCCGCCTTCGATCAGCGGCCACACCTCGCGTCCGCCGTAGAGGATGGGCTTCAGCCCCTTGAACAAAATCCGTCTCCCGCGCGCATCAGGCGCCTTCGGCGCACATATAAGGGCCGTTCGCCAACTTTGCGCGGAAAAAAAGCGAGCGGGGTCCCGGCGGTTCCGGAACCCCGCTCCTTCTCACCGAGCTTTCACTCAGTAGCAGTTGCCGGAGGTTACGGCGCTGCCGACGGCGGCGCCGAGGACGCCGCCGATGATGGCGCCCGCAGCGCCGTTGCCGCCTCGATAGCGATAGCCATAGCGGGTGCGGTGGGTGCGCCCGTTATCCGACACCGCGCTTCCGATCACCGCGCCGGCAAGCCCGCCCGCGACCGCGCCGGCCGCCGGATTGCCGCAGCCATAGGCTCCGTAACCATAGCCGTAGCCCGGATAGCCGTAAGCGGCCGGATAGCCGTAACCGGCACCGTAGCCATATCCGTAGCCGTACGGATAAGCGTATCCGTAGGGAGCGGCATATCCATAGGGATAATAGCCAACCGGATAGCCGACCGTGACCACCGTCCGCACCCGCGGATAATATCCGAAGCTGCGGTAGCCGAAGCTGTTGAAGCGGAAATGGCGGTCGCGGTCGAAATGATGGCGGTCGCGGAAACCGTCATGGTCCCAATCACGCGCGGTCGCCGCGGTCGGGACCAGCATTGCGGCCGAAAGCGCAAGAGCGATCAGTTTTTTCATCGAAACACTCCTCGATTGTACGCATCGGCCAGACTGAACACGCAGGCCGACTCACGATAGCTGGTGCGCCGGTTTTCCTGTCGTGGCGATGAATGTCGTTCCGTCGCTTCAACGACTCAGCGCATAATCCAGCCCGATGTCCACGGCGGGGGCCGACTGCGTGATCCGGCCAACCGAAATGAAGTCGACGCCGGTTTCCGCGAGGAAGCGGATCGTCTCGAGGGTTACGCCGCCCGATGCCTCGAGCGGCACCCGGCCGGCCACGACGGCGACCGCCTCGCGGAGCATCGCCGGGTCCATGTTGTCGAGCAGCAGCCGGTCCGCGCCGGCGACGAGCGCCGGCTCGATCTGGTCGATGCGGTCGACCTCCACCTGGACCTGGAGGCCCGTCTTAGCGGCTTTCGACTTGTCGACGGCCTCGGCGACGCCGCCGCAAACGGCAACATGATTGTCCTTGATCAGCACGCCGTCGTCGAGCCGCATGCGATGGTTTTGCGCGCCGCCCATCCGCACCGCATATTTTTCCAGCACGCGCAGTCCCGGAATGGTCTTGCGCGTGTCGATCAGGACTGCGCCGGTTCCGGCGATCGCGTCGACATAGCGGCGAGTCAGGGTCGCGACGCCGGATAGATGCTGGAGCGTGTTCAGCGCCGATCGTTCGGCCGCCAGCATCGCGCGGGCATTGCCCGCGAGCCGCATCAATGCGCTCCCATGCTCCACTTTGTCGCCGTCGGTTGCGAGCTGCTCGACCTGCACGTTCGGATCGAGCTTGCGAAAGAAAGCGGCGGCGATGTCCAGGCCGGCGACGACGATCTCCTGCCGTGAGTTCATCTGAGCGGTGAAGCGCGCATCGGCCGCGATCGTCGCGTTCGAGGTCACATCGCCGCCCGCGCCGAGATCCTCCGCGAGCACGCGGTCAACGAAAGCGTCGAGGTCGAAATCTTCCGGCACCGGCATTGGCCTGCTCTAGTCGGCGTTCGCGCCCCGCGACAAGCTCAGTGAGCCGGCTCCGCCGTCGGCATGATACGCCAGCGGCCCTGCTCCCAGGCATAGCGCTGCGCGTCGAGCGGAACGAAGGCATCGCCTCTCCACGCATTCACGGTGATCGTCACGTCCGCATCGGCGACGTCGATCGTGTTGAAGCTCTGCTCCTGGTCGCGAACCCGGGTCGAGGTCGCAGTCCCGGCCTGGACGACGAGCGCCGATCCGGCGCGGGTGACGAGATCGTTCGCGCTGTGGCTCGACGCATGATGGTTGTGACCGGCGAGAAGCATGTCGACCCCCGCGTCCTGGATCGCGTCGAGCGCCAGCTCCTGCCTGCCGATCGCGGGGGTGATCTCGTCACCGACCTCGAGCGCGAACAGGGGATGGTGGGTGACGAGCACTCGGAATGCGTCCCGCGGGCTTCGCGAGAAAGTCTCGCGGACGAAGGCGACCTGGTCGTGGTTGATCCGTCCGTCCTTGAAGGTCAGCGAACGCGCCGTGTTGATTCCGAGCACGGCAAGGCCGGGCAGCTCGACGAACGGACACAGGCTGTCGTCGATGAAGCGCCGATAGCGGGCGAGCGGCGACAGGAAGCGCCGAAGCACGTCGTAGAGCGGGACGTCGTGGTTGCCTGGGACTCCGAGCACCTCGTGGCCGTGATCCTGGAGCCGCTCGAGGAACAAGCACGCGTCGCGGAATTGCTCCGTCTTCGCGCGTTGGGTGAAATCGCCGCTGACGACGACGAGATCGGGCTTGAGCGCGTCGACCTCGCTCTCGACGGCCTCGACCAGCCGCTCGTCATGCGCGCCGAAGTGGAGGTCGGAAAGATGCACGAGCCGGGGCATGCCCAATGAACGCCGCTCTCGCGCGGCGGTTCAGTAATTCAGGAACAACAGCAGCTTGACGTCGACGCCGAATCCTTCGGCGCGTTTTTGCTCGATGAAATTGGCAATTTCGGCTCGGGGCACGAGGTGGACGTTGATGTCCTCGTTTTCGTCGCCCCCGCCTTCGCCGATTTTGCGGACTCCGTGGGCGCGCACCAAGGTGAAGCCTTCCGACACCATTCCTGGCGACGCGTAGAATTCGCCGAGGCGTTCGATGCGCTCCGCGGTGAAGCCGGTCTCCTCCTCCAGCTCCTTGATCGCGGTGCTTTCGGGCGTGGCGTTCGGGTCCTGGTCGCCGACCAGGCCGGCAGGAAGCTCGATGCAGCGGCAGTCCAGGGGCACGCGCGGCTGGTCGATCAGAATGACCTTGCCGTCCGTTTCGGCGAGGATCACGACCGCGCCGATATTGTTGGTGCGGCTCGTATATTCCCATTTGCCGCGCTTCAGCGCGCGCACGTAGCTGCCGGCCCACATTACTTCGGGCGGCGGAAGCTCGTCGAGATTCATAGCTCGATCAGCCGGTCCGGTATCTCGTTGCAGTCCTCCATCGAACGCGGGAAATGCTCGGAAAGCACCACGCCGACGCGTTCGATCGCCGCGCAAATGCCGTCGCCGACCCGGCCTTCGCGGACCTGCTCGAGCAGCGCGTGCATCGCTTCTCCCCAGGTGTGGTCGTCGGTGACCTTGAGGATCGCGTCGTCGGCGATGATCTCGGCACGCCGCTCGGCCAGCGAGAGGTAGATGAGGATCCCGGTCTTCCCGGTGGTTCGGCCCGCAGCCGCGGCCTGGAAGATCGCGATCGCGCGGCGGCGCACCCGCCGGTGCTTGGTCGCCCCGGGGGTGAGAAAGAGCCGCAGCGGCATCCATTTGAGGATCAGCAGCGCGACGGTGAACTTCAGCGCCGCGAAAACCATCAGCAGCGTCAGCAACTCGCTCTGGGTCGGATCGGGGCTCCAGCCGCCGAGCAGGAAGCCGTACCACCAGGCGAGCGCCGTCGGCCGCCATGCAGCCCAGGCGAGGACCGCGAACAGCGGCACCAGCGCCCAGTGCAGCGCGACGTCGTGATAGGCGTCGCTGATCGGCGTCGCGACCGCGACAATCTCCCCGCTGCTCTGCGCCTCAGCCGCCGCAATGGCGGCGGCAACCTTCTCGCGGTCCGCGTCGGTCAGTTGCATCACCATGAGCCCGAAGCTCCACCGCCGCCGAACGAGCCGCCGCCGCCCGAGAAGCCGCCGAAGCCGCCTCCACCTCCAAAGCCGCCGCCTCCGCCGCCCCAGGAGCCGCCGCCCCAGCCGCGCGATCCGCGGCTGAGGGAGTTCAAGGCCCACAGGGTGACCCACGGATTGAGGCCGCCGGAGCGTCCCCGATAGCGGCGCCCGTAGCCGCGCCGGAAATGCGAAAGCGCGATGAAGCCGAAGATCATCAGCCAGAAGAAGATCGACAGACCGCCGCCGCCCGAATGCTGCCGCTGCTCCTGCGCCTGCTCGGCCGCGGCGACATTCTTCTGCGCCTCCTCGGGCGATAGGCTCATCTGCTTGATGATCGCGTCAGTTCCCGCCTCGATACCGCCGCCATAGTCGGGCGGGTTCTGCTTGAAGCGCGGCAGGATCGCCCCGCGGATGATGAGTCCCGACATCGCGTCGGTGAGGTAGGGGGTTGCGCCGTAACCGACCTCGATCCTGACCTTGTGTTCGTTGGGCGCGACCAGCAGGATCACGCCATTGTCCTTGCCTTTCTCGCCGATGCCCCAGGCCCGGCCGAGGCGATAACCGTAATCCTCGATCGGATAGCCCTGCAGGCTCGGCACGGTCGCCACGACGAGCTGCGCGCCCTTCGACGCCTCGAGCGCGGCAGACTTGCTGGTCAGGTCCTGCACCTGCGCAGGGGTTAGCAGGTGGGCGTCGTCCACCACCCGGCCCGTCAGCTGCGGAAAAGTCTGCGCTGACGCAGGCGTGGCGATGAACAGCAGAGCAATTGCCCACAGAAGCGTCATTCCCGCGAAAGCGGGGAACGAAGTGATCGTCGGATCAATCCCGCTGCTGGGCTTTGAATGCAGCCGGACCCCCGCTTGCGCGGGGGTGACGATAGAAGTGGTCACCTCAGCTGCCGTTGCCGAAGTTCACGGTCGGCGCGTTCTGCGCCTGCGTCGATGCCT
>Ga0207660_10002943_pt1 | contig 11131 bp, 8 predicted proteins | sample KBSC73BmetaG_FD_184335 | JGI IMG/M metagenome (GOLD analysis project Ga0207660, IMG submission 184335) | Corn rhizosphere microbial communities from Kellogg Biological Station, Michigan, USA - KBS C7-3B metaG (SPAdes) (version 2) | ecosystem: Host-associated > Plants > Roots > Rhizosphere ... | reverse complement strand
CGCACGATCTGCTGTCAGTATATTCTCTCTGTCATCGCGTGGCCCTGCTGCACGACGGCAGAATTGTTGAATGCAACACTCCCAAAGAAATATTCCTCCACCCCCGGCATCCGTTCACGCGGAAGCTCATTGCAGCCCTGCCATTTCCGTTGGCGGTCGCGTCTGAGATTGACGAAAGCCCGGTCTTGTTTTAGCTGCACAGCTTCCGGCTTGGTTGCCGAGCTTCCCTGTGACGCGCCTGACACATCCTTGTAACCCTCTTAAAATCATCTACTTGCAATCTGTACACGTCCACCCAAGCTTGGCGAGGTGACATTCATGTCGCAGTTTTGGTTTTACGGTCGTAGCTAATCTGCTGCAAACAAAGCAGTTATTCTCTTCCGGTCTGGCCGCTTACGTGCAATTTCCTGAGGGGTGAGGACGGAAACGTCCTTAAAAGAGAGGGCAGGAAACATGTCTCGTAGCGCAATGAAAGCTTTATTGGCAGTCAGCATGGCTGCCTTGGCCATAACCGTTCTGAGCCAGTACGCACCGCTGGTTAAACATCTTTGTCCGACTGTGGCTTCAGCAATCTGGGGTTCGTAGTTGTCCGATCGACGGAGAAGAGATATGAAGTTCGTAAACACAAAAGGGTTGAGCCGCTGCGGATCCGGGATACACAAGTATGTCTCGGCTCGCCTGATCATGACGCTGGCACTGCTGCTGTTCGCGATTTCAACGCTACACGCGGCTCCGGCCCATCCATCGCACAAGATCGCGGCGGACTTGGCGAGCTATCCCGTAAACCCGGACGGCACGGTGGACGTGATCATCCAGTTCACTGAGAAGCCCCAGGCGCGCCATTTTGAAATGATGGCCTCTCATGGAGCCAGGCTGAAATTTGCTTTGGAGCACATCAACGGCGCGGCCTATCGCATCCCGGTGAAATTGCTCCAGTTCCTTGAAAACCACCCTGATGTGGCCTACGTGAGCCCGGATCGCGTAAATAAGGCGGCTTGGGACGATGAAATTCCAGCGGTGATGGACAACGTGGTCCGGCAGCAATATACGCTGGATGGCTCCGGGATCGGCATCGCGGTGATCGATAGCGGTGTTTACAACCATGATGATCTGCAGAACGCAAGCGGAACGGCAAGCCGCATCGTCTACAGTGAAAGCTTTGTGCCGGGAGACTCTGCAACGACGGATCTCTACGGGCACGGCACGCACGTGGCCGGCATCCTCGCAGGGAACGGCCGTGATTCCGCCACCGGATATGCGCAACAGTACGTAGGCCTGGCGCCAAAGGCGAACATCATTAACCTTCGTGTTTTGGACAAGAATGGCGCCGGCAGTGACAGTGCTGTGATCGCTGCTATTCAGCGCGCGATTGACCTCAAGAACACCTACAACATCCGCATCATCAATTTATCGTTAGGACGTCCGGTTTACGAGTCGGCCGGCCAGGATCCTCTTTGCCAGGCAGTGGAAGCGGCCTGGAAAGCAGGGATCGTTGTGGTTGTCGCAGCGGGGAATTCAGGACGTGACAACAGCGGTGGGACTGATGGATACGCCACCATTCAGTCACCCGGAAACGATCCTCTGGTGATCACCGTCGGCGCTACTAAAACGAATGGCACGGCAACTCGCCTCGACGATTACGTGGCTTCATATAGCTCGAAGGGCCCGACTCTGTTGGATCACGTAGTGAAGCCGGACCTGGTAGCTCCCGGCAACCGGATCGTATCCCTGGTTTCGCCGTCCAGTTATCTGGCCCAGAATTATCAGGATTTGGAAGTCAATCCGCTTACCGTGTGCGTGACCGTTCTGGGCATCAACACGTGCAGCACCGGTCCGAGTAACAAATACATGCGCTTGAGCGGAACCAGCATGGCCACTCCTGTGGTTGCAGGCGCGGCAGCTCTCATGCTGCAAAAAGATCCCACGCTGACGCCCGACAGCATTAAAGCGCGCATGATGAAGACCGCGTGGAAGGGCTATCCGCAGGCGAGCTGGGGATATGATTCGTGGGGACGGGGCTATCTCTCTCAGTACGACGTCTTTACCATTGGAGCCGGCTATCTGGATGTTTACGCCGCACTGCAGAGCAGCGATGTCGCATCCGGCAGCACTGCTTCACCCACGGCCGTCTATAACAGTTCCACTGGGCAAGCCAGCTTGAGTATGAGTGGTCCGGTGTCATACGGAAGCAGCATTACGTGGGGCAGCTCCATTATCTGGGGCAACTCCATTGTCTGGGGCACGACTGCGGTGCTGAACGACTCCATCATCTGGGGCAATTCCATTATCTGGGGTCAATCGGGAGTATCAGGCAACACCATCATCTGGGGAAGCTGCGTGAATCAGAATCAAACTACGGTCAGCGCACTCAGTGATGGCGAGGATGGCGAGAACTAGATTCCAGCTTGAGGCATCTGCAAATCGAGTAGCGGGCCGTTTGTCTGAAGAGTTGACGGTCCACTTCTTTTTCCCGCTACTTGCCAGTTCAGCGCTTATACACAACTCCGCCCTTCATCACGAAAGTGACCTTCTGCACCGCGGTGATGTCCTGCAACGGATTGCCGGACACCGCGATTACATCCGCAAAATAGCCCGGCTTCAGCTCGCCGATCTGTCCCTGCCAGCCCAGCAATTTCGCGCCGTTCAGCAGGCATGCCTGCAGCGCAGCCGGCGGCGTCATGCCATACTTCACCATGAGGACGAGTTCACGGGCTTGCGTGCCGTGCGGAAACGGCCCGACATCCGAGCCTGTCGCCATAGGAACTCCGGCGGCAAGCTGTTTGCGAAACTGCTGCGCGTGATAGTTAAGCAACTCATGCTCGCGCGCGCCTGCTTCGGGTGAAGGCGCATGATCGGCAAAGTACTCAAAAATCGTGAATGTGGGGACGGCGAAGATGTGTTTTTCCCGCATCAGCCGCATGGTTTCATCGCTGAGTTGGTCGGCATGGTCGATTGAAGCCACTCCTGCCTGCGCTGCATAGAGCGTTCCGGGCTCTCCTGTGGCATGTACCCCAACCACCGTGCCCAGACGCGCGGCTTCCTCCACTGCGGCTTTCAGTTCGCTCTCAGTAAACTGGTAGGGAGTTGAGAATTTGCCGTCGTGAAAGGAGTCGCGGCCGGTTTCGTACATCTTGACGAAATCGGAGCCCTCCTTGTGTTGTTCCCTGATCGCGCTGACCAGGTCGGCCGTGTTGTTCACCAGCGTGGCATTCGGCAACACATGCTGTTCCGGGTTGTAGCGGATGGCATCCTCGTGACCGCCAAGAATGCTAATGGCATTTCCACTGATGCGCATCCGCGGTCCGGGAATCAGTCCCTGGTTGATGGCATTGCGAACGGCAGTGTCCGCCGACCCTGCTCCTTCTGTCCCCATGTCTCTTTCCGCTGTGAACCCGGCCATCAGGTCGGCCTTCGCGGCCAAAGTAGCAAGGATGGTCCGCTGTGGGACCGATTCCTCCACGGTCTGCAAATCTTCTGCGCCAGGATGGAGAAACAGGTGTACGTGCGAGTCGATCAGGCCAGGCATGAGCGTGCGATCGCCTAAATCAATCACCCCGGCTCCGGCTGGATGCCGCACGTTAGTCCCGACCGCGGAAATCTTTTCGCCTTCAACCAGGATTTCTGCGGGAGCAACGATTTTGCCGCTAGCTACGTCAAGCAGACGCGCCGCGCGCAGCACCACAACATGAGGCGATGTTGAAGGCGTCTCTTGGGCAGATGACACGCAGATCAGAGTGAAGCAGAGAAGAAGAATGAAACCTGATATTGCAGGGGAAAGGTGTTTGTCCATACCCGCGACATAATAACATCGCGAGGAAGCGCGTTCCTTACCTCAAAGCCGGACTTGACGGCCTTTGCGCCTGTCAGCGTCCACAGAAAAGCGCAGCGCCATTGAGAAACTGCTTTTGTTAGGTGAACTGTTCAGTTGCTCTGTATTATCTGCTCGCAAGCGGCTCGCAAGATGGTGGTGGCCAGGGACGGAATCGAACCGCCGACGCCAGCCTTTTCAGGGCTGCGCTCTACCAACTGAGCTACCTGGCCAGGAATTTCGGCTACACACGCAAGCTTCGGTGGGAACGCGAATAACTCTCGGGTGTTGAAGCATTTCGATTATAACAACGCAACCCGGATTCCCTCAAACCCGTTCCCGCAAACCGCCGCCGTGGTGAGGAACGGCTGTAGAGATGCGGCATGCGCGTCTTTCACATCAGGAAACATCCAAGGCTGCTGACGCGATGCCGCAGTGCTGGAAAAGCTCACTTCAGAACCGAATGGTGTCAACGAGAAAGCCAGCTGTGAGACGCGGCATGCCGCGTCTCTACGCGTCATGATAAGGAAAAAACTCATTTCGCAACAGAACGCGCAGTTGGAATTGCAATCTGCTCAACAATTCGGATTCCAAAACCTTCAAGCCCGGCCACGCGCTTGGGATGGTTGGTGAGCAGGCGTATAGATCGCAGGTTGAGATCGGAAAGGATTTGTGCGCCCACGCCGATTTCGCGCTGCGTCTTGCGCTGGTGGGCCGCGGTCGCTCGGGGTGTCTCGCGATGGAACACCAGGCGCTTCTCGTCATCCACACTGAATCCTTTTGAGGTCTGGTGCAGGTAAATCAGTGCGCCGGTTCCTTCGTCGGCGATCCGTTCCAGGGACCGATCAAGGACTTCCTGGCAGTCGCAAAGCGCGCCGCCAAAAACGTCGCCCGCAAGACAATGGGAATGCATACGGACAAGCACCGGGCCTGCAGCATGCTCTACGTCCCCACGGACAAGAGCCACGTGCGATTCGCCGTCGAGCTGGCTTTCGAAGGCGATCATGCGGAACTCACCATGACGGGTCGGGAGCATGGCTTCGCCCGCTCGGGCAACGTAACGCTCGTTTTCCATGCGGTAGCGGATCAGTTCCGCGACTGTCAGCATTTTCAAACCGTGTTGCCGGCAGAAGTCGATCAGGTCAGGCACGCGCGCCATGGTCCCGTCTTCATTCATGATCTCGCAGATCACACCTGCGGGAACCAGCCCCGCCATTCGGGCGAGGTCCACGGACGCTTCCGTCTGGCCGGCGCGCACCAGCACGCCGCCTTTACGCGCGCAGAGAGGGAATACGTGGCCGGGGCGCACCAAATCGGCGGCGCGGCTCGCGGGATCGATGGCAACCTGAATTGTGCGAGCGCGATCATGCGCGGAGATGCCAGTCGTCACACCTTCGCGTGCTTCAACACTCTCATAGAAGGCGGTGCCGTAAGGGGAGGTGTTCTCGCGGGTCATGGGCCCGATGCGCAGATAATCCAGACGCTCGGATGTCATGGCCAGACAGATCAGCCCACGGCCGTACTTGGCCATGAAGTTTATGGCTTCCGGCGTGACTTTCTCGGCCGCAAGCGTAAGGTCGCCTTCGTTCTCGCGGTCTTCGTCGTCCACCACCACGATCATGCGCCCGGCGCGAATTTCTTCAACCGCAGTCGGGACATCAGTGAAATGCGCCTGAGGAGCCATGGTTTCCGCCACGCTCAAAATTCTAGCAGACAGAGGATTGGGACCCTTGGCTTGGCCCACGGCGCAAAGGGGCATACAATCTGCGTATGGCGAAGTCGTCCCCGGAACCGTTTGAAGTTGGCTGCCCCTGTTGCGGCGCCACCCTGAAGGTGGATCCAGCCACGCGGGCGGTGATCTCGCATGTCGCCCCGATCAAGCCCAAGATGTTTTCCGACTTTGATGCTGCGGCCAAAGCCATGCGCGAGCAGGAAGGCCGAAAGGAATCGCTCTTCCGCCAGGCTGTGGATGCGGAAAAGAACAAGGCTACGCTGCTCGAAAAGAAATTCCAGGAAGCGGTGAAAAAGGCCAAAGAGACGCCCGATGAAGGCCCGCGCCTCCGCGACTTCGAACTCGACTAAACGCCCTCTTGCCTCCGAAAATGCTACTTCTCGGACATCGTGGCGCCCGCCTTTATGCGCCCGAAAACACCATCGCCGCGTTCGACCTTGCTCTGAAGCACGGAGCTGACGGGTTTGAGTTTGACGTACGCTGCACTCGCGACCGCCGGACCATTCTGTGCCACGATCCCAAATTGAATGACCTTGTGCTGCGACGGCACACGTTCCGGCAAATCCAGGAGAGTTGCAACAGCCGTGAGACGCCGCCCTGTCTGGAAGACGTTTTGGACCGTTATAGCGGCATCTTCCTCAATATAGAGGTGAAGGTTCGCGGCGTGGAGCCGATCATTGTTCGCGCTGTACGGCGGACGCGGCCCAAGCACTACTTCATCTCCTCATTCCTTCCGGGAGTGGTGCGACGGCTGCATGATCTGGACAGCTCGTTGTTGCTCGGAGCTCTGGCGCAAACGCGCTGGCAGCTTCGCCGTTGGCGCATGCTCCCCGTCACGTACGTGGTGCCGCATTATCGGCTGCTCACCCGCAGGCTGGTTGAAAAAATCCATGCGGAGGGTAAGAAGGTCGTCGCATGGACCGTCAATGATCCGCGACAGATGCTGCGTTTCGCATCCCTGGGCGTTGACGCGATCATATCTGACGATACGAAATTGCTGGTGGAGACCTTGGAAAGGTAAAGGAGCACGACTCCCCAGCATTTAAGTTGCTCTTCAGCGCCGGTCAGGACTCGCACAGAAAAAGGGGCCCTCCAGCCAAAACCGGAGGGCCTTCCCCATGGACAACAGTTTGTTGAGCGAGACTAAACTGCCGGTTGCAACTTTCCGTGACCGTTTACCTGGTGGAGAGCCGGCGTGGCGTCGTCCACATCGAACTGCTCGTTTTCCGTGGAACCTTCGAGGGCGACGATAGAGGATTGCCCGAGCGTCTGCGCGATTTCATCAAAGTAGCCGGTACCGACGAACCGCTGGTGCCGAATAGCAGTGTATCCGTTGTCTGCATTCGCAAATTCCTTTTCCTGCAGTCGCGAGTATGCGGTCATGCCCTCGCGGGCGAAGCTGTGCGCCAACTCGAACATGCTGTTGTTCAGCGCGTGGAAGCCCGCCAGCGTGACAAATTGGAACTTGTAGCCCATGGCTGCCAGTTCACGCTGGAACTTGGCGATGGTCGCCTCGTCCAGCTTGCGTTTCCAGTGGAACGAGGGGGAGCAGTTATAGGCCAGCATTTTTTCCGGGAACTTTGAGCGGATGCCCTCGGCAAACAGGCGCGCTTCTTCAAGGTTAGGCTCGGCAGTTTCGCACCAGAGCATGTCAACATAGGGCGCATAGATCAGGCCACGATTGATGGCCGCATCCAGTCCGCCTTTGTAGCGCAGGAAGCCGTCTGGCGTGCGTTCGCCTGCGATGAACTCGCGGTCGCGAATGTCACTATCGCTGGTCAGCAGGCGTGCGCCGTTCGCGTCTGTGCGCGCAATCAGCACCGTGGGAACGTTCAGGATGTCGGCCGCCAAACGCGCCGCCACCAATTTCTGAACAAACTCGTGCGCCGGTACCAGCACTTTGCCGCCGAGATGACCGCACTTCTTGGCCGAAGCCAACTGGTCCTCAAAATGGACGCCAGCAGCGCCGGCTTCAATCATGGCTTTCATCAACTCAAAAGCGTTCAGGGAGCCGCCAAAGCCTGCTTCGGCATCGGCCACGATCGGCGCAAACCAGTAAGTGCCATTTTTCCCTTCCGCGCAGTTGATCTGGTCGGCGCGAAGGAAGGCATTGTTGATCTCTTTCACTACGGCAGGAACGCTGTTGGAAGGGTAGAGGCTCTGGTCCGGATACATCTGGCCGGCAAGATTGGCGTCGCCGGCCACCTGCCAGCCGCTCAAGTAGATTGACTTCAGCCCGGCCTGCACCTGCTGCAAGGCCTGATTGCCGGTTAAGGCGCCCAGGGCGGAGACGTATTCGTCTTCCCGGAAGAGCTTCCACAGGCGTTCGGCGCCGATCCGCGCCAAAGTGTATTCAATCTGGATGGTGCCGCGCAGCCGCACCACATCTTTGGCGCTATACGGGCGCGTGATGCCTTTCCAGCGCGCGTCGTTGTTCCAGAACATCTCCAATTGCTGTTCGTTCAGTTGTTGTTGCACGGGGGAGATTGCCTCCTGCTGTTGGTGGCGGACAAGTTTTTTTTGGGTCCGCGTCGTGATTAGATGATGAGCTGCAAGGCCGAGACAACCTCACCCGTCCGATTCGGACGAGTTGGACGAAACGGAAAAATCATTCTCGGGCATTTTGTCGGGCATTAGTGCACTGAGTTTCATGTGTTTAGAGCCTGATGCGGGATCAGGGCTGCCGCGGCCGTCCAGCGGGGCCGGACCCGCAACGTCCGTATTGTCCCTTTTGCCGCCTCCCGTTATGATTGCCCCGTGGCCATTACCCCGAAGGCGCGCCCGGCGGCTGACATTCCCGAATCGCTTTTGCAGGAGCTTCGGGAGAACCTTGTAACGCGCCAGGTTTCGAACGGCATTGCTCTGCTGGACGCGAGCGCCCACCTGTTTGCGCTGTTTGATCCCGCGCAGCGCAATGCTGCTGCCCTGGTCGGTGCTGTGGCGCAATGGGTGGACATCGGCTATAGCGGGCCGGAACTGCTGGAGCAGTTGCTACAGCACATGCCGCGCGACCAGCGAGGAAAACTCCCCGTCGCCGACTACGTCCACTTGCGCATGGCGGAAGGGCTGCTGGCTTTGCTGCGCGACCATCCTGATGAGGCGTTGCGGAATTTTGACCTGGTGCTGACGCTGCAGGAAGAAATACAAGATAAGGAAGTCGTCGCCATAGCCCACTTTTGGAATGCACGCTGTCACCGCAAGAAGGGAGAATACGATGAGGCTCTGAAACGGGCCGGAGTGGGACGAGAACTCGCGATGGCGCTCGGATTTCCCAGGATGGCGGCTGTGATGCGCGTGCTGGAAAGCTGGCTCCTGTTCCAGAAAGGCCACGGCCGCGAAGCCGCTCGGATTCTAGACCAGGCCGAAGCGGCGCTGCGAAACACGGATGACGACATTACGCTGGGCAACATTTATTCAGCGCACGGGAGGATGATTCGGCGCCAGGGCCAGTACCAGCAGGCGGTGCATTTTTTCACCCGCGCCGTCGAGCACTTTCAAAAGCGCAATCCCCAGCACCGCAACCTTGCGCGATCGCTTGCCAATATTGCTTATGTGCAAAGGCTCATTGCGGCACAAATGATCCGTCAGATGGATACGGAAGCCGCACGGAGGCGCAAGACGAACAAGAAGGCCAAAGCACTGCCCCTGCACTCTCGCAGCACCGGTGGGAGGCAGCAATATGAGGAGTTGCGCGCCAGCGCCTTCGCTAATCTGGAGCAGGCGGAACGAATTTATCGTCATCACAGTCACCACCACGGGATTGGCAATGTGCTTGAAAATCGCGGACTTCTGCACCTCGATAGTGGTGAACTGGATTTGGCCGCGCAGGAGGGCGCACGTGCCTACGCAGTAGGCAGGGAAGAGAATGACGCCATCATTATGGCTCGCGCCCGCCTGTTACAGTGCAAAGTGGAACACGCGCAACTGGAAGAGGAGATTGAGGGCAGCACGCGAACCTGGGAGCATGTTCAGGCGGCGCGCGACTATGCCCGCGAGGCTGTGGAGGCGGCTGTTCACACGCAAAATCAGAGGCTGCTTGCGCGGGCTTACATATGGCGTGGGCTGACGGCCTGCCATCCCGCCATTCACGATCACGAAGATGCCCGCCATTGCATGGACAAAGCGACAGCTTTTATTGCCACTAGTCAGGATGAGGATGTCTGGAATGAGCTCCAGTTACTGAAGCAGAAGGTCACTACGCGCGGATCGGTTGATTCCCGTCTTCGCGCCTGGACGCAAGGCGTGACCGATGGCAAGCCTTTCCAAAAGCTGACGGAAGAGTTTGCCGAACTGGTGATCCCGCGCGTCTGGGAGAACGAGGGGCGGAAAGTATCGCGCGTAGCCAAGGTCCTGAAGGTGTCGCCTAAAAAAGTCCGGCGGATCTTAGCCAAGGCCGGAAAATCGAGGAAATGAGACTGGCTCAAGCCCCGCCATGCTCAATCTGACGGAAGATAACGTCAAGCAGCTTGCGCCCGCTGAGAGCGTGATTGACGCGCTCGGAGCTGCCTTCACGCGGGACTTCGCGCAAACTCTGCACATGCCAGTGCGGTCTTCGCTGCCCCTGCCCCATGGAGGCGTGCTTCTGGTCATGCCGGCATACGACAGCGCGCTCGGCGTGGCCGGAATCAAAACGGTCACCGTCACAAAACCGAGAGGCGTAGACGCGCATTACGACCTGCTCGATGCCGAGAGCGGCGCTGTGCTCGCGCGCATGGAAGCCAACTGGCTGACTGATTTGCGTACCGCGGCGACCTCAGCACTGGCAACCAGGCTGCTGGCACGGGATGACGCGCAGACGCTAGGAATATTCGGTACCGGACGACAAGCCGGAGGGCATATTGCGGTGCTGCGACGAGTGCGACGATTCACTCGCATTCTAGTCTGCGGGACCGATCCCGGAAAGACGCGCGAATTTTGTCGTGCGGCGAGCGAACGGGAAGGCCTTGACGTAGAGCCGACAAATGCTGAGATCTGCATTCGCCACTCGGATGTGGTGTGCACTTGTACTACTTCACAGGTTCCTGTCTTCAATGGCCGCTGGATCAGGCCGGGAACGCACCTCAATTTGGTGGGAGCGTTTCAGTCCGAATCGCGGGAAGTCGACGATGAAACGATCATGCGCTCGCGAGTTGTGGTGGATACCTATGCAGGAGCATTGGCCGAAGCTGGCGACCTGCTGATCCCATTGAGCAAGGGAATTGTCCAGAAAAGCCATATCGTTGCTGATCTCCATGAGGTTGCGAGCGGTCAAAAGCAAGTCCGTGCGGGGCAAGATGACATCACGCTGTTCAAGAGCGTAGGCTGTGCGCTGGAAGACCTGGTGACAGCGAAACTGATTTACGAACGAGCGCGTGCATGAAGAAGAGCCACGACTTCGTGATAGTGGGCGCTGGCGTTTTTGGCGGCTGGATTGCCCGCTGCCTGCAGCAGAGCGGAGCGAGCGTAGTCCTGGTAGACGCATACGGTCCCGCGAACAGCCGTTCCAGTTCAGGCGGCGAAACGCGCGTCATACGCATGGGCTATGGCCCGGATGAACTCTACACGCGCATGGCCCAGCGCTCATTTCCTGCGTGGGAAGAACTGGAAGTACA
>Ga0207660_10002942_pt1 | contig 11131 bp, 9 predicted proteins | sample KBSC73BmetaG_FD_184335 | JGI IMG/M metagenome (GOLD analysis project Ga0207660, IMG submission 184335) | Corn rhizosphere microbial communities from Kellogg Biological Station, Michigan, USA - KBS C7-3B metaG (SPAdes) (version 2) | ecosystem: Host-associated > Plants > Roots > Rhizosphere ... | reverse complement strand
TGAGGGCGTTGGACCAGCCGATGATGGCGGTGAAGGTGATCGGGCTTTCGCACAGGCCCCAGATCATCGTGTCGCGGCCGGCCTCGATGCGCTTGGCGATGGCGATCTCGCCCTCGCGGGAGAGCAATTCCACCGCGCCCATCTCGCGCAGGTACATGCGCACGGGGTCGTCGGTGCGGTCGGTCGGCTCCTTCTTGGTGGCCGCCGCGGGGCGGGGGCCGCCGTCGTCGAGCGGATCGACTTCTTCGTCGATGGCGGGCTCGGGCTCGCTCTTGTCGGCTTCGTCGTCGTCGTCGCCGGCTTCCTCATTCTCGACGACGTTGATCCCCATCTCGTTGATCGCGGACATGATGTCCTCGATCTGCTCGGAGGCCATCTGGTCCTGGGGGAGGGCCTCGTTCAATTCGTCGATGGTGATGAAGCCGCGCTTCTTGGCGCGGGCGATCAGCTTCTTGATCGACGCGTCGTTGAGGTCGATGAGGGGCGCATCGCCCGCCTCGGCCGTTTCGACTTCCTGTGGTTCGTTTTTCGCCATAAGTTTTCGCCGCTTAATCGGTGCCGGCAAGCTGCGCCAGCCTCTGCTGTAACCCGTGCCGCGCCGCGATCAGGCGCTGCTGCTCCTCCAAGGCTTCGTCGGTCATGTCCCGCTTCAGCCGTTCCGTTGCATCGTCGAGGGCCCTTGCCACTTCCTCCGCCGCGGCGATGATCTCCACCGCGGCCGCAAGATCGCTTCGCGCGCGGTCCGGATCGCTGTCGCGGCGGGTGAAGGAAAAGCCCATGGCGCTCAAGGCTTTCGTGCCCGTTGCTCCATTGGCGCCCAATATGGTGGCAAGGCCCTGCCGATCAAGCGCCGCGCCGGAAAAGGCCGCATTGACCAGCTCGTCGCGCATCTTCGAGGTCGATTTGTCGGCGATCGGAAGCGCCGCGAGCTGCTCGCAATGGCCGGGCAACTCCTCGGGAAAATTGGCGAATCCAAGCATCAGGGCGCGGGCGGTCGGAGCGTCGACCCCGGCGCTGCCGATGCCGCGCATCACCTCGCCCGGAGGACGCTCAGGCGGGACGAACCGGCCGTTCTTGAAGCTGCCGCGCGGCCGGGCGAAGCTCCCCCTCGGGGCGGAACGAGACTGTTCGGGACGGCGCAGCGCGTAAAAACGGTTGAGCCAGTCCTCGCGGTAGAGGCGGCCGAGTTCCGGATGGCCGATAGTCGCGGCATGGGCGACCAGCCGGTCCTTGAGCCCTGCCCAGGCTTCGGGCGTGGTCAGCGGCTGGGCCTCGAGCTCGTGGCGCCACAGGCGGGCGTCGAGCGGCTCGGGCTCTCCGAGCAAAGCCTCGAACGCGTCCCTGCCGCCGGTCCTGACCACATCGTCCGGGTCCTGGCCCGCGGGAAGCTCGACGAAGCGCAAAGTGCGGTCGGGGCGGATGTGGGGCAGGGCGCGCGTCGCGGCGCGGATCGCGGCCTTGCGGCCCGCGCTGTCGCCGTCGAAGCACAGGATCGGCGAGGGATCGAGGCGCCACATCCGCTCGAGCTGCGCCTCGGTCACCGCGGTGCCGTTGGGGGCGACGACCTCCGAAATGCCGGCGCGGTCGAGCCCGATCACGTCCATATAGCCTTCGACCACGATCAGGCGCTTGGCGGCGCGGCTCGCGGGCGCTGCACGGTCGATGTTGTAGAGCGTCCGGCCCTTGTCGAAGAGCGGGGTGTCGGGGGAGTTGAGGTACTTGGGCTCGCCGGGCCCGAGGATCCGGCCGCCGAAACCGATCACCCGCCCGCGCGGGTCGCGGATCGGGAACATCAGCCGCCCCCGGAAGCGATCATAGCTGTCGCCGCCCTCCTCGGGTTTGATCAGCATGCCGGTTTCGACCAGCCTGTCCTCGCCGAGCTTTTCGAGCGCGCGCTTGAGCGCCGAACGGCTGTCGGGTGAGAAGCCGAGGCCGAAACGCTGGATCGTCGCCGGATCGATCTCGCGGCGCTTCAGATAATCGCGCGCCTCCGCGCCGGCGCGGCCGTTCAGCTGCTCCGAATACCAGGATGCGACCGCGGCCATGACGTCGGATAGAGAGGCCGTGCGCTCCGCGCGTTCCTTCGCTTGCGGGTCGGGCGCAGGGACGTCCATGCCGGCCTTGCCCGCAAGCTCCTTCACCGCATCCATGAAGGGCATGCCGCGATGATCGGTCAAAAAGCGGATCGCATCGCCGTGCGCGCCGCAGCCGAAGCAGTGATAGAAGCCCTTGTCGTCGTTGACGGTGAAGCTCGGCGTCTTCTCGTTGTGGAAGGGGCAGCAGGCCTTCCACTCGCGCCCGGCGCGAATCAGCTTAACCGAGGGCGCAATGACGGCGGAAAGCACGGTCCGCGCGCGCAGTTCGTCCAGCCATTGCGGTGAGAGAGTCACGGATTCGACCCTATGCGCGAATCGCCTGCTCGCAAGACGCGGCTCGCGACTTATCCACAGGTCCGCCGCAGCAATCCGCCGTGCGAATAATTAACACAGCCATGGGGGGAGATTGGGCGTAAACTGTTACGGTTCCGACATGAAAGCGGCGCAAGACCGCTGGCCGGGATGAGAAAGGGAGGGGAATGATGTTGACCAAGATCGGCGGGCTTGCCCGCGCTCTCGCTATCATACTCGCAATTGTCGCCGGTTTCGTGGCGCTCAACATGATGAACGTGCCGCTGGTGCTGCTCGTGCTCGGCCTCGTCGCCGGCGTGGCGCTGACCGACGAACGGATGGTCGTGAACGTGGCGCTGGTGATCGCGCTGCCGATCATCGGAACGGCGCTGACGCATATCCCGACGGTCGGAGCGCAGCTCAACGCCGTGGCGCTCAACCTCCAAATGGCGATGGCCGGCGCGGTCGCGACCGCGATGGCGATCCGCATGTATCATTTGGTCATGGACGGCGTGACGGGCCTCATGGGCCCCGCAGCAACGCCGGCCGCCGCAGCCAGATAAGAGAAACGTTCTTTCAACTCGGGCTCCGCTTTGACCCTGGCGGAGCCCTTTTTATTTCCCCTCCCGGAACCGGGAGGGGTCAGGGGAGGGCCTGTCCTCGAGGGCAGCCTTGATTAGCGACAGAACCCCGTCGACATTCTCCAGGACATCGTTGTTCCAGAAGCGCAGCTCGCGATAGCCGCGGCTCTCGAGAAAGCGTGTCCGCCGCTGGTCCTCGCTGGTCCGCACGGCTTGCTGGCCACCGTCAAGCTCGATGATAAGCTTGGGCGTTCGAGCGACGAAGTCGCAGATGAACGGACCGATCGGCACTTGCCGGTTGAAGCGAGCGCCCGAAAGCTGATGATTGCGGATATGCTGCCATAGCTTCCGCTCCGCGACGGTGGCGTTGTTGCGCAGTTCACGAGAGCGCAAGGTTGGGGTGCGGTCGTAAGCTTTGTCGATGGGTGCTTCTGACATTCACACAGGCCCTCCCCCAGCCCCTCCCGTGCCGGGAGGGGAGATTAGCTGAGCGCAGCCTTGACCAGTGCGGAGGCGCGGGCGGGTTCGATCGACGCGCCCAGGCGTTCCTTCACCAGGGCCATGACGCGGCCCATGTCCTTCATCGAGCTGGCGCCGGTCTCGGCGACGATCTCGCGGATTTTGGCTTCGGCCTCGGCGTCGCTGAGCTGCTTGGGAAGGAAGCGCTCGATGACCGCGATCTCCTGCTCCTCGGCTTGGGCGCGGTCCTCGCGGCCGCCCTTGCGGTAGAGCTCGGCGCTTTCGCGGCGCTGCTTGATCATCTTTTGCAGCACTTCGGTGACGAGCGCGTCGTCGTCCTTGGGTGCGCCGCCGGTGCGCGCCTCGATGTCGCGGTTCTTGATCGATGCCGAAACCATCCGAAGCGTGGCGGTGGTTTCCTTGTCGCCACCCTTCATCGCGGCGATCGTCGCGGCCTTGATGTCGTCCCTGATCATGGGCTCGCCAGTAGCTGTGGATTTTCGCGCTGACCAGCGTTGACCCGCCGCGGCAAAGCGCATAGCGGCAATGCCTTAGCGACATCGCTGGAAAACCCCTGACGGAAGGCTCCTCCCGCCCATGGCCGACGCACACTTCACGCGCGCTCCGCGTCCCGGCAATAGGGCCGAGGGCGCGACGGGAGTCGTGGTGTTCGCCGACGGGCGCACGGTGTGGGGGCAGGGCTTCGGCGCCGAAGGCGAGGCGGTCGGCGAGCTGTGCTTCAACACCGCGATGACCGGTTACCAGGAAGTGATGACCGACCCTTCATACGCCAAGCAGGTCATCGCCTTCACCTTCCCGCACATCGGCAATGTCGGGGCGAACGACGAGGATGTGGAAGCGGGCGAGGCGCATGCGCTCGGCTGCCTGGTGCGCGAGGTGGTGACCGAGCCGTCGAACTATCGCGCGAACCAGGGCTTCGCCGACTGGATGCGCAAGTGGGGGCGGATTGGCATTGCCGGCGTCGACACGCGCGCGCTGACCAGGCTGGTGCGCGAGGAAGGGCCGCCCAACATCGCCATAGCGCACCGCCAAGACGGACAGTTCGACCTCGACAAGCTGCAGCGCATGGCCGCGGAGTGGCCGGGGCTCGAAGGCATGGACCTGGCGAAGGAGGTCAGCCGGCTTCAGGTCGAGCGCTGGACCGGCGGCAAATGGGCCTGGGGGCAGGGGTATGAGGTTGAGTCCCCGTCCTGCTTGCGGGAGGGGATAGGGGAGGGCCTGTCGCCGCCATCTTCTAACAGGCCCTCCCCCAGCCCCTCCCGCAAAGCGGGAGGGGAGGATGAGCGCCCGCACGTGGTCGCGGTCGATTACGGGTCGAAGCGCAATATCTTCCGCAACCTGGTCGAAGCGGGCGCGCGGGTGACGGTGGTGCCGGCGAGTGCCTCGTTCGACGAGATCATGGCGCACGAGCCGGACGGCTTCTTCCTGTCGAACGGGCCCGGCGACCCGGCGGCGACGGGCGAATATGCGGTGCCGGTGATCCGGCAAATGCTGGAGACGGGAAAGCCGCTGTTCGGCATCTGCCTCGGCCACCAGATGCTCGCGCTCGCGGTCGGCGGCCGGACGAGCAAGATGTTCCAGGGCCACCGCGGCGCCAACCATCCGGTCAAGCGCCTCGCGGACGGCCGGGTCGAGATCACCAGCATGAATCACGGCTTCGCGGTCGAGCGCGAGGGGCTGCCGGAAAATGTGCGCGAGACGCATGTAAGCCTGTTCGACGGGAGCAATTGCGGGATCGAGCTGACCGACCGACCGGCGTTCAGCGTGCAGTACCACCCCGAAGCAAGCCCGGGCCCGCAGGACAGCTTCTATCTGTTCGAGAAGTTCGTCGGGGCGATGCGGTGAAGCGTAATCTGCTCATCGGGATCGCAATTGGCGCGGGGCTTTCCTCACTCGCCTATGTTGTGTCCTCTCGACTTGCGCCTGCGCCGCCGCGGACTGTTCCAAGCGCGACAATGCAAGTTTTCGAACTTTCTTATTACAAACCGCACGCTCCCGTACCGGAAGTCTACGCAGGCATTCCCGATCCACTGACGAAGCAACCCAGCCAAGCAATCGTTGAACTGGCCACGACGTGCGGCGTCCGTGACTATACGATCGAGAGTGCCGGAGAGAGCCCAGCAGCGCGAGTGCCCCACGCAGCTCTCTACATCCATCCTGCGAGACTCTCGGCTGACGCATTCGATTGTCTTTCCGACCGCGTTCGCCCCCCGTATCTCACCCTCAGGAAGGTGGAACGCTGCCGGAGACTGATGGAACCGAGCTCCGGCGCGCCGCCATGCCCTGTGGTTGTTTACTGATGCGCCGGGCTCTCTGTATTTCACTTGCAGCGTCCCTCGCCCTCTCCGCCTGCGCGACGCCGGCGCGGATGCATACGGAGGAGCAGCTGAACGCCATTGCTACCGGCTGCGGGCTGGCGCTCGGCGAGCTGATCCAGGACGACAGCGAGAAACGGCTGCTCCTGATGGTCCACCAGAACCCGAGCGCGGCGCAGCGCGTCTGCGTCGCCAAATGGGCTCGCAAGAACGGGCTCAAGACCGTGTTCGTCAACGTGAACTTCCCGGAGGGATGATGCCGAAGCGGACCGACATCTCCTCCATCCTGATCATCGGCGCCGGGCCCATAGTCATCGGGCAGGCGGCGGAGTTCGATTATTCGGGCAGCCAGGCGGTCAAGGCGCTCAAGGCCGAGGGCTATCGCGTGATCGTCGTCAACTCGAACCCGGCGACGATCATGACCGATCCGGAGCTTGCCGATGCGACCTATATCGAGCCGATCACCCCGGCGATCGTCGCCAAGATCCTGGAGAAGGAGCGGCCGGACGCGGTGCTTCCGACCATGGGCGGGCAGACGGCGCTGAATACGGCGCTGGCGCTGTACAAGGACGGGACGCTGGACCGGCTCGGCATCGAACTGATCGGGGCCAATGCGCAGGCGATCGAGAAGGCCGAGGACCGGCTCAAGTTCCGCCAGGCGATGGACAAGATCGGGCTCGAGAGCCCGCGCTCGGCGATCGCGCACAGTCTGGACGAGGCGCTCGAGGCGCTCGAACATGTGGGCCTACCCGCGATCATCCGGCCGAGCTTCACGCTCGGCGGGACGGGCGGGGGGATTGCCTACAACCGCGACGAGTTCGTCCAGATCGTCACCGGCGGGCTCGAAGCCTCGCCGACCACCGAAGTGCTGATCGAGGAATCGGTGCTGGGATGGAAGGAATATGAGATGGAGGTCGTGCGCGACCGCGCCGACAATGCGATCATCATCTGCTCGATCGAGAATGTCGACCCGATGGGGGTGCACACGGGCGACAGTATCACCGTCGCGCCGGCGCTGACGCTGACCGATAAGGAATATCAAAGGATGCGCTCGGCGAGCATCGCCGTGCTCCGGGAAATCGGCGTCGAAACAGGCGGTTCGAACGTCCAGTTCGCGGTCGATCCGAAGACCGGGCGGATGGTTGTGATCGAGATGAACCCGCGCGTGTCGCGGTCGTCGGCACTGGCGTCGAAGGCGACCGGCTTCCCCATCGCCAAGGTCGCGGCGCGGCTGGCGGTCGGATACACGCTCGACGAGATTGCGAACGACATCACCGGCGGCGCGACGCCCGCGAGCTTCGAGCCGACCATCGATTACGTCGTGACCAAGATCCCGCGCTTCGCGTTCGAGAAGTTCCGCGGGGCCGAGGCGCTGCTCTCGACCTCGATGAAGTCGGTCGGCGAGGTGATGGCGATCGGGCGGAGCTTCGCCGAGAGCCTGCAGAAGGCACTTCGCGGGCTGGAGACGGGGCTGACCGGGCTCGACCGCGTGCGCGAGCTGGAGAGCGCCGACCCGGCGGCGATGGAAAGCGCGCTCGCCCGGCCGACGCCGGATCGGCTGCTGGTCGCGGCCGAAGCGCTCCGCCAGGGCTTCACGGTCGAGCGGATCAACGAGATTTCCGGTTTCGATCCCTGGTTTTTGAGGCAGTTGGAAGAGATCGTTCACGCCGAAGAGGAAGTCCGGGTGAGTGGGCTTCCAAGCGATGCGCGCGGGATGCGGCGGTTGAAGGCGATGGGCTTTTCCGACGCCCGGCTGGCGGTCCTCGCTCTCCGCTCGGCCCACATCGACCGCGAGATGGGCGAGGCGGTCGCGGCGGGTGGTGGCGGCACCGTGCACAGCGCGGTCCGCGGGATGACCGGGGGAATCACCGAGACCGAGGTGCGCGAGCATCGGCTTCGGCTCGGCGTCAGGCCGGTGTTCAAGCGGATCGACAGCTGCGCGGCCGAGTTCGACGCGGCGACGCCCTATCTCTACTCGACCTACGAGGCGCCGCTGTTCGGCGAGCCGGTGGACGAGGCCGAGGTCAGCGACCGGCGCAAGGTGATGATCCTCGGCGGCGGGCCGAACCGGATCGGCCAGGGGATCGAGTTCGACTATTGCTGCTGCCACGCCGCTTTCGCGCTCGGGCGCGACCGGAACGGCCAGGCCGGCGCCGGCTTCGAAGTCATCATGGTCAATTGCAACCCGGAGACGGTCTCGACCGACCCGGACACGTCGGACCGCCTCTATTTCGAGCCGCTGACGACCGAGGACGTGCTCGAAATCGCCCGGCGCGAGGCCGAGAAGGGCGAGCTCGCGGGCGTGATCGTCCAGCTTGGCGGCCAGACTCCGCTCAAGCTCGCGGCCGAGTTGCAGGCGGCGGGGGTGCCGATCCTCGGGACGTCGCCCGACAGCATCGACCTTGCCGAGGACCGCGAGCGGTTCGCCGCGCTGGTGCAGCAGCTCGACCTCAAGCAGCCGGCCAACGGCATCGCGCGAAGCCGCGACGAGGCGCTGCGGGTGGCGGAGCGGATCGGCTATCCAGTGCTCCTGCGCCCGTCCTACGTGCTCGGCGGGCGCGGCATGGAGGTTGTCGACGGACCCCAGCAGCTCGAACACTATATCGCGACCGCGGTGCAGGTCTCGGGCCGGAGCCCGGTGCTGATCGACCGCTACTTGCGCGACGCGATCGAAGTCGACGTCGACGCGATCTGCGACGGCACCGACGTGGCGGTGTGCGGGATCCTCCAGCATATCGAGGAGGCGGGGGTGCATTCGGGCGACAGCGCCTGCGCGATCCCGCCGCACAGCCTCGAGCCTGGAATCGTCAGGGAGATCGACCGCCAGACCCGCGCGCTGGCGCTGGCGCTCAAGGTCAAGGGGCTGATGAACGTCCAGTTCGCGGTCAAGGACGGTGAAGTCTATCTGATCGAGGTCAACCCGCGCGCCAGCCGAACGGTGCCGTTCGTCGCCAAGGCGATCGGCAAGCCGGTGGCGAAATATGCCGCGCTGGTCATGGCCGCCGAAGCGCTGGAGCGCTTCGGCCCGATCGCGCACGATCTCGACTATATCGCGGTGAAAGGCCCGGTCTTCCCGTTCGCGCGCTTCCCGGGCACCGACCCAGTGCTTGGACCGGAAATGAAGAGCACCGGCGAAGTCATGGGAATCGATCGCGATTTCGATATCGCTTTCGCCAAGGCGCTGCTCGGCGCGGGGATGATCCTGCCGCAGGGCGGAACCGCCTTCGTCTCGGTCAAGGACGCCGACAAGGATCATATCGTGCCGGCGGTCGAAAAGCTGGTGGAGCTCGGCTTCTCGATCATCGCGACATCGGGCACCGCGGCGCACCTCCAGTCGAAGGGGCTTCCGGTCGAGGTGGTGAACAAGGTTGCGCAGGGGCGGCCGCACATCGTCGACAAGCTGCTCGACGGCGACGTCGACCTGGTTTTCAACACGACCGAAGGCTGGCAGTCGCTGAAGGACAGCCATTCGATCCGGACGACGACGCTTCAGAAGCGCGTGCCCTACTTCACCACGGCGGCGGCGAGCCTTGCCTCGGCGCGTGCGATCGAGGCGGTCCGCGGCCACGCGCTTGAAGTCGCCTCGCTCCAATCCTATTATTCCGCCTCCTAGAAACAGTTCACCGACAATCTGCCTCCTGATGCGGGCTTCACGGCACGCCGGGGCAGGTTTTGAAAAAGGGTTTTCACGATGGCGACTGCCGAAAAGGTCCCGATGCTCGAAGAAGGGCACCGCAAGCTCACCGAGGACCTCAAGCGCCTGAAGATGGAGCGGCCCGAGATCGTCGAGGCGATCGAGGCGGCGCGGGCGCACGGCGACCTCAGCGAGAATGCCGAATATCACGCAGCCAAGGAGCGGCAGGGCCAGATCGAGGCGAGCATTGCGGACCTCGAGGACCAGTTGAGCCGGGCGATGGTGATCGATCCGAAGAGCCTGTCCGGCGACAAGGTCGTGTTCGGCGCGACCGTCACTTTGCTCGACGAGGACGAGAAGAAGGTGAAGTACCAGCTCGTCGGCCAGGTCGAGGCGGACGCGAGCCACGGACGTATTAGCTATAACTCGCCGCTCGGCCGCGCGCTGATCGGGCGCCAGGCGGGGGACGAGGTCGAAGTCTCGACGCCGTCGGGCGACCGCTATTACGAGATCAAGAAGATCGAGTTCGTCTGAGCCGTTGATGGACCGTATTCCCCGGTCACTCACCCTGGCCATCGCGGCCATTACCGCGCTTGCGTGGGTGCTCGCGGTCCTGACGGGTTTCGACGCGGCCTATTTCATGGGCTTCATCCCGGCGCGGTTCGCCGGACTTGTCTCCACCACGCCCGCGGTACCGGCGTTCATCACGCCGCTGACAACGACACTCGTCCACTCGGGCCTGGTGCATGTCGGCTTCAACCTGCTCGTGCTCGTCTGGTGCGGGATGCAGGTGGAGCGCGTGCTCGGAAAGACCGGGCTGATCGCGCTCTACGTGGTCGGCGCCTATGCCTCGGCGCTCGCGCAATTCGCCTACACCGCGACCCTTCCGCTGACTGACGTTGCCTGGGTGACGCCAATGGTCGGCGCAAGCGGCGCGATCAGCGCGGTCATCGGCGCCTTTGCACTGATCTTCGGGCGCGCGAAGCGGATCAGCAGCTCAGCGGCGGTCAACCGTTGGGTGAATGCCCTGTGGCTTCTCGTCGCCTGGATCGTCCTCCAATACATGACTCAGTGGCTGGCGGGGCAGCAGGGGTTCCTGCTCGCGACGCCGGCGCATATCGGCGGGTTCGCCGCCGGGCTGCTGCTCCAGCGGCCGCTGCTGCTGTGGCGGTACAGGAAGGCCTGAGCAATTGCCGCACCACTGCGGCTAATTACACGAGTAGCGGAAAGTCGCCGTATCAAGGCAGCCTAGCGTAATGCTGCAATGGTGGTAATTTGCCTTGGCCGCATCGAATACGAGCAAGAAAACATGGGCCAGACAGCGTCGCTTTTCATTGTCAGCACGTTTGCAGGCGCACTCGCCGCTCCCGTTCATGCACAATCGGCCGCGCCAAAACCGAGTCCTTTCACTTGTACAGTGCCGGTGAGTGAGCGGACTCAAGAAGCAGGCTGCTACATCATTGCGCTTGAGACGCTGAAGAACCTCCCTGCAAAGCCTTTGTTCTGGCACATCTACAGCTATCGCGACATCGACGCAGCGACACATGCAAAGCGGATATCAGGCGGGACTGCTGTGGAATCGCTCGGCCGCGCATGGCTGTTTAATATCGCACCCGCCGGGTGGAAGCCGAAGGAGGGCAAGCGCGAGGCGTTGATAGGCCCGTTGAACGTTGTGCGGGGCAAGACATATCTAGCACGTTACATGGAGAGCGTCATACCGCCAGGGCCGGGCGG
>Ga0207660_10002936_pt1 | contig 11139 bp, 13 predicted proteins | sample KBSC73BmetaG_FD_184335 | JGI IMG/M metagenome (GOLD analysis project Ga0207660, IMG submission 184335) | Corn rhizosphere microbial communities from Kellogg Biological Station, Michigan, USA - KBS C7-3B metaG (SPAdes) (version 2) | ecosystem: Host-associated > Plants > Roots > Rhizosphere ... | reverse complement strand
AAGCGCGACGCACGCGCCTGGCGCGAGGTCGAGCTCGGCGGCGGCACTCCGCGCAGCTTCGGCGAGTATCTCGCCGCGCTGCGGCCCGCGGCGTGGCGCCCTGCCCCGCGCGTCGCGGTCCCCGCCCCGCTTGCCCGGCTCGCGAGCCACATCTTCGATCTGGTGCACTTCTCCCCGCTGTCCTTCGGCCACATCGAGCTCATGCGGCGTGACAACGTCCCGCACCCGAGCCGGCTGCCTGAGCTTCCCGGACGGACCCCGCTGTTCGTCGGCAGCGCTCCCCATGGCTGGCGAAGGCCGAAGACTCGCGGGGCCGCCCGGGCTTCGGAGCTCAGCCTTCTTCGTCGGACTGAGTAAATCGCTCGAGGGTGCGGCGGTCGCGCTTGGTCGGCCGGCCTTTGATATCGGCCGCCGGCTCCGCGCTCCAGCGCCGCAGCTCCACGCGCCGCTCGCGCTCGGCGCGGCTCTCGGCGGTCTCCTCGTAGAGCTTCCTCGCCTCGGTAGCCGGGCCGCGCCGCTCGGAAACGTTCTTCACCTGGATTCGCCAGACGAACTCCCCTACCCGCACCGACACGAGATCGGAAATCCTCAGGAGATGCGCCGACTTGACGCGCTGATCATTGAGGGTGACGCGGCCGGACTCGATCGCCTGCTGCGCAAGGCTGCGCGTCTTGAAGAAGCGCGCTGCCCACAGCCACTTGTCCAGACGCAACTCAGGCCTTCGCCAGAGTCCCGACCGGACAGCTCACGCCGGTCCCGCCCAGGCCGCAGTAGCCGTTCGGGTTCTTGCCGAGGTATTGCTGGTGGTAGTCCTCGGCGTAGTAGAACTCGGGCGCCGGGCGGATCTCGGTGGTAATGGGTCCATAGCCCTTCTTGCGCAGCGCCTCCTGGAACGCTTCCCTCGACCGCTGCGCCGCCTGGAGTTGCTCGTCGCCATAGGCATAGATGGCCGAGCGGTATTGCGAGCCGGCGTCGTTTCCCTGGCGCATGCCCTGGGTGGGGTCGTGGCCCTCCCAGAATTTCTTGAGCAGCGCTTCGTAGCTCACCTGCTTCGGGTCGAACACCACGAGCACCGCCTCGGTGTGGTTGGTGAACCCGGTGCACACTTCCTCGTAGGTCGGGTTCGGCGTGTCGCCGCCGGCGTAGCCCACCGCGGTCGAATAGACGCCCGGCGTCTGCCAGAACACGCGCTCGGCGCCCCAGAAACAACCCATGCCGAACTGCGCGAGCGCCATGCCATCGGGGAACGGCGGCACGATGCGGCTGCCGTTCACGAAATGGCGCTCCGGGACGTGCATGCGCTCCTTGCGGCCGGGAAGCGTCGCCTCCTTCGGCAGCAGCTTGGTCAGCTTCTTCATGAATCCGAACATGGCAGCTCCTCAATCTAGAATAACACCATGAAAATCTGTGTCTACGGCGCCGGGGCGGTCGGAGGTTTGATCGCCGGCCGGCTCGCGCGTTCCGGCCAGGAGGTGTCGGTCGTCGCGCGCGGGGTCCACCTGGAGGCGATCCGTGCCCACGGCCTGCGCGTGCGCGACGCCCCGAGCGGCGAAGTCGAAGCTCAGGCGCTGCGAGCCGAAGCCGACCCCGCGCTGCTCGGCCCGCAGGACTACGTCATTGTCGCGGTCAAGGCGCAGAACCTTTCCGAGGTAGGCGAAGGCATCGCGCCTTTGGTCGGCGCGGGGACCTCGATCATTACAGCCATGAACGGCGTGCCGTGGTGGTTCTTCGACCGCCTGGCGTTCGGCGGCGGGAAGCTGCGCCTCGAGACGCTCGACCCGGACGGCAGGCTGGCGCGCGCCATGCCGACCGAGCGCATCGTGGGCTGCGTGATCCACCTCGCCGCCTCGCTGCCCGAACCCGGGCTCGTCAGCCACAACATGGGCCGCAAGCTCATCCTGGGCGAGCCGGGCGGCCGCAACGGCCTGCGGACCAAGAACATCGCCGATGCGCTGACCGCCGCGGGCTTCCAGGTCACCGTCAGCGACTTCATCGAAAAGGAATTCTGGATCAAGCTCCTCGGCAACGTGAGCTTCAATCCGGTGTCCGCGCTCACGGTGAGCACCGCCGACAGCCTGATCGAAAACCGCGAGGTCAAGGCCTACATGGTGGCGATCATGCGCGAGGTCCTCGGGATCGGCCGCGCGGTCGGCGTCGACGCCGACATCGAGCCCGAGGCGCGCGTCGACATGGCGAGAGTGCTCGGCCGGTTCAAGACCTCGATGCTGCAGGACCTGGAGGCAGGCAAGCCGCTGGAGGTCGACGGGCTTCTCGCCGGCACGCTCGAGATCGCTGCCAAGGCAGGCGTTCAGGCGCCTTGCACCCAGGCCCTCTTCGGCCTGATCCGCGCGCGCGCCCTGTCCACCGGCCAGTATCGGCCGATGAAATGAAGAAGGTCCTCCCGCTCCTCCTCGCGATCGCTGGAGGGTTTCCACTTCATTCGAGCGCGCAGTACAACGGTGCGGCGGTCGAGGCGTGCCGTGCCTACGCGCTCAAGGACCTCAAGCGCGGCGGCGCCAGCGCGAACGCGGTGGTGTTCGAGCGTGACTCGAGCCTCAACCTCGAGCGCTACAGCGGCAAGGTCGGAAACCAGCCGGTGAGCTCGATCCTCACCGGTAACGGCGCAGTGGTCTACGAGGGCGCGCCCAGCGCCGAGCTCTCGTTCATCTGCCTGCTCGCCGACGAGAAGCGGCCGGTGTTCTTCTCCTGGCAGGCGAGGCCGGACGCGCCCGTGATCCCGCAGTGCGAGCGCAGCGCAAGCCTGCGGGGCAAGCAGAGCGGCTGCTTCGATCTGCTGCTGCAGACCGCCGAGCAGGATCTCTCGCAGGTCTACGCCTACCGCTTCCAGGAAGCGAACGCGCGCGGCGACGAGAGCCTCGCCGCCTACCGCAAGGCCAACGACGAATGGCGCGAGTACCGCGAGGCCGAGTGCGCGCGCCGGCGCGACGCCGTCCCCGCGGGCGCCTCGCCCGAGGATACACATGCCGCGTGCATGGTCGAGCTCACCCGCCGCCGCGCGCTGGACATGAGATGAGCGTGACCGCAGCAGCCTGACCGCGTGTACGGGCCTCTCATTGAGTACGACCGCTAAGCCCGAGCCGATTCAGTCCTTTGAAAACAAAGCGGCCTGGGCTGCTTGGTTAGCCAGGAATCATGGTGCTTCATCAGGCGTATGGCTGCGACTAGCCAAGAGGTCTTCGCGTGCCTTGTCGGTCACCTACAGGGAGGCGATCGAAGTGGCTTTGTGCTATGGATGGATCGATGGGCAGAAGAAAAGCGAAAGCAAGCAGCACTGGTTGCAGAGGTTCGTCCCGAGAACAAGCACCAGCATCTGGTCAAAGATCAACCGTGCAAAGGCGCTGTCGCTGATTGCACGCGGTGAAATGAAGCCCGCCGGGCTCAAGGAAGTCGAGCGCGCCAAGGCCAGCGGGCGCTGGAAGGTTGCCTATGATTCGGCAAGAAGTGCGAGAGTGCCGAGCGATCTTCAGGCGGCTTTGGATGCCAATGCCAAAGCCAAGGCCTTCTTCGCCACGCTGACCGGTCAGAATCGGTATGCCGTGCTATTCAGAATACAAACCGCGAGGAAGGCCGAAACCCGGGCCAGACGGATTCGCACATTTGTCCAAATGCTGGAGAAACACAAAACGCTCCACTAAGCGCGTCAGCTCAGCTTCGGACGCTTCTTCAGCTCGGGGAGAATGGCGCGTTCGTAGAAGGTGACGCCGACCTTGCCGATGCGCTCGGGGCCGATGAGCGCGGAGGCGCCCTCGCCCGCCCGCTTCCACTCTTTGTATTCGTCTTCGTATGCGAGGCCCATCGAGCGGGCGATGAGATGCATGTAGTTGTACACCGGGATGGCGCCCGCCGCGTCGAGGCCGAGGAGCTCGCGGTAGCACTGGTGGAAGATGGTCACCACCGCTTGGGCGCCGGCTTCGCCCGCGGCGCGCACCGTGTTCGTATTGATGTCGGAGAGCGCCTTTGGCATCGCGGCGAACGAGGCGCACATGTAGCCCGGCGCGACATAGTCGGAGTCGACGACCTCGACGCCGGGGATGAGGCGCAGGAGCTCGGGGACCATGCGGTTCACCGGCACGAGGTCGTTGAAGCCGACGTGACGGTGCAGGAATACGCGCATCGGCACCGGGTGCACGAGGAGCGGCGCGAGCTCGGCGCGGCGCGCGTGGAGCAGCTCCACGAGGTAGCTCATCTCGAAGCGCCGCTCGGCCGCGTGCTCCATGAAGTCGTGCATGTGCGAATGGCACGAGGGGCACCACGCCACGACGCGCACGCCACGCTCGTTCAGGCGCCCGACCGTGCGGGTTGCCATGCCGCCGGCGGCGGTCTGGTTGGCGTCCTTCACCGTGCCGCAGCAGTAATCGGGACCGCCTACGGGATGCGGCTCGTAGCCGAGCGCACGCAAGAGGTCGATGCAGGTGTGGATGATGTCGCCGTGCCGCAGGACGTTGCAGCCGTACCAGAAGGTGACCGCCTCCGTGACCGCTTTGGTCATGTCAGGTCCAGTCCTTGCGTTCTTGATCCGTGAGCTGCAGCTCCGCGAAGGCGCGCACGCGGTCGAAGTAGTCGGCATCCTGCTGCGGCTCGATCTGCTTCGGCAGGCCGCGGCCGCCGAGCGCGGTCATGCGCGCAAGGCGCATCATCATGCGCGGATCGACCGCGTCGGGGCACGCCGGCACGCACACGCCGCTGCGCGTGCACACCGCGATCCAGCCGAGCGCGGCGTCGCTGCCGCGCTCGCCGCGCAGCACCGCCAGCACCCCGGGCACGACTTCTCTCCCGTCCGCCGCCGGCGCGCTCGAATAGCGCGCCATGGGGCACACCTCGTAGCACTTCCCGCACTGCGTGCAGGTGTTGAGGATGCGCTCGGCCTGCGCCGCCTCGAATTCCTTGAGGCGCGCGCCGATCGACATTCTTGGGTCCGGCTTGGGTTTCTCCATGCTGAAGTAAACTCGGTAACGGATGACTGTAGCACCACAAGCGAGCCACCGGCTATGCGTGGCGCCGATGATGGACTGGACCGACCGGCATTGCCGCTTCTTCCTGCGCCAGGTGTCCTCGCGCGCGAGGCTTTACACCGAGATGATCACCACCGGCGCGCTGATCCAGGGCGACGTAGAACGGCATCTCGCGTTCAGCGGGGAAGAGCATCCGGTCGCCCTCCAGCTCGGCGGAAGCGATCCCGATGAGTTGCAAGCCTGCGCTCGGATGGGGGAAAGCTATGGCTACGACGAGATCAATCTCAACATCGGCTGCCCGAGCGAGCGCGTGCAGAGGGGAGCCTTTGGTGCTTGTTTGATGGCGGAGCCTGAACTGGTTTCTTCCTGCGTAAAGGCAATCAGGGAAGAAGTGAAGATTCCGGTTACGGTGAAGCACCGCATCGGAATCAACGACATCGAAAGCTACGGCTTCGTGCGCGATTTCGTCGCTGCGGTGTCGGAAGCGGGATGCCGCACTTTCATCGTCCACGCGCGCAACGCGGTCCTGAAAGGCCTCTCGCCGAAGGAGAACCGCGAGATTCCGCCGCTCAAGTACGACTACGTGTACCGTCTGAAGTCGGAGTTTCCGGCGCTCGAGTTCGTGATCAACGGCGGCATTACGAGCTGGGCGGAGATCACGACGCATCTCGCCTACGTCGACGGCGTGATGCTCGGCCGCGCGGCGTACCACAACCCGTGGCTGCTCGCCGACCCGGGCAAGACCCGGCCGGCGGTCGTGCGAGCCATGTACGAGCACGCGAAGGGCGTGGAATCGGTCCGCCACGTCACGCGCCACATGCTCGGCCTGTACCACGGGCACAAGAAGGCTCGGCTCTGGCGGCGGCTGCTCTCGGACGCGGATCGTCTTAGACCCAACCGGCCGGGGTTGCTGCTCGAGGCGCTCGAGGCGGTCGAAGCGCCCGGCTACCGGGAATTCACACCCGCCGCACCCGAGCTCACGGATCGGCCTTGATGCCGGCCTTGGCAACGAGGTCGCGCCATTTCGCGACCTCGGAAGAGATGAAGCGGCCCATCTCGTCGGGCGTGCTGGTGAGCGGCTCGGCGCCGAATTCCACGAAGCGGCCGCGCACCGCCGGTTCCGCCATGGCAGCGAGCACCTCGCCGTTCAGCTTCCCGATGATCGGGCGCGGCGTCCCGCGCGGCGCCACGAAGCCGAACCAGGCGGAAGATTCGAAGCCCTTGACGCCGAGCTCGGCGGCGGTCGGCACGTCGGGAAGCGCCGCGAGGCGCGAGGCGTTCGCCACCGCGAGCGCGCGCACTTGGCCTCCCTTCAGCGCGGAGATCACGTTGGGCAGGAGCTGGAAGCTCACCGGCACCTCTCCCGCGACGAGGTCGCTCTGGAGCTGCGAAGTGACGCGGTAGGGCACGTGCGTCATCTTCACCCCGGCGAGCTGCTCGAAGAGCGCGCCGGCAAGGTGCTGTGAGCTGCCGTTGCCAACCGAGCCGTAACCCACGCCGGGCTTGCGCTTCAGGTGTTCGACCAGCTCGTCGAGCGACCAGATCGGGAGCTTCGAGCTGACCACGATGACGTTCGGCAGCCGGCCATACATGGAAATCGGCTCGAAGTCGCGCTCGGCCTCGTAGGCCAGGGCCGGCTGCAGCACCTTGGCCACGACGAGCGGCCCGGAAGCGCCCATGAGGAGGGTGTAGCCGTCGGGCGGCGCCTTGGCCGCGGCCGCGGTGCCGACCGCGCCGCCCGCGGCTGGGCGGTTGTCGACGATAAAGCGCGGCGCGGCCGTCGCGTTCATGCGCTCGAGCACGATGCGCGCGATCACGTCGCTCGCGCTTCCGGTCGAGAACGGCACGATCACCGTGACCGGCCGCGCCGGGTAGTCCTGCGCGCATGCCACGGCGCTCGCGAGCGCCAGAAGAACGGCCCACAGTCGCTTCATCCTTCCACCTTTCCGGTTGCACTGCCGAAGCGCTGGCGCATCACTTCCTCGAAAGAGAGCCGCGCCGGCGTGAGAGCGCCGCCGCCGCGGACGCGATACCCCGCGGGGCGCTGCGGCGCGTCCGGCTCGCGGCCCTGGCCCAGCGCGCGTGCCGCCTCGAGCATCATGCGCCGGAAGCGCACCACCGCGACATCGGTGGGCGTGAGGTGCTCGCGCGTGCGGTCCGCGATCAGGCCCTGGCTGTCCTGCGCCAGCGCATCCTGCTCGGCGATGCCGCGCACGCCGGTGAACGAGCGGTGCTTCTGCTCCACGCGGTCGATGAGGTACTCGTTGGAGCGGTTGCGCAGCGCCACGTAGCCCGGCCCGAGCTCGGCGAACTGGCCGTAGCCGCCTTTCTCGAAGCGCGCGCGCTCCTCCTCGGAGAGCGGCCGGTCCGGATGCCAGGCGTAGGTGTAGATCCAGCAGGCTTCGTCGTGGATCGGCACCCAGGTGTAGCCCTGCAAGAACTCTCCCGGCATCGCCGAGGGAGCGACGGCGTGCGTGGGCAGCATGAACTGAGTGGCCCGCCAGTAGGATTGATCGCCGTCGGCTCGGCGCGCACCGCCCACCGCGAACCCGACCTCGTGCTCGAGGATGGTGAAGCGGGGCATGGGATCGTCGCGCAGCCAGCGCAGCCGGCTCTCGTCGGCGGCGGTGGCGGGGTTCGCGTAGTTCGACACCGAAGGCGCGGGCATGTGGAGAAAAGAGAAATGCGCGGTGTCGAGCGCGCCTTCCACGGACTGGGCCCAGTTGCACTGCTGCAGCCGCTTGGTCACGTAGCGGTGCGCCGGCGGCAGCAGGACGACGTCGAGGTGCGGCAGGGCCTGCGGCGTGCGCTCGCGCGGGCCGAGGTAGGCCCAGACCAGCTCGCCCGCCTCGCGGGTCGGGTACGCCTTGATGGAAATCTTGCCGTGGTACGCCGCGCCCGCCGGCACGTTCGGCATCTCGATGCAGCGGCCTTCCACGTCGTACTTCCAGCCGTGGTAGATGCAGCGGATGCCGCCCTCCTCGTTCCTCCCGTAGAAGAGGTCGGCGCCGCGGTGCGCGCACGCCGGCTCGACCAGGCCCACTCGGCCCTGCGTGTCGCGGAACGCGAGGAGCCGCTCGCCGAGGATCTCGACCCGCAGCGGCACGCCGTCAGGCTCGGGCAGCTCGCGCGAGAGCGCGACCGGCAGCCAGTAGCGGCGCAGGTACTCGCCCATCGGCGTGCCAGGCCCGGTGCGGGTTAGGAGGTCGTTATCGGCGGTCGATAGCATTACCCAGCCTGGTGCTTGAGCGGTATGATCCCGCTTCCACGGATTCTCTTTACCAGCCCTTATGAGCGCAATCCCGAAGACTATCAAGTCCTCCGTCCGCGAGCGCGTCAGCAAAGAGGAATGGCAGACGCGCGTCGACCTCGCCGCCGCCTACCAGCTCGCCCACGTCTACAAGTGGACCGACCTCATCTACACGCACTTCTCGGCACGGGTTCCCGGCACCGAGGACTTCCTCATCAACCCGTACGGCATGATGTTCGACGAGATCACCGCGTCGAGCCTGGTCAAGATCGACTGGGACGGCAAGATCCTCGACGATCCCCTCGGCATGGGGGTGAACGAGGCCGGCTTCGTCATCCACAGCTGCGTGCACAAGGCGCGGCCAGAGATCAACTGCGTGATCCACACCCACACGCGCGCGGGCGTCGCGGTCTCGGCGATGAAGTGCGGGCTGCTTCCCATCAGCCAGCACGCGATGATGATCCAGGCCGACGTCGCCTATCACGACTACGAGGGCATCGCGCTGTACATGGAGGAGCAGGCGCGCATGGCCGCCGACCTGGGCAAGACCGCCAAGGCGATGATCCTGCGCAACCACGGCCTGCTCGCTCTCGGAGGCACGGTGCGCGAAGCTTTCGAGGTCATGTACTACCTCGACTGCGCCTGCCAGATCCAGATCGACGCCTGCTCGGCGGGCATGCACAACGTGCAGATCATGTCGGAGGCCGCGGCGCGCACCTCGACGCAGCAGTTCAACCGCCCCGACCGCCCCGCGCACCACAAGGACTGGCCGGCGCTCCTGCGCATGCTGGAGCGGCGCGGCGTCCGTTACGCCGAGTAGCTGTCGATGAAGCGCGTGACCGCCGCGAGGGTCTGCTCGGGCTGATCGCGGAACGGCGCGTGACCGCAGCGCTCGAGCTTTAGCAGCTCGCAAGGCCCCGCGACGCGGCTCGCGATGTCGTCGAGCTGCGCCATGGTGCCGTACTCGTCTTCGCAGCCCTGGATCGCGAGCACCGGGCAGCGCACGCCCGGCAGATAGTCGTCGCGGATGTCCCAGCGCTCGAAGTGCGGATCGAGCCAGACGTCGGCCCAGCCGTAGAACGTCTTGCGCGCATCGCGGTGGTATCTGCCGAGCCGCGCCGGCAGGTCGGTGGCTTCGAAAGTCTCCGCAGCCTTCTTGATGGAATCGAGGCAGACCGGCTCGATGAAGACGTGCGGCGCCATCGCGACGACCCCGCGCGCCTCGTGCCCCGCGCCGGCATGGATGAGGGCGATCGAGGCGCCGTCGGAATGCCCCACCAGGATGGCGTCCTCGATGGCGAGGCGAGAGCGAAGCTCGGGCAGCGCGACGAGCGCCTCGTCGTGCATGAAGCGCACGTCGCGACGCGCCTCGGCGAGCACGTCGGACTGGCCGTAGCCATAACGGTCGTAGACGAGCGTCCGGCAGCCCGTGGCGGCGGCAGCCTTCAGCGGAAAGTCGCGCCACTGCCGGATCGAGCCCAAGCCTTCGTGGAGGAAGATCAGCGTCGGCTTTGCCCGGGCGTCGCTTTCGATCCATTCGTAGCTGAGCGAGCGACCCGCCGCTTTCACAACCGGCATGCCCGAGGTTAGCATGCGGCCCCATGAGCGGCCGTCTTGCCTGCATCGCATTCGGCCTCGTCCTGGCCGGCGCGGCGGCCGCGCAGGATTTTCCGACGCGCCCCGTGCGCCTGATCGTGCCGATCGGCCCCGGCGGCGGCACCGACATCCTGGGACGGCACGTCGCGCAGAAGCTCGGCGAGCGCCTCAAGCAGAGCGTGGTGGTCGAGAACCGTCCCGGCGCCGGCTCGCTCGTCGGCACGGAGTACGCGGCGAAGGCCGCGCCCGACGGCTATACGCTCCTCGTCGGCGGCATCTTCAACATGGTGATGAACCCGGCGCTGATGAAGTCGCTGCCCTACAACCCGGTGCGCGACTTCGTGCCGCTCGGCTACGTGTCCTCGTACCCCTTTGTGTTGCTCGCGCGCAGCGACCTGCCGGCATCGAGCCTCGCCGGGCTCGTCGACTATGCCAAGGCGAATCCCGGCAAGCTCACCTACGGCTCGGCAGGCATCGGCACGCTGCAGCACGTCTGGGGCGCGATCCTCTTCAAGAGCCTCGGCCTCGACCTGGTGCACGTGCCGTTCAAGGCGGCGCCGGCCGCGCACCAGGAGATGCTCGCCGGACGCCTCGACGTGATGATCGACAACCTCTCGGCTGCGAAGGCGCATGTCCACGCGGGAAGGCTCAAGGCCCTCGCGGTCACTGGCGCCCAGCGCTCGCGCGAGCTCGAGTCGGTGCCGACGGTCAACGAGACCGGCGTCGCGCGCTTCCAGGGCGAGAGCTGGTTCGCGCTTTTCGCTCCGGCGGCGACGCCGGCGAGCGTGGTCGGAACGTTGCGCGCCGCGCTCGCCGAGGTGCTGCAGGACCGCGAGTTCGCCGAGCGCATCGAGCGCGACGGCGGCCGCGTCCTCGCCGTCGCCCCCGCCGAGCAACGCAAGTTCCTGGAGGACGAAGTCGAGCGCTGGTCGGCGCTGGTGGCTCGCTACGGCGTGAGCATCGACTAGGCAGCTCGAGCACGGTGCGCTGGAACGCCTGGCTCATCCTCGCCGCGACGCTGCTCCTCTGGTCGGGCAACTGGATCGTGGCGCGCGCGGTGCGCGAGGAGATCGCACCGGGCATCGCGACCGCGGGGCGCATCCTCATCGTGCTTGCGATCCTGCTGCCTTTCGCCTTCGCCGAGCTGAAGGCGAAATGGCCGCTTCTTTCGCCGCGGGACTGGAAAATCATCGCCGCGCTCGGCTTCACTGGCGGCGGCGTGCACCTCGGCCTGCAGTGGCTCGGGCTCCACTACACCACCGCGACGAGCGGCATCCTCTACCTCTCGACGACGCCGGTGTTCATCATGCTGATGTCGAT